>Ga0073903_10000181_pt1 | contig 32604 bp, 26 predicted proteins | sample KloWWTKNB14_bulk_FD_66665 | JGI IMG/M metagenome (GOLD analysis project Ga0073903, IMG submission 66665) | Active sludge microbial communities from Klosterneuburg, Austria, studying microevolution and ecology of nitrifiers - Klosterneuburg... | ecosystem: Engineered > WWTP > Aerobic digester >... | reverse complement strand
GTGCAGTGCGGCCGCCTGGGGATCCTTCTCGTCGAGATGCGGGAATGCCGCAGGTGCTGTCTGTGCATTCGCCACCGCGGCTACGCCCGCGAGGCCCGCTGCCGTGGTAACAGTCACACCAAGCAATTGGCGGCGGGTGAGTCGTTCATTTGAATTCATCAGAGATCCTCAAAGAGCGGATACAGGGGACGCGCATGATACGCCCACCGACCAGACGCGGCTGCGAATGAGAATGATTCAAATCAACGGCCCCTGAACGCGATCTCGCCGAGTGCAGCGAAGCGCGGCAGGTCAGCGGCATCGAGCACTTGCGTCTCGATCTGGACGCCCTGCCGCAGAGCCTCCGTCAGGACGGGGAACAACTGCGCCTCGGTGTTGAGCAGCAGTCCCGTGCTCTGCGGCGCATCGCTGTACGGCTCGAGCAGGGCTGCGCCTCGAAGGCGGCGACAACGGCGAGCAGATTCATGACAAGGACTTCCTTTCCCACGTCGCAACCATGACCAGGATGCCGGTAGTGAGCGCCGATAACTGCAGGGCCGTCAGCGCGTGTTGCAGCGCGGGGAACATTAGCAGCGCGAGCAATACAAGGCCCGCCACGTGCGACAGCGGTGGCAGCGGCCGCTTGTTCGTGACCCACTTGAAAAGTGCATTGCCAAGCACGTAGATCGCGGGCCCGCCCACGATGGCTGCAATCGCCGGGCCGCTGGCGTGGCCAGGGTGCACCAGCGCAATCTCGTCGGCAACCGCGCACACGATGATTCCGGCAATGATCAGGACGTGCAGATAAGTGTAAGCGAGCCGGGCAATCCTGCCTGGCAGCGCGGCGTGTGCCATCGCATGATGGCCGCGCCCGGCGCCGGTATCGAAATAGAGCCACCACATCGCGACGCTGCCGAGCATCGCGACGACAAAGGCGGCGAATCCCGACGCGGACCAGTCAAGCGTCGTGAACGTCGCACCGGTGATGAGCAGCGATTCGCCAAGTGCGATGATCACGAAAAGACCACAGCGCTCGGCCATGTGACCCGGGTCGATGTTCCACTCGGCGGCACTGGAGCGACCAAGGCCAGGCACGCGGAAATACGCGAGCGGCCCGATGAGGTCGATGGCAAGCGCGAGCGTCCACGAGAGAAATCTCGTTGCACCGGTTGAGATGCCGCCTGCAAGCCAGAACACGGCCGACAGTGCGAACCACACGAGGATGCGCCGGAAATTGGCGTGCAGCGCTTGCGACTCATCGGCGAGCGCCCACAACATGAAGATTGTCCGACCAACCTGCATGAAGACGTACGCGCCCGCAAACACGAGGCCGCGTGCGCCGAACGCACCGGGGAGGGTGACGGCGAGCACAAGGCCGGCCAGCATCAGCACGAGCAGCGCGAGGCGGACGACGGGACGTTCGGGATCCAGCCAATTGGTAACCCAGGAGGTATAAATCCACACCCACCAGACTGCGAACAGCAGGAATGCAACCCGCAGCGCACCGGCACCCGTGAGATCCGCAAGCAGCGCGTGCGAGAGTTGCGTGACCGCGAACGCAAAAACGAGGTCGAAGAAAAGCTCGATCGCCCCGACTCTGCCGCTGTCGGGCCCGCCGCGCCGTCGCAGCAGGCTGGAGGCGGTGCGCATCACGTCACGCTCTCTGGCGGCGCGTGTTCCGGGCAACGATGTGGCTCGATCGACACATGCACGATCTGCGGCAGGTGCGCGAGACGCTGCTTGTAGATCTCCGGCTCGAGCGGCGCTGCGGTAACCAATGAGACGATAGCCGCGTGGCGCCCCGGCCCGACCCGCCACAGGTGCAGATCGTTCACCTTCTCGTCACCGACCTCGATCGCCGCGCGTACCGCGCGCGCGAGCGCCGGATCGCCCGCGGCGTCGAGCAGTACCGCCCCCGTGTCACGCATCAGGGTCACCGACCAGCGTGCGATCACGAATGCACCCGCGAGCCCGATCACGGGATCGAGCCAGACCCATCCCAGCGAGCGCCCGAGGACGAGCGCCACGATCGCCGCGATCGAGGTCAAGGCGTCGGCGAGCACGTGCAGGTAGGCCGCGCGCAGGTTGTGATCAACCGCGCGCGCTTGCGGGTGCGCGTGATTGGCATCGTCATGATCATGCTCGTGGCCATGTTCGTGACCGGAGCCGAGCAGCAGCGCGCTGACGAGGTTCACGGCGAGGCCGAGCACCGCGACGGCGATCGCCTCCGTGAACTCAATCGTGACCGGCAGGAACATGCGCTGCACCGACTCGATCGCGATGAAGAGCGCGGCACCGCCCATGATCAGCGCGCTCGAGAAGCCGGCAAGATCGCCAACTTTGCCGGTTCCAAAGCTGAAGCGGGCATTGCGCGCATGTCGGCGCGCAAAGGCATAGGCGAGCCCGGCAATCGCGAGGGCGCCAGCATGCGTCCCCATGTGCCAGCCATCCGCGAGCAGGGCCATCGAGCCGAACACCGTACCGGCAACGACTTCACCGACCATCATCGCGAGCGTCAGCGCAACAACCCACCACGTGCGCCGCGCATTGCGCTCGTGGTGCTCGCCAAGATAGATGTGCTCGTGCTCGAGCTGGTCAGTGGTGTGTTCGTGCATGGCGCGGCTTTGCGCCGGCGTTTGCAGGGTTGGCGGGGCAGCCGCCACAGCCGCCTCCGAGACCCTTTGCGGCCCGGCGCACAAGCGGCGCCATGATGCCGCGGCCGAGCCGCCCCACAAACCCCTCCGCGGGAAACGAGTCGTGCAGTGCCTGAACCGCGGCGTGGCGCGGCCGTGCAGGCATGACTTGCCATACGACCGAGATCACGGCGAGCACGACGATCAGGGCGACGAGCGCGTTCATGAGGTGAGCGCGAGCGTGACGCGCCAGGTAATGAAGGATGCGAGATAAGCAAGCGCGAAGAGATAGCCCGCCATGATCAGCGGATAGCGCCAGGACTGCGTTTCCCGCTTCACGACCGCGAGCGTCGAGAGGCACTGCGGGGCGAAGATGTACCAGGCGAGCAGCGAGAGCCCGGTCCCGAGGCTCCAGGTCGAGGAAATCACGGGCAGCAGCGCACTCTCGAGCGCCGCATTGCTGGCGGACATCGCGTAGACGGTACCGAGTGCGCTCACCGCCACTTCACGTGCGGCGAGTCCCGGCACCAGCGCGACCGCGATCTGCCAGTTGAAGCCGATCGGTGCGAACACGACGTGCAGTGCCCGACCGAGCATGCCAGCGAAGCTGTACTCGATCGCCGGCCCGGTAGCACCGGGCGGCGCCGCTGGGTAACTCGAGAGGAACCACAGCACAATCATCAACGAAAGAATGATGCCGCCGACGCGTCGCATGAAGATGCGCACACGATCCCACAGCCCCATCGCGAGACTTCGCAGGTCTGGCCACTGGTAATCTGGCAGTTCGAGCAGCAGCGGGTGATAGGTGCGCTTCGACAGAAACCGCTTCATCACCCAGGCGACCCCGAGCGCTGCGAGCACACCCGCGAAGTAGAGCGTGAACAGCACGAGCCCCTGCAGGTTGAACGGACCGACCGCCCTGGCAGGAATGAAGGCCGCGATGAGCAGCGCGTAGACCGGCAGCCGCGCCGAGCAGGTCATCAGTGGCGCGATCATGATCGTTGCGATCCGGTCGCGCGCACTCGGTATCGTGCGCGCGGCCATGATGCCGGGGATCGCGCACGCAAAGCTCGACAGGAGCGGAATGAAAGCGCGGCCCGAGAGGCCTACGCCGCCCATCAACCGGTCGAGCAGGTACGCGGCGCGTGGCAGATAGCCGCTGTCCTCGAGCACGAGGATGAAGAAAAAAAGGATCAGGATCTGCGGCAGGAACACGATCACGCTGCCCACACCCGCGATGATGCCGTTGACGAGCAGACTCTGCAGTGCACCCGCCGGAAGAATCCCGCTCACCAAGAGGCCAAATGCGCCGACGCCTTCCTCGATCAGATCCATGGGCCATGCGGCCCAACTGAACACTGCCTGAAACACGAGGAACAGCACCGCCCCGAGCACGAGCATGCCGGCCGCCGGGTGCATCAGAATCGCATCCGCCCGCGCCGCCGCGCGCGTGCGCAGCGGCTCGCGATAGCCGACTTCAGCGAGGATCTGCGGCACGAGCTGCTGCGTGCGCTCGGTTTCGGCGCGATTCGGCGCCAGTTCGCAGACTGCGCCGCCACCTTCGACGACCGGCAGCGGACTACGCGCCTCGAAGGCTGCGAGCCCCTGGATGAGCGCCTCCGCCCCGGCGGGTGCGATCGCCACGGTCTCGATGACGGGTACACCGAGAGCGGCCGCAAGCTTCGCAACATCGAGCCGGAACCCGCGCTTCCTCGCGAGATCGCTCCGGTTCAGGGCAATGACCATCGGGTAGCCAAGCCGCCTCACCTCGAGGATGAGGCGCAGTGAAAGTGGCATGTGCGTGGCGTCCGCGACGCACACGATGACGTCAGGCTGTCTCTCGCCCGCAACCCGGCCCAGTACGACGTCACGGGTGATCGCCTCGTCGAGCGTCGTTGGAGACAGGCTGTAGGCGCCCGGCAGGTCGAGCACCCTGTAGCGTCGTCCGCCGCGATCGCGGAAACCGCCTTCCTTGCGCTCGACCGTGACGCCCGGATAGTTCGCGACTTTCTGGCGGCTGCCGGTCAGCCGGTTGAACAGCGCAGTCTTGCCACAGTTCGGCACACCGACGAGCGCGATGTGCAGGTCCGCCAGCTGCCGGTTGGCGGTATCCATACCATCACGCCAGCGTGACGAGGATGGCCGACGCCTCCCGACGGCGCAGCGCGAAGGTCGAGCCGCGCACGCGGACAGCGAGCGGGTCGCCGATCGGCCACATCGTCTCGATCACTTCGACTTCGACTCCGTGCACGAAGCCGAGCTCGATCAGGCGCTGGCCGACGGTCGAATGCAGTGCATCATCGATGACCGGCGTGTCATCGAGCACGCAATGCACGAGCGCGCGCGCGCCGCGCGGTAATACCGTCAGCGGAACGGGCAGCGCATGGGCGGCAACGCTCATGCAGCAAGTATCCTGCTAACGCGAATGCTTCGCAATTGCGGACGAAGCAGATTCGCGTAGCACGCTTATTGACGCACCGGTGCAACACTTTCTCACCACGAGTAGCGGATTGTTACTCCTGCAGACCTGCCTGGCCGGGTGTAGCGACCGAGCGCCGGATTGCTCGCGAAGCGCCCGCTCACGTCCGACCACGCCCAGTACTTGCGGTCGGCCAGATTGAAGAGGCCCGCATTGACACGCAGGCGGGGAGTGACGGCGGCGTCCACCAGAATGTCCATCGTGGTGTATCCACCTGGCAGGAAGAGCGCGCCGGCGCTGTGATCGGCGCGATCGACTTTGCCCACGATCGTGGTCATGAGCTCTGCGCCCCAGTTGCGCGACGGTGCGCGCCACGCGAGCCCGACAACGGCTTGCGGCGGTTCAACGGAATTGAGTGGCGCACCGGTACTGTGGTTGTCGCCGCGCGCGTAAGCGGCTGCGAGCCGCATCGAAACGCCGCGCAGCATCGGCACGAGCGGCTCCAGCGGCAGGCCCGCGGCTGCTTCCATGCCGTAGATGCGCACTGCGGAGAGGTTCTGCGACTGGAACACGATGAGGCCCGAGACGGGATCGATGGTGCCGACGCGCGACTCGATGAAATCGTCGTAGAGATTGTAGTAGCCGGCGAGCAGCACGTATCCGCCTTCCCCGCTCGCGTAGCGCCAACCGGCCTCGAAGCCGTCGCTCGTTTCCGACTTGAGATCGGGGTTCGCGATCGCGGTGTAACCGAACGCGAGATTCTCGAAACCGATGTTCGCGTCGTCCGAGGGCGGCGCGCGAAAGCCCGCCGCGTAATTGAGATAGGCCGTCGAACGCGACGACAGGCGGTACGTCACGCCGAGCTTCGGCGACAGATTGCGCTCGTCGATACGCGCGGGTTGAAACCCGGGATTGTCGGCCGCGAAGATCCCGTCGACCTCGGGTCGCAGCGAGTAGTCGTCGAAGCGTAGACCCGGCGTAACCGTGAAATCGCCAACGCGGATTTCGTCCTGCACGAAGGCGGAGGCCTGCCGGGTCGTGGTGAGCGGAAAGTCGCGCACCGGGAATACATCGGGGAGGATCGTGCTGCTCGTGGTACCCGTTGCGAGATTCGTCTGCAGTCCCGTGCGCAGCTGTGCGGTGCGGGTCTCGACGTATTCGAGGCCGTACGCGAGCGTGTGCGCGGCGACGCCTGTCTCGAAGCTGCCGAACAGCGTCACCTCGCCGCCGGCTTCCTTCTGCTCGAACTCGAAGTCCCGCCAGCGCGCCTGCGGCGTGACGACTCCGGAGAAGGAGGCGCTCAGGCGGTGCTCGAGCGTTTCCTGCGAAGTCTCGCTGCGCTGCCAGTAGAGGCGCCACTCGCCGCGATCGAGCCAGCGGGCGCTGGTGGGGGCGAACTCGTGATCGAGCGCAATGCGTGACCGGCGCTGCACGTCGTTGCCAAGGAGCGCTGTGGTCTGTGATCCGCCGGCCATCGGCGCGACCGCGGAGACGGAGGACAGCACGTCCGTGAACAGGTCGTCACGCGTGCCCTCGAGGGTGAGACGCAGGCGCTGCGACTCACTCGCGTCGAACACGAATTTTGCGAGCACGCTGTCGCTGTAGTGATCCTGCGGCACGGGTTCGGTGCGCAGCGCTCCGGCACCCGCCACATCGCCCCTGTTGCGGATTTCGTGGCCATCGCGGTGCGTGTAGGCAAGGAGTGCGGACCACTCACCGACGCGCCCTGCGAAAGTGGCTCCTGCCATCGAAGAATCGTCCCGTCCGGAGTAGCCGCCCTTGACAGAGAGACCGGGGCGGCCACCCGCGCCGAGCACGTCCTCGGGGTCCTTCGTGGTGAAGGCAAGCACGCCGCCGATGGCGTCCGAGCCATAGAGCGAGGAAGCCGAACCCCGCACGATCTCGACGCGCTTCAGCAGATCGGTGTCGAGCACGTCGCGGCTGGCACTGGCAAAGCTGCCAATTGCGAAGGCATCCGGCAGGCGCACGCCGTCGACTTCCATCAGCACGCGATTGCCGCCGATGCCGCGGATGCTCGGTCCCGAGGCCCCGAATCGGCCGCCCTCGTTACGCATCGACACGCCCGGTTCGTATCTCAACAGGTCCTCTACGCTGAAGACCAGTTCGCGATCCATCGCGTCGGAATCCTTCACGGTTACGGTGGCCGGTACGTCCATGATCCGCGTCGGGATCCGGGTGGCGGTTACCGTCACCGTTTCAAGTTGAGCCGCGACAGGCAGGGAAACGAGACCCAGGAACAGGGGTAGATAAGCCGTGGATTTCATCAGGGAGACCGTCTGTGGTGATGCAAGGGAGCGCGAATGATAATTGTTCGCGTTTAGTAGGCCACTGCGGAAACGCATTATCATCTGTATAATTACTGACACGATGTCAGCGTCTCCTCCACCCCGACCCATGAACTACATCGCCGAGCGCCGCCAGGAAGAGAAGGAACGGCGCCGCGCCGATCTCATCGATGCCGCCGAGGCGGTCGCCGCCGAAGTGGGCATCGAGGCAATGACGATGGACGAGGTCGCGCGCAAGGCGCGCCTGTCACGCGCGCTGCTCTATGTTTATTTCCAGAACAAACCGGACCTGCTGCTCGCGCTCTGCGAGCGCGCACTCACAAGCCTGCATGCGCGCTTCGAGGCAGCGGCGGCACAGGAACCTGCGAGCGGCCGTGCGCAGATCGGGGCGATGGGCCGGGCATTTGTCGCGTTCTCCCGCGAGCAACCGGTGTACTACGATGCGCTCGCAAAATTTGCGATGCGCTCACCGAGCGGCCTCGCAAGCGACTCCAACGAGCACGCCTGCCTGCTTTGCGGGGATCGCGTGCACCAGACCATGGTCGCGAGCATCGAGCGCGGCATGCAGGACGGTTCCATAAGGCCTGATGTGGGGCCGCCTGCGCTCGTGGGGCTCACGCTGTGGGGTTTCATGGCCGGGGTCATCCAGCTTGCAGCGACCAAGTCGGCCGTGATCGAGCATCGGGGCTTCGACGCGGATCGCCTCATCGACCAGGCCCTGCGCCTCGCCTCCGACGGCCTCGGCCCGCGCCAGGATCTTCCGCATGACCACGATGCATGATCGCGCGAGCGGGCCTCGCGGCAGGCCGCGCACCTTGCTCCTCACGCTGCTCTTGTTCGCCGCGCCGCTCGCCCTCGCACCGCCGGCCGGGGCGGCGTCACGCACGCTCGCCGCGGTAGTGGACGAATATGTGCGCGAGGGCCTCGCGTCAAATCTCACATTGCGCAGTCAGGGCTTCGACGTCGAGCGCGCCATTGCCGACCTCGACTCGGCGCGTGCCGGCTATCTCCCGAGCGTGTCGCTCGCGGCACGTTACACGCGCAACGAAGGCGGCCGCGAGTTCGTGTTGCCTCTTTCGCGTTTCAATCCGGCCCTCGCGGACGAGACCATCGCCTTTCTGCGCGAACGCGACCAGGACACCCGTCTCGGCGTCAGCCAGCCGCTCTACGCGCCGGCGATTCCCGCGAGCGTGCGCGCCCGGCGCTCGCAGCTCGCAGCGAGCGAGTACGCGCGCCTCGCGCTCGCGCGGCGCCTCAAGCGCGACATCACGGTGGGCTATCTCGACTGGCTGCGCGCGACGAAAACCGTGGCGATTGTCGCTGCCAGTCGTGCGCTGCTCGCCGAGAACCTGCGCGTCAACGAGTCGCTGTTCAGGAACGGCAAGCTGACACAGGATCAGGTGTTGCGGGCACGCGCCGAACTGCTCGAGGTCGAGCAGCAATTGCGCGAAAGCGAGTACCTCGAACAGCAGGCACTCCGTTACCTCAATTTTCTGCGCAATCGCCCGCTCGACTCGGCGCTCGAGGCCACGGAGATCGAGAATGTGGTCACGCGTTCCGCCGCAGATCTCGCGGCGCTCGAAGCGGATGCCCTGGCGAACCGGCCCGAGATCGCGCAGGCCGACAGTACCGCGCAGGCCGCCGACGCCCAGGTGAGCGTCGCCCGGGCGGCGCTCAAGCCGACACTCGGTCTCGGTGTCGACAACGGGATCCAGGGTGAGGATTACGGCACGGGACATGGCTACAACTATGGCCAGGCCTCGCTGCAGCTGTCATGGAAGCTGTTCGACGGCGGGGCCAATCGCGCTGCCGTGCGCAGCGCGCGGGCACTCGCGCGCAGTGCAGCCACGCAGCGCGACGTGCTCGCGCAACAGATCCAGCTCGAAGTGCAGCAGGCGCTCGACCGCCTCGACACCGCGGCCGACTCGCTCGCCACCGCCGAGGCGCGCTCGGAGGCGGCTCGCGCCGGCTTTCGCATTGCGAGCAGGAAGCGCGACGAAGGCATGATCAACCAGGTCGAGTTCATCGACGCACGCAGCACGCTCACCGGCGCCGAGCTGAATCTCAACCTCACGCGCTTCGCCCTGCTCGCGCGCCAGGCCGAACTCGACTACGCCGCCGCCGCCGGCACGCTGCCGCTGGATCCGGTCACGACAGGTTTCGCGCCATGACACGCCGCTACGGCTCACCGGCACTGCTCAATGCCCTGTCGCTTGTCGGCGCAGTCGCGTTCGCATTCCTGGTCGCCGCGTGCACCCCCGATTCGAGGGACGCCGCAGTCGAGGCAACGCCGGTCCGTGTAGCGCAGGCGACTACCGGCCCCGCGACACCGGCTGTCGCGACGAACGGCATCGTTGCCGCCAAGGACGAGATGCGGCTCTCCTTCAAGGTGAGCGGCATCGTGCGGCGCATCCCTGTGCAGGAGGGCCAGCGGGTCCGTCGCGGCGAACGCCTTGCGGAAATCGAGCTCACCGAAGTGGATGCGCAACTCGAACAGGCAGCCCAGCTCGCCGACAAGGCGCAGCGCGATCTCGAGCGCGGCGAACGCCTCTACGCCGACCAGGTGATCAGCCTCGAGCAGTTGCAGGACTTGCGCACGCAGGCCGCCGTCGCGCAGGCGCAGGCGAGGAGCGCACGGTTCAACCGCAGTTACGCGGTAATCGTTGCGCCGCTCGACGGGGTCGTGCTGCGAAAGCTTGTCGAGGAACGCGAACTCATTCCGGCCGGGCAGACCGTGCTCGTCGTGAGCGGCGCGGACCGCGGCTTTGTGGTGCGTGCGGCGCTTGCTGACCGCGAGATCGTGCAGGTACGCCTCGGCGACGCGGCCGAAATCAGCCTGGACGCCTTTCCGGGGCGCCTGCTTGGAGGCAGGGTCTCCGAGGTCTCGCGCGCCGCCGCAAGCGGCAACGGCCTCTTCCCGGTCGAAGTGCGCTTCGATGCGACCGATCTGCCGCTCGCGAGCGGGCTCGTCGCCAAGCTGTCGATCATCCCCGGGGCGGCGGGCAGGACGACTCTCACATACGTGCCCGTGGCGGCGATCGTCGAGGGAGACAGCGAGCGCGCAAGCGTCTATATCGTGCAGGACGGTCGCGCTGCACGGCGCACGGTCCAGGTCGCATTCATCGCAGCAGAGGGCGTTGCGCTCGCGAGCGGAGTGTTGCCCGGCGAGACCGTGGTCACTGACGGTGCGCTGTACCTCGCCGACGGCGACGCCATCAGGATCGTGAAGGAAGCGGCGCAGGCGATCGGCGGGATCTCGCTGCCCGATCGCCGCGGATGAGCGCGTGAGTCCCCTCGAGTTCCCGGTCAGGCGCTACCAGTTCACGTTGGTTGCGTTCCTCTGCCTCATCGCGCTCGGCTGGTTCGCATTCGCGAACGTGCCGCGCGAGGAGGATCCCCAGTTCAGGATTCCGGGCTTCTTCATCACCGCGATCTACCCCGGCGCCGACCCGCGCGACCTCGAACAGCTCGTCGCCAAGCCGATCGAGGACAAGCTCGCAGAGCTCGACGACGTCAAGAAGATCGAAACGACGATCACCGACGGTGTGTCCTTCATCGTGATCGAGTTCCAGGCCTACGCCGATGCGGACAGGAAGTACGACGAGGTCACGCGCGAGGTGAATGCCCTGCGCCCCTCGCTGCCGGCGGACATCGCCCAGATCGAGATCAGGAAACTGAGCCCGGGGCTCGTCAACACGATCCAGCTCGCGCTCGTTTCGGAGGATGCCTCCTGGCGCGAACTCGAAGACTACGCACGCGAGCTGAAGGACACGCTGAAGCCCGTTGCGGGCATCCGTACCGCAGAGAGCTGGGCGATTCCACGCCGCGAGCTGCGCGTACAGATCGACTTGAAGCGCATGGCGGAGTTGCGGCTTTCGCCTTCGCAGGTTGCACAGGCGCTTGCGAGCGAGAACGCCAACATTCCCGCCGGCACGATCGATCTCGGCTCGCGCAGCTTCAGCCTCAAGACTTCCGGGGCTTACGAAACGCTGGACCAGGTGCGCGACACGGTGGTCGCGTCGGCCGACGGGCGCAGCGTGCGCATTCGCGACCTCGCCGAGGTGAGCTGGACGACCGCGCCGTGGAGTTACGTCGGCCGCTACAACGGCAAGCGCGCCGTGTTCGTCACCGCAAACCAGAAGGAAGGCTTCAACATCCTCGAGGTGCAGCAACGGATCGATGCGGCGCTCGGCCGCTTCGAGCAGGGCCTGCCCAAGCGCATCGCGCTCGAGCGCGGCTTCGAGCAATCGCAGAATGTCGAGCAGCGGCTCGGGCGGCTCTATACCGACTTTTCGATCGCGATCGCGCTCGTGATGCTGACCCTCATTCCGCTTGGCTGGCGTGCCGCGGGGATCGTCATGGTGGCAGTCCCGCTCTCGCTCGCTTTCGGCATCGCCATGCTCTATTTCATCGGCTACTCGCTCAACCAGATATCGATCGCCGGCTGCGTCGTGGCGCTCGGCCTCCTCGTCGACGACTCGATCGTGGTCGTCGAGAATATCGCGCGCCATCTGCGCATGGGCCTTGGGCGCACCGCCGCGGCGCTCGCCGGTACGCGCCAGATCCTGGTCGCGATCCTTGGCTGCACGGCCACGCTGATTTTCGCATTCCTGCCGCTGCTGATGTTGCCCGGCACGGCAGGCAAGTTCATCCGCGTGCTGCCGACCACTGTCGTCGCAACTGTCGTGGGCTCCCTGATCGTCGCGCTTTTCATCATTCCGTTTCTCGCCAGCCGCCTCCTGCCCCGCGACGCCGCGCAAGCGGGCAACCCGGTGCTGCAACGGGTGATGGGCGCCATTCACCGTTACTACCGACCCGCGCTGCACTATTGCCTCGCGCGGCCGCGCGCCACCGTGCTCGTTGCGATCGGCGGCTCGCTCGCACTTTCGGCGGCGCTCGTGCCGCTGATCGGCTCGAGCCTCTTTCCGAAGGCCGACACGCCACAGTTCCTGGTGCAGGTCGAAGCCCCCGCGGGCGCCAGTCTCGCGGCGACCGACCAGGCGCTGCGCTTCGTCGAGGCGAAGCTGCGCGCAAGTCCCGGCGTGAAGTCCTGGTTCACGAACCTCGGCCACGGCAACCCGCAGATCTACTACAACCACATCACGCGGCGCGATGCCGCCAACTACGGCGAGATCTTCGTGCGGCTGCGGCAATACGACACGCATGCGACACCGCGCGAGCTCGACGCGCTGCGGCGCGCCCTCGCCGGCTACCCGGGCGCGCGCATCTACGTCAAGGAGTTCGTCAATGGCCCGCCGATCAGCGCGCCGGTCGCCGTGCGGGTCGTCGGTCGCGATCTCGAAGTGATCGAGGCACTCGCGGGACAGGTACAGCGGCTGCTCGAGCGCGTAGCCGGTACGCGCGACGTACAGAACCCGCTCGAGGTCGCGCGCACGAACCTGCGACTCGCGGTGGACGCGCAGAAGGCGGCTCTCCTCGGCGTGCCGACGGTCGAGTTCGATCGCGCGGTGCGCCTGTCGGTCGCAGGGCTGCCCGTAGGCACGTTCAAGGACCCGAGCGGAGAGCAGTACGACATCATGGTGCGCACGGCGGTGGGCACGCGCGCGGACCTTGCGGCACTGGGGGAAGTGCGTGTGCCAACGCTGCAAGGCGCGATGTTGCCGCTTTCACAACTGGCGACACTGCAGTTCGAGAAGGCGCCGGTCGTGATCCAGCGCTACGACCGCGAGCGCTCGGTGACGGTGGACGCCGATGTGCGGCCGGGCTTCAACACCGCGAAGGTGACCGGTGACGCAAGGAAGCAGCTCGACCGGATGGCCTGGCCGCGCGGCTACCACTACCGGCTCGGCGGCGAGGCGGAATCGAGCCAGGAGGCCTTCGGCGGCATCGGCATCGCGATCATCGTCGCGATCTTCGGCATCTTCGCGATCCTCGTGCTCGAGTTCGGCAGCTTCAAGTCGACGCTGATCGTGCTCACCGTGGTGCCTCTCGGTGTGTTCGGCGGCCTGCTGATGCTGCTGTTTACCGGCAACAACATCTCGTTCACCGCGAGCATCGGCTTCATTGCACTGATCGGCATCGAGATCAAGAACTCGATCCTGTTCGTCGATTTCACGAACCAGCTGCGCGCCGAGGGGGTTGCGCTCGGTGAGGCGATCGAGCGGGCGGGCGAAATCCGCTTCCTGCCGATCCTCCTGACCACCGCGACGGCGATCGGCGGCCTCATGCCGCTCGCCGTGCAGAACATTGGCCTTTACTCGCCGATGGCGTGGGTGATCATCGGCGGCCTCATCACCTCGACACTGCTCGCGCGGCTCGTGACGCCCGTGATGTACAAGCTCGCGCCGCCGGCCATCGCGATCGCAGGGCCCATCACCGTGTAACATTGGCGCTCGCCGACACGCCGGAGATCAACTTGCGTTCCGTCTTTCTCGACTACGCCACGGTCGATGCGCACGATCTCGACGTGTCGGGCCTTGAACGGGCCTGCCAGTCGCTGACCCTGTTTGGCGCCACGCCTCCTGACGCGATTGCCGCGCGCATCGCCGGTGCCTCGATCGTGCTCGCGAACAAGGCGCGCATCACGCGCGCGCTGATCGGAGCGACGCCATCGCTGCGGCTGATTGCGCTCTCGGCGACCGGCACCGACAACGTGGACCTCGACGCGGCACGCGAGCACGGTGTGGCCGTCTGCAACATTCGCGACTACTGCACGCCGTCGGTCGTGCAGCACGTACTCGGCGCGATCCTCGCGCTCACACACCGCTATGCCGACTACTCGCGTCTCGTGAAGGCGGGCCAATGGGGCGAGCGTTCGCAGTTCACGATGCTCGATTTCCCGATCCGCGAGCTTGCCGGGCGCACGCTCGGCGTCATCGGTTATGGCACCCTTGGGCGCGCGGTCGCGCAGGTCTGCGAACAGGCGCTCGGCATGCGCGTGCTCGTCGCGGAGCGGGCCGGAGGAGACGCGGCCCCTCGCACCGATGCCCGTGCCAGCGAGCAGCGCCTGCCGGTCGGGGAACTGCTGCCACGCGTCGACGTGCTGACTCTGCATTGTCCGCTGACACCTGCGACACGCGGCCTGCTCGGCGCAGCACAGCTCGCGTTGATGAAGCCCGACGCGCTCGTCATCAACACCGCGCGCGGCGCCCTCATCGACGTGCCGGCACTCGCCGACGCACTACGCGCCGGGCGCCTCGGCGGTGCGGCGATTGACGTATTGCCTGAGGAGCCGCCCATCGCCGGCAGTGCGCTCTTCGCGCCGGATCTGCCGAACCTGATCGTCACGCCACATGTCGCGTGGGCGGCGCGCGATGCGCGGCAGCGCGCGCTCGACGAGATGGCGGCAAATGTCGCGGATTTCCTCGCCGGCGGCCGTCGCGGGCGAGTCGCCTGATTCACGGCGCAGCGCGGAGGTCAGTCGCGAGGCGCGGTACCCAGCAAAACACCGCGCGCCCACTCGACGACGGGTGCGACGCGCGGTGATACGAGCGCCATCGCATCTTCGAAGTTCACCCATCGCCACTCGTGGTGCTCGGGCGTGCCGAGTTCCACATTGACGGGAAGCGTGACGCGCACAGTACGGGTCTGCGCGACGTAGTAGCGTGCCACCTTGTTGCGGGTATAGGGACCGGTATCCCGATACACCTCGCCCCAGGTGAACTCCAGGTCATCGATCGTGGATTCCTCGCGCACTTCACGGCGCGCGGCGGCATGGGGCTCCTCGCCGCTCTCGACCATGCCTTTCGGGAAGTCCCAGCTGCGAAACGCCCGCAGCAGGAGGTAGAGCCAGCCGTCGTCGTCCCGGCGGACGACGACGACTCCGGCAGACAGTTTCGGCGAGCGTCTTATACGGCAAACTCGCTCAGTGGAATTTTCAGTGCGTCCGCAACCCCCTTGCCGTAGGCCGGATCGGCCTTCAGGCAATGACGGATATGACGGATCCGGATGTCGCGAGGCGCCTCGGCAATTGCACGCGCCGTGTTGTCAAACAGCGCCTGCCTCTGCGCACCGCTCATGAGCCGAAAGAGCGCACCGGGCTGTGAGAAATAGTCGGTGTCCACCCGATGATCCCAGCTGTTCGCGGCACCTTCGAGCGCGAGCGGCGGCTCGGCATGATCGGGCTGCTCCTGCCACTCGCCGTAGCTGTTCGGTTCGTAGCCTGGAGTCGAGCCGAAGTTGCCGTCGACCCGCATCGCGCCGTCGCGGTGATAGCTGTGCACGGGGCAGCGCGCCGCATTGACCGGGATGAGGTGATGGTTCACGCCGAGACGATAACGCTGGGCGTCGCCGTAGGCAAACAACCGGCCCTGCAGCATTTTGTCCGGTGAGAAGCCGATGCCGGGGACGATATTCGCGGGGTTGAACGCCGACTGCTCCACCTCCGCAAAGAAATTCTCCGGGTTGCGGTTGAGCTCCATCACGCCCACTTCGATCAGCGGATAGTCCTTGTGAGGCCACACTTTCGTCAGGTCGAAGGGGTTGTAGGGCACCTTCGCCACATCCTTCTCCGGCATGACCTGCACGGCGAGCGTCCACTTCGGGAAGTCGCCCTTCCCGATGCTCTCGTAAAGATCGCGCTGGTGGGATTCACGGTCATTGCCGATGATCGCCCCGGCCTCCGCGTCCGTCAGGTTGCGAATCCCCTGCTGCGTGCGGAAATGGAACTTGACCCAGAAGCGCTCGTTCTTCGCGTTGAGAAGGCTGAAGGTGTGGCTGCCGAAGCCGTGCATATGGCGGTAGCTCGCGGGAATGCCGCGGTCGCTCATCACGATCGTGACCTGGTGCAGCGCTTCCGGCAGCGACGTCCAGAAGTCCCAGTTGTTGCGCGCGCTGCGCAAGTTGGTGCGCGGGTCGCGCTTGACCGCGTGATTCAGGTCCGGAAACTTGAGCGGATCGCGCAGGAAGAAGACCGGTGTATTGTTGCCGACGAGATCCCAGTTGCCCTCTTCGGTGTAGAACTTCACGGCGAAGCCGCGTATGTCGCGCTCGGCATCGGCTGCGCCGCGTTCGCCCGCCACCGTGGTAAAGCGCGCAAACAGGTCCGTCTGCCTGCCGACCTGCGCGAAGATCTTCGCGCGCGTAAAGCGCGTGATATCGCCGGTGACGGTGAAAGTGCCGTAGGCGCCGGAGCCCTTCGCGTGCATGCGTCGCTCTGGGATCACCTCACGGTCGAAGTGTGCGAGCTTCTCGAGATACCACACGTCCTGCAGCAACTGCGGACCACGCGGCCCGGCCGTCTGCACGTTCTGGTTGTCCACGACGGGACGGCCAAAGGCGGTTGTCAGCTTCTTGCGGTTCGTCATGACTGCAATCCTCCGTTCAGTGAGTCGATTCGAGCACGCCTGCCACGGCGTGGATCACCGCCGCGATGCGCACGGCGCTCTGGATGGTCTCGCGCGTAACACCATGGTCCCGCAGCTTCCTTTCATGGGAGATGATGCAGAGTCCGCAACCGTTTACCGCCGAGACGGCGAGCGAGAGGAGCTCGAAATCCAGCTTGTCGATGCCGGGATTGCCGATCACGTTCATGCGCAGGCGCGCCGGCATCGACTGGTACTCGGCGTCCTCGACGAGATGCAGGAAGCGGTAGTAGATGTTGTTCATGCCCATGATGGCCGCCGCCGCGCGCGCGCCCGTCACGTCGGCGTCGCCGAGATGCACGCGCGCAAGCGCCTCGATGTCGCGCGCAAGGGCCGTGTTGCGCGCGGCGATCGCGGTCGCGAGCGCCACCGACCACAGCTGCTTCTCGCTGAGCCCGGGTGCGCCCTGCGGCGTGAGCACCGAGCCAAGGTTCAGCTTCAGGTCGCGGGCGTAGTCGGGCATGGCGTCGCGGATGTTGTCGAGGGTCATCATGTCGTCGGTCTCATCCTCAATCGGTAGAAGGCGGGGTCGGGCGGACGCGCAAGGCCGTGGGGGGAGTCGGCCTCACGCGCCCGCCATCGCTCGTCAGGCAGCCTTGAGGGTCTCGTCACCCTTCTGCCAGTTGCAGGGGCACAGCTCGTCCGTCTGCAGCGCGTCGAGCACGCGCAGCACCTCGTCCGGGCTGCGGCCGACGTCGAGGTCGGTCACGTAGACGAAGCGGATCACGCCCTCCGGGTCGACGATGTAGGTCGCGCGCTGCGCCACGCCGGCCGCCGGGTCGAGGATGCCGAGCGCCGTCGACAGCTCGCGCTTCACGTCGGCGAGCATCGGGAACGGCAGCTTCGAGAGCTCTTCCTTGTCCTTGCGCCACGCGAGATGCACGAACTCGCTGTCGATCGAGGCGCCGAGCAGCTGCGCATCGCGCGCCTTGAATTCCTTGTCGAGCTTGCCGAATGCGGCAATCTCGGTCGGACACACAAAAGTGAAGTCCTTCGGCCAGAAGAACACCACCTGCCACTTGCCCCTGAAACTGTCGTTCGTGAACGGCTTGAACGCGTTCGCGAGATCGTTCGACACGACGCCCGTCAGCGCGTACTGCGGAAATTTCTGCCCGATACCCAACATGATCCTGTCTCCTGTTGCATCCAATGAACGTGGCCATTGTGGATGCCTCGCGCCCATATCTCCAATGAATTGATCTTATTGTTCTGATAGACTCCCTCTATGGTGGATCTCAAACTGCGGGACTTGCGCTACCTTGTCGCCATCGCCGACACGCGCCATTTCGGCCGCGCGGCCGCCGCCTGCCACGTGAGTCAACCCACTCTCTCGACACAGCTGAAAAAGCTCGAGGAGAGCCTCGGCGTGCAACTGATTGAGCGCGGCACGAAGCGCGCTTCGGTGACACCCGCAGGGCAGCGCGTCGTCGCGCGCGCCCGCGCGATGCTCGAGGCGGGCGACGACATCGTCGAGATGGCGAGGTCCTTCGGTGACCCGCTCGCCGGCCGCCTGCGAGTCGCGCTGCTGCCGACGATCGGGCCGTATCTGCTGCCGCGCGTCACACCGCGGCTGCGCAAGGCACTGCCGCGGCTCGAGCTGATGTTGTACGAATTTCAGACCGCCCCGATGCTCGAGCGGCTGCACGCGGGCGAGATCGACGCGGGCATCCTTGCGCTACCCGTCGACCTCGACGGGCTCGATGCGCTGCCGCTCTACGAGGAGCCCTTCGTGTTCGTGGCGCCGGCGGACCACCGGCTCGCCAAAGGCGGCCCGGTGCGCAGCACGGATCTCGCCGGCGAGACTGTGCTGTTGCTCGAAGACGGCCATTGCCTGCGCGACCAGGCGCTCGATGTCTGCAGCCGGGTCGGCATGCACGAGAAGCAGGACTTTCGCGCGACCAGCCTCGAAACCCTGCGGCAGATGGTGGCCTCGGGTGTCGGCGTCACCCTGCTGCCTGAACTCGCCACGCGCGGCGCCTACGGCGCGGCACGTGGCGTGGCAGTGCGCAACTTCGCAAAGCCGGCACCCCGCCGCCGCATCGGCGCGGTGTGGCGCAAGACGAGCGCACGACGGGAAGCGATCGAGGCCATCGCGCGCGTCATTGCGGCGCATGCGCTTGGCTGACGATGCCGCGGAGGGCATAAGGCATAATCCCTGCGTGATCGACGCACCGCACCCAGCCGCGACTCACGTCACGCCCTACGACCGACTTGAAGCGGGCGACGCGGCCGTCGAGCGCCTGCTCGCGAGCGGTGCGCAGCGCGAGGCGCTCACCGACTACTTCGGCGCAGCCGCCTATGCCGAACTTGCCGCACTCGCGCGTCGTGCAACCCGGGCGCGCTCCCGCGGCGGATCGCGCGTGTACATCCTGCCCGGCATCATGGGTTCGCTGCTCGGCCGACCGCGCGGCCACGGCTTGCCGAACGACATCCTGTGGCTCGACCCCATCGACATCGCAGTCGGGCGGCTGCGCGAGATCGTGCTGCGCCCCCATTCGCCGGTGCGCGCCATGGGCGCGATCCTGTATCACTTCCTCAAGCTGAAGCTGCGCCTCGCCATCGCGGGTTTTTCACCCAGGCTTTTCGACTACGACTGGCGGCGCAGCGTCATCGACCTCGGGCGCGCGCTCGCAACGGAAGTGGCGCACGACGCATCGCCGCACATTCAGGTCGTCGCGCACAGCATGGGCGGACTCGTGGCGCGCGCCGCGCTGGCGCTGCCGGGCGGGGAGCGCATCGAGCGACTCGTGATGCTCGGCACGCCGAACTCGGGATCGTTCGCGCCGGTGCAGGCGCTGCGCGGCACCTACGCCGTGGTACGAAAGCTGGCAGCGCTCGATCAGATGCATACGGCCGAGACGCTTGCGAGCGAGGTGTACTCGACCTTCCCGGGACTCTACGAGCTGCTACCCGCCGAGGGCACGACTGCCGTCGATCTCTTCGACCCGGCCGTGTGGCCCGCCAGGGGGCCACGACCGGAGCCGGCGCTGCTCGCCGCTGCGCGCAGCAGCCTGCGCGGGCTTGCTTCGGCCGATACACGCATGGCATTGATCGCCGGCTACGGACGCCCCACTGTCACCGGCGTGCGGCGTTCGGGAGCCGACTTCGAATACCTCGTGACACGCAATGGTGACGGCACGGTGCCGCTCGCGCTTGCCGAGTTGCCCGGCGTGCGTACCTGGTATATCCGCGAGGGTCACAGCGAACTGACGACGAACGATGTGGTCGCCTCCGCCGTAATCGATCTGCTGCGCGCGGGCCGAACGCAACGGCTCTCCGCCGCGCCGCCTGCACCCACGCGCGCCGTGGCACGCATCTGCGATTCGGCGCTGCGACGCACCTGGCAGCACAAGGTCGACTGGCACTCGCTGTCAACCGACGAGCGCCGGGAATTCCTCGAGACGCTGAACGATCCGCCCAGGCTGCAGCTGCGCGCACCGCCGCGCGCATCGCGCCCCTCCATCAAGTCTCGTACCGCGGTCCGCGGTGCCGTCGCGCGCGGCGTGCTCGCGATCACGATTGCACGCGGCGAGATCGGCAGTGCCGACGCCGAGGCCCTGGCGGTGGGCGTGTTCAATGGCGTGCGGCCTGCAGGTGCGGCAGCCGCCATCGATGAGCGCCTCGGTGGCACGATCGCGGAGTTTTCGGCGCGACGCATGTTGCCCGGGGACACGGGACAGCTCACGGCGCTGCCTACGGCGGGTCGGCTACCACACGCTGCGCATGTGGTGATCGTCGGCCTCGGCCGCTTTGCCGATTTCGACGCTGCCGCGGTCGAACTCGCCGCCGACAGCGTCGCGCGCTTCTGCGAGCGCAGCGGCATCCGCTCGCTGGCGACAGTGCCCTGGGGCGCTGGAGCCGGTCTTCCTGCAACCCTCTCGTTCGCGGCACAGCTGCGCGGCTACCTGCGCCAGCACACAACCGCACCGCGGCGCCTGGCCCACCTCGTCTTCGTGGTCCGTGACGCCGCGGAGCACCGCGCCATCACGCGCCTCGCTGAGACGCTGGCGCGGGAGATCGATCCCGACGGGGGGCAGCTCGCGGTCCGCGACGTGCCGCCCGCGCGGGTGCGGCGTGCCCGGCCATTGCGCATGCCCTCCGTGCCGCAGATGGCTCACCTGCTCGTCGAACGCACCGCAGCCACAGCGGACCACGAGACCTGGCGCGCCGCAGTACTCACCACCGGCGCCCCGGCAGCCGTGATCGCAGAGGACGCGCGCTTCCCGCGCCACGCGCTCGACGCGCTGCTCGCGCAGCTGGATGGTGAGGGCTTCACGGCTGCGAGCGTCACGCGCATCGGTGCGCGTCTCGCGAGGCTCGTGCTGCATCCGAACGTGCGGGCTGCGCTGGCGCTCGCGAAGGCAGATCCGCTCATTGTGGTGAACGACACCGAAGCGAGTCGCCTGCCCTGGGAAATGCTTACGCTCGACGGCTGGTCGCCGGCGATCCGGGCCGGGCTGTCACGCCGACTCGCCGCTGCGAACCTCCCGGTTGCGCGCTTCAGCGAGCGGCGTCGCAGCGATCACCTGCTGACGATGCTGCTCGTCGTGAACCCGACCGAGGATCTGCCGGGAGCGGCCCGTGAAGGCATGCGCGTGCGGGACATCTTTCGCAGCCTGCCCGACGCCCGGCTCACGCTGATCGAGGGCCGTGCCGCCACGCGCGCGCGGGTGCTCGCCGAGTTCGAATCCGGCGACTACGACGTCGTGCACTATGCAGGCCACGCAGCGTTCGAGCCCGCGGTGCCGCGGGCGAGCGGACTTGCTGTCAGCGACGGTGTCATCACGGGCACCGATCTCGGCTCGCTTGCGCAACTGCCCGCCCTCGTGTTCTTCAATGCGTGCGAATCGGCGCGCGTGCGAGGGACGCGCCGTGCAGGACGTAGCGCCTCCCGCGCAACAGCCCTCGCAGCCGGCGCCAGCATCGCCGAGGCCTGGCTGCGCGCGGGCATTGCCAACTTCATCGGAACCTACTGGCCCGTGGGCGACGCGGCGGCCGAGACCTGTGCAGGGCAGTTTTACGCGGCGCTCGTCGCCGGCAGGACCATCGGCACGGCGCTCCTCGAAGCCCGCCACGCCGTGCGCGCACAGCGCTCACCCGACTGGGCAGACTACCTGCACTACGGTGACCCGCTCTTCGAGCTGAAGAGCGACGAGCCGGGCAAGGCGTCCAGTTAGGCGTTCACCGCCGCGATGATCCGCTTGAGAGTCGTGGCATCAGGCAACCGTCCACGGCCTCCCGCGAGATTGTCGCGCATGTGCCTTGCTTTGCCGGTTGCGGGGATCACACAGGTGACGGCGGGGTGTGCGATGACATACTTGAGCAGCACCTGCGCCCAGCTCGTCGCGTCGAAGTCGGCCGCCCAGGCGGGCACCGGCACGTTCTTCAGCCGCGCGAAAATGCCGCCGTCCTCGAACGCGCGGTTGACGATCACCGCGACCCCGCGATCGGCGGCGAGCGGCAATAACCGATGCTCGGCGTCGCGCGTCACCGCCGAATAGTTGAACTGCACGAAATCGGGCTTCTCCTGCCTGATCACGCGCGCGAGCTCTGCGTGCGTTGCGATCGTGTAGTGCGTCACCCCGATGTAGCGCACCTTGCCCTCGGCTTTCCATGCCCGCAGCGTTGCGAGTTGCACAGCGAGATCGCGCAGGTTGTGAACCTGGATCAGATCGAGAGGTCTGTGCTTCAGGAGCCGCGCCGAGTCGTGCAGTTGCGAAACCCCGGCGTCCGCGCCGTCTTCCCAGACTTTGGTCGCCATGAAACACGCCTGCTGCTGTGCAGGCGACAGCAGTTCGCCGAGCACTCGCTCGGCGGTCGAGTACATGGGCGAGGTGTCGATCAGCCGTCCGCCGCCCTCGAAGAACGCGTCGATCACCTCGCGTAGCGGCGCGCGCGCGGCGGCGGCAGCGCCCACTTCAAAGGGACCCGATGTGCCGAGGCCGATGACAGGAACCCGTTCGCCGGTGGAGGGGATCTTGCGGGCAATCATGTCGCTGCGCTCCGATGCCACGCCTGTTGCCTGCGCACGCGGGGCACCACTCGAGGTGAGCGCCGCCGCAACGCCAGCCACGCGACCCAACCACTCCCTGCGATTCATGCCGGTTCACTCATCCCGTTGGAATCGTGAGCACGGGCGGGCGCCTGTCGTCCTGACCCACGTCGAGAAAGATCGGCAAGTCCATGATGCTGCCGTCATGCTCCCGCCTTCAGATGAGCGCTGCATCCACCTCCGCCACCGCCGCCCCACCGCGCTGCACCACCCGCGCGAGCGCCTCAGCGGTCGGCAGGATGTGCTCGGCGTAGAAACGTGCGGTCGCAAGCTTGCTGCGGTAGAAGTCCGCATCGGCGCCGCCGGCGGCGAGCCTGGCCGCCGCAATGGCCGCCGACTTCGCGTGCAGCCAGCCGCCAAGCACGGTGCCGGTAAGCTTCAGATACGGCACCGCCACCGCGAGCGCATGATCCTGCGCGCTGCCCAGGAGGCCGAGCAGCGCCTTGGTCGCCTGCGCCAGCTCTGCCACGCCTTCGAGCGCGCGGTGCCTGGCGGCCTGCACCGCCGGGTCGCTCGCGGTGATCGCTTCGAGTTCGTGCGCAATATCGGCGAGGAGCGCAGCCATCGCGGTGCCACGGTCGCGGCCGAGCTTGCGGCCGAGGAGGTCGTTCGCCTGGATGCCGGTAGTGCCCTCGTAGATGGTGGTGATGCGCACGTCACGGTACGCTTGTGCAGCGCCCGTCTCCTCGATGTAGCCCATGCCGCCGTGCACCTGGATGCCGAGCGATGCCGATTCGATGCCACCCTCCGTGCTCCACGCCTTCACGACAGGAATCAGGAGGTCACCGCGCACCTGTGCCGCCGCGCGCGTCGCCTCGTCCGCATGCGCCGCCGCGACATCGAGCTGCGAGGCCGCATAGATCGCGAGTGCGCGCATTGCCTCGGTGTTCGCCTTCATCGTGAGCAGCATGCGCTTGATGTCGGGATGATGAATGATCGGCGCCGGGCCGCTCGCCACGCTCACCGGCGGTCGCCCTTGGGCGCGCGTACGCGCCCATTCCGCGGCCTGCTGGAACGCGCGCTCCGCGACTGCATAACCCTCGAGGCCGACCGAGAGGCGCGCCGCGTTCATCATGACGAACATGTATTCGAGTCCGTGGCCTGCCTCGCCGACGAGGTAACCGACGGCGCCTTCCCGTGCGCCGAACTGCATGACGCAGGTGGGACTCGCGTGAATACCGAGCTTGTGTTCGATCGAAAGACACTGCACATCGTTGCGCGTGCCGATCGAGCCATCGTCGCCGACCAGAAACTTCGGCACGATGAAGAGCGAGATGCCCTGCGTGCCGGACGGTGCGCCGTCGATGCGCGCAAGGACCATGTGAATGATGTTCGACGTGAAGTCGTGTTCGCCCCAGGTGATGAAGATCTTCTGGCCGAAGAGCCGGAAGTGATCGCCCGCGGGCGCCGCGCGCGTCCGGATCTGGCCAAGATCGGAGCCCGCTTGCGGCTCGGTGAGCACCATGGTGCCGGTCCACTCACCGCTCACCATCTTCGGCAGGTACTGCTGCTTCTGCGCAGCGCTGCCGCGCAGGTCGAGCGCCTCGATCGCACCCTGCGTCAGCATCGGGCACAGCTTGAAAGCGAGATTGGAGCCCGCCCACAGCTCGACCACTGCGGTGCCGAGCATGCGGGGCATGCCTTGTCCGCCGTACTCGGGATCGCCCGACAACTGGTTCCAGCCGCCCTCGGCGAACGCCTTGTAGGCGGCCTTGAATCCCGGCGTGGTGACGACGCCCTCAGGCGTCCATTTCGCCCCTTGGGTATCGCCTGTCCGATAGAGCGGATCCAGCACTTCTTCGGCAAATTTGGCGGCTTCTTCCAGGATCGTGGTGCCAAGTTCGGCGGAATAGTCTGAATACCTTTCACAGCCGTCGAGCGCTGCCGCCCCTACCAGCTCATTCAGCACGAAATCCAGTTCTTTGACGGGTGCTCGATACATTCCGGATCCTCCAGAGGCCCGCCAGTCTAAGACACCGCAAGCGCCGGAATCACGTTCGCGGCAAGGAATTCGACGTAGGCCTGGACCCGCCGATCGGTCGCAAGCGTGGCCGGATAAATCGCGCACAACGGGATCGAAGGAGGCAGTGCCCAACCCTCCAGCACACGCACCAGCTTGCCTGTGGCGAGCCCTTGCCGGCAGAGAAACTCCGGCAGGAGTCCGATGCCAAGACCCGCCGCAGTCGAGGCATGCAGCACGGCCGGGTCATTGACTGCGAGCTTCGGATGCACGCTCACTTCCTCGCGCTGCGAGACGCCGCGATGCAGGTGTACGCGATATTCGGGCCCCGCGGTCGCAGGCGTGAGCAGCGCATGGCCACGCAGGTCGACCGGCTTGGCGGGCGTGCCGTGCGCCGCCAGATAGGCGGGCGTCGCGCACAACACCGCGGGCGGCGCCCCGAGTTCGCGGCATACGAAGCGCGCGTCGTCGACCGTGCCCACATGAACGGCAACATCCCATTGCGAGGCCTCGGCGAGACTGGCCGCTTGCAGCATCACGTCGAGCGGAACGTCCGGGAAGCGCTCGAGAAAGCGCGGCACAATGGGCGCGAGCAACATGCGCCCGTAAGTCGGGTCGGCCATGACACGCAGCGGCCCGCCGCGCTCTGCGACTGTGCTCGCCGCGGCAGCGCGTACGGCATCGGCCTCATCAATGATGCGGCGACAGTGTGGATAGAGAAGGCGGCCGACTGGAGTCAGGTGGATGCGTCGTGTCGTGCGCTCGAGCAGCCGCACGCCGAGCGCCGCCTCGAGTTCTGCGATTGAACGGCTTGCCGCCGCCTTCGGCACGCCGAGCGCGCGCGCGGCCGCCGAGAATCCGTTCAGATCGACGATCTTCGCGAACAGCGCCATCTGCGCAGGCATCCAGATTGTGTTCATGGCCGAACTCTCCTGGCACGCGACCCGTGTTATTGTTTCACCTGTAGTATGCACGCCCGCAAGCTCGGTACACAGGGGCTCGAAGTCTCCGCCATCGGTCTTGGCACGATGGGCATGGCCGGCGTTGCCGGCATGGGCGACATGTATGGCCCGGTGGATGAGGCCGAGGCGATCCGGACGATCCATCGCGCGCTCGAGATCGGGGTCACTTTCTTCGACACCGCCGAGGTCTATGGCCCCTACGCAAACGAGCAGCTCCTCGGGCGCGCACTCAAGGGCCGACGCGACCGTGCCATCATCGCGACGAAGTTCGGCTTCCGGATCGAGGGTGGCAGGATGGTCGGCGTCGACAGCCGGCCCGAGAACGTGCGCCGCGCGATCGACGGCTCGCTCGAGCGACTCGGCGTCGAGTACATCGATCTCTGGTACCAGCACCGGCTCGATCGCAGCGTACCGATCGAGGAGACGGTCGGCGCCATGGCCGAGCAGGTGCGCGCCGGCAAGGTGCGCTATCTCGGCCTCTCCGAGGTGAGCGCGTCGACCTTGAAGCGCGCGCACGCAGTGCATCCGCTGAGCGCGCTGCAGAGCGAATACTCGCTGTGGGAGCGCAACATCGAAGGCGAAGTGATCGATGCCTGCCGCAGGCTCGGCATCGGGGTCGTGCCGTACAGCCCACTCGGTCGCGGCTTTCTCAGCGGGCTCGTGCCGAAGTCCGATGCCTTGGGGCCCACCGACTACCGGCGCCTCGACCCGCGTTTCGAGGGCGAGAACTACGACCGCAATCTCGCAATCGTGCGCGACGTCGCTCGCGTGGCGGCGCGCCTTGGCGCAACGCCCGCGCAGATCGCCATCGCGTGGCTGCTGCACCAGGGCGCCGACATCGTGCCGATCCCGGGCACGAAACGGCGCACTTATCTCGAGTCCAATGCCGCGGCCGCCGACCTCGCACTGACGGCCGAAGACATCGCCGTGCTCAGCGCGCTGCAACCAACTGCCGGACAGCGCTACACCGAGCGCGCGATGGCGTCGATCGATCGCTGAATATGACAAATCGGCGCGCGCGCGCATGACAGAACGCGAGCGCGATCACGGCGCTTCCGTGGCGTTCCTGAGACGCTCCCCTGCACGACCGACGGTCGTGCACAGTCGGGAATCCGGGGACAACAGCGAGCATGTTCAAATTCGGGCGCGCCAGGCCCATCGAGGCAGCGAGGAGCGAGCGGCCCGCGACTGCGGAGCGCGAGCGCGAGCGCGTCACTCCGGAGATTCTGGGCCGGGAACTGCGCGAAGCACTGCCGCAGGTGCGCGTGCATTCGGTGTCGATCCACAACGATGAGTGCGATGCGCTGTGGCTCAGCGAAGGCGTGCTCGGCCCCGACGAGCACTCGGCCGCACTCGAGGCGATGGGCGCGTTCGGCCTCGAAACGCAGCGCCAGTACGCCGCCTTCGATCTGGGTGACAGCCGCAGCGCCGTCTTCTTCCCCGCGCGCTCGCCGTACGGCGAAGTGCTCGGGCTCGCGATGGTGATCGCAGATACGAAGTCGATCGAGAACGGCGGCGGCGAGCGGCTCGGAAGCACCGAAGTGCGCGCCATCCTGCAGCGGCTGGCGGTGGTGTTGCGCCCCACTTCGGTGACACAGACGCAGCCGATCGCTCGTCCGGAAAACATCGCCATTGATCTTGTCGTAACGACTCTCGCGGGCCCCGTCGCGCGAGCCCCGGTCACAGAGACCCGGCCCGCGGCGGTGCCCGCCCCCCCTGCACCCTCCTCCCCGGAGGGAACGATGGCGGTACTCGAGTTCTCGTTCGATTCCCTGCTTGATCCAAACGCCGGGCCGGCATCGCAAGGCGCCACGCCGCCGCCTGCCCCGCCGGTCGTCAATCCTGCCCCGGACGCGACACTCTACGTGCCCCAGGCGACCGTCCGGGAAGTGGCGCTGCACGTGCAGCAGCTGCACAAACTGCGCTCGGGCGGCCGCACCCGCCGCTTCGAAGTGCTGCTGCGCGCCCGCAGCCACCCGGAAGCCGATGCGATGGGCGACACGGTCGCGCAGATGCTCGCGTCACAGGGCACGACGAGCACGATGGACCGCTACATCACTGGCGAGCTGATCAGCTGGCTCGCGGCTCACTCGGAGGTTTGGGAACGGGAACCGGCCAGCTTCTCGGTCAATGTAGCGCTCACGACGCTGACGGATGACCAGTTCCTGCCCTTCGTCGCAAACAATCTCGCCGACACGCGCGTGTCCCCGGAGATCATCGGCTTCGAAGTGCCGGAACGTGCGTTCGTCGAGCACCGCGCCTTTGCCGAGCGCTTCGTCAAGCGCTGCGAGCAGCTTGGTTGCTTCATCGTGCTCGATGATTTCTCGCTGCATTCGGACGCCCTGCCCTTCCTCGCCTCTCCAGCCGTACGGCTCGTGAAAATCGATCCGAAGCTCACCTCGGCGGCGCTCAAGGAGAAGCTCCCGCAGGCCGTGGTGATCGCGATTTCCCAAGCGGCAAAGGTGCTCGGCGTACACTGCGTGGCGAAACGGGTCGATACCCAGGTGGGCCGACAATGGCTGTCGGCCATCGGCATCGACTTCGCCCAGGGCTTCCTCCTCGAAAAACCCCAGCCGCTCGAAGACCTCGCACAGCCCAGCCAACGGACGGCTCTGAGCCCGTAGCCCCCGCCCGTCGCCCCGCCCGTCGCCCGCTCCCGCGCGACGAAGCGAGCCCGTGCTGCGACATGTGGATGCAGCGCGCGGGACGAGTCGCATACAGTCACGGCCATGAATGTTGAAGTACCCCTCCTCGGGTGGCTGCGCATTCCACGCAATACGCTGTTCTGGTGCCTGCACGGCGCCGGCTGGGTGGCCTATGGCTGTGCGCAGTATCTCGGCGCACTGCTTTACGACAAGGACCCGGGCTACTTTCAGGTAATCAGCAGCGCTGCCGTTGCCGGCTTCGTCGTGACGATGCCGTTGCGCTACATCTACCGCATTCTGTGGCGCAAACGCCCGCGAACCTTCCTGATCGGCATTGCGCTCACCTCCTACCTCACGGCGCTCGTGTGGCGGTTGTGCGTGAACCTCGCCTATGACCGCTTCATGCCGCAGATGGACTGGAAGATGGTGCACTGGTACGAGTACCTGAGCGGGGCGCTCCAGGGCACCTACCTGATGCTTTGCTGGTCGGGGCTCTATTTCGGCGTCAAGTACTACGAGTCGCTGCAGCGACAGCGCGAAGCGACGCTGCGCTCGGCCGCGCTCGCGCAAGAGGCGCAGCTGCGAATGCTGCGCTACCAGCTGAATCCGCATTTTCTCTTCAATACCCTGAACGCGATCTCGACGCTCATACTCGACAGCCAGAACCGCGTCGCGAACCAGGCCGTCACGCGTCTCTCCGAATTCCTGCGCTATACGCTCGATCAGGACCCGATGAACAAGGTTACGATGCGGCAGGAACTCGACGCCCTGAACATGTATCTTTCGACGGAACAGCTGCGCTTCGGCGAGCGCCTGCGCATCGAGTTCGCGATCGAAGAGCGCGCGCTCGATGCGCTCGTGCCGAGTCTGCTGCTGCAGCCGCTCATCGAGAACGCGGTGAAGTACGCGGTATCGCCAAGGGAAGGCGGCGGCACGATCCGCGTGGAGGGACGCGTGCGTGGCGTCATGCTCGAACTCGTCGTTGCCGACGACGGTCCGGGCGCCAGGACCAGCAACGCGCTCATCGAGGGTCGCGGCGTGGGCCTGCGCAACACGCGCGAGCGGCTGCACGTGCTCTACGGCAACCAACAGCGCTTTGCGGCGATCAATGCGCACCCCGGCGTGCGCATCGAGATCGCCCTGCCCTTTGAAAAGGCCACCAGCCCATGACCAACTCCCAGCCTCCGATTCGCACCCTGATCGTCGACGACGAGGCGCTCTCGCGCCGTGGCCTCGAGATCCGCCTGCGCACCGCCGGCGATTTCGAAATCATCGGGCAGTGTGCCAATGGCCGCGAGGCGATCGATGCAGTGCGCAGCCGGCAACCCGATCTCGTGTTTCTCGACATCCAGATGCCGGGGCTCTCGGGCTTCGACGTGCTCGCACAGCTGCCGACTGAATCGTTGCCGATGGTGGTGTTCGTCACGGCGTACGACAGTTACGCGATTCGTGCCTTCGAGGCACGCGCGATCGACTACCTGCTGAAGCCGGTCGATGAGTCGCGCTTCGCCTCGGCCATCGAGCACATCCGCGAATTGCGCGAGCAGCGCAATGCCGCCTCGCAGCGCGATCGTCTGGTCGAACTGCTCGCGGACGTATCGGGCACCGGCGAGATCGACGCGGCAAGCCTCCTCGCAAAGGGCCGGGCGGCGCTGCCGGGCGCGCACAGCCCGGTGCTGCCGATCCGCGAGGGCCGCGAAACGATCCGCCTCGACATGACCACCATCGACTGGATCGATGCCGCGGGCGACTACATGTGCATTCACGCGGGCAACCGCACCCATATCCTGCGCGGCACGATGAAGCAGCTCGAAGATGCGCTCGACCCGCGCGTGTTCCAGCGCGTGCACCGCTCCACGATCGTGAACCTCGCGCGTGTGAAGACACTGCGCGCACACATGAATGGCGAGTATTTCCTCACGCTCGACGGCGGCCACGAGCTGAAGCTCTCGCGCACCTACCGCGACAAGATCGAGTACTTCCTCAAGGGACCGCGACTGAATTAATGGAGCGTTATTGACTCCTGCGTCAACGCCACATAAAATTGCGTTGATGCATACGTCAACAGCGCTGAGCGCCCTCCTCGACGAACTGAGCGAACACGCGCGCTCACTTGGTCTGACCGACACAGAGTGGTCATCTCGCGCCGGCGTGCGCAAGGAAACTCTTTCCCGCCTGCGACACCGGGACACTTGTGATTTCGCGACGTTGCGAGCGCTGGCCGGTGTCGTTGGCCTGCAACCTGGTTGGCTCGGGAAGGGGTTGCCCGGCACGACTGCCGACGGTCACTTTCCGACGGGCATCGGGAGAGACTACGAGGCCGCCCTCGCCGATCTCTGCCAGTCGGGAAGCCTCGATCCACGGCGCTGGGCTCGACTCGGCCCGCGCTTCTTCATGGCGGGGCTCGCCGTGATGCTTGCGAGCGTGCACGGAGTCGTTCGCCCGGGATTGCTCGCGCTCGCCGAAACGCTCCATCCGGGCGCAAGCGAGCCGGCGGTATTCGACCGCTGGCTCAATCGCAGCCCTCTGCGGCCCTCGCGATTCCTGCCGCTCGTTGGGGATGGACGCCCACGTGCAGCCTGACAGGCGTGCCCGCCCCGAATACGTTGAGGCATTCGGCAAGCTCGTCGCGCGCATTGCGGATTCCCTGACGGCCACTCCCAGGCAAGTGCTGCCAATCCGGATGTTCATCGCCGGCGGCGCGGCGCTGCACTTCTACACGGGCGAGCGAGTCTCCCGGGATATCGACGCCGCCTTCTCGCATCGCATCGCCCTGCCGGAGAATCTGGAGGTCGCCTGGCGCGATACAGACGGCACCGCTCGCCTGTTGTACTTCGACCGCCAGTACAGCGACTCGCTCGCGCTGCTGCACGAGGACGCCTACGACGAATCGCGACCGCTATCGCTTCCTGGCGTCGATGCCAGCGTGCTCGACGTCAGGCTGCTCTCGCCACTCGATCTCGCGATCACCAAGCTCGCGCGCTTTTCAAGCCAGGATCGCGACGACATTGCCTCGCTCGCCCGTCGCGGGCTGATCAGCGCAAAGACGCTGCGCAAGCGGGCCAACGCTGCCCTGGTCGCGTATGTCGGCGACACCGGGCGAGTGCGCACGTCGATCGAGCTTGGAGCCCGCCTCATTGAGGGGGCCGGAAGGCACCGGGGTGCCCGGTGATTCAGTTTTTCAGGTAGCGGTCGTACCAGGCGAGGTAGCGCTGCAGCCGGTCGACCCGCAGGCTCGGTCGCGCGAGCTGGTGGCGCTCGCCCGGGTAGATGACGAGCTGCGTCGGCACCCCGAGTCGCCGCAGGGCCTGGTACATCTGCTCGGTCGCGGGCAACGGCACGTTGAAATCATCCGCGCCGCAGAGAAACAGGGTGGGCGTCCGGATCCGGTCGGCGTGCAGGAAAGCACGGGAGAGTTGCAACCAGCGGTCGGTCTGTTCCCACGGCAGCCCGAGCTCGGTTTCCCAGTCACGCACGTATTGATCGACCCCGTATCCGCCGAGCATGTTGGCCATGCCAGCGCCGCTCGTCGCAGCCTTGAAGCGCGTATCAGTCGCGATCACGTAGTTGGTCAGGATCGAGCCGTAGCTCCACCCGCCGACGCCGAGGCGCGCTGGGTCGGCAATGCCGTCAGCGACGACGCGATCGGCGATCGCGAGCACATCCGGAACATCCGCCTCGCCCCAGTTCGCAAAGAGCGCGCGCTGGAAGGCGTAACCGCGCCCCGCGCTGCCGCGCGGGTTCGGCGCAACAACCGCGTAGCCGTGCGCGGCGAGCAGCTGCAGCTGGAAATCGAAATCATGCTGGTGCTGCATCACCGGCCCCCCGTGCAGCCGCAGCAGGGTGGGCACGCGCGCGCCCGGCGCGGCAATCGTGCGCGCGGTCACGAGATCGACAGCGGCGAGCCAACCGTCATTGTGGTGCGAGAGGCGCCGCGGCCCGCCGCGCTCGAGTGCGTTGAGTTCGCCTGGTTGTGCGCTCGTGCCGTGGATGATGACCACCCGGCCCTGCGCACTCACGTCGAACCCGCTGACAACACTGCCTCGAGGCGTGAGGCGCTCGACACGACCGTCTGCGAGACGCACGCGCGCGAGTACCATGCTCGTGTCGTCCTCGAGACGGAAATAGAGCCATTGGCTGTCTGCGGACCAGTGGGGTTCAAGCGTGTTGCGATCGAGCGCAGCCGTTGGCAGGGCCGCAGCGCCCGCGCCAGCGCCAGCGCCAGCGCCCGCGACGTCCATCACGCCGACCTGCGCGAGGCCGTACCAGAGGTCTGCGGGCGCCCCGCCTGCGAGATACGCGACACGGCGGCCGTCGGCGCTGAA
>Ga0073903_10000180_pt1 | contig 32618 bp, 35 predicted proteins | sample KloWWTKNB14_bulk_FD_66665 | JGI IMG/M metagenome (GOLD analysis project Ga0073903, IMG submission 66665) | Active sludge microbial communities from Klosterneuburg, Austria, studying microevolution and ecology of nitrifiers - Klosterneuburg... | ecosystem: Engineered > WWTP > Aerobic digester >... | reverse complement strand
CCACGCTCTCAACTACTCGATGTTCCAGCTCGCGAAGGGCTACCGCGAGAGCCAGATGACGGCATACGTGAAGCTGCAGCAGGAAGAGTTCGGCGCCGAGCCGCTCGGCTACACCGCCACGAAGCACCAGCGCGAAGTGGGTGCGGGCTACTTTGACGAGGTGACGCAAGTCGTCGCGGGCGGGCGGTCTTCTGTGACCGCGATGACCGGGTCAACCGAAGAGGAGCAGTTCAAGCGGGCGTAGGCGCCGGCCCGTGACCGGTCGCGGCAGCCATTCGCGGTATAAAATCCCGCGATGTTCGACGCCGACTGCCGACGCTGCCCGCGACTCGTGTCCTATCGACAGGAATCGAGGCGCAAGTACGCCGATTACCACAGCGCGCCGGTGCCGGCCTTCGGTGCGCCCGATCCGCGACTGCTGATCGTGGGCCTTGCGCCGGGCCTGCATGGCGCGAACCGCACCGGCCGCCCATTCACCGGCGACTTCGCCGGGATTCTGCTGTACGAAAGCCTGCACGCGCTCGGCCTCTCGTCGCAGGCGCAGTCGCTCTCGAGAGACGACGCGCTCACGCTGCGCGGCGTGCGTATCACGAACGCCGTGAAGTGCGTGCCGCCGCAGAACAAGCCGACCCCCGCCGAGGCGAGGGAGTGTCTCGGCTTCCTGCGCAGCGAGCTTGAGTTGCCCGGGGACGCGCGGGTGGTGCTCGCGCTCGGACGCATCGCGCACGACGCTGTGCTCGCTGCGTTCGACCTCAGGCGTTCAAGCAGCCTGTTCGCGCACGGCGCCGAGCACGCGCTGCCGAACGGTCACCGCCTGATCGATTCCTATCACTGCAGCCGCTACAACACGCAGACGCGACGCCTCACCACCGGGATGTTCCAGCGCGTGCTTGGGCGCGCCGCTGCACTTGCCGGTCTTGTGCCGCCACCCTCATGAGCGAGCTCTTCGACGCCAGGGCCTTCGTGGCGAATCTGCCGCGGCGGCCCGGTGTCTACCGGATGTACAGCGCAGACGGCGCACTCCTGTACGTCGGCAAGGCGCAGCGCCTGCGCGACCGCGTGGGCAGCTATTTCAGCCCGCGCAACCTCGCGCCGAAGGTGGCGGCGCTGGTCGCCCAGGTCGCGCGCGTTGAAGTGACGGTCACCAATTCCGCAACGGAAGCGCTGCTGCTCGAGTACAACCTGATCAAGGAGCACCGGCCGCGCTACAACGTGCTGCTGCGCGACGACAAGAGCTTTCCCTACATACTGCTGCGCACGAACCACGATTTTCCGCGTTTTCTCTCCTATCGCGGCCCACGACGGCGCGACGGGCGCTATTTCGGTCCGTTCCCGAACGCGTCGTCTGTCAACGAAATGCTCGCGCAGATCCAGAAGCTGTTCCGGATCCGCAATTGCCGGGACAGCTTCTTCGCCAGCCGCAGCCGGCCCTGTCTGCAATACCAGATCGGGCGTTGCACGGCGCCCTGTGTCGGGTACATCTCCCGCGAAGACTACGCGCGCGATGTCGCGGCGGCCGTCGGCCTGCTCGAAGGACGGGGCAACGAAATCGAGCAATCGCTGGCCGCCCGAATGGAAGAGGCTGCGACCGCGCTCGACTTCGAAAAGGCGGCGGTCATACGCGACCAGCTTGCGGCACTGCGCGACATCCAGGCACAGCAGGTCGTGACCTCCGGCAGCGATCGCGACGTCGACGTGTTCGCGCTGGTCGGCGAGCCGACCGAGTTCGCCGTGAGTGCAATGCTCATACGCGGTGGTCGCAACCTCGGTACGTCGACTTCCTTTCCGTCCGCAGGGCTCGCGGAACCCGAGGAGGCACTGTCGTCGTTCCTGATGCAGTACTACGGAGCGACCGAGCCGACGCGAGAGATCTATGTGAACCTGGTGCTACCCGATGCCGAAGCGCTCAAGGCGGCGCTCACGCAACGCGCCGGGCGCCAGGTGGGCATCGGCCGCCCGTCGCGCGGGCTCGCGGCGCGCTGGGTCGCGCTCACGACAGAAAACGCCGTACAGGCGCTGCAGATGCGGCGCGCCCAGCGCGACGGGGTCGCCGACATGCGCGCGGCGCTCGCAGCGACACTCGATTGTCCGGCGCCGCCCGAGCGCATGGAGTGCTTCGACATCAGCCACACGGCAGGCGAGGGCACCGTGGCGTCGTGCGTCGTCTTCGGGCCCGAGGGGCCGCTGAAGAAAGACTATCGGCGCTTCAATATCACGGGCGTCACGCCGGGCGACGACTACGGTGCGCTCAGGCAGGCGCTCGAGCGGCGCTACACGCGCGTGCGCGCCGGGGAGATCGCGGCACCCGACGTGCTCTTCATCGATGGGGGTCGCGGCCAGGTGAACGAGGTGCACGCAGTGCTGGCGGATCTTGGCTTCGGAACTCTCCGACTCATCGGCGTCGCGAAGGGCGCCGACCGCAGGCCCGGGCAGGAACGTCTGCACGTCTTTGGCGAGGACGCCCCACGAATCCTCGACCCTGCCTCGCCCGCACTGCGCCTCGTCCAGCGAATCCGCGACGAGGCCCACCGCTTCGCGATCACCGGCCATCGGCGGCAGCGCGCACGCCGCTACAATGAATCGGTGCTTGAAACGGTGCCGGGGCTCGGGCCTGCGAAGCGCCGCGCGCTCATCCGGCACTTCGGCGGAATACAGGGCGTGCTCAAGGCCGGAGTCGCGGATCTCGAGCGCGTGGCCGGGATCGGCCCCGTGCTCGCCCAAACTCTATATGATCATCTGCACCCGGGTGCCTGATGATCTGGAACCTTCCCAATACACTGACTTGGCTGCGCATTTTCGCGATTCCACTCGTGGTGATGCTCTATTCGCTGCCGTACCACTGGTCGGATCCGGCGGCGGGCCTGCTGTTCGCCGCGGCGGGCATCACCGATTCACTCGATGGCTACTTCGCGCGCAAGTACCGTCAGACCTCGAAACTTGGCGCCTTCCTCGACCCGGTCGCGGACAAGCTGATCGTCGCGGTCGCGCTCGTGCTGATCGTGAGCAAGGATCCACGACTCGTGGTCGTGCTGACCGCAATCGTGATCATCGGTCGCGAGATTGCGATTTCGGCGCTGCGCGAGTGGATGGCCGAACTCGGCCAGCGCAAGAAAGTGGCCGTGTCGCGTATCGGCAAGCACAAGACGATCCTGCAGATCACCGGCCTCTCGATGATGCTGTTCCGCTGGGAACTCCTCGGCCTGCCGATCTACCAGCTGGGGCTTGCCCTGACGATCCTCGCCGCCGCGCTGACGCTCTGGTCGATGGTGAGCTACTTGCGGGCGGCATGGCCGGAACTGCGGGCGCGCTGAGGCGGCCATCACAGGCGCCAAGTCCTTGACTTGGCAGCGGGCCTCTCTACAATTCCGGCCCTCACCAAGGGTGCGGGAATAGCTCAGTTGGTAGAGCGCAACCTTGCCAAGGTTGAGGTCGCGAGTTCGAGCCTCGTTTCCCGCTCCAATCTTCCTCGGGGCCGCCGGCTAGGTGGCAGAGTGGTCATGCAGCGGCCTGCAAAGCCGTGTACGCCGGTTCGATTCCGACCCTAGCCTCCACACCCCTGTTTCCTGCTGTTCACGATTGTCTGCATTCATGCAGAAATATCGCTATAGCAGACCCCACTTTGCCGTTGCGGGCCATTTCGCGCCAAGCGCCTTCGGGGACGCACGGATCTGATCCGCGCCTGCCGGGTGGCAAATTTGTCGCGCTTCGGTTCAAACCGCGCCAGAACTCTCGGCCACTGCTGTTCATGGAAGCGTGGATAGGCAATGCGATTCACGGGGATTGGAGCGCGCACGTCGATCTCGAACGTGAATGCGAGTTGGGAGAGCGGGGTATCCAGAGCGAGCTTCTCAATGCGCTTCACGGCCTGACGAACCGTTCGCGGATCGCCGCCCGAGCCCATTCAGCAAGGGAATATTGGCGTTGGGGAAGGCCGCCGGCCGCTCCACCTACTACAATCTCGCAATTGCCGGGTGGGGATGGCATTCGGCTGAGTAAGGCAATCACGATGACGGCGATTGCGGGTCACGCCCGCTTCGGTTTCAACGCGTCAGCCAAATTGCGGATCGTCGTCGGGCGCGCGTCCATGGCGGGTTCGCTACTATGCGTCCATGCCCTGGTGGCGAAATCGGTAGACGCTACGGACTTAAAATCCGTTGACCGCAAGGTCGTGCCGGTTCGAGTCCGGCCCGGGGCACAGAATTCAAAAGAAGAATATGGTCTAATATATTGATCTTACAGCAATTTATAGCCTGCAACAGCTTATATCGCTCGCCCATCGACTGGCATGAATTGCGCTTGCCACCGGATCGCGGTGCACGCACGTCACCGCGTTGCGCAGTGTTTCCCAAGGTGTCGCACGGCGGGCTAGGATGCCGCCCCTCATGAACGATACGAGCGACAAGGACAAGCTGCTCGGGCAACTGCGCATCGATCGCAGCGAGGAGGCCCCGCAAGCAGGCAAGGGCTGGATCGCTGCAGGCGTCGCGGTACTCGTGATCATGGCCGGTGCGGCGTGGTGGTGGAGCCGCGCAAGCGCGACTTTCGAAGTTCAGATCGCGACAGCCGCAGCACCGGCCGCGCAAGGTCCTGGCGCTGCCGCCGTGTTGCAGGCGACCGGTTACGTCACCGCGCGTCGTCAGGCGACGGTGTCTGCACAGATCACCGGCAAGCTCACCGAGGTCCTGATCGAGGAAGGCGAGCACGTCGAAGCCGGACAGGTTCTGGCGCAGCTCGAGAGCAGGTCGCAGCGGGCGCAACGTGCTGAAGCTGACGCGCAACTCGGCGAAGCGCGTGCGCGGGTACGGCAGTTCGAGAGCGAACTTGCGCAGGCACGACGCGACTACACACGTCAGCAGGATCTCGTCACGCGCAATCTCGCCTCTGTGCAGGCAGTGGAGGCTGCGCGAACGCAGGTCGACTCGCTCGCGGCGCAACTCGCGGCTCAACAGGAAGCGGTGCAGCTCGCGGCGGCGCAGGTGCGCAGCGCCCAGGTGCAACTCGACTACACGACCGTGCGTGCGCCGTTCGCCGGCGTCGTCATCGCGAAGGCAGCGCAAGTCGGCGAAATCGTTTCGCCGCTTTCAGCGGGAGGCGGCTTTACGCGCACCGGTATCGGCACCCTCGTCGATATGGATTCACTCGAGGTCGAAGTCGACGTGAATGAGGCTTACATCAACCGCGTCATGCCGGGTGGCCCGGCTGAAGCGGTCCTCGACGCCTATCAGGACTGGACCATTCCAGCCCACGTGATTGCCATCATCCCGACCGCCGATCGCGGCAAGGCCACGGTGAAGGTGCGCATCGGGCTTGACCAGAAGGACCCGCGCATCCTGCCGGACATGGGCGTGCGTGTGTCGTTCCTCGCGAAGCAGGCACCCGAAGGCGCGAGGCCACCGGCGCCGGGCGTGCTGGTGCCGGCAACGGCGATCGTGCAACGAGGTGATACAAACGTCGTCTTCGTTGTCGAGAGCGATCGGGCGCGAGCGCAGGTGGTGAAGCCGGGGCAGCCATTCGGCGACCTGACGCTCGTCGAAGGACTCGAGGCGGGTGTGCGCGTCGTGCGTGCGCCTGCGCAGGAGATGACCGACGGAGCGCGAATCAGGGAGGGCGGTGAGTGAGTGCACTGATTGAAATCCGGGATGTCAACAAAGCGTATGTGCGCGGGCGCCAGTCCGTCGAAGTACTGCACAACGTGACGCTCGACATCGCGCAAGGCGATTTTCTGGCGCTGATGGGCCCTTCGGGCTCGGGCAAGACGACGCTCCTGAACCTCATCGGTGGTCTCGACTCCCCGACGGGCGGCAGCATTGCCGTCGGCGGCAAGCGCATCGATACGCTTGGAGGCACGGCGCTGGCGAAATGGCGCTCGGAAAACGTCGGCTTCATCTTCCAGTTCTACAACCTGCTGCCGATGCTCACCGCGCAGAAGAACGTCGAGGTGCCGCTCCTCCTGACGAAGCTTTCCGCCGCCGAGCGCAGGCGCAACGCGTCGATTGCGCTCACGCTCGTGAATCTCGCGGATCGTGCCAGCCACAAACCGAATGAGCTCTCCGGCGGCCAGCAGCAGCGTGTCGCGATTGCGCGCGCAATAGTGTCCGACCCGACCGTGCTCGTGTGTGATGAGCCGACCGGTGATCTCGACCGCCAATCGGCTGAAGAGGTGCTCAGGCTGCTTCAGGTACTGAACCGCGAGCACGGCAAGACCATCGTCATGGTCACGCACGATCCTAAAGCCGCGGAGCACGCAACCCATACGCTGCATCTCGAAAAGGGCACGCTGGTCGAGGCGGCTGCGTGAAATACCTGCATCTCGTCTGGGCAGCGCTGCTGCGCCGCAAGACGCGCACGGTGCTGACCATCCTCTCCGTGCTGGTCGCGTTCCTGCTGTTCGGTCTTCTGGACGGGGTGCGTGCGGCGTTCAATGCGGGCGAAACGCTCGCCGGTGTGGACCGGATGGTTGTGTCCTCACGCTTCTCGATCATCCAGCCACTGCCGGAGAGTCTCGTTGCGCGGGTCCAGGCGGTACCTGGTGTGCGCAAGGTGACCTGGGCCAACTGGTTCGGCGGCTACTACCAGGAGCCGAAGAACCAGTTGATCATCTTTGCGGTCGGGCCCGATTACTTCGAGGTGTATCCGGATTATGGCATCACGAAGCCGATGATCGATGCTTTCGGGCGCACTCGCACGGGCGTGCTCGTCGGAGCCTCGCTTGCGAAGCGCTTCGGCTGGAAAGTGGGCGACAAGCTGCCGGTCAAGGGATCGATCTTCCCGGACAAGGCGACCGGCGAGACCACCTGGATCTTCGACATCGTCGGCATCTACGAGGCGCCGACCGCAAAGTCGCGCGCGCTCGAACAGCAGGTGATGCTGCGCTGGAAGTACTTCGACGAGGCAAACGCCTACGGCAGTGGCAGCGTCGGCTGGATCATCGTGCAGGTAACGAACCCGCAGGAATCTGCGAACGTCGCGCGGGCGATCGACGCGTTGTCGGTGAATTCCGATCACGAAACGAAAACGCAGACGGAACGGGAGTTCAATCTCTCGTTCGCGAAGCAGATCGGCGACATCGGACTCATTGTCACGGCGATCATCGGCGCGGTGTTCTTCACGCTGATGCTGCTCACCGGCAACACGATGGCCCAGGCCGTGCGCGAGCGCATTCCGGAGTTCGCCACCCTGAAGACGCTCGGCTTCACCGATCGCAGTGTGCTGGGGCTCGTCTTCATGGAATCGGTGCTGCTGATCGTGATTGGCGGCGTGCTGGGCCTCGCTCTTGCCTCGGTCCTGACACCGCTCGTAAGCGCCGCGAGCGGCGGCATGCTCCAGCTGCCGCCGATCGGGCTCAGGTCCTGGCTTGTCGGCCTCGCCCTGATGGTGGCGGTGGGCGCGATCGTCGGCGTGCTGCCGGCGCTGCGTGCGATGCGCCTGCGCATCGTGGATGCGTTGGCGGGGCGTTAGCGGGGCACGATGCAATATTTCAGGAATTTGCTTCGAAGCCTTGCGCCTGCGGCGCTGATCGCGGCCCTGGTCGCGATCTGGGTGCTGCTGCCCGTCTTGGTGCTGCTTGGCTGCGCGCTCGTGCTGGCGACATGGATGGCGGCCACGCGCCCTGGCCGTCAGGCCGCCGCCGTGACGTGGGTCGGGATCCTCACACTGCCGCAGCGACTCGGGGCCTCGTCCGTCATCGTGATCGGCATCGCGGGCGTGGTAGGCGTGCTGGTGGCGCTGCTCGCGCTCGGCGGCGGGCTCGCCGCGACGCTGCGCGGCACTGGCAACAACGAGACGGCCATCGTGCTTCGCGGCGGCGCGACCGCCGAGCTCGATTCGGGACTTACGCGCGAGGATGCGACTCTCATCCTGCAGGCGCCGGGTATCGCGCACGATGCAGAGGGCCGGACGCTCGGAACCGCGGAAATCACCGTCGTGACGAATGTGGCCAAGAAATCCAATCATTCGGAGGCCAACGTCGAAATCCGGGGGGTCGGGCCGCAGATGTGGGCCGTGCGTCCGAACGTGAAAATCATCGAGGGCAGGGCGTTCAAGCCGGGGCTGCGGGAATTGATCGTGGGCCGCGGCGCCCGCGAGGAGTTCGTCGGGCTCGATCCGGGCGCAACAATCGACCTCAACGCGCAGCAGTGGCAGATCGTCGGTGTGTTCAGCTCGGGTGACGCGCACGAGTCAGAACTCGTTGGCGATGCGGAGAGCGTCGCATCAGCCTATCGGCGCAACGGCTTCCAGTCCGTGACCGTGCGGCTCGCATCGCCGCAGTCGTTTGACGTCTTCAAGGCGGCGCTCAAGAGTGATCCGCGCCTGAAAGTCGACGCACGCACGACACGTGACTACTACAGCGCACAATCCGAGCAACTGAGCAAGGTGATCCGCATTGTCGGAATCGTGATCGCAACCATCATGGCGATCGGTGCGATCTTCGGTGCGCTCAACACGATGTATGCGGCGATCAATGCGCGGGCGCGCGAGGTCGCGACGCTGCGCGCCATCGGCTTCGGGCCGACTCCAGTTGTGGTCTCGGTCGTGCTCGAAGCGATGCTGCTCGCACTGCTTGGCGGCGCGCTCGGGGCAGCGGTGACCTGGGTGATATTCCACGACTACGCGGTATCGACTCTGGGGGCCAACTTCAGCCAGGTGGTGTTTCGCTTCGACGTGTCGCCCGCCCTGATCGGTACCGGCCTTCGCTGGGCGCTCGCAATCGGGCTCATCGGCGGGCTCGCGCCCGCGCTGCGCGCTGCGCGCCTGCCCGTGACGACGGCGCTGAGGGAGTCCTGATCGAGCCCGGATGTTAAACTGCGCGGATGGCTGTGCATCGACTCACCGGGTCTTCCCTGCACGTTTTCCGTGGCGAGCGCCATGTTCTGCGCGGGCTCTCTTTCGCTGTGCAGGGTGGTGAGTATCTCGAGGTCACGGGCGGCAACGGCGCCGGCAAGACGAGCCTCCTGCGCACGATCGTCGGACTCGTGCACGCGGAATCCGGCACTGTCGAGTGGAACGGGCAGGGCATCCATGCGGACACGCGGGCGTTCCACGCGCAGCTCGCCTATCTAGGGCACGAGTCACCACTCAAGACAGACCTCACGCCCGCGGAAAACCTCCGCTACGCGATCGGCATTCGTCGCGAGGTGGGTGCGGAGCAGATTTCGCAGGCACTTGCCGAGGTCGACGCGAGCGGATTCGCCGACCGCCCGGTACGCACGCTCTCTGCCGGTCAGCGCCGCCGTGTGGCCCTGGCAGGCGTCGCCCTTGCCGCAGTGCCACTCTGGGTGCTCGATGAGCCCGCAACTCACCTCGACGCTGCGGGCCAGGAGCTGGTCGGACAGCTGGTCGAACGGCAACTCGCCGCAGGTGGAATCGTCGTTGCGGCGGTGCACGCGTCACTGCCGGTTGCCGAGTCGGGCACACAGCGCCTTGCGTTATCGTCAAAATGAGCGGTAGCTGGCAGGCCGCGCGATGGGTGATCGAGCGGGACCTGCGTCTCGCTTTCAGGAATCGCGGGCAACTTCTGCATCCGCTCCTGTTCTTTGTCATTGTGACCACGCTGTTTCCTCTTGCCTTGACCCCCGAACCGTCGCGATTGCGCGACGTGGCGCCCGCTGTCCTGTGGGTGGGGGCACTGTTATCCTCGCTGCTCGCGATCGAGTTCCTCTACCGGGAGGATGCACAGGACGGCACGCTCGAGCAGTTTGCGTTGTCCGGTCGCTCGCTGACCTGGTTGCTGTTCGCCAAGACGGCTTCGCACTGGCTGCTTGCGGGCCTGCCGCTCGCCCTGATGAGCCCGGTCGTGGCCTACGGCCTCGCCGTGCCGCCTGCGGCCATGCCGGCGATCGTGGCAGCCGTGGGGCTTGGTACGATTGCATTGAGTCTCCTCGGCGCGGTGTCCGCCGGCCTCACGATCGGCGTCAGACGCGGTGGAGCGCTGCTCTCACTGCTGACGCTGCCGCTCGCGGTACCATTGCTCATCTTCGGTGCACAGGCGACGGCACGCGCCATCGAAGGGGGCAACATGGCCGCACCGATGTATTTTCTCGGCGCGTTCGCGGTGCTCGGCGTCACGCTCGCGCCGCTTGCCGCCGCCGCGGCCGTCCGCATCAGCCTGGAGTAGTGAATGGACTGGACCTGGTTGCACCGCTTCGGCTCGCCGCCGCACTTGTACGGACTCGCGGGCACGCTCGTGCCGTGGCTTGCCTGGCCGGCCGCGCTCGCGATCGCTGCAGGGCTCTACGGCGGGCTCGTGCTCGCACCGCCCGATTACCAGCAGGGCGACGGCTTTCGCATCATCTACGTGCACGCACCGAGCGCGTGGCTTTCCCTGATGGCTTACACGTGGATGGCAGTGGCTGCTGGCATCGGGCTCATCTGGCGCATGAAGGTCGCGCACGCGGTCGCCGCGAGCTGCGCACCGGTCGGTGCCTGGTTCACGGTCGCCGCACTCTGCACGGGGATGCTCTGGGGCAAGCCGATGTGGGGCACTTACTGGGCGTGGGATCCGCGGCTGACCGCCGAGCTCGTGCTGCTTTTTCTCTACCTCGGCTATCTCGGCCTGCGGTCGGCGATCGAGGACCCACAGCGCGCGGACCGGGCAAGTGCCGTGCTCGCGGTCGTGGGTGTCGTGAACGTGCCGATCGTCCGCTACTCGGTCGAGTGGTGGAACTCGATCCACCAGGCGCCGTCTGTCATGAAGTTCGGCAAGCCCTCGATCAGCTGGCCGATGCTGACGCCGCTGCTGATCATGTTCGTCGGGTTTACACTATTGTTCGTGGCGCTGGTGCTGGTGCGCGTGCGCGGCGAGATCCTGCGCCGCGAGCGCCAGGCGCGCTGGGTGGCCGAGGTGGTGGCTGTATGAAAACTTTCCTGCTCATGGGTGGATATGCATCGTCGGTGTGGCCCTCGGTGGCCCTGACTTTCGGCATCATCGCGTGGAACATCGTCGCGGCGCGCCGTTCGTTTGCGGCGGCGCGTGCCGACGCGCAGCGCCGCGTGGCAGCGGGGGAGGCGCCATGAGTCCGCGCCGCCGTCGACTCGTGCTGGTGCTCGGCATCCTCGCGGGCGTCGCCGCGGCAGGCGCCCTTGCGCTGCAGGCGTTTCGCGCGAACGTGATGTTCTACTTCGATCCCACGCAGATCGCAAAAGGCGAGGCACCCCAGGGAGAGCGCTTCCGGCTCGGCGGCATGGTCGAGAAGGGCAGCGTCGTGCGTACGCCGGGGAGTCTGCAGATGCAGTTCGTGGTCACCGATTACCAGCGTTCGGTGCCGGTCCACTACACGGGTGTGTTGCCCGATCTGTTTCGCGAAGGGCAGGGGGTCGTCGCGCACGGCCGGCTAGGCGCCAACGGCGTGTTCACCGCCGACGAAGTGCTCGCGAAGCATGACGAGAACTACATGCCGCCGGAAGTCACGCGTTCGCTCAAGTCGCCGGCGCACACCAGCGCGCCGCAAGGCTGATTCCCGATGCTTCCGGAGCTTGGCCACTTTGCCCTGATTCTCGCCCTGCTGCTCGCAGGCGTACAGGCGTTCTTCGGGCTCGCTGCGCCGGCTCTGCACCGCGATCGCTGGCTCGCCGCAGTCGTGCCCGCGACGGCCGGCCACGCAGTCATGGTCGCCACCGCATTCGGCTGTCTCGTTGCGAGCTTCGTGCGTTTCGATTTTTCCGTAGCCTACGTCGCGCAGAATTCGAACTCCGCACTGCCACTCGTCTATCGCATCGCGGCCGTGTGGGGCGCGCACGAGGGCTCGCTCCTCCTCTGGATCGTGCTGCTCGCGTGCTGGACTGTCGCGGCAGCCTTCGGTGTTGCGCGTCTGCCGCCCCGCTTCGCCGCACGCGTTCTCGGCGTGCTGGGCCTCGTAAGCTTCGGCTTCCTGCTCTTCACGCTTGCGACCTCGAACCCGTTTCTGCGCCTCGTGCCGGCGGCCCCTGACGGCCGGGACCTGAACCCGCTGCTGCAGGATCCAGGTCTCGCGATGCACCCGCCGCTGCTCTACGCTGGCTACGTGGGTTTCGCCGTGGCTTTCGCGTTTGCCGTGGCCGCGATGCTCGAAGGTCGACTCGACCAGGCCTGGGCGCGCTGGACCCGACCCTGGACCCTTGCGGCGTGGGCATTCCTCTCGCTCGGCATTGCGCTCGGTAGCTGGTGGGCGTACTACGAACTCGGCTGGGGCGGCTACTGGTTCTGGGATCCGGTCGAGAATGCCTCGTTCATGCCCTGGCTCGTCGGTACGGCGCTGATCCATTCGCTTTCCGTCACCGACAAGCGCGGACTCTTCAAGAGCTGGACCCTGCTGCTCGCGATCATCGCGTTCTCGCTGAGCCTCCTTGGCACCTTCCTCGTGCGTTCGGGCGTGCTCGTCTCGGTGCATTCGTTCGCCGCCGATCCGGCGCGCGGCATCTTCATCCTCGCTTTTCTCGTCATCATGATCGGTGGTGCCTTGACGCTCTACGCGTGGCGTGCGCCGCTCCTCAGATCCGATGCCGGCTTCGAGTTTGCCTCGCGCGAGTCGTTTCTCCTCTTCAACAATATCCTCCTCGTGATCGCCGCGGCGACCGTGTTCGGCGGCACCATGGCGCCGCTCATCTCGGACTCGCTCGGTCTCGGCACCCTGTCGGTCGGGCCGCAATATTTCAATCCGACCTTCCTGCTGCCCATGCTGCCGCTGATTGCGCTCGCCGCCATCGGCATGCACGCCAACTGGAAGCGCGGGCGCCTGCCGCAGCGCAAGCGGCCGTTGATCGTAACCGGCCTCGTGGCGCTCGCCGTGTCCGCAGCGCTTGTCTTCGGCTACTACGCCGGCCGCCCGGGTCTGGCGCTCATGAGCCTCGCGCTCGGCATATGGCTCGTGCTCTCGTCTCTCATCGATCCGGTCGACCGGTTGCGGCGCGGCCTGACGCTGCCGCGTGCCATCGTCGGCATGACGCTGGCGCACGTGGCGCTCGGGGTGTTCGTGATCGCGGTGACGGCCGTCGAGACCTATACGACCGAGCGGGACGTTGCGCTCGCGCGTGGCGAGGTCGCGCATGTGGGGGGTTACGACTTCCGCTTCGACGGTGTTGATGCGATCGAAGGCCCGAACTACGACGGTGTGCATGGCATTGTGCAGGTGACGCGCGAGGGGCAGGCCGTCGTGACCTTGCACCCCGAGAAGCGCCGCTACCTGGTACAGCAGTCGGTCATGACGGAAGCAGCGATCGCCTCGCAGGCGGGACGTGATCTTTTTGTCGCGCTCGGCGAGGATCTCGGCGCGGGGCGCTGGAGCCTGCGTATCCAGATCCGCCCGCTGATCAACTATGTGTGGCTTGCTGCGGCGCTGATGGCGCTCGGTGGTCTGGTTGCGGCGTCGGATCGGCGCTATCGCAGCGCACGCGCGCCCGCTGCAGAAGCGGTCGGCCCCGGGCAGGGTAGCCCGGCGTGACCCGATACCTGTTGCCGCTTGCAGCTTTCGCGCTGCTCGCAATCGTGCTGGGTGTCGGCATCAAGCAGTCGAAGACGAAAGGTGTCGTTGTTTCGCCGCTGATCGGCCGTGAGGCACCCGATTTCACCCTGCCGGATCTGCTCGCCCCCCCGAAGAAGTTCGACTCGCGCTCGATGGCGGGACGCTGGTATGCGCTCAATGTCTGGGGAACCTGGTGCGTCGAGTGTCGTGCCGAGCACGAGGTGCTGGTTGCAGCACGTCAGGCTGCGCGCCTCCCGATCATCGGGCTCAACTGGAAGGACGACGAGGCGGAGGCGCGCAGCTGGCTCGCGCAGCTCGGCAACCCTTACGAGGCCGTGCCCATCGATGCCGAAGGCCGGGTCGCGATCGACTACGGCGTGTACGGCGCGCCCGAGACTTTCCTGATCGATCCTCGCGGCGTGATCGTGCACAAGCAGATCGGGCCGTTGACCCCGGAGATCTGGGAACGGGACTTCGTGCGACGGGCGACGAGCCCGACAGGAGAGGGCTCGTGAAGGTGCGCGCCCTGTTCGTCATCGTCGGCTGTGCATGGGTCAGCGGCGCGCTTGCCATCGATACCACGCGTCTGCCGGACCCTGCGCTGCAGGCACGCTACGAGGCGCTGACGCACGAGCTGCGCTGCATGCAGTGTCAGAACCAGAGTATCGCCGACTCGCCAGTGGGCCTTGCCGCAGACCTGCGTCGCGAAGTTGCCGAGCAGCTCACCGCGGGCCGCACCGACGACGAAGTGCGCGACTACATGGCCGCACGTTACGGTGATTTCATTCTGTTTCGCCCGCGCATGTCGGCCCGGACCGCCTGGCTGTGGTCGCTGCCGGGGCTGCTGCTGATCGGCGGCGCAGTGGTTGCCTGGCGCATCGTGCGCCGGCGCTCAACGATGGCGGCGAACGATCCCGAGTTCGATGCCGGCGACGAGGAACGCTGATGCTGCTCTTCGTGATCCTGGCCGCGACGCTGATCCTCATCGCGATCTCCTTTGTCGCCATACCGCTGCTTCGTGGCGGCACAAGCGCCCCTTGGGCAGCACTCGGGTGCATCGCGGTGTTGATGCTCGGCAGCGTCGGACTCTACGCCACCTGGAGCAACTGGTCCTGGTCGAGCGGGCCGGCCGCTGATACACCCGCCGGGATGGTGTCGCGCCTCGCACGCCGGCTCGAGCGCGAGCCCGACGACCTCAACGGCTGGCTCATGCTCGGACGCTCTTACGCGGCCATGAGCCAGGCATCGCTCGCGCTGCGCGCCTACGAGCGCGCCGATCGGCTGGCGGGGGGCCGCAATGCCGAGGCGCTCATCGGCATCGCTGAATTGCTGGCCGTGCAGGATGACAATGCGCTCACAGGTCGGGCGGGAGATCTGTTCGAGCGCGCGCTCGCGATCGACCCGACAGCCGGCAAGGCGTTGTTCTTCGCTGCCGTGGCCGCCATGCGCCGCGGCGAGTTGCCGGTAGCCCGTGAACGCTTTGCGAAGCTGCTCACGCTGAACCCGCCCGACGAGGTGCGGCCCCTGATCGAACAGCAGGTCACGGCGCTCGATCGGGCCATCGCAGGCGCAGGCGCGGACAGTGCCGGCGCTCGACAGGCCGCGGCGGCCGGGCGGGTGGCGGCGGCCGCTGTTCGCGTGAAGGTCAGCCTCGCGCCAAAGCTCGCGGGCAGCGCCCTCGAAGGCGCGCCCCTTTTCGTATTCGTGCGCGACCCCGCCTCGCCCGGGCCGCCACTCGCGGTCAAGCGTATCGCTGCGAAGTTTCCTCTCGAAGTCGAGCTTACAGCCGCCGATGCGATGCTGCCGAATCGGGCGATCACGGCAGGTCAGCGTGTGCTCGTCGTCGCGCGAATTTCGCATTCCGGGCAGCCGGAGGCGGCGAGCGGCGATCCTTTCGGTGAAGTCAGCTATGATGTCGGTCGGGATGCTGCGCGGGAGATCCTGATCGATCGCGTGACGCCCTGAACGGCCGAATCATGAGTGCAAGCCTGTCACTCGATTTCGCGACCTCGCCGGGCATCTGGCTCAGCTACTCGCGCATCGTCTCCTCGCGCAAGCCGGCCACGATGCGCGCTGGCGATACTGCACCCCGGATTGAGGCCACGCTTGCGGCCATCCAGCCCGATCCGGGGCACCTCGCACGCTACGCGGCGCTCTGCGAAGTCCCTCGTACCGACGTCGTGCCGATCGCCTACCCCCACATGCTGGCAAGTGGCATGCATCTGGCGATGCTGTCTTCTCCGGCGTTTCCGATCGGCGTTCTCGGGCTCGTGCACGTTCGCAACTGCATCGTCCGTGAGCGCGCGCAGGACCCAACGGAACCGGTGGCGCTGCGCAGCTGGCTGGAAGGGCATCGCGACACGGAGCGCGGCCAGGAATTCGACCTCGAAACCGAGGGCCTCGCTGGCAGAGCGGTGATCTGGCGCGAGACCTGTACGTTTCTGGCGAGACGCCGCGGCAGGCCTGCGGCGAAGCCGGTTGCGGACAAGACCCGCGAGAGTCTGCTCGACAAGGGTTCTGTGACGTCCACCAGTTTCGCGGTGCCGGCGGGTCTCGGGCGCCGCTACGCAAGTGTTTCAGGAGACTACAACCCGATCCATCTTGCAGATGTCACGGCGCGGCCGTTCGGCTTCAGGAAAGCGATTGCCCACGGCATGTGGTCGCTTGCCCGTTGTGCAGCGGAGCTCGGCGAAGCAGGCATGCCAGGGCAGACGACGCTCGACGTCGCTTTCAGGCTGCCCGTGTACCTGCCGGCGTGGGTGACCCTCGAAAGCTGCGCCGCCACGGGCACAGTCGATTTCGCACTGAAGGACTCAGCGGGGCACAAGCCCTACCTGACCGGAGAACTGCGGACCACCTCCGCATGAATGGAGCGACTTCGCGAGCCGGCGTGACTCACCATCGGGTCGCGCGAGGGGAGCTGTTGTGATCGGCCTGCCTGCACACCGCGTCGTGCACGGCGCCGCGAGCGTGGACCTGCGGGCGATCGCGCGCTTTGCCGCTCCCCTCATGGCGACGAATGCGATCCAGGCGCTGCTCAATCTCACCGACACCTGGTTCATCGGACGCCTGTCCACCGACGCACTGGCCGCCATGAGTGCGATCTACTGGGTCATGACCTGCGCGATCCTGGTCCTCGGCGGCGTCGGTTTCGCCGTGCAGACTTTCGTCGCGCAGGCCTGCGGATCGCGGCGGCGAGCGCGCGCCTCGCAGGCGGCGTGGTCGGGGCTGTGGTCCACGGTCGCTACGTGGCCTGTCTTCCTGCTACTCGCGTGGGCCGGCCCGTCTTTGCTTGCTCCCTTCCATCTGGCGCCGGCCATTGAGCAACTCGCCCTCGACTATTGGGAGCCGCGAATGTGGGGCGCGCCGCTCGGTCTGGCAACCTGGGCGCTGACCGGATTCTTTACCGGGGTCGGTGCGACGCGCACCACCTTTGCGGTTGCCGGGATCACGGTCTTGGCGAACGTGCCCGCGAACCAGTACTTCATGTTCGGACTCGACCTCGGCATGGCGGGCGCCGCCTGGGGCACGAATGCGGCACAGGCAATCGGTCTGGCGTTTGCGCTCGTGATCGTGCTGTCGCCGCATTACGCAAGCCACTTCCGCTCGCGACTCACCTGGCGACCGAACCTCGGCCAGATCCGCCGGCAGCTGAAAATCGGTCTGCCGGTCGGCGTGATGTTTGGCGCTGACGTGCTTGGCGTGGCGCTCTTTCAGCTGATGATCGTGCAGACGGGCAACAGCGCAGCCGCCGCGACCCAGGTCGTCATCATGCTGACATCGCTCGCCTATTTGCCCGCGATCGGTATCGCATCAGCCGGCACGACATTCGTCGGCCAATCGATCGGCGCAGGCGATCGCGACTGGGCGCGGCGGGTTGGCAGCACCGTGATCGCAATCTGTTTTGGCTACATGGCCTGCATGGCGCTGCTGATTCTCGCGGGCGGACGCTGGTTGCTTCCGCTGTTCGTGCCGCCTGTCGATGCCGAAGCGCGTGCGGCGATTGCGGTCGGGCTCCTGGTGCTGTGGCCCGCTGCGACGTACCAGGCCTTCGACGGGCTCTACTTCGGCTCGGCATCGGCGTTGCGCGGCGCTGGCGACACTCATGTGCCGGCGATCACGGCGCTCGCGCTGTCGTGGTGCTTCTTTGTGCCCCTCTCGCACACGCTCGTGTTCGCCCCAGGGCAGGGCTGGCTGGACGGCCTGCCGCAGGCCGGTCTCGGTGCGCTCGGCGGCTGGCTCGCGCTGATGAGCTACGCAATGCTGCTCGGTCTCAGCATGCTCGTGCGCTGGCGCTCCGGGCGATGGCGCGCGATCACGCTCGCGCGCGGAAACTGAGCAGGGCGAGAAAGCCTCCCAGCATGCCGCCAATGTGCGCGAAATGGGCGACTCCCGGCTGGGCGCCCGTCAAGCCCATGGTCAGCTCGATGACGCCATAGAGGGTCACAAAGAGCCAGGCCGGCATCGGGATGGGCGGGAAAATCAGCATCAACTTGCGACGTGGGAAAAGCACGGCGTAGACGAGCAGGAGGCCGAACACGCCACCGGAGGCGCCAACCGTCGGGTACAGGCCGCCGCTCATACCGGCGACCATGAGCTGTGCAATCGCCGCGAACACGATGCTCGAGAGGTACAGGAACACATACCGACGCGCGCCCCAGTAGCGCTCGAGCTCACTGCCGAACATGTAGACCGCGAACATGTTGAAAAAGACGTGCGTGGGACTGCCGTGCAGGAATGCGTAGGTGACGATCTGCCACGGCCGGAAATACGGACCGAGCGGCCACAATGCGAAAGCCATGAACGCCGGCTCCGCGATCGTCTGCAGCAGATAGATCGCGACGGTGACGATGAGGATCGTGCGGGTTACGGGCGCCATCCGAGCACTCCGAGCAGGACGAAAAAACCAATCACATACGCCAGGGCGACAAACCATCCGTGCCGCACCCATGCGCCCACCGAGCGGGCCTGCGGAAAGCGGTTCGAGATCGCGACCCCGGCCGAGGAGCCGAACCAGATCATCGAACCGCCGAAGCCGACCGCGTAGGCGAGCACGCCCCAGTCATACCCTCCCTGTTCGAGCGCAAGCTTGGTGAGCGGGATGTTATCGAACACGGACGACGCGAAGCCGATGCCGAGGGCGCTCTGCCAGGTCGGGGCCGGCAATTGCTCCACCGGCATCATCGACGCGCAGGCCACCAGCGTGAGGAGAAAAAGACTGCCCTTCGCGGTCGCGGGCAGGAGACTCCACGCGGGACGTCGCCACGCCGCGGTCGCCAGCAGCGTGAACCACACTGCTGCGCCAAGGAATGGAAAGCGATCGGCCGTCTCCGGGTGACGCTGGTTGACGTAGAGGTTCGTCAGGATCGCGGCCACGAGGATCAGGACGACGATCGTGCCGCGGGCCCAGTCGATCTCGAGCGCTGCGGGCGGATCGCGACGGATGGGCTCGTAACGCTGCTGGGCCCGGGCCGCGGGGATGGCGAAAACGAGAAACGCCGCGCCGGCCGCCACATAGGCATGCAGTACATCCATGGCAGGCACGCCCTCGATCCACATCATGGTCGTCGTCGTGTCGCCGATCACGCTCCCGGCGCCACCGGCGTTCGCTGCCGCGACGATCGCCGCAAGGTAGCCGATATGCACACGCTCGCGATACACCATCGCAGCCATCGAGCCACCGATGATGGCTGCGGCGATGTTGTCGAGAAAGCCCGACAGCACGAACACGATGGCGAGGAGGGCGACGCCGCCCTTCCAGTCGTCCGGCAACAGCGCCGGCAGCGCCTCCGGAATGCGGCTGTCCTCGAAATGCCGGGCGAGCAGCGCAAAGCCCATCAGCAGCGCGAACAGATTCGCGAAGATCACCCACTCGGCTGCAAAATGCGCACCGAGGCCCGCAAGCCCCGGGCCTTCGTGAAAACCGCTGCTTGCGAGCTTGTAGAGCGTGATGGCTGCGAGCCCGCCGAGCGCCACTTCGAGAGTGCGGTGATGAAAGATCGCGACGCCGGCGAGCGTCAGCGCGAACAGTGCGAACTCCATGCATAATGATGACATGAGAGCGCTCGTGAAAGCGAAAGCCGAGCCCGGTATCTGGATGCAGGATGTTCCGGAGCCTACGATCGGCCACAACGACGTCCTGATCCGCATGCAGAAGACCGCAATCTGCGGCACCGACATGCACATCTACAAATGGGACGACTGGGCGCGCCGCACGATCAGGGTGCCGATGGCCGTGGGGCATGAATATTGTGGCGAGATCGTCGGGATGGGCGGAGAAGTGCGCGGGTTCTCGATCGGCGACCGCGTCTCGGGCGAGGGGCACCTGACCTGCGGATACTGCCGCAACTGCCGCGCGGGGCGGCGTCATCTCTGTCGCAACACGGTCGGCGTCGGCGTCAATCGTCCCGGCTGTTTCGCGGAGTACATGTCGTTGCCGGCTGTGAACGTGTTCAAACTGCCCGATGCGATCGACGACGAAATCGCCGCGATCCTCGATCCCTTCGGCAACGCGACGCACACGGCCCTGTCATTCGGCCTCGTCGGCGAGGACGTGCTGATCACAGGCGCCGGGCCGATCGGCATCATGGCCGTCGCGATCGCGCGCTTCGCGGGCGCGCGGCACATCGTGGTCACTGATGTCAACGACTATCGCCTTGCCCTGGCGCAACGCCTCGGCGCCTCACGCATCGTCAACGTCGCACGCGACCCCCTCGACGGGGCAATGCAGTCCCTCGGCATGGCGGAAGGCTTCGATATCGGCATGGAGATGTCGGGCAATCCGGCAGCCTTTCGCGACATGCTGCGCACGATGCATCACGGCGGCAGCATCGCGATGCTCGGCATCATGCCGGAAGGCACCGGCATCGACTGGGACCAGGTGATCTTCAAGGGGCTGATGCTGAAAGGCGTCTATGGTCGCGAGATGTTCGAAACCTGGTACAAGATGGCAAGCATGCTGCAGAGTGGGCTCGATATCCGCCCGATCATCACGCACCGCCTGCCGATTGCCGACTATCGCACGGGCTTCGAGATCATGGGCTCGGGTCAGTCGGGGAAGGTCATCCTCGACTGGACGTCATAGGCGTTCCTTGTCCGCGCACTCGTGCAACAATTACGGGGCGCTTCCGTCAGCGCTGGAGGAGAATCGCATGCAGGTGTTTTCGAAGAAGGCCGCGCTTGGCGGCAGCCTTTTCGTGTTATGGCTGGTGGCAGCATCCGCCGAACCGGTCACTTACAGGATGGACCCGAACCATACGCACCCGAGCTTTGAGGCAGACCACATGGGCGGTCTTTCCACCTGGCGAGGCAAGTTCAACAAGTCTTCGGGAACGGTCGTGATGGACCAGGCTGCGAAGACCGGGACTGTCGAAGTGACGATCGATGTGGGATCGATCGATTTCGGCAATGACGAGCTCAACGAGCATGCCAGAGGACCCGACATGTTCGATGTCGCGAAGTTTCCGACGGCTGTCTACCAGGGCAGGCTCACGGACTTCGAAGACGGCAAGCCCGGCAAGGTCGTAGGCACGTTGACGTTGCACGGCGTGACGAAGCCGCTGACGCTCGAGATCGACGAGTTCCTCTGCAAGCCGAACCCGATGTCGAAGAAGGAAACCTGCGGCGCCGATGCGTCAGCCGAGTTCAATCGCAGTGATTTCGGTGTCAGCTACGGCAAGGCTTTCGGCTTCAAGCAGGAAGTTGACCTGCAGATCCAGGTCGAGGCGGTTCGCGAGGATTGACAGGCAGCGGGGCCGCATTGGCGGATGGGCGCCAAGTGTCGTACTTGGCAGGTATAATGTAACATAATATACATTATGCGAAGTAGCATGAAGCAGATCGTCATCCTCGGCAGCGGCTTTGCCGCACTCACCGCCATTCGCGAGTTGCGCAAGCGCGGGGTTCAAGATGAGATCACCGTAGTATCGCCAAGCAACGAACTCGTTTATCTGCCCAGCCTGATCTGGCTGCCGTCAGGCAAGCGACAGGCAGACGACCTGCGTGTCCCGCTGGCCGCTTTCTTTCACCGCCAGCGGGTGCGGTGGCACCCCGGAAGCGTGCGGCAGGTGCTCGACGGTGGGCGGCGCATCGCCACCGATCACGGCGAACTGACCAGCGACTATCTTGTCATCGCCACCGGTGGACGCTATCTGCGCAAGTTGCCCGGCATCGAGCACGCGATCATCCCCTGCGAAGGCATCACGGCAGCCGAAGCGGTCCGGGACCGGCTCAGGGCGATGGACGGCGGCCACATCGCGATCGGCTTTGCCAGCAACCCCAGGGAACCCGGTGCGGTGCGTGGTGGGCCCATGTTCGAATTCCTGTTCGGCATCGACACACTGCTGCGCCGTCAGGGACGACGCGACCGGTTCGAACTGGTGTTCTTCAACCCGTCAAAGGCGCCCGGTCAGCGCCTCGGTGCGTCGGCCGTGGAAAAAGTGCTGAACCGCATGCGCAAACTCGGTATTGCCACGCATCTGGGTCACAAGCCGGTGCGATTCGAGGCCGGCAAGGTGGTGACTGAAGGCGGCGAGCTTGGCGCCGACCTGATCCTCTTCATGCCCGGCCTGACTGGGCCCGCCTGGCTGGATGGCAGCGAACTGCCGCTGTCCGAAGGCGGTTTCGTCGCCTGCGATGAGACCTGTCGAGCACGCGGCCTTGCGCGCGTGTTCGTCGCGGGCGATGCCGGCAGCTACCCCGGACCCGACTGGATGGCCAAGCAGGCGCACCAGGCCGACCTGCAGGCCGCCGCCGTGGCCAGAAACATCGCCGCAGAACTGGGCGGCAAGCCTGCACGACACGGCTTCAGGACAGAGCTGACGTGCATCATCGACACGCTCGACAGCGGCATGCTGGTCTATCGCAGCAAATCGCTGAACTTCACCCTGCCGCGCACGCGCGCCTTGCACTGGGCGAAACAGCGTTTCGAGACCCGTTACCTGAACCAGTACCGCTGATACGCATGCGGCCCCAGATCAGCTTCCACATCACAACGAGGCACATGACGACGCCGAGCGCGATCAGGTATCGGCCGAGCTGCTGCTGATCGTTCCAGAGATAGTTGCTGCACAGACGCTCGGGCGAGGCGAGGTAAAGCCAGCCCATGCGAAAGGCAGTCGCGATCGACTCGAGCAGGAAGACGCCCCGCACGACGAAACCCATGCGCGGCCAGCTCAGCGCGAGTGGCGCACCGATCAGCAGAGGAACACTCGCGAACTTCGCGAGTGCGAAGTGGAAATCGTCCACTGACGCATCCATCATCCGCGGCAGCATCCACACTGCAGCGGCGAATGTGGCGAGCAACAGCCCGGCGATGCCCTCCCCGTTCCAGCGCGCGAGCGCTTCCTCGACGTGGCGCGGGACCGCGTACGAGGCGAACCAGCCTGCTGCGGCGAGCAACGGAATCTGGACCAGCATCTGCAGGGTCATGGTCGACTGCAGGATCTGCGGGACCGGCGGCACCACCAGCGCGAGCCAGAGCACGGCGCCGCTCAAAGCAAGAACGCGCCGCGAAGAAATCATGAAACGAGCCGCGCCTCGACATAAGCCGCAGCCGCACCGGGGTCGTCCCAGTCGAGGATGGCAACGAGATGCCCTCCCGGATCGATCACCGCAATCGCGGCGTTGTGCACGAATCCGCCCATCCCATCGGGCACGGCGGTCACGCCGAATACGCGGCTCAGTTGCGCAAGACTGGCTGCATCCGCCGGTCGGGCGGCGATCCAGCCGGCGCCACGATCACCGAAGCGCTGCTGATAGTCCGCGAGACGCGCCGGGGCATCATTGTCTGGATCGAAGCTGATGCTCAGCAGCGTGATCTGCTTGCGCGCAATCGGTTTTGCCAGCCGATCCTGCAGCCGTGCGAACTCGCTGCCTTGGGCAGTACAAAGAGTTGGGCAGCGCGTGTAGATGAAATCGACCAGCAGCCAGCGACCCCGCAGCGCGCGAAACTGCAAAGGCTGTGCGTTCGCTGTCTGCAGCAGCACGTCCGGCACGAGGCGCGGATGCTCACGCACTTCGATCCGGCGCGCAGTCTCGGTCGTGAACGCGCGAAACCCGTCGGTGGCGTACGAGAGTACCGCGAGGCCCGCCGCCAGGATCGCAAGGCTAGCCAGCAGTGCCCGCAGACGCATGGAGTGTCTCGCGACCCGGTGGCGACCTGAGCAGTCCCGCAGTGATGCGGATCGCGAAATACAGCATGCCGAGCACCACCAGGGTCGCACCGATCGACCCGAGCCTGTCGGTGGCGGTCCATTCAGGCAAGTGAGTCGCCATGCGGCGAGCGACACTCAAGTGGCCCGCATCGAGAAACGCGAACGTGAATACCAGTCCACCGACAAGGTACACGAGGAACCCCGCCCGGTCGGAAGCCCGATCACGGGCCGCGTCTTCGCGACCGATGACATGGAACATCAGTGCCAACGCCATCACGACGGCGCCAAGCAGCAGGTAGAAATGGAAATGCCCCGGCACCCACTGCGTGTTGTGCATGACCAGGTTGTTGCGAACCGTGCCGTCGATGATGGCCGGCACGATACCGGCCGCCCAGCCGAACAGCGACAGCACGATCAGCCGCGAGGGCATCTGCCAGCGAATGCCGGAACGATAGAGGTTCGTGAGCGCGCCATAGGCAGTCACCACGAAGACCGGGAAGCCGGCGCCCCAGGACACCACCTGACCCATGACGGTGAGCCAGCGTGGCTGCGCGAAGTCCATCATGAGGTGATGCGGAAACACGATGATCACGAACACCGTGCTCGCCGCGAACGACCACAGGAACGGCCGCGAAATCGGATACGGCTTGCCGGTATATCGCGGCAGCAGTTCGTACACGACGATGACACCCATGTAGATGGTCGCGTTGATATACATGTGCCCGAACCAGTAGATCAGGTTCTTGGCGAACAGTGCGTCGAGCGGCACCTCGGGATAGAAAATGTTGATGAGGCTCATGACCAGCACGACAGCCCCCGCAAGGATGCCGAGCGAGTTGGCGATGAGCACCATGGTGCTGGCCACCACTGCCTTCGGATGCGCCGGATCGATGCTGCCTCCGAACAGCCATTGCAGGCCGAGCGCGCGCCCGAGATTGCCGTGCACCTTGATGATCGCGGCGGCGGCATCGAGATAGAAAAGGAGACTCCCCACACCGATCAGGAGATAGCCGAGCATGAACAGCGCCGCGGCCTGCGTGCTCCAGAGACCCATGCCGTATACAGGCAACGGGTACAGGAAAGTCCACAGCGCCCCGTACCCGCCAATGAAGATCGCGGCGATGATGCACAGCGCGCCGAGCATGAAGAGCACATAGTTCGCGACGAATGCCCAGAGATGCAAGCGCACGTACTTGCGCAGGAAGTACCACATCACCGCGGTCGTCGCGAGCGACACGGTGCCTACGAGGCCCGCGCCGTGCATCGACAGCAGCTTGTAGAAGAACACCGGCGAAACGGTGAGCCAGGTGGCCTGCGTCATGCGCATCGTGAGGCCGAGCAGCATCAGCAGCACGAACAGCGCCACCGCCGTGATCATGTAGAGGTTGAAGGCAATACGGCTGCCGCCTTCGAGCCGTTCGTCTTGCGGATAGAGCGTAAGCGCGGCCATGGTCATTGCCCTCCGGTTGCGACGACCTGGAGCTCGGCGGCCATCGGCGCATGCCCGATCCCGCAGAACTCGAGGCATTGCACGGTATACGTGCCGGGCACGTCAAAGGCGTGCAACAGGACATTCGTGTAGCCGGGCATCGCCTGGGTCTGCGTGACGATGCGGCCGTCGGGTGCGTAAATCGCAAACCCGTGGTTCACGTCGGCGCTCGTGACGCGAAATTCCACGCTGCGCCCCACCTCGACCGTGGCCGGTTCGATCTGCCACGACCACATGCGACCGGTGACATCGACTACCTGCTGCGCATCGAGCGCGCGGTGCTGCGGCGGAATCGGGTAGTTGTGCAGTGTCGCCCAGCTGCCTGCGGCGAAAACCACCAGCAGCACGCCGAACAGCCGGGCCTGAAACCGGCGCGCGGTGTGCGCCGATTTCGCGCTCGCCGCATCATCCGCGGGCTTGCCTGCCTGGATGATCACGAGGAGGAAGCCGAGGGCAACGAGCCCCATACCCGCGAGCGTGATGCCCCAGATGGCGTCCTGGAGGTGCATGTCGATCCCCCTACTCCAGCGAAGTACAGGAGAGTCGACGCAAAACAGGGCGTCTGTCAACCCGCCGTATTGATCTGGCGCACGGCTTCGGCCTCAGACCTGAAGCTTGTCCTTCTGCGCGTGGGGGCCATTCATCACATCGATTGCCAGCGTTGAATGAGCGTAGGCGCCGCCCGCGCGCATCTCCGCAGCGACCCAGATCGCCTCCATGACTTCCTGGTCGGTAGCGCCGCGCCGCAGCGCCCCTTCCGTATGGCCGCGAATGCAGTATGGGCATTGCGTGACATGTGCCACCGCTACAGCGATCAGTTGTTTCATCTTCGCGGACAGCGCGCCTTCCGCGAACACCGCCTTGCTGAAGGCCTGAAAGGCATCGTGCTGCGCGGGTGCGAGCTCCTTGCGCTTCTGGGCGATTTCCCGGGTCGACGCAGGGTACATGGACTGATCCATCGATTTTCTCCTCGTAATGTCGTGCCACCCGATAGTACGCGCGTCTGCGAGGGTGAGCTCCGTGCCACCCTGCCTGCGCTAGAATGCCCATGCCCATACGGAGGCGCGGAGTTGCATGTCAATTGTCATTGCCGGCAGGACCGCCGGCCTCTCGCGCCGCCGCTTTGTGCAGGGCATCGCCACCGGTGGCGCCCTCCTTGGCCTCGGTCACCGGCTCGCCGCTGGCGCACTGCCGACCGCCACGCGCGCTCCGGTGCTGGCGGGTACTGATTTCCAGCTCTCGATTGGTGAATCACCCGTCAATTTCACCGGACGCACACGCGCGGCGATCACGGTGAATGGCAGCCTTCCCGCGCCCACGCTGCGCTGGCGTGAAGGCGATACGGTGACGCTGCGGGTCACGAACGCTTTGCCTGGCGCGCACACGTCCCTTCACTGGCACGGTCTTCTGTTGCCCGCGAATATGGACGGCGTGCCCGGCCTCAGCTTCGATGGGATCGCGCCCGGCGAGTCATATCTCTATCGTTTCCAGGTCCGGCAGGCCGGCACCTACTGGTACCACAGCCATTCGATGTTCCAGGAGCAGGCGGGCCTCTATGGCGCGATCGTGATCGATCCGCGTGAGCCAGCGCCCTGGCGCTGTGACCGCGAGCATGTCGTGCTGCTTTCCGACTGGACGGACATGGACCCCGCAGCCCTCTTCCGGCGTCTGAAGAAGAACGCCGGCTTCGACAACTACTACCGGCGTACCGCAGGCGATTTCGCTGCCGACGTGCGGCGCGAGGGCTTCCCGCAAACGCTCGCGGATCGCAAGGCGTGGGGTCGCATGCGCATGACGCCAACCGACCTGTCGGATGTGAACGCGCATACCTACACGTATCTGATGAACGGCGTGACACCCGCGGGCAACTGGACCGGCCTTTTCGCGCGTGGCGAAAAGCTGCTGCTGCGCTTCATCAACGGCTCGGCGATGACCTACTTCGACGTGCGCATTCCGGGCCTGCGGATGACCGTGGTTGCCGCCGACGGCCAGAATATCCACCCCGTGACAGTCGACGAGTTTCGCATCGCGGTGGCGGAAACCTTCGACGTGATCGTCGAGCCCACGGGCCAGGACGCGTACACGATCTTCGCCCAGGACACTGGCCGCACGGGCTTCGCGCGCGGCACCCTCGCCCTGCACGCGGGGCTCGCCGATGCCGTTCCGCCACTCGATGCACGCCCGATCCTGACGATGGGTGACATGGGTCATGGCGGCATGGATCACGGCGCGATGGATCACAGCGGCCACGACATGCCCGGCCTGCCCGGCATGCCGAAGCATCCGGCGAGCGAAGCCGGCAATCCGCTCGTCGACATGCAGACGATGATGCCGGCACCGAAACTCGACGATCCCGGCATCGGGCTGCGCGACAACGGTCGCAAGGTGCTGACCTATGCGGCCATGAGGTCGCTGTTCGACGACCCGGACGGACGCGAGCCGGGACGCGAACTCGAGCTGCACCTCACGGGCCACATGGAGAAGTTCGCGTGGTCGTTCAATGGGCAGAGGTTCATGGACGCCGCGCCGCTCCCGCTCAGGTACGGCGAGCGCCTGCGCATCGTGCTCGTCAACGATACGATGATGACGCACCCGATCCACCTGCACGGCATGTGGAGCGACGTCGAGGACGAACAAGGTGCGTTTCATCTGCGCAAGCACACGGTCGACATGCCCCCTGGCACGCGCCGCAGCTATCGCGTGCGTGCCGACGCTCTTGGCCGCTGGGCCTACCACTGCCACCTCCTCTATCACATGGAGGCGGGAATGATGCGCGAAGTGAGAGTCGGGGAATGACCGCGCGTCATCGATCCATACCGGGCATCCTCGCGCTCGGGCTCGCGCTGTCTGCGCACGCGCTGGCCCAGCAGCACGACCACGGGCAGATGGATCACAGCCAGATGGATCACGGCGCGCCACGGGCAGCTCGCGCACCAGACGTGCTCGCGACGCCGCTACCGGTACTCACCGACGCGGATCGTGTCGCTGCCTTCCCGACTCTCACACGCCCCATGGAGCACGCGCGTGAACTGAATAGCCTCATGGTCATCGATCGCCTCGAGGCCTGGGACGCCGATCACGGCGCCGGGATCGGATGGCAAGCGCAGGGCTGGTTCGGCTCGGACCTGAATCGCCTGTGGTTGCGCACTGAAGGCGAGCGTCAGGGCGGGCGCACCGGAGCGGCCCATGTCGAGGCGCTCTATGGGCGCAGCGTCACGCCCTGGTGGGACGTGATCGCAGGACTGCGGCAGGACTTCCATCCGGGCGACGCGCAGACCTGGGCTGCATTCGGCGTGCAAGGTCTCGCACCGTACAAATTCGCAGTGCAGGCGACGGCCTACGTCGCTGAGTCCGGTCGCACGGCCGCACAGCTCGAAATCGAGTATGAGCTCCTGCTGACAAACCGGCTCATCCTGCAACCTCTCGTCGAGTTGAATCTCTTCGGCAGGGACGACCCCGCACGCGGCGTCAGCGCTGGTTTGAACTCGGTCGAGGCGGGCTTGCGCCTGCGCTACGAGATTCGCCGCCGCTTCGCACCCTACTTCGGTATTGTTTACGAGCGCACGTTCGGCGATACGGCTGCCCGCCACGATACGCACGCCGTCGCCGGTCTGCGCGTCTGGTTCTAGGAGTACTTCATGGCAATGACGGGAAACAGGTTCCTGCTGAGCTTCGCAGTCAGTCTCATCATCGTGATCGCAGCCCTGGCGGCTTTCGCCTGGTCGGGTGCCTATGGCATCGGCGCCGATGAACCTCACTCACGACCCGTCAGCGCTTTGCTCGCCAGCGTGAGGGACCGCGCCGTTCGTGCTCGCGCCGCGAAGCTGGTGGTACCTGCAGACCTCTCGAGCGAGGCGCGCATCCGGCAAGGTGCGGGCAATTACGACGCGATGTGCGCCACCTGCCACCTCTCGCCGGGGAGCTCCGGCAGCGAACTGAATCGCGGCCTCTACCCGGCGCCCCCGCGTCTCGACGCGGTCAAGGTCGATGCGGCTCAGGCATTCTGGGTCGTGAAGCACGGCATCAAGGCCTCGGGGATGCCCGCCTGGGGCAAGAGCATGAGTGACGAGTACATCTGGAACATGGTGGCTTTTGTCGGCGCGCTGCCCGGCCTCGACGCGGGGCGATATCGGACGCTCGTCGCGGAAAGTGGCGGACACTCGCACGACGGCGAGGACGCGGACGATCACGGTGATCATGACCACCGCAAACCGGATCAACACGACGGGGCAGAACACCCCGATGTGCCAGAGGCCGCCAGGGGCGCCGTCGCCGTCGTCGATGCCTTCGGGGCCGCGCTCGTCGCGGGCGAACTGGGCAAGGCGAAATTGCTCCTCGATCCCGGGGTCATCGTGCTCGAGGCCGGCGGCGCACAGCGCAGCCGCGAGGAGTACATGGGCGAGCATGCCGTCGCCGACGCCCGATTCCTGCATGGCGCGCACGTGCAGGTCACGCGTCGCATCGCCCGTGCCGAGGGCGACATGGCGTGGGTCGCGAGCGAAAGCACGATTCACGCACATGGCGACAAGCCCGCATCGTTGCTTGCCACGGAGACCATGGTCCTCGCGAGGAAGGGGAACGCGTGGCGGATCGTGCAGATCCACTGGTCGTCGCAGGAGAAGTGAGACTCGCGCTCTGCTCGCCAATGGGCGCAGCCAGGGCCGCCGGGGTATCGTGCGGTCCATGCTCACCCGCCTCATCGCAATCTCCCTGCTCGCCTCCCTGGCGAGTGCCTGCGGCACTTTGCCGAACGGCCGCGCGTGGGGCGAGGACGCGACCGCCACCCCGGGCTGGCGGCACGTGCGTGACGCGGCATGGCAGGCCGCGCGCAGCCCCCGCGTGTGGGTGCCGCTGGCGGCAGCAGCGCTGCTGCAGGTTGACGACTGGGATCGCGAAATCGCCGACTGGGCGCGCGAGGAGACGCCGCTCTTCGGTTCTGTCGACAACGCGGCACGCTGGAGTGACAACCTGCGCACGGCGTCGATCGTCGCGTTTCATGTGACTGCACTCGCCACGCCTGGCGGCGAAACGCCACGCGAGTGGATTCCGGACAAGCTGCGCGGCTACGCCGTCGGTGCCGCGGCGATCGTGACGACGACGAGTCTCACACAAGGCCTGAAGTCCGCAGCCGGTCGCCGGCGACCGAATGGTGCTGACGAGGAAAGCTTTCCCTCGGGACATACTGCGGTCGCCGCGGTCCATGACCGGCTCGCTGCGATCAATCTGCGCTCGATTGATCTGCATCCCGAAGCGCGACGCGTGCTCGACGCGGGGCTGGACGCCATCACGATCGGCACGTCGTGGGCCCGAATCGAAGCGGGCTGGCATTACCCATCCGATACGCTCGTCAGTGCGTCTCTCGGGGCATTTTTCGCTTCGTTCTACAACGAAGCATTTCTGGGGCTCGATCGCCCGACCGCACCGGCTGTCGCGCTGGGCGTGGTGCCGGGCGGCGCAAGCCTTCGGGTCAATTGGCGTTTCTGAGACTTTATTATATTAATAATCAAGATGTTATTGATGTTACTTAATGTCAAAAATATATACATGAAACGCACTTTCTGCGGGAAACGCGGGTGGTCTCCTTCCGGATTACGTTGTATTTCAAATCCAGCGCGCTATATTTCATCCCTAGTCCATTGAAAATTAACGCAACGCAGCCCGGGGGACCGATGAGCACCGTGATGGAGCAAATGCAGCGTGCGGCCTTGACTCTTGCTTGCACCGGACCGATCAAGGATCGCCTGGCGTCTGCTTATCGCGAGCATCTCGCGTCGATCGAGAGCGCAGATCTGCCGCGTGACCTTGCCGACGATCTGATTGCCGTGCGGCGCGCAATGGTGCGCGAGCGACCCTTGTGCCGTGCCGAGGATGCCGTGCAAGCGACCGTGCGCAAGATGTCGAACGAGGAAGCCGTCGAAATTGCGGGCCGCGTGGTCATGCTGTTCGGCGCGTTGTGCGGCCAGTGCCTGCAGGAACACAAGCTCGCGCCCGAGAACGGCGCGATCGTTCGCTTCAATCGAGCTTGAACTCGATGACATCCCAGCGCGCCGTATTCTCGTGGCGCGCTTCCTTCCTGATCGCATCGACGAGCCCGCGCTCATCCCAGTCGATCACGACCGTGGCGAGATCCGTGAGCTCCTTCGGCAACTGCACGTCCTTGCCGAAGTATTTCAGCAGCACGACAGGCCTGTTGCTCGCCCGCGCAAAGAGCGCCTGGAACGTCACGAGATCCTGGTGCTTCGCAAACAGCGTCGGCAGCAGGATCACCACTTCCGACTCCTTGATCTGGCGCCGCAAGTCTTCCCGCATGACCTCCTTGTCGCCGGTCGGCACGCGATCCGGCGTGCTCGTGTTCCTGTAGAAGAAATTGCGGGCACTCTCGAGGTATTCGAACACGCGCAGATAATCGTCGCTGCTCTCCCAGACGTGGGAAACGAACAAGCGGATCGGGTCGGCCTGCGACATGGGTTCAAGTGTACACGCGGCATCGATACACTGTACGGATACAGGCTTCCGGACGCTGACTTGAGGCTGCTCGTCTACAACATTCGCTACGCGACCGGTACCGGCCCCACGTTTCACCTGCCACTGCCCGGCGCCGGCTATCTGCGCAGCAGCAACCGGGTGCTGCGCGGCATCACGCAATTCGTGCGTGCCGAGAACGCTGACGTCGTCGGTCTGATCGAAGTGGATACCGGCTCGATCCGCTCGGGCATGGTCAACCAGGCCGCCTACATCGCGGGCGAGCTGGGGCACTACACGACCTACCAGAGCAAATACAGCGCCAAATCGCTGAACCAGTTCATGCCGGTCGTGCGCAAACAGGCGAACGCTTTCCTCGCAGCTCCAAGGGTGACCGGCGAGCGCTTCCACTATTTCGACACCGGTATCAAGCGGCTGATCATCGAACTCGAACTCGATGACGTATGCGTGTTTCTCGTGCATCTTTCCCTGAAGTTCCGTCATCGACAGTACCAGCTCAGGTCGCTGCACGACCTCATCGTCCGTTCGCCAAAACCGGTGATCGTCGCGGGCGACTTCAATACCTTCTGGGGCACCCACGAGATCTATCTCTTCATGCGCGCCGCCGGACTCGTGAGCGCCAACCCGCAGAACCTGCCGTCCTTCCCGGCACGCCATCCACGTGTCGAGCTCGATTTCATCCTCGTCAGCCAGGGCATCGAGGTCAGCAATTTTCGTGTGCCTGACGTAAGGTTCTCGGACCACCGGCCGATCGTCTGCGACTTCAACGTGAGGAGCTGAAATGCCCGACGCCCCCGCCTGGACTCTCGCGCGCGATGCTGAAGGACTCGTCACACTGACGCTCGACAAGCCGGGAACTTCGGCAAACGTGCTCTCGAAAGCGGTGCTGACCGAACTGGACAGCCTGCTGGACAAACTCTGCGCGGAGCCGCCCAGGGCGGTGGTCGTGCGCTCTGCCAAGACGAGCGGCTTCGTGGCCGGTGCCGACATCAACGAGTTCGTGCCGCTGACTTCCAGGGACGACGCCTACGCGCTGATCCGCGCCGGACAACAGGT
>Ga0073903_10000171_pt1 | contig 33364 bp, 38 predicted proteins | sample KloWWTKNB14_bulk_FD_66665 | JGI IMG/M metagenome (GOLD analysis project Ga0073903, IMG submission 66665) | Active sludge microbial communities from Klosterneuburg, Austria, studying microevolution and ecology of nitrifiers - Klosterneuburg... | ecosystem: Engineered > WWTP > Aerobic digester >... | reverse complement strand
TCGCAAATGCAAAAAAATGCCGCTTCGCAATTATGAAAGCGTCGTCGTGTTTTATCGAGAGACTTGTTTATACAATCCACAAGGTTTAATCTACGACCCTAAAAAGAAAAAAAACGGAAAAAACGTCGGCGGCGAAACAATGAACGCGTGGCGCGCGGCGGGTCATGAGTATGTCCAAGAATACACAAATTACCCGCGCCAAACTTTAGAAATAAAGCAAAACAACCACAACCAAATTCACCCTACACAAAAACCCGTCGCTCTATTTGAATATCTAATCAAAACCTATACTAATGAAGGCGAATTAGTTTTAGATAATTGCGCGGGTTCAGGAACAACCGCCATTGCAGCCGAAAACACAGGGCGCAAATGGGTTTGTATTGAACAAAACGAAGAATACACAACAAAAGCAGTCGAACGAATTCAAAATCATCAACGCGAAGTTAAAATAGATTCCAACATTCAAATGCCCGCCAGCGTGCAATATGGCGATGGTAAATAAATGTTGACAAGTGTTTTTATGAGTGTATGATGCAAGTCATGGCGTAGGCGTTTTGCCATGCCAAACAAGGAGATCAAAATGGATATCAATAAAAAAATAAACCGCACAATATTGGCAATTGCTGTTGCGGAAATGTTCTCAGGAGCTGCTATGGCTGACTTCAATATTGACAATATAGGCGCGTTGGTCACAGATCCGGCTCAGGTTGCAGAGGTGAGGGCACAGACAGACCATAACGCTTTCGGGTTTATATATGATGGATCTGCTAACAATGGAGCAAGCAACGCTGTAGATTATCTTGGGGAAGCATACGGATTTTCCGCCGCTGTTGTAGTTGTGTCGCCTGCAGAGTTCGCCGAGTTTGATCCTGTGGACTTTGCGCAGGATATCAATCTGGCAAATAGTCACGGACTGCAAATTATCGTGCTGTATGATGAGATCATCAGCAGCGGGCAAGGGCAATCAAACGAGTGGCATATTAACCGGATAGAAGCTGCGGATGCAGTGGTTAAGGCTAATATAGGAGGTTCTTTATCATGGCACAACGAGGCTTATACGGTAGTACCTGACTGGAGTAATGAATTTGATATGGCAAGGACAGTTAACTATCTGTCGGTAGATAATTACTTTTGTCTTAGCGACTGCGTACAGCAGGGCAAGCCAGACGCGATGGCGGAACATTCTACAATTTTCAATACTGTCACGCGGTATAACACTCTGCACGGTGCGCCTATTAATGGGGCTGCTCGCAAGATCGCCCTGATCCCGCCTGCAATGTCGTCGCCTAATCTCTGCGGCATGTGGGATTGCGCAAAGATCATGACAGAGTATAAGCTGGGTATTGATGCCCTGGGGCTGGATGTAGGAGCGGTTGCCTTCTTCACATGGGGGAGCATTGATCTGGAACTGGTGTCAGGTGCTCGAGAGTTTCCGCAGCTGGTTAATCTTACAAATGGTTGGAGGGTAAAATGAGTCTCAATTGGATGAAAATAAATGTTGACACATGTAATTGAGTAAAGTATACTTGATTCATCGGTTGGGAATTTCCCCGGCTGAAACAACCAAGGAGTTAGATCATGAAAAAAGCTACTAAATACGGGGATAAAATGATGGTTCTGGATACTGAAAAAATGGAAGCATCTATTTACCCGGTAAAAGATATCAGAGACGTTTTTAGCAAGTGGGAAATCGCTGGTGATGCAACTGAAACCAAACCATTCCCGGCAGATTGGTTGTCTAAATTCGACGAATTGTGGATTCGCACAGGGTCAAGAGTTATTTAAGCTGGGAGTGTACACAATGGCTTATTCAAAAGAAGATAAACAATTGTTATGAAATATATAATTTCTTATTCAGGAGGTATAGGCTCAGCAATAACTGCTCAGATGGCGTCTAATAAATATGGAGCAGAGAACATAATGCTACTTTTTGCTGATACCAACATGGAGGATGCAGATTTATATAGATTTAATAAAGATTTTTCTGATTTATTAGGTATTCCAATCACCAGGATTTCAGATGGCAGAACTCCATGGGAAGTGTTTAGGGATGTTAAATTTATAGGTAACAGCAGAATCGACCCTTGCAGTAGGGTACTAAAAAGAGATCTAATTAGAAAGTGGATTAAAGAAAATTTTTCTCCAGAAAAGTGCAATATATTTGTAGGTATTGATTGTTATGAAGAACACAGGTTGCACAGAGTAGTTGAGGCAAATATACCTTATGTATATCGTTCTATTTTAATAGAGGAAGATATATTTATAGATAATGACTATAAGTTACAATGGTGCGAGGATAATAATATTATCCCGCCTCGTCTATATACATTAGGATTTGCACATAATAACTGCGGGGGATTTTGTGTTAAAGCAGGTCTAGGGCAGTTCAAAATGTTGTACGAAAAACTTCCGGAAAGATACAAAGAACACGAGGAAATAGAGCAGAGATTAATACAAGAGAATCCAAATTTAAGACCTTTCTTGAAGAAAACCGAAAAAGGAAAAATTATGTATCTTACTATGAAAGACTACAGAGAGAAATATTTGGAAGTAGATAAATCAGAAGAATACAAATTTGACTTTGGTGGTTGTGGCTGTTCATTGGAAGATTAATATCAGGAGTTGGCATGATACGTAGACGCAGACGTACAAGCAGATGGAGCCAGGAAATAGTCGGGGCAGCGCTGTTTGCTGTTACTATTGGCGGGATTGTGTACTGGATGCATTCTGAGCCTGCCCTGCATATTGAGTGCGGGTCTGGTGATGCTGTGTGGGCTGAGACTTATTATAACAGCACGGAATTCGGGATTAAGCACAACTACTACCCGGGAGCCGACTGCCTGACAAAGGGCGGGCTGCCATGCGAGGCAGATCCACCATCACCAGAAATACCGCCCTACTCGTATTACGAAAAGCCGCCAGGAGCTGAGTTTTATCAGGTTCCACGAAACAGTACAACTGGGCGCGTCCACCCATGGGTTATAGGCCAAATGTTTAAGTCGTGGGGAGTAGGGCCTATTATTGGCAATGGCAAGGGTAACGGTGGCAGTAGTAGTGGCAGTTGTAACAGTGTAGCGCAAGTGTCCGAGCCAGGGCCTTTTGCCCTTGTTTCTTTAGGAGTCTTATTGATTGGAGGATTAAGGAAATGGAAATAAGGAAATATTACGAGCCGATGAATCAGGCTAAGCTTACTGTATGGAAAAAAGCGGTGGTAATAGCAAGCCCTGCAGAAATCGCCGCAATCGTGGTGTGCATGCAGGTTATTGTGTCGGCCTTGTATTTTGGCTTAACGGAGGGCGTGTAATGTCAAACAGATTTAGCCGCGAGGTAGGGGAAATACAGGCCAGGTTGCGTGATTTCGGTATAGATGTTGATGTGGATGGGTATATAGGGCCAAAGACTTATGCGGCTATAAGCAAATCCCTTGACCAATTGCAGGAGCTTAGATCTGTGGCAACAGCCAGTCTTATGTCAGAGCAGGGAGCAATATCAAATCATCCTGATATGGCCCCAGTAGTTAGGCCTTTGGTGTGGGGGGCTAAGGTATCACCCGAGTTCAGGCGGATCGCGCGAGACATCGCTATGGAGCTTGGGTGCGATCCTAATTGGCTTATGGCGTGCATGGCATTTGAGACCGCGAGGACTTTTAGCCCGTCCGTTAAGAATCCTCACAGCTCTGCAACCGGGCTTATCCAGTTTATGGGGGCCACGGCTATTGGATTGGGCACAACAGTTGACAAGCTGGCACTGATGACTGCAGAGCAGCAGCTGGATATCTACGTGCGCAATTACTTCAAGCCATTCGCAGGGCGCATAAAAAATCTTGAGGACATGTACATGGCGATAATCTGGCCTGTAGCAGTTGGCAAGCCGAATGACTACGAGATGTGGACACTCGCCACCATGCCTCGGCAATATAACGCAAACAGCGCGCTAGACAAGAACGGCGACCATGTTGTAACCAAGTATGAGGCGTCTACTTTCCCGCGGGCTGCTCTATTTGATGGGGCGGAGTTTTTGGCTTAACAGTTTTAGAATTTGAACGGCGGAGCGGTACTCCTTTGAATAGTTTTGCCGGTCGCGTGGGGTCGGTTACAAAACCATAGCTGCTGGACCAAGTTAACGCCAGGCATGTATGCTCGCTTTCATGGCTTGGAGACCAGTGCAAACCGTACCGCTTAAAATTAAACGGTATAAGCTAAGGGTCCACGATTAACAGGAGATCATTATATGAAAACACATAATATAAATACATGGGCCATGGATTCCATGGGATGGAGTCGAGAGGCATTGCCTGCAGCCTGCACTGTCATAAAGGAAAATACAATAACTCTGGAGGAGAGGATCGCAGCATTAGAGGCGCGCAAGAAAGCGCATATCTCTGACATGGAGCGCAGAGAAGCGAGCCTTCCCAGTGCTCGCAAGGCAACCAATACATGCAAAGAGTGCGGGGCTGATTACAGTTACACCAACAATTTCTCGGCAGGATTGTGCCGGGCATGCGCTGCCACTGAGCGGCGAGGGTATATAGCCAGTTACACTAAGTCGGTATGCGCCCATCCTGTATGCCAGGACAAGAGGGCGGATGGTTCACTGTTCTGCAATTTCCACAGGACCAACAACAGAGAGTTAAATATCAATGATCCGTGTGCATCATGCGGGGTGGCGGAGAGATTTATAACAGAATCGTACAGGGTAGACGCGTATTGTGTGGACTGCGGGCCTATGGTTAGAGCGCCGATAGTGTGCAAGCAGAAAGAGAACCTGAAGTTCAATAAGGACTTGAAGAAATGATTCACGGGTCCTTCCCAGGGGGGGTGGGGGCGTGGGGGAATGCGGCCCGCGATAATTTTCTAGAAATCCAAAATCGTAAATGGGAAACCCAGACGACCAGTACATAGACCACGGTTATGAGCTGGTCAAGGAGAAAGCTCGCCGTGAACGCATCCTGGCGGATCGCGATCAGATGGAGCTGGATCTGGTTCGCGGGAATGTGGTTGTCCGGGACGATGTGCACAAAGCCGCCTTCGAGTCATCCCGCAAGCTCAGGGACTCTTTGCACTCAATGTGTAAACAGCTTTCCCCGCAGCTATCATCCTTGACCAATCCACGAGAGATAGAGGACCTGTTGCTCGACGAATTAAATCAGAGACTTGAGGACTATATAAACTCGTGCGCCTAATTACCAAGATTGCCCATTCGTCCACGCTTCATAGCCTGGATGGCGGAGACACTTTCCTCAAAGCCATTGCCGAAGGACTCCTCCCAGACCCTTCCCTGCCGCTTGACGCTTGGTCGGATCGTTACATGGTTATCCCGCGGTCGTCTGGTGCCAGCGAGTACGGAAAGTACAGCACTGCGCGCACGCCACACGCCCGCCATATAATGCAATCACTATCTGTGCGCCATCCATCTAGGCGGGTTGTGCTCATGGCTGCATCACAGATGCTCAAAACTCAGGTTGCCCTTAACTGGTTTTGTTATATCGTACATCAGCATCCAAGTAATCTATTATGGCTGATGCCAACAGGAAAGCTGCAGAAGCGCATCGCCCAAAGGATCGATAAGACCGTTGCCGCTGTTGATGTGATAACTCGCCGTGTAGCTCCACCAGGTAGTAGGCTGGCTACCAACAGCCAAGATATCAAAATGTTTGACGGAGGCACTCTGTATATAGCCACGGCTGGTAGCGCTGCTAACTTGGCGGAGGTGCCTGCGCGCTTTGTGAGCTTTGATGAGATCGACAGAGCCGAGCTGTCAGTGGACGGAGAAGGGGATCCGGTAAAGCTGGCAGAGGGCAGACAGACAACGCACGGGGAGAAGGCCAAGAGCTATTACTATTCAAGCCCTACGATCAAGGGAGAGAGCCGCATAGAGCGACTGTATGATGAGGGCACGCAAAGACGAGCGCTGGCCGAATGCGTTCATTGTGGGCACGCACAAGAGCTTCTGTTTGAGCGCCTTACCGTTATAGAGGGAAAGGCCGCGGCGTATCCATGCGAAGCGTGCGGCGCGCTACATTATGATCACGACAAAGGGCGGATGTTTGCTAATGGATTGTGGTCTGATGCCGTGCAAGAGTCCACGACGGAAAGTTATCATATAAGCGCCATGTATCAACCGCATGGATGGCTGACATGGTACGACTTGCACGCGCAATATACAGAGGCTCACCAGGACATGGAGATGCGCTCGCTTGATGACCAGATGGTTGTGTTCTACAACACCAGGCTGGCCAAGTCGTGGTCGCGAACTAAGGTTGTTGCACAGCACAAGGACCTGATGAGTCGTGCGTTGAATTATCCTATGCGTACAGCACCGGACGGCGTGCTGTTTGTTACGGCTGGCGTAGATACCCAAGACAACCGGCTGGCTGTCCAGCTTGTTGGGTGGGGGATAGATTGCCGAGCGTGGGTGCTGGACTACATAGAATTCATGGGGGACCCTCAAGAGCGCGAGGTGTGGGATCAGCTGGCAGAATACATTAACCACGGTGTTATCTCATTTGATGATCAATATTTGCGTATCGCTGTTACCGCAATTGATTATGGAGGGCACAGAGGCGAAGCCGTTAAAAACTTTTGCCGCAGTAAGCGCATAGCAAATGCCATCCCAATACGAGGATCAAGTACTCGCACTGCTCCAGCGTTATCTCGCGGATCCAAGCTTGATGTGACTTGGAAGGGAGCGGTTGATAAGCGTAGCGTTGTGGCGTATCAGGTTGGCACCAATACGCTAAAAGATATGATATTCGCCAAGTTGGCTGGAGATGCAGGCCGCGAGGAGCACATGATCGAATTTTGCGCAGGACTGCCGGATGAGTATTACCATGGCGTGCTGTCTGAGGTGTACGACTACAAGAAGAAAGCGTACATACCAAAGCCCGGAATACGGAACGAGCCACTGGACACGCTGGTATATGCATGCGTGGCAACCTACCACGCAAACCTAAGACTACACAGAAAAACAGAGAAAGAATGGTCAAAGGAAATGCCGGACTACCAGGACAGTGCAGTTACTGTTAATAAACAATCGCGAACCGCATCAGATAATGGTAATATGTTAGAGGATAAGCGCGCAAGACTGCGCGAAGCAGCAAGAGAGCGGAGGGGCAGACGTGGCATTTGATCAGGCGGCTATTGATGCACTAGACAAGGCGATAGTATCGGGCGTGCTTAGCGTTAGCTATGGTGGGCGTACTATTACCTATAGGAGCACTGCAGACCTTATCAAAGCTCGCGAATTAGCAGTACTAGAGACCGCTCCCAAACGCTCAAACACAGGGTATATCTCCAGGGCGCGCCGTGGCACGTAGATCATATGATGCAGCGCAGCTGGGCCGCAAGGCTGGCAACTGGACTCCGGTAAATGGATCTGCTGACTCGCAGATCAAGCCGTCGCTATCGCGAATAAGAGCAAGATCATCGGATCTTGTACGCAACGACAGCAACACTAAAAAAGCATTGTCCTCATGGGGCAGCCATATAATCGGGACAGGTATTGTTGCTGATTTTGGCAATAAAAGAGCACAAAAAGCATTCGATGCATGGACAAAAGTATGTGATTTTGACCAGGATCTGGACTTTTACGGACTGCAATTACTGATTGCCAAGACCGAGTGGACAGCCGGGGAGTGCCTCATACGCTTGATTATTGTTAATGATCCTGTGAACCCATTGCGCTTGCAGGCGCTTGCACCAGATTACTTGGATGATACGCTCAACAAAAACCCTGATAAGGCAGGCTCCTACATATCTGGCGGGATAGAATACAGCGCAGCTGGGCAACGCGTTGCCTACTGGATATACCAAAACCACCCAAACGATAATTTCTTCGGCTCACGCAAATCAATCCGCGTTCCGGCCGAAGAGATTATCCATTTTTTTGAAAAGACAATGCCTGGTCAGACTCGTGGGGTGCCACATACGGCGGCCTCCATGATGGACGCGCGAGATCTTGGAGACTATGACGGTGCGACGCTCGATCGCAAGATAGCAGAGTCTAATATCGTTGCGTTTGTTACCACCGATCAGCCGGACGACGACGAAATAAAGCTTGGCAAGGACGATGGAGCGGGTAATGAGGAGATGGCACCAGGGATGGTAAAATATCTGCGCGATGGGCAGGACGTAAAATTTAACAACCCTACCGCCAGCAATGACGGTGAGTTCGTGGCCCGCAAAAAGCACGATATAGCCGCAGGGTATGGCGTCACCTATGAGATGATGACCGGTGACCTTGCAAAGGTAAATTATTCTTCGATCCGCAAGGGGATGTCTGAGTTCCGTCGTACCGCCGAGCAGTATCAGTGGTTATGTTTTATACCTTGTTTCCTCGAGCGAGTCGTGGCCGCATGGATCAAGAGCATGACGCCAATCGTCAAGGCCGATATCCAGGTATCGTGGACAACGCCAAAAATTGAAATGGACGACCCCAAGAAAGATGGAGACTTCGAGCAGGTTGAAATCGCATCAGGCCTTAAGTCTTGGTCTAAGGCTGTGAGGACCCGTGGCGAAGATCCTGATGCCGTGTTCGCAGAACTTATGGCGGACGTGGAGAGGTTTAAAGCCGCAGGTATACCATACCCGGGGCAAGCGCCAGCGCCAACGCCCGCAGAAGCACAGCCAGAAGATGACGCGCAGGACGAAGAAGCAGACAAAGCAGACGAGGAAAAAGAAGATGACAAAAAAGACGAATGATGGCATGAAGGATAACCTAATGACCAGGTCGGCCAGCCTGGTGCGTGCGGATGAGTCGGCGCGAGCAGAAGGGGAGAACATGACTTTCTCGTTTTCGTTTTCGTCGGAGGCTCCTGTTGTCCGTTATGATTTCTGGACCGATGAGCGGTGGATAGAGGTTTTAGGACATGGAGATGCCGAGGTTGACCTGTCAAGATTAAACAGCGGGGCGCCTGTGCTGCTCAACCACAGTATTGATGTGAGCCGCATTAACTCGGTAGGAGTCACCACTGGAGCACGCATTGAGAACGGACGAGGCGTGGTTGATGTAAAGATGTCACGTAGAGATGATGTGTCGGGGATACTGACCGATATCAAAGATGGCATCCTGCCAAATGTTTCAGTTGGATATCGAATACTTGAGCGCACGTTGATTAAGGAGTCGCCAGACGGGCCGCCAACTTACAGGGTTACAAAGTGGGAACCGCTTGAGGTAACACTGGCCGACGTGCCAGCGGATGCAACAGTCGGGATTGGAAGAAATTTAAATTTAGATGAGGTAACTATGACTACGAAAAAACCAGAAGCAGCCGCTGCAGAACATGACGGCGGAACAATTGAAAACAGAGCAGCACCAGCGCAAGATCCAGTAGACACCAAAGCACTGCACGCGGAAGCCACCGGCGCAGAGCGCAAACGCATTAACGATATAATCACTCTCAGCCGCACGCTTGACCTTGGGCAAGAGTTTTGCGATAAGTCTATAGAGGATGGGCTATCCATCGATGCTGCTCGCGCAATTGCGATTGAGCGCATTGCTGAAAAGCAAAGCAAGCCACCGAAGAAACCACACGATCCAATCGAAACTCTGCGCGATGAAACAGAAACGCGCAACATGTTGATCGAGAATGCGCTGCTGCATAGAGCATCCAGCAGTTTTAAGCTGGATGATGGGGCGCGTAGTTATATGGGGTACTCGCTGACAGAGATAGCCAGGTCGATCCTTGAGTCCGAAGGCGTTAACACACGGGGGATGGACAAGTTACAGCTAGCAGGCGCGGCATTTAACGGATCGCGGTCTATGATGGGCACGTCTGATTTTGTAAATATCTTGTCTAATATTGCTAACAAATTCCTGCGCAGAGGATATGAGGCGGCTCCAAGGACTTTTACGAGCTGGGCCAGACAAGAATCGATCAATGATTTCCGCGAAGTTACTCGCGCGCAGTTGTCTGATGGGCCAAAACTTGAGAAGGTTAACGAGGGAGGAGAATTCAAGCGCGGCACATTAACAGACGGCGCAGAATCCTATCGCTTGGTGACCGTAGGTAAGATTTTAGCAGTCACCAGGCAAGCTATTATCAATGATGATCTGCAGGCGTTTACACGTATCCCTCAAATTTTTTCCACGTCCGGAGCGCAGTCTGAGAGTGATGCTGTATATGACATCATAACCAGCAATGCGCTTATGGCGGACGGCAAGGGTATTTTCCACGCCGACCACAAAAACCTGACAAGCACGGGGACAGTTATTAGTCAAACTAGCCTTGGGGTCGCCCGCGCGATGATGCGTAAGCAGACCGCTCCACAGGGTACCGTGCTTAATCTCAGCCCCGCAATCTTGCTCGTGCCCGCGGCCTTAGAGACCGTAGCAAACAACATGGTTAGCAACAACTATGTGGCCGCCACGCAGTCTGACCAAAACCAATTTGGCGGGCTAAGAGTGGTTGTTGAGCCGCGCCTTGACATTGCTAATGACAAGTCGTGGTATCTAATCGCGGACTCCAGCATGATAGATACAGTAGAGTATGCCTACCTATCTGGCAATTCTGGTGTGTATCTAGAGTCTAGAGTTGGGTTTGACGTGGATGGCGTTGAGCTTAAGGCCAGACTTGACTTCGGGGCGAAAGCTATTGATTACCGTGGTATGTACAAAAACGTAGGAGCGTAAACAATGTTAAATTATATTCAGCCAGGGAAAACCATCACAATGACCCCGGGAGTAGATGTCGCTAGCGGTGTTGGATTCATCGCCGGTAACTTGTTCGGAGTTGCGACCAATGATGTGGCAAGCGGAACGGAAGGAGAATTTTTGACTGAGGGAGTGGTCCGCATCGCCAAGGTCTTAACGTTGACGATCAATGTTGGAGATCGTGTTTTCTGGAATGTCGGAACTAAAAATGTAGACAAGACGGCTACCGCCAAAGTTAACGTGGGCGTGTGCGTTGTCGGCGCTGCATCAGCTGATGCCACTGTCGTCATTAAGCTCGGAGCTACCGTACCAGCTGGCACCTGATGTTTAGAGAATTGGAGATTGCCGGGAATGAGCTTGTTATGGAACAGCTGAGTAACAAGATCATGCTGATCAATGATTCCCCCGTTCCCGGCATCTTTGATAACTTTTATATGGAGTCTGACCTGGTGGAGTCCGCTAACCCGGTCTTTACCTGCAAGTCCGGACTTGTCGTGGATGTATGCAAGCGCGACTTGGTGGAGGAGCAGGAGGACGGGCGCAGGATGTACGAGATTGTAAGCTTGCAGCCCGATGAGATTGGTTTTACTCGTATAGAGCTGAGGCTGTTATGCACATAAGGACGCAGATACGCAAGGAGGCGGGCAGAAGGCTTGAGACTCTAGGCATATGGGTATACGACAGCCGGGTTGACTCGTTGTCACAGCGTGAGCTGCCAGGCATCATTATATCCACGCCATCTGAGAGCCGGGAGCCATGGCTTGATAAGTCCAGCACTTATACAGTGACATTGATCGTTGATATCCGTGTGGCGTCTAGTGATGAGACGGCTGCCCAGTTAGATTTTTATTCTATGATGGCGGAAAAGGCTTTGTCAGGATTCCCAGTTGCAGCGATTTTAGGCAGGACTGATATTGATATTATTGGAGCTGGGGAGGTTCCTGTTGGTGTTTGCTCGATGAGTTATACAATAACGATTCCGGGCGTATCTCAGCCCGATGACAAGATAATTTAGGAGGTGCCAAATGGCATTTGTATTAATTGATACAAAAATCGAGATGCAGTCTGCTCTGGCTGCGCCTATTAACATTACTGGCATCAGCAAAGCGGCTGAAGCTGTGATTACCTGCGCCAATTCATTCACTACCGGAGACATTATCGTTATTGACGGGGTCGGTGGGATGGTGCAGATTAACGGATACGCTGTGCGGGTAAAGACTGCAACGGGATCTACGTTTACCGCCGAAGGCCTGGATTCCACTAACTTCTCTTCGTGGGTTTCAGGGGGCACGGCATCCAAGGTTACGGCTTTCTTGGCTTTTGACAATGCGTCAGGCTTTAATATGCCGGATCCTCCATTGAGCAAAGAGGATGCTACGCCTATCAGCGCGCTGGAGCGCGTAGAGCTTGCAGGGCTGCAAGATGCCTTCAGCGCAGAGATACCGCTGTTTGCGTCTCCGATGTCTGCACATATGGTTGAAGCCAGGAAAGCGAGATCAGAAGGAAAAACTAGGGCCTTTAAGATCACGACCAGGCCAGGGAACGTAGCCATTATTAACGCGGAGGTATCCGGTGGCGCTGGCATGGATGGCACAGCTGGCTCAGTTGCTACTGGTAACCTGTCGCTGACATTGAAACGTGCGCCACAGTGGTTTGCGTCATAGTATGAATATCGCAGATAAGATCCGGGAATCCCGGAAGATAACCGTCAAGCTTGATGCTGGCGTGGAGTTCTACGCGCATCGGCTGACGGTTGAGGGCGCGGTCAAGTACCACCAGGGGATGACTGATACAGACCTGTGTCGCCAACAGGTATTTGGTTGGAGCGGGATCACGTCTAACATGCTCTGTGGTGATGGTGGCACTGAGCCGGTGCCATTTGACCAAGAGCTGTTTGATCTCGCTATAGGGGATAATCCTGAGTGGTGGGCCGCCATTGCAGAGCAGGTTAGTAAGTACTCTATGGATCGGATGGTGCAGATCGCGGAAAGTAAAAAAAAATCGATGAAAGGTTAGAATACAGTCAGTACGCTGCCATGCTCCCAGCTGGCAGCAACTTACTGCCACCAGATCCCGATTTTGCTATGGCGGTGGAGGCATGGAACCTCATGAACGGGTCGATAGACTGGCATGCGCTTGATACTGTGGCGGCTTATATCGGGGCAAATGATCCTGAGGTTTTGATCGCCAATCTACTAACAATCAGAGCCTTTAAGGTGCGGACAAATGGCTAAGACTACGATTGATATAGTTGCAAACGATCGAACTGCTAGAGCGTTTAATGCAGTGCGCGAACGTGTGGCCGGTCTTACTGGCACGATGAACACGCTCGCGGCCGGCGTCTCTGCTGTCGCTGGATCCATTGGATTGCTGTCTCTGGGTGCTAAGGCTATGGGCATATTGCAAGCCCAGGATGATCTTATCAAGCTTGCGCGCGCTGCAGGTATCACCATTGAGTCTATGGCGGGACTGCAACTTGTCTTTGAGCAATCGGGGGCGAGCGTGGAAGAGGGCGCGAAGGCGCTGCAACTGTTTTCGGCCATAATAGATGATGCCGCAAACGGGTCTACGTCCGCCAGCGATAAGCTCAAGCGACTCAACTTAGATTTTAAAGAGTTAAAAACACTCAGCCCTGAAGAGCAGTTTATAAAACTTTCTGGCGCGTTGAGCAAGTTATCTGAAGCAGATAGATCAGTAGCAACCATTGACTTGCTTGGCGCTCGCATGGGCAAGCTGGCAAGTGTTTTTACCTTGACCGAAGACGCAATGCGGGAGTATATCGAGGAGGGCAAACGATTAAACCCGGTAACGCAGGAGTCCGCTGAGGCCGCTGAGCTATTTAACGACTCATTAGATACGATCAAGCGCACATTTAGCACTGGCTTGATCGCCTTAACTGGCGAGTATGCCGGGCAAGTTGCTAATCTGGCGTCCAGGTTATCGGATGCGGTCAAGCAAGCAGGTCTGTTCGGTGGCGTGTGGAAGGTGCTAAAGGATTCCATCACTGGCGGCAGACTCACAGAGCTGCAGGACGAGATCACTAAGAGTTCGCAACAGATTGATTCTCTGCGCAAAAAGATTGTTGATGTAAATAATAGATCTGAGTTTTTTACATCAAAATCCGAAAAGGCCACCATCGTTGCTAGGCTAGAGTCTGATATTGATTCCACCAGGTCCAAGATGCAGGTGCTCAACGCGGAGCTGATCAAGATCGGACAGGCTGAGCAAGATGCATTTAATGCTGGCAATGCTCCCAAAGCAAAATTTGATCTGCCCACCATACCAGAAGATAAAGGTGCGGAGAAGCGCGCAAAGGTTGTAAAAGACTCAATCTCAGACGCGCAAAGATTTATCAATGCGCTGAAAGAGCAGGCCAATGCCATTGGCAAAACAAGCGAGGAGCTGCTCGTGGAGCGAGCTGCCATGCTTGGCGTTAGTGACGCAGCCGGTACATACATACAGCAAATCACCGCTGGCAAGGAAGCAGAGAAAGAAGCCGCTGAAGCAGTCAAGGCGAGGGAAAAAGCATTATCAGACATAGAGCAGGTATTGATCAGCGTTATGACACCGCAAGAAAAATTTTACGCTAGACTGCAAGAGCTTGATGCATTGCTCGAGCAGGGCCTGAGCTTTGACAAGTACAGTAAGGCGCTGAAGCTGGCAAATGATGAGATGGTGGGGCTTGGTGACAAAACGACAGAGCAATTCGACCGCCTGCAGGACGCAGTCAATAACTGGGGCCGACGTAGCGCTGATGCGTTTGCTGAGTTCGCGGTATCCGGCAAATCATCTATAAAAGACTTGGCCTCGACTGTGATAAAAGAGATGATAGCCATGGCCGCCATGGAAAAGGTGATCCGCCCTTTGACAAAAGCGTTCAGCGATCTTGCGGACGGCTTCGGTGGATTTAGTTTTGGAGGAGGCAAATCATCACCGATACCGATACCGATACCAGGATTTAAACCCAGCGGGCGCGCTCGCGGTGGTCCTGTCTCGGCTGGCGGAATCTACGAGGTAAACGAAAACAACACTCCTGAGCTGCTTAATGCCGGGCAAAAGCAATTTTTGCTCATGCCACAATCACAGAGCGGATCAGTCACGCCGGTTGCTATGGGCGGTGGAGGTGGCGGTGCATCAGGCGCCAGCGGCGGGTCGGGTGGCGGCGGAAACATAACGGTAAACGTGATAGAATCACCCGGTAAAGGCGGGCAAGTCGAACAAAGACAAGGGACGCAAGGCAAGGAGATAGATGTGTATATTGACGAGATGGTGGCGCGCAAGCAGGCAAGCCGCGGCTCAGCAAGCAATAAGAGTATGCGGCAAAACTTCGGGGCACAAGAGCAGTTAATCAGGAGGTAGGATGGCTATACCAGTTTGGCCGCTGACATTGCCGCAAGAGTTGATGATTGCAGGGTACGCACGCAGCGCGCCAGACAATCGCATAGAGTCACAGATGGATGTCGGGCCTGGCAAGATCAGGCGGCGCACAACTTCCGCGCCATCCAAGTTTAGCGGAACACTTAAAATGGATCGTGCTAAACTGGCAATATTCGCCCAGTTTTATTTGGTCACCACACAATCAGGCGTGCTACGCTTTAGCTGGACGGATCCAGATACCGGAGCGGCTGTTGAAATGCGTTTCGCAGAGGTGCCCAGCTGGACTAAACCGGGCCTGTTTTATGATGTGGCTCTTAGCCTTGAGATACTTCCATGATTTTGGCGTGTGCTGCTCCGTCGCATATGTCGCTGATCAAAGCAATGTCGCCAAATTCATTTAGTTCTATGGTGTCTTCGCTGTATTCAACTTCGTCTATTATCACGTCTAGGCCAAGTTCTTCAGCTGCGCGGATTCTGTGGCAGCCTTCCAACGCGGCGAATAAGTCCAAGTGCTCGAGCCACACTGCTTTGATTGTTGGTGCTCCCAATACTGACATTTCTGATTTTACTGATTCGAGTTTTTCTTCGTCGAAGTATTTGTGTAAGAGTGCGATTTTCATTTTAGGCTCCTTGTTGTTTGATTGATGAGTCCATTGTATACATATTATTAACTGCTGTCAACATTTATTTGCAAGTATTTGACACATGACGATCATATCGCTAAACTTCCGGCAGGCCGCGTACGCGTCCGAAACCGGGCGCGTGCCAATAGCGCTGCTTACCATCACGCATCCTGACATGGCCGAGACGCTGTATATATCAGCCGATCCCACCATGCGTATAACTGCCTCGTCTGTGGGAGTTATTTACGGTACGGTTTCCAGGGGCAATAATTACGTGTTTTTGCCAATGACGCTCAAGCTGCCAGATGATGATGATGCAGGAGGAGGGCAGATGACACTAGAGCTTGATAATATTGGTCGGGAGATGACGCAGGCAATCCGCGCGGTGGCAACCCCGGCTAAGGTTAAAATAGAGTTTGTCATGGACAACGCACTCGACACGGTAGACGTACTTTTCCCGGAGTATATGATCAGCACTATCAGCTACAATGCGGCCACCATATCAATGGCACTGGTGGTTGATGATCTCACCAGGGAGCCATTCCCGGGATTAATGGCAACTCCTGGGACAACCCCGGGGATTTTTGCATGACGGCGTGGACTGACAAGTATATAGGGGTCCCATTTTTGGCGGACGGGAGAGGCATGGATGGACTGGACTGTTGGGGTTTGGTATGTCAGATATACCAGCAAGAGCTAGGCATTGCCATTCCGAGCTATGACGGGGTTTTTAATGATCGCACGCCGGTAAAATACATAGAGATAGCCAGCCTGATGACTGCGCAGCGCAATATATGGCGCAAGGTAGACGGACGACTAAATGAGTTTGACATGGTGTCACTGCGCACTGGCAGGCATGCGTTTCATGTCGGCATAATGATTGACTCTTCGAGATTTATCCATTGTGATAACCCTTGCGGGGTAACGATCGAGACCATTGCATCCCCATTATGGAGGGAGCGGGTTAACGAGGTCGTGCGGCATCCATCAATGGAGATATATGCAACAGCTACCAGTTAAGATCGCGCCAGCGCCTTTTGCCAAGCCAGTAGAGCTTGGAGTTCCAGCTGGCAGTACGATCAATGACATAGTACGTCTGGCAAATGATGACGCAGGGATACCGCAGATACTGCGGACTGGCAACTACGACGTGATGGTAGATGGCGAGTACTTGCCGCGCGGATCGTGGGAGTATATGCCGAGAGTCGGGCAATCTGTCGAGGTATATATGCCGGTTCGAGGCGGCGGAAAATCACCGCTGCGCATATTGCTAACTATGGCCTTGGTGTTCGCTACTCCTTTTATCCCGGAAATTACTATACCTTTACTGTCGGTGGAAATCTCTGCCGGGATCGCTGCAGCAGTAGTTGGTTTTGTAGGTATGATGCTGATCAATGCAATTGCTCCAATACGCCCACCAAAAGCGCAAAAACAGGACTCGCCAACATACCAGATAACCGGGGCACGCAACCAACTTGCGCCATACTCGCCAGTAATGGTGGTGCTAGGCAAGCACAGGGTTTTCCCATCGCTGGGTGCAAAATATTACACTGAGATAGTCGACGACGACGAGTACATGCGCGTCCTGTTGTATATGGCTGGGCCGGTAAAGATTGACGACATACGGATAGGCGACACTCCCATTGCGTCCTACCCAGGATTTGACGACGGCACGTCATCGGTAGAGGTGCGCGAGGGATGGGAGCATGACGCTCCAATTACGATCGTTCCGAATGTTGTCCACCAAGACAGGTTCGACGCGCTGCTGGAAAACTCTGCCGGGTACGTAGACCGCACGTTAGCGGCTGGCTATGATGAGGTTGCTGTTGATATCGCATTCCCGCAGGGGCTTGTGCATTACAACAAAAAAGGCAAAAAGACAAGCGTAACGATAGATATAAAGGTCAGGTGGCGCGAGCATGGATCTGGACCGTGGAATGACTTTGATACTATCAGGACGTACTCTGGGATAAGCAAGGCTAAGTCGGAGCTGTATACTGGAGGATGGGCAGTCGTGTTGCCAGGCATGGGTGGAGCTGTTGAAATCCATCCAGGCAGTGCTGGCGGAAGTATGCCAGGATTCACCACGCTAGGAGGTTTTACATTAGGCCCTACCGGAACAGTTAGCGGGATAGTGCACAACCCACTGCCGAGCAAGTCCGGACTGGTTATATCTTCCACCGGAACGCACATAAATGTTTCTGGAGGATCGTTTGATCCCCCGTCTGCATTTACTGTTACCGGTAAAACAACATCTATGGTTCGCCGGACGCTTACATCAAAAATTGACAGGACTAAAAGCTATGACATCGGCCTGTTCCGCGCAACCGTAGACGACCCTTCTGAAAAAACAGCGGATAAGGTTTACTGGTCGGCTATGCGAGGCATACGCAATGACCCTCCATTAAATTACCCGGTTAAGATGGCACAGATTGCCATGCGCATCAAGGCGTCAGAGGGGGCGCAAAATCAGATTGATATAATTAATTGTATGGTGGAGTCGTATGCATGCAAGCATTTGGGCGGAGGGGCTTGGGAGTCAGTCCCGACTGGTACATCTAGCAACCCGGCAGCGCTGTTCCGCGCAGCGCTAACCCATAAAGCGATCGTGCGCGGTGCTGATGTGTCTGCGCTTGATGATGTGCTGTTAGGTGAGTGGTATGATTTTTGCGAGACGCAAGGATACAAGTACAACCGGGTACATGATGAGATACAAAGCGTATGGGATACGATCAGCGATATAGCTTTCGCCGGTCGTGCTGCTCCCTATAAGAGATTCGGGCATATGTGGTCCGTTACAGTTGATGGAATGGCTCGCAGTATCGACGGTCATATAACCCCACGCAATAGCTGGGGGTTTAGTTCGTCCAAGTCTTTAATAGATATGCCCCACGGCTTTAAAATTGGATTTAACAACCAGGACCAGGACTATCTGGCGGATGAGGTTATCGCATACGACGACGGGTATAACTCTGGCAACGCAACCGTGATCGAGGCGCTGCAGTTTAGAGGCATAACCGATAGCGATTTAGCCTGGAAGTTTGGCAGATTCCATATTGCCCAAGCACGGCTGCGGCCCGAAATGTATAGCGTGTATATGGACTTTGAGCATCTGACATTTGCACGCAATAGTCTGGTTAAAGTGCTGCACGATATACCGAGATGGGGTGATCATTGGGGCCGGGTTAAATCTGTTATCACGTCTGGGCCTAATGCTACAGGCGTAATTTTGGACGAGACCGTATCCATGGAGTCTGGCAAGATATATGCGTGCAGATTTCGGATGCTATCCGGTGCATCTTTGGTGCTAACGATCAATACCGTTGACGGGGACACCAATACTCTGATGTTTGCATCCCCGCTGCCTATAGCGAGCGCGCCTGTAGCTGATGACTTGGCAATGTTTAATGTGGCCGATAGCACTGGCGTTGACTTGATTGTGCACAGCATCCGTAGGCAGTCTGATCTTGTAGCGCAAATCTTTTTGGTGGATTACGCGCCAGCAATCTATACCGCAGATACCGGACCAATCCCGCCATTTAACACACAGATAACCGGCAAGCTAGTGCCCGTACAACTGGATGCGCCTATTATAGATCATGCTTATGCCGAGCTGTACCAAGGAGATATAGCAAGCGGAGAGTTTAAGCGACGCATCTTTGTGTCCGGGTCTGTCAGCGATGTGGACGTACGTACGCCACTGGCAAACCGCAGGTTTTTTGTGAGATACCGGGACGCAACAGCAGGGGATCCGTGGCAGGTTATATCCGTGGATACCGGGACACTCTATATAGAGGTAGAGAGCGAGGGCACGTATGAGCTGCAGGCCAAGCAGACCGGGCAGGTACAAGGGCTGCATGGATTTTTTAGCAACGCAGAATCACCTTGGTCTAAACCGCTCACGGTCGTAAATGTACAGACAGAATTTGAGCTTGGCTTGCCAGCGCCTACAAATGTGCGGGCATTTTATACGCTTGAGTCGGACGGATATGTGTCAAGGGTTAAGCTTAGGGCTAATGTCGAGTTAACCACAGGTGCTACACCGTCGGCTGTTGCTCTGATGTTCAGTGTGCAATCCGAGCCAAGAGAAGTGACAGTTACTGACTTTGGATCGTATCTGCTGGTCAATAGTGTTGAGGTACTCAATACCGGGACGTTCCAGATCTTAGCGGGATCCACCAAGGACGATATTGTTATAGCGCCAGCATCTGACCCACTCCCAGATATCAATCTGTCTGGATTTTTCTGGGCATCTCTGGATGGCATCGAATATAGAAAGGCAACATCTAATGATGCAAACTCAGTGCAGTTTGCCCAGCCATTTACTGCGGCTCCCACCATAGGTGCAAATGTCACCTGGGCGGAGCTTGCCTTTGCTGACGAGCGCGACGAGGAATTCCGCTTGCTCAATCTTGTGGCCGCGAACGGCAGCACTGAGGTAGCCAAGTGGGGAGAGATCACATTTATTGGTGGGCAGTACAGGATCAGCACGCCAGCGAGAGCGCAAGAGGGCACGACCCAGGTTACAGCGATCAAGGCGCAGTATTACCCGGCACCAGGAGCTGGTACTGACATAATCTATATCCCGGCCGCCAACTTTGTTGAGCTGGATGACGGGAGCTTCGAGGCATCCACCGATGTACACGTAACCATACCGCCGGGAGCGTGGGGGGCGGCCACCATGGCAACATACAGATTAAGCGGGATGAGAGTAGTTAGATCGCCTATAATACCAATTACAGATTGGAGGCCGGAATAATGTCATTGTATTTTCAGCCGTCGCCTGATGGCGGAGGAACAGAGTCGGATAATACGGCAGCAGTTGTAACCGCCCCAGAAACCGGGCTGGATATTGCGGCGCTTATCGACAGGCTTGCGGCAAGAGTTAATAATGCTGAGCGCAAGCTTGAGCACGCTGTATCGGCTGATGCTCTTGCAAGGATTATCCTTACAGACCGCGACATTGTGCTTATGGCGGATCAGGTAAGCATACTTGGCCAGCTGAACATTGCCGACTGGATACGAGATATAAGCGGCAACCCGACTGGCGGCATAGATAAGTCCAGTATGACCAGGATCACCGGGGGGAAGATCCAGACAGGGATTATAGAATCTACCAACTGGACAACCACAACCGGGTCGCAGTTTAACCTTGATAACGGATCGCTCACAACAGGCGGCAGCATCGCGCCGAAGTTTTCCGTTGACTCGCTGGGCAACCTAACCGCCCAAAGCGCGACAATTAAGGGCCAGTTAATAGCTGGTAGCGTGATAACCAATACCGTTACTGTCAGCGGTAGCGGTATGAGCATGCAGGATATCATCGATGCATCTGGCGGCACTTTTGATCTGCAGGGAGCGCTTGACGCTGGAGTGGCCGACATCTTGGCAGGGGTTGGCAGCAATTACAGGTTAGACGTTGATACCGCTAACGCATTTGTGGCCTTTAGGCACAAGGATGCTGTTTACCAAGGGACAGCGTCGCCCGGGTCAAATAAGCCCGCTCTAGGTATTTCGGCGGCAGGGATAGCAATGGGTTACAATCGGTCGTCAGACGGAGCATGGGTTAACTCTGTTGCGATATCTGCGGCTGGCAACGCTACATTCCTCGGCACGGTATCAGCCAATAGCGTGATAGCTAATACCGTTACAATCAGCGGCGGCAGCACTACCATGCAGGATCTTATTGATGCGTCTGGCAGCACGTTTGATTTGCAAGGCGCGCTGAATGCTGGCGTCACAAACGTGCTTGCAGGCATAGGCAGCAATTACAGGCTTAATGTTGATGCGGCTAACGCGCTGGTTACTTTCCAGCACAAGGACGCAGTATATAAGGGATCTGCAGCGCCAGGGTCGGTAAAACCCGCTCTTGGGATATCGTCGGCCGGGATAGCAATGGGTTACAATCGGTCGTCAGACGGGGCATGGGTTGATAGCGTGAGTATCGATGCGTCAGGTAATCCAGTATTTGCCGGGACAATCGCCGCCAATAGTATTATTGTTAATAGCGCGACTGTTGACGGCGTAACCTTTGGCGCCATCAAAAGCAACGCGGCTAATGGTGATACTGCATACACCGGCACGACAGATTTTCGCGCACCCGGAGCGCCGTCAAATCAGCCTATCATTGGGGCAGTTACAACCACGTCCAGCAGTATCGGTACGGTTGATATCAAGCTCACATGGTCATACACGCAGGGCGCGCGCAAGGCTGAATTTTTCTACCTATATGTGCTGGAAGGTACGACAAACCCTACCACTGCATCACCCATACTGGCTACAGTAGATGGGTCCGCAACCGATCTCACTATTAGCGGCGTGCCAATGGATAAGAGCTATCGAGTTGGGATTGTCGCAGCTAGAAAATCAAGTCTAGGGATCGAGAAGGGAGCGATCGTTAACTCATGGGCGCGTACTGGAGTAACCGGCAATATCACGGCAAACATTGACGGCACTTCGCCTAGCGGGGTTAAAAATTCCGGAATCACTTTGTCGTCAAATGGCACATTACTTGGCGCTGGTGGAGGGGCGATTACTGCTTTGGATTACGGCAATGTATCAGGCACTAAGCCGCCACCAGGCGCGACAGAAAATTTATTTACTCAGTCATCGTCTGATCCTTCCGGTGGGGTTGATGGCAATGCGCACTGGAATACCGCGACTCAAGTCATGTGGTTTCGCACGTCCGGGACATGGAAGGCGGGAGGTACGGTTAACGCGTCGTCTATCACAACAGGCACGCTGGCGGCTGCGAGGATAGCGTCCAACAGCATAACGTCGGATAAGATTAATGTTACCACGCTATCGGCAATTGCCGCCAACCTTGGCAGTGTTAATGCTGGGAACATTACTGGTAGCGCGAACATTGATATTGCGGGTACGGCCAGGTTTAATGGTCTTACAAGCTCTGGGGGCAGTAGCTGGGGTGCTGTCATTAATGATTCAGGTCTATCTGGGCGCGGCGGGGTGCTCGCCGTATCATCAGTGGCATCTTTCGAGGCAGTTCGCGGCTTTCACAGCAGCACTGGTGCTGGGGTGTCTGGGCAAGGAGGGGTTGGGGTTATAGGCAACGGCATAACAGTTGGCGGGATAGGTGTCAGAGCGGCCTCCTCATCTGGCCCTGCCCTGCAGGTACAGGGAACCATGACCACAACGTCATCCGCCACTGTCGCCAACTTGAGGTCAGCAACGTCGGTGTCGTCCGATACAGCAACAAATTCAAATTCGCTTGGCGGATTTTTGGCTGGAAACTGGGCAAGAATTTTTGCCACACCCGGCGGGACGGCCAATGCAGCTGGGGCTGGGATTCAGTTCGCGTCCAGCGTGCCAGGTGTTAGTTGGTCGGGATCCGGCAACACAGTTACCGCAATATCAACTTCTGACAGGCGGCTGAAAGATAATATAATGGACGAGACAGACGGGCTTGCTTTTGTCATGCGTATGCGTCCGCGCACCTATGAAATGCGTGATCAGCCTGGGAAAAGATATCATGGGTTTATCGCTCAGGAGATTAAGGGTATCATTACTGATGTAACCGACTGCACGGTTATTGAGAATGATAACGGCATGCTTGGGGTGGACTACAATGGCTTGGAATCAATCATTGTGAAAGCGATACAACAACTTAACGATAAGATAGAGGAGATGAATGCGAGAATTAACGCAGCCAGCGGTAACGTCTGAAGATATAATCAGTTACGAGCACATAGAATCTGCGCAGATGGCCCGGTGCTTAGTAGGAGTTGGCAATGTAATTGATGGAACTTTTACCCCACACCATCCGCAGACCTTTATAATGTACGAGTTCACCGGGGATCTATACGCGCAGCTAGTTGCCGAGGATACAGAGACCGGCAAGCCAGCAGGCGTATTCCGCAGGGAGGATCTTTGGCACTTAATAGATATACTCAGGAGCGCCGAATGAAACCACAGGAAAGACAAGATATTGTATCCATGATAGCAAATAACGTTGGTAGTAAAATCACGCTTGAGCTGTTACAGGGCTTTGCAGTGACTATGAGCAGGATGGTTGCTGCGGATGAGGACGGGACGTCAGATTTCTCAGAGATAGACGATCCTTGCACCCCACCAAAACAACAATCAATCTAGCCAAATGTCAACAATCCCACAACAGATCCAGGCTCTAAGACAGCAGGTACAGGCTCTGAGGGCCGTTATATCCGGGTCAATCGATGGCGCACCAGGATATGTGCGTGACGGCGACTACGTGGAGTATGGGTTTAAGGTTACGCAAGGTGTATCATCAGCAGATATGTATCTGGCTTTGGATGGAGCCGCCGACCATGTAAACCCTGACGTACAAGCAACACCGATACGCCCAGAGCAATACCCTAATCTTGCATTTGTTTATGGCCGCCTAGTCTATGCTCTCAATATCAATAAGTCGGCAAGTACAGACACCAGCCTATTGTTAACAGGGGCACCAGCAACAGCAGGATTCGGTAGGTACGATATTGTATACATAGCAGCGACAGCGGACGGATCGAGCGTTGGCATTACTACCGGAGTAGCATCCGCAGCAGCTAAAACAAACTTTGGCGGGGGTGGGCTTACTGCATCTTTCCCGGGTGCCTACGACCCAGCTATGCTATTTGGGATGATGCCATTAGCGCGGGTATACGTGGATACTAATGTTACAGGAATCGCAGACGCGCGCATATATAGCTTGCGCAACTTTACAAAACGCACGTAAATACAAAGGTTTATTATTATGGCCGTAGATCTAGGCATCACGAATACTAGCAGGTATTATACAACCCCTGATGACGCCAGTTTTACACTTCCCGATAGTGATTGGGCTATTATATCTATAGCCAGGTGCGACGTCGGCGACTCCGCTGCACAGTACCTTTGGAGCACAGGCAGCGCTCCACCGCTGGCCAATACCGCGCATGTGCTTCAGTCCGGTGTCAATTTGCAGATGCTCACGGCATATAACACACTTGCTAGCCAGGAGGTCAGCGGGGCTATTCCCATCGGGGACTGGCATATGTATGTCGCCACGCGCATTTCGGGGATGCTTTACAGCAAGATATGTTACCTCAACCCTGACAATCGCTCTTCCGTGTCTTCAACTTCCGGGGTCAGCGTGTCGGGATCGACATCTAACGGTGGCATCTTGATACATGGTGGGCGAGGCGATCTCTCGCCGAATCGCATGCTGCGAGGCGCGCTATCATGGGATGCGCTGTTGATCGGCAAGGGCCTATCCGATTCCGAAATTCTCGACCTGCAAGATGGTACCACTGTATTATTAGATGCTCCATATGCAGCCAGCGTGCAAAACGTGTGGCACTTTGACAGCGCGGCAAGCTCGACTATCGTTGATATTGTCAATGGCAAAGTGGCTACCAGGGTTGGCACAGGCTATGGCGCAGACGTCGCAGATCCAATCTTGCCGTTTACGACAGCTACAGGGAAAGGTATAAATCTTGTCCTGAGCGACAGAGCGTCGGGAGCCCCTCGTGCGTCAGTAACCGGAATAGTATACAGGTGGTACGATTCAACTACAGCAGCAGGAGCGCCAGTGGTTTTTGGCACAGCTGGCACCACAGACGCAAGCGGCGTATTTAACCTTGATCTTGCTGCGTCGTCATTGGATGCTGGGCAGGTTGGGTACTTGGTGATTTTTAAGCAAAATGGATCGGCAGCGCTTGACTGGCATTTCTCGGGGCGCGTCACGGTAGCGGCAATCTAAGGGCGCGCAATGGCTAATGTCTTTGATACCAGTAACACTGGCGGAGTAAATTACTTTGACACGTGGGATGCCACCGACGACGCAACGCTGAATGCTGTACCAGGCGCAGTATCAATAACCGGGGTAAGCACAGAATTACAGGCAAGCGAGATAACGGTAATAACTGCCATCGACAATTGCAATATTGAGCCTTCAACCATTGCAATAGTTAACCCTTCCGGGGCTAGCCCGCAGATCACAGTAACACCAAGACCGGCGCTAAATAATATAACACCAGGATACAGGCATTTCTACTTTGCGGTAGATGACGCCGGAGGCAAGACACCGGAATTTAGAGTTCCATGGACTGGCAAAGTTGATGGTGGCGCTAAGACCGGAGCATGGCGACCTGTATACACACAAGATCATGTTACATGGGTGCAGGCTAGTTCGGTTACGCTTACTGGTGGCGATCAGGTATTTTCGTTTCCAGCCCCACTCCCAGTCGGCGTAATATATATATCCAGTAACTTTACTGGCAGACAAGCGGATGCTGACAGCCTTGCAGTAGATCTAATCACAAACCACGCATCCATAGCGTCGCCCTTGCCGTCTGCTAATGCTAGCGGGGTTTTTGCTGTTTCGCCAGCGGGAAATGATGATCTTGGGCGACCTATTGGTGGCAATAACATGTACGCCATCAAGCTTGCGTGGGGCGGATCCACCAGTGACGGCAGGCGCAAACGCAAAATGATCTTTAGCGCAGGCTTGCACGCAGCAGGAGAGCAGCAGCAGTGGGCTACTTTTGTGGCGGCCATTGATTGGCTGATCAATAATGCTACCGCCGACGGGATACGGATGCGCCAGAATTTTGACGTGTACCTGTATTTCAATATAAACCCAAACGGCCTTCGACAAGGAAACTCACGCGGCAAGATTGGCACAAGTCTCGACCTGAACAGAGATTTCGCGGGAGGCACCTCGCCTGAGATAGCCGCATTAAAAACTGCGGTGCTTACGGATACTGCTGGCGTTTGCGATGTATACCTTGAGTATCATGGCGACGTATACCATACGCCAATATTTAACAGCGCCTTTACCAACATAGACGCAGACCCTGCCACAAGATCGGCCGCGTCGGCTGCAATGCTAGCAAACGCGATAGCAGAGTTTGGGATGGCGCCTGTCTACGTCGAACAGACGCCGAATGTAACAGGACTTTGGTTTCATCGATATTTGGTTAATGCAGAAATATCGATGTCCGTTGAAAACCCGGCTTTCGGAACAACCACTCAAGCCAACTACGATGATGTGGCCGAGAAGTGGATGAAATCAGTGGCTATCACTGACGCTCAAGGGCATCTGGCGATCACTCGGCCAGTGCAACAGACAGTAATCAATATGGGTGCTGTAAATTCTACGCGCTTGTATAGCATACCGACACCTAGCAATTACTGGATACCGGCATCTACAGATTTTTGTATTGTGGCGAGGGTCTATAAAGCTCCAGGCGCGCAAAAAGATATAGCATCGTACATAATGGCTGGCGGGGCATTATTAACAGCAAACAGCATGGGGCTGACCGCCGCGGGAGGATCGGGCAATGTGTCGTTCTATTTTGGCTCTAGCACGTTTTTAGATTCCGGATCAGAGCTGCCGGAAGGCGTATGGACCACGGTATGCGTATCTAGAGTCGCTGGATCGATAACTATCCGGAGGATTGCCGATGGTAGCGGATCAATATCTTTGTCTGGATCTATATCAAATAACGGCTCCTGCAATTTTTCGTCGTTACGGGTAGCAGGCGGCATTGATCGATACTGGAGAGGTGCGATCGATGGCGTGTCTATATTGCTCAACGATAATCTGTCAGATGAAGATCTGATTGCGCATGCGTCTGGAGGGCCGAGAGTGCCAGCAGGTAAGGCTGGCAATCTGTTATTGGATATAGATGGCACTCGTGAGATAGATGGATCGATTGCCGAGAACATACAGGCTATATCAGTGCCACTGTCAGGCACTGGCTGGCCGCTTGAGGATGCGCCTTTGCCGCTCAGTATCGAGCCGCTTGACGCAACCAGTGGCAGTGTAACAGTAACTGGTAACGCTGCAGACCTATTGACTGGCGAGCTATACGATACTGCAACCAGTGGCGGGGTAACAGTAACTGGTAACACTGCCCTATATCCCGCCAGTACGCTTGACGCTGTCTCTGGATCAGTAACAATAACTGGGACACAGGCCGCACTGGTGGAGCAGCTTGCTTTGTTTGCAACGCCTGGAGTTGTTACGCTTACTGGCTCTGACGCCTTTATGCCGGATGGCACAGGAGAGGTGTTTAACGCAACAGCAGCGCAAATTACAATCACTGGCGAAACCGCGGAAGCAATCGCAGTTATGATGCAGGCATTGCCAGATAATGTTATTATACGAGGCAATAATGCAGAGTTTGTGCAGTACGCTATACTCGATGCTATATCTGGGTCGGTTGTAATTAATGGCATGAGCGCATTTGCGCTGTCAAACATAATCAACGCAACAGGCGGAAGTGTTACAATATCAGGCAGTCAAGCATGGGCAACGGATCCGCCATTTATTGAGCAAAGATTTTATGCGGTACAGGAACAACGAGACCAAAACATGCTAAGGATAATACACAAACGTGGCGATACTTTCCGCCGATCATTTATAGCTCAAGACTCTGACGGCCTGCCGGTTGACATCACTAATTGCACCATAGAGTCACAGGTCCGCAATAAGAGCGGGACGCTCCTGTCAACGCTAGCCGTCGCCAAGACCGACCCAGTAAATGGAGAGTTTGATCTCACGGAAGAGGATACGTCTGGATGGCCTATTTACAGACCTGGGTCACCAACGCACTCGCTCTATATGGACATACAATATACCTACCCGTCTGGCACTATTGAGAGCACTGATACACTAATGATCAGCGTTAAGGAGGACGTTACCTTATGACTATAGCACTTACTATGGGCGGCATTAAAGGCCCGCGAGGGGCTGATGGACCGCAAGGGCCGGCTGGAGCGACGGGGCAGCAAGGGCCTGCCGGATCTGACGGAGCGCCGGGCCCCGATGGGGTGGGTGTTCCAGCAGGGGGATCTACAGGGCAGGTTTTATCAAAAATTGATGCTACAGATTATAATACAGCTTGGGTTAATCAGCCAGGTGGCGGCGGAAGCTCCCTGGATGGGTACCACAATATACTAGATTACGGCGCTACTGGTGGCGCTGATGACACAGCTGCCTTTGTTGCTGCTTCAGCTGCAGCGTCTGTGGATGGTGGGATCGTATATGTTCCGCCTGGACTATGGAGAGCGCAAAACGTACCTGTGATTTCAAATGTAAATTTCAGGGGTGCAGGGTGGAGTGCTACCACGATCAAGCTTATAGATGGAGCAACAAATCCATTGTTCAGGTATGGCACGGCTGATGATTGTCAGCAGGCGGGATGGTCTGACATGTCGCTTGAGGGTTTGGGGACTTCGGGTCCGGACGGCATAGATATGTCCACTGCGCTGTCATGGCAGTTCTCAGAAAATCACGGCCTTAGAATCTGGAAATTCAGGCGCGGAGTGACAGGCAGCCAGAATGATCGCAGGCCATACTTTGCATTTTGTCAGTTTTGGCAGAACGATGTCGGATATTACGTGCTGAACAATCACCCTCAAATATCAGGCTGCGACATCAGAGATAATAACTACGGCGTTAGCGGCATGACTCTCTATGACATGCAGATGACCAACACAATACTGATACGAAATAATTACGGTATAGCGCCAGACGTTGGCGGGTCTCTCTCACAATGCCTGTTTACGAACTGCTCCATTTTTGGCAATTATTTTATAGGTGCTAAAGTTGGGTACGGTGTAGAGTTCAGCGGATGTTTTCTTGTAGCTGGTGCTGGGATGGACTCAAGCAGCGTGGGGGTATGGTTTGATCAGCAGGATTCCGCATGGAAGGGTGGGGCTGTGAGGATGGAGTCCGTTGATGGATGGGGCGACGCAGCTTTTGTTATTCGCGGGAAGCAGGACATCACCATCGAAGGAGTGACCATTGAGGCGACAACCAATTTCATACGAACAGATCCAGCCGTCACTGTATACCGTAGACTTAAAGTTTTGAATTGCACCGGATCAATACGCGGAAGATTCGCGCACTTTGATACCGTTGGAAGTAACGGGTTCCAAGGGTGTGATATTAGCGGAAACTCAATAGAAGTTCCTGCAACCGGGGGGGTGCTAACTGCCGGGCAGGGAGTAATCGAGGTAGTTAAAGCGCTATCTACGATTGGCAACCACATAAAAGATAATACGATCCATTGCTTAGATGCATCGTATGCGGCTTATGGCATCAGGGTGGATGCATCGGCATCAGTTATTACCGGCAACATCTTGCGCAATACCCAGGGGATAAATGCACTAGCTTCGAATGCTCTTACTATATACACGGGTAATATAGTTCCATCTGGCGCGCAAGGGGCCATCCTATACGGATCGGCAACACCTGGCGCCATATCACTCGCTGATGGCGAGCGAACTAGTTTTGATGTTACGGTAACCGGGGCAGCTATAGGAAATTTCTGCATGTTCTCATTCGCTTCATTTGCGGGGCTTTTTGGGGCGACAACATGGGCGGTTGTTAGTGGAGCAAATAAGGTTACTGTGTACGTTCACAACCAGACTGGCGGCGCTATCAGCATAACAGCCAACACTTGGCGTGTAGCCGTACACGGAAACCCATAATTAACATCTTGGAGGTTGTAAAATGGCAACAGTAAACGTTTCGGTTTTTAACCAGTTCCGGGCCGATCTTGGCAACAAGATACACGACCTGGACTCAGATGTAATAAAGTTCGCCCTGGTTACGTCTGCAGTTGTTCCGTCAGTTGGAGCGGCGTTGCCGCATTTTGGTGGCACAGGGACAGTCAACTACGCAACCAATGAGTGCACGCCGGGCGGCAACTATACAGCTGGCGGCGTTACATTGGGATCCGTTGATTTTGTTATGTCTGGAGCAACTGTCCCTTGGCGTGCTGCTAAGGTGCTTATAGCCGTAAATGCATCAAATCCAACTGATGCTCGCTATGCGATCATCTATAACTCAACGGCAGCCACCAAGAGATGCATTGCCTTTATCGACCTTTTGGCTCCGCGCAATCTGGCAGTGGATCCGCTGGAAATCAGATTTGACTCTGTTGATGGAGTCGGGGCAATTATAGATATAGCGTGATAATGGATAGTAGGAGAGCGATCATTGAGAGGCGATCTTACGATAGAGATGATGAGCCTTGCTCCCTTACGCGCAATGAGTCGATCGAGATCATGGTTAAGTTGCATGATATGTGCGGTAGATTATCTGATCTTGAGCGGCTCAACCGCGAAGTGAGAGACGAAATCATTAGACGGCAAACGGTATTTGAGCGCATGGAGAAGATGGAAAATAAAATCGATATGATCCACGAGGGCCTGTATAAGGGCAAAGGTATCTGGATAGCAACTACTGCTATCACAGGAATTGCTATCGGGATAATATCTTATGTCACCGGGATGTTTGATGATAGTAACAAAAATTAAGGATGCGTATGAGCATTAGTGTGGATTGGAACCCTGAAAGATCCTGCATACTGCGCGGGCATCCCCCAGGCGGGAAATATGGGGATCCGTTCAAATGGACAATGACAGCGCGATTCTTAGACGATGGCGTGATATTTTTGACTGGGTTGTGTGTAACGGCAGACCATAAATTTACACTGTCAGACTGCGCAGAGCTGGAAAGAATGATAAAAGATGAGTTTAAAATGAAGCGCTGCAAATTTGATCGAGACATAAATGGCAGGCTAATTCGGAGGGAATATGAATAATCTATTTTTTATTTTTATGGGGTCGCTTACTATGTTGGCGGCTGGCCTATTGTTTGTGGTGTCGCTGTCCGGCCATATAACGAACAAGATTTGCAGGGCATATGCAGAGAATCTTTCTTTCGCAGGCTTGATCTTGATGTTGGGTGGAGCTGTTCTAGTTTCGTTTTTGCCAGGTTGTGCGGCAATTGAAAAGTATGGGAACGCAGTTACTAACGCAGGGATAGCGCACGAAGCAATATCATCCGGCGAGGTGGAGGCATCCATCAAATCCATAGCTCTAACGGCGGATGAGGAAAACAAAGTCAATGCCGCCAAAAAAAGATATGAGGATTTTATCGCTAAGTGGAGCGAGTCAATCGGGGACTTCGACGGGCTGGCAGGGCGCATGCAATCCTTTGACGCAGACTATAGACTGTTGCAGGCTGAGTACGATACTTTGTCAGGGATAATCTCAGCTAATTGGTGGAGGTATTCCCCGGAGCAAAAAGCCAATCTAAACGACTACAAATTGCGAGCGGAAAAACTTGACGCGTCGGTACAGGCTTTCATATCCGCCAAAAAAGGGCATCAAGCATTAATGGACGCGCTTACTTTTAGCGCGATGATACTCAAGGTGGTTTTGTGATCGATGCAATCAATGCGATATACCTGTCGCCACTGCAAAAGGGTTTGATTTTCTTTCTAACGGCTTTCGGCGTCATGATTTACTACTCGCTCGAAAATTACGTCAAGCAGGATCGCGTACAATCGATTAATTATTGGTTGCTGAAGTCCAACCCCCAGAAAACATATAAATGCGTTAAACGGCTTCTTGGGGTCACTGTGGGGGCATCGGCATTTTCGGTGCTCGATCAGTCATCAAATGTCGAGGTTTTGAGCTTTGCGGCAGCAATCGGCTGGACCGCGTACAGTGGGGAGGATAAATAGATGGGATATTTTGTAACCACCTTGGACGCCAGGATGCTAAGAGGGTCTGACGATGGCGAGGGCGTAAAATGGATCTTGCAATCGCCGCTTGTCTACCAGTCTGACACACTGGGAACGGTTATTGTGCCAGTTGGTTTTGTAACAAATTTCGTCAGTATGCGCAGGATCCCTTTAATGTATTCTCTGTTTGCGAACTTGGCTCAGGAGCCTGCAACTTTGCATGACTACCTGTATTCGCCACAAGGTATGCTGCCCAATGGAAAACAATACACCAGGGCAGACGCTGACGAGTCTTTCCGTGGAGCGGCTTATCAGGATATGGCTGGCACGTTTGATGATCAATCATCTTTCTTGGCGGTCATGGCAATGTTTAAGGCGTTGCTTAAATCTTGGGCTATGTGGGCAGCTCTGCGCATATTTGGCGGATCCCACTGGGAGCGGAATTGATGAAATTATTACTTACCACAGGTGATGATGCGCTACCGGGCCGGGGCGATATAAACCGGCTCAAACACCAAATCGAGGAAATGACAATGAATATTAATGATATTGCCGTAACACTAAATGCACTGACCGCAACAGTTAATAAAATTTTTGCCGAGGTCAGCGCGTTGAAACAAAATGCTAATGACGCACAAGTGGTCCCGGTCGAAGTCGAAAACGCTTTGAATGCTCTGCAGACCGCAATCGCAGACGTTGACGCCATCAACGCGGACACCACACAAGCCTAGTCATAAAATGACTGGCCGTTGATATACGGCAGGTCTTGCTTACGATCTATTGCAAGGTCTGCCGCGTCATCACTATAACCTGTGGCTGCGGCCATTTCCTGCCTTTCTGCTTCAATGTCTCTATGTTCTGCTCTTTCTGCGGTAAACTTGTCCGGGTATCTCTTGCGCAGTTTTGAGATATTAATACGCTGTGCATCTTCAAAACTTGCTCCAAGCGCTCCAAGTATCAGGGCATCATACCAGAGGCCATCCCCAACTTCTTCAATGGTGTTGCTTTCATCAAGTGGTTCGCCTTCTATGGTGCACTTATAGAGAGCTTCCAGCAATTCACCCGCTTCCGTCGCCTTTCCGATTATACCGTGCATGATGTCTATGGCTTGTTCGTCGCTATCCGCCACCCATGCAGGCAACAGCGAGCAATCGCCATTTATCCTGTCATGCTCTATTTTTTTCCCGTAGAACAAGGCTTTTTTAATTT
>Ga0073903_10000167_pt1 | contig 33996 bp, 54 predicted proteins | sample KloWWTKNB14_bulk_FD_66665 | JGI IMG/M metagenome (GOLD analysis project Ga0073903, IMG submission 66665) | Active sludge microbial communities from Klosterneuburg, Austria, studying microevolution and ecology of nitrifiers - Klosterneuburg... | ecosystem: Engineered > WWTP > Aerobic digester >... | reverse complement strand
TTTTTTTCGAGCGGGTATCGGGCGGCCCCGCGCGGGCGAACGCTAGCGTTCGCGCGGGTGCGGCTCGCCCGGCCAGGGCTGACAAGCCACAGTAGTGGCTACCGCTTAGCGACTAGACTTCGCTCAGCGTTGATAAAGCCTTTGGCTTGGAGCAAGGCCAGTGTGTCACTTACGTCACGCTCGTAGCGCTGCGTGAACGATTCATCTGTCAGCACTTCAGGGCAGCCCTGACGCAACACAATATCAGCCAGCAGCACTCGCTCAAACCCTTTGAGCTTGCTAGCACCCTTTACGCCTTTGAGGCGTTCAGTCACGCGCTGCTCGCACTCACGATCCCACTGCTTCTGCTTGATGTAGTTAACGCTGCTGATCAGCTGGCAGCGAAACGCTACAGCCTCTTGGTCTGGGTTCTCACCACCCCACCACAGCAGAATCTCTTGCAGGACCTGCGTAAGGTCAGCATCAGGATGAATCACGGTTGACGCTCCTTCGGGGTGAGTAGCCTGTAGCTGGACTTCACGTTCTGGCCGCGGCCCTTCTTCGGGCCCGCCTGCGTGCCACCCTTGCTGACCAATACCGCATAGCCGGTATCTTCCAGCTCTTCGAGCGCACGTCGTACCGTGTTGATCGCCATCTGAACGCCTAGCTTGAAGTCAGCGTAACCCAGCTCCAGCGGAGCGTAGGGATTCTTGTGCAGCTGCTTGCCGCGCTCGAACATGAACGCGTAGACTCGCTGAGCGCTCGGAGACAGCTCCTTGAGCGACGGTAGTGTTGCACGTGCCACAGGCAAACCAGTGGCGACGTTGTGCTTGGCGTATTGCTGTTCGACCACTTCGTAGACGCCCTTCTGCAAAAACGGATCCTTGACCCAGGTGTTGAGGACTTCGCGCGTCAGCTTCTTCGGAGCTTTCAGCATCGCCAAGTGGTACGCGATGAACTCGATGTAAACCGTGTGCCACTGGGTCGAGCCGCGGCTCCCCAAGAGCAACTCACGGGTGTACTCGTCCAGGCGATGCCACGGGATCCCCTGGATCTTCTCGAACCAGGCTTGCTCTTCGTCTGCCATCGTGCTAGTATGTCCTTGCTCTTTATGTATCTCGGTCGGCCGCCCTGCCAGGGGCGGCCGACCTTTTTAGTGTACGTTGATACACCCACCCTATCAAGCAACAAATTGTAAAGCTGGGCGTGAAAACTAGCACTTGTGCTTGATCACCCCGGGGTGTATCACGAAGTACACCCCCCGTTGATACACGTGAACACCCGGGGGTCTATCACACCCCGTTGGCTGAAACCCGCATAAACACTAGAGTAACTCCATTGTATGGGGGGTGTGTTTGACAAAGCTTCGTGGGGCCCCATCACACTGGTTATGTGCGCCGGGCGTTGTGTGTGGCTGACACACCCCCGCTGACACACCCCCACCCTCTGCTAGCACCCGCGCTCGCGTCCCCTGGTTCCCCAGGGCTACTGCTAGAGCCTCACAAATGCCACTGGTTCGCCACTGGTTGTTCTGTTGTCCCCGTTGGTTGGGTTGGACCCTGTTGGGGTCTGGCTCACGCCAGTGGCTTCTCTGAGTAGGCTTCTAAATTGCAGTGGCGTCCCCACGGGAACGACCGACCTCGTGTGCACGCACGGCAACCACGGACTGCTGCGGTCCCCGAAGACTACTCACAGAATCCATTGGTCCCTTTGTCGCCCCTACTTGCCCCACGGAGCCCCACCCAATGTCTGAGCACAACCACCTCAACCCCCAAGCCCCCATTGGTCCCCTGCCGGACGCCCCTCGCGACTCCAGCTACCAGATGCGCTGCGGCACCTGTGGCAGCCACTGCCGGCACATCGAGGTCCTCTTGGCCACCCCCTGCCTCACCCACGGCTACCACTACGATGCCGTCTACGCCTGCACCGAGTGCCAAATCGACCTCCTCACCTCAGGCCCCTCACACACCCACATGGTCCCCATTTTCGGTGGTCTCCTCTAGACCCCGTACAAGCCCCATAAAGCCCCCTCACTAACCAGCAGTCTCCCAGGGTGGATGCTAACCCACACAAGCCTTCCTGGCCTCCCTACTGGCCTACAATGGCGCATAGCGAGGGCACCCTTGTGTCCCAGCCCCCTCCCAAAATTGCCCCTGGTTATACCCCTGATCACCTCTGTCCCTGGCAATCCCTGGTGCTAGCAGGCTAATCCCTGACTACGCCTCGGTTTGCCCCACCGACCCCCAGAAAGGAGCACTTGATCAGTGCCCACCACGCAAGCCAAGCAAGCCCCCGTCAAGCCCATCCAACGCTTCAACCCGCTGGAGTTCATGGCCGCCATCTCAGCCCAGACCGAGAGCCTCGCCCACGAAGTGTGCATGGCTCAGACCACGTGCAACGGCTGTGCAATGGCCGCCGTGTGCCCGTTCGATCGCTAGAGGAGACCAGACACATGCTCACGAGCATCATCGACTCCATGGGCGGTCATCAGCTGACCCAGGTTCTCCTCTTCGCGATCGCCTGCGCGACCATCACGACCAACGTCGCGATCTTCAAGCTCGCCCGTAACCGGCGGTGAAGCTTGCCCCTATCCTCGGCTGGGCTCTGCTCATCGGCGGGGTCATCTCACTCAGCCAAGCACGCACCCACTTGTCACAAGCACCTGCTCAAGCCGTCACCGGCCAGCAGCTGACCACACCGATCACCACCAAGATCCAAGTCAACGCCACGGTCCGGGGGGTCGTCGTCAAGCACACAGGTCAAGCTCAGCTGGACCTACAAGCCGATGACGGGACCTCTCTCACGCTGATGGTGCCACCCACGGTGTCCGTCCGACTCCCCGCCGCAGGCGAGCGAATCGCGGTCGCAGCCAAGCAGATCCAACCCAAGATGCTTCAGCTGGACCACCAGGAAGACCTCAAGCGCGAAGCCATGTACTGGCACGCCGACACCAAGCCTGAGATCGTCAGCAACCCACGCCACGCCAAGACCGGCCAGCGGGTCCGCACACTTGCGTACCTAAGCGTCGGTCCCATGCATCCCAGCAACGTGTACATCGGGCACTTGACCCAAAACGGTCAACACCTGGTAGCCGCAATGCTGCCCCGCAAGGTGGCCCAGCAAGCGCCAGACTTCCAAGACCGTGAGCTGCTGATCACTGGCTACCTCACTGACGACCACATGTTCGTCATCGAAGCCCTGCAAGTTCCGATCCTAGACTAGCGAGGTCACCATGCACAACCCTTACGCCGTCAACGTGTACGAAGGGCCCCAAGTCACCATCAAGCTCACAGGCTTAAGCGCTCAACCTGACGCCTACTACCTGCTCAAGGAGCTAGGTGACAGAATCCACACCGAGCACAACGGCAAGTTCACCATGCCCAACGGCGTGTGCGAGTGGTCGACCAAACCCTCCATTGCCCAGATCACCAACAGCGCGATCGAAGAGATCCACAACCTCACCGAGAAACCCACTGCTGTAAGCATCACCAAGCTCAAGAGCTTGCTGCTTGAACTACAAGGACGTCTAGGCGTCAAGTAGGAGAACCACACGTGTACAACCTCTTGGCGATCTTGCTCGGCAGCCTTATAGGGCTCACCGCCGCAATCCCGGGTCTGCACACGTCCGTGCTTCTAGTTGGGCTACTCCCGATCCTAGGGATCGGTGGGGACTTCGGAGCGTGCTTGGTCACGTCCGCTATGGCCTCAGCCGTGGTGGCTAGTTCGCTGTCCAAGACCTTCCACCCTGCCACACGTAAGACCCTCAACCAGGCCACACCCGAGCAGGCCATGACCTACCGGGGCGAAGGCCTCAAAGCAATCGACATCCAACTCACGGGAATCTGGACTGGACTCTTGTTCGTCTTGCTGGCTGTCACGCCGCTGGCCTTGGCCCAGTTCGTTTTCCCCGACGCCCCCAAGTTCGTGTTCACGCACTTCGTCCAACCCGTAGCCCCTGTAGTCATGCTCGCTTACATCGTGAGCGTCATCTGGCCAGCACACAACAAGCTGGCCACCATCGGTGTAGCCTTTGCAGGTTCCATTATTGGCTACATCGGGCTCAACCACCCCGCTCTCACCCAATCCTCAGATGCCGCCCTCGGGCCCTTGCTCGCAGGCGTCTTCTCAATCCCACCTCTGGTCATGGTCTTAACCCACCGTGGTCGCCTCGCCCCCATCCCGCACCAGCGCCCTGCACCTGCACCAACCGACCTAGAAGTCTGGCCAGGGCTCGGCGCTGTCGCTGGGATGCTCACAGCCGTCACGGCAGGCATCGGCTCAGGTGCTGTGGTCTCAGCTTTCGCTGGCCAGATCCCCGAAGACCAGTACCTGTCCATGCACACGGCCTCAGAAGCTGCCAACAACGGCTTTGCCATTCTGCTCTTTGTCCTCATCGGTGCTGCCCACTCAGGGTCAGCCGTAGCCATCCAGCGTGCCCAGTCAGCTCCCGACCCGTGGCTCGCATTTCTCCTGATCGCCTGCATCATTGCTGGTGTGCTGATCTCCACCCTTGTTACCCAGAAAGGGGTAGGCCCCTATGTCCTACTCGTTGCGAAAATCCCGCAGAGAGCAACGGCAGCAGGTGTCCTCGCCCTCACCCTCGGGCTTGTTGCACACGAAGCTGGGGCCATGGGCCTGGGCGTTGCAGCTCTCGCTGCCCTACTTGGGCTCATCGCGCGCGCCCAATCAGTACCCAACCAAGCCCTCGCATCCGTGCTAACCGGGCCCATCTTGATCTACCAGCTAGGGCTTAGCCCCTCGTTGGCCAGTTCGCTGGGTCTGCTGCACTAACGCGGCCAACACCAGCATCTGGAGGTCCCCCACGTGATGACAGAACCGATCAAGATCCCAAACTCACTTCCCAACATCGTCAATCTTCGAAGCCGCGCCCGCGGTTTCATCAAGACCACAAGCGACACCCCGCTCAGCCACAAAGAAGCCCTGGCAGTAGCCTGGATCGCCGGGCGTGAGCTGGGCGTCAAAGGCTACCAAAGCCCTCTGCTTCAGCAGGTCCACGATGACCTGTGGGAACAACGCCTACCGCGCTTCACGACCATGTACGCGTGGCTCCAATCCTACAGCCTCTTCTCGCAATACCCTGTGGCTGTCACAGCCATCGCCAAGTACCTTTTGGGCGATTCAACACAAAGCGAGAACGCCCAGATCGATTGGGAAGCCGCACGACAAATGTTCGGCACTGACCTGGGCGAGTCCCAGCGTCCACAGCATCCGAACGGAGAATCACGCCCGTGAACAACGACCAGCCCACCGCCGATACCCCCGACGTACTGCCCGACGACAGGCCAGATCTCACCACCCCCAACGGCTGCCGGCTGGCTCTGTTCATGGAGATCGTGAAGGAGCACAAGCCGTTCATCGAGCTGCGCATGAACATGGTGCAGCAAGAGGTTGAGACCGAAGAGTGGGACCATGAAAACATGCGCCCGCGAATCGTCAAGACCAAGTCCAACAAGACCGAGATGCTACCAGAATTGGTTCTGGTGCGCGTGCGCGCGTCCGAGCAACCCAGTCTCATCGGCTGGATCAAGCACCTCTGCAAGACCCGCTTGGGTATCGACTACGAGCCTCAAGTGGACAGCCGGTACAACCAAAGCAACATCGTCTAAACCCGCACCCTAACAAGTTTTTCAACCGTTTGCGTTTTAATCCGTCAGCCCTACCCACCACCCAGAAGGAGGCCCACCATGGCCAAGAACACCCCCACCCCCGCCGCCGCTACTGCCGCCAAGACCGCTGCCAACGCCAACGCCGTGAACCTGATGTCCGGCAACATCGGCTACATCAAGGAGGACGGCAACGGCAACGCCGCCCCCACGTCCAACGGCAACCAGTACCTGACGGTCTTCGTCCGGTACATCAACGACAAGCAGGTCTGCTTGGCCGACGCCAACGGCCAGCCGATCCTCGACGACAAGGGCCAGCCCAAGCCGATCCCCGTGCAGCTCTACGAAGAGTTCGGAATCGTCGAGACGCTCGGCCTGGCCAAGGGCGATCTCGTCAGCTTCGGCGCGACCAAGCTGGTCGAGTCGGACTTCGAGCTGCGTGACGGCGACAAGCTGCACAAGGCTCGTGGCTACGTCGCTGGCTCGCTCACCGTCGCCGCCAAGGGCCGCGTGACCGTAGCCACCGTCGAGACCGGCGAAGCGTCCGAGGGCTTGAAGAAGCAGTTCGGCGAGATCGCCGGCAGCCTCGCGGCGTTCTTGGGCCTCGGCGGCAAGTAACCCAACCCGGCCGTGTAGCATCCAATGCTACACGGCCAACACCTCAGTCTTCAGCACGTCGAAGCCAAGGCTCGGCAGGAGCGAGACAAAAACCCACGCACCCAGACCCGCACGGTCCCTGCAACTGTCAGGCCGACCAGCGAACACTTGGGGACGCAGAAAAGCGGGAAGTCCCCGCCGATGGGCCAGGAAACAGACAACTGACACCAAGCGTGGCTTGTGTGTCGACGTGCTGAACACTGGGGTGGTACAACAAACAACACGCCAAGATAGCTCAGTCGGTAGAGCGATCGCCTGAACAGCGATGCGTCGGTGGTTCGACCCCATCTCTTGGCACTGGAAACCTCCGTAGGGTACACTGGACCCTGGAAGCAGCAGCTTAAGTATCAGTGTGACAGCTGCAGATACGCAGGTTTCCTCATCTGAAGGTAACTCAGTGGTAGAGTACGCGCTTTGGCCCATAGCTCAGCTGGTAGAGCATCACCCTAATACGGTGCCGGTCCTTGGTTCAAATCCAAGTGGGCTAGCCATGACGCGCGGTGCGGTGGTTCGATTCCATCCTTTCAGACCTTTTGCCTTTAACTTTGGAGTATCAATGTGCGCATAAAACAAGCACAAAGAAAAGATGCAAGACCAATAGCACTTTGTGGCTCTTGTAGTAGCACATTCAAAGTCAGATACCCAAGTCAAACTTTCTGCACACAAATATGCTTTCAACAATCAGTTTACATCAATTTTATCAATCGCTGGCAAGCTGGTATAGAAGACGGTTGCGCTATAGCAAACGCATCAGTTTCTAACTATATCAGACGCTACCTAAAAGAATCCCGAGGTGAAAAATGCGAGCAATGTGGTTGGTCAGAACGTAATCTAACTTCAGGTAAAATACCAATAGAACTAGATCACATTGACGGTAATCATAAAAACAACAAAGAAACAAATTTACGATTACTCTGCCCTAACTGTCATTCACTAACCTCAACATATAAAAACCTAAACAAAGGTAACGGTCGTCAAAACAGACGTGCTGGAGTGTGCCGAATGGCTGAAGGCACCTGATTTGTAATCAGGCGACGAAAGTCCACTGCAGGTTCGAATCCTGTCTCCAGCTTCTAAAGATCCTCGGTTCGAGCCCGAGTAAGGGCTTACATCTTTTCAGAAGATAGCTCAGTGGTAGAGCGGCGCAGCTTTTCTTTGCGTAGGCCGGTGGTTCAATCCCATCTCTTCTGACTTCAACAATGCTTACTGGATGGTTCGGCTAGATCTCACAAACGGCTTGCGTGTAGCTAACACAAGTCGTGAGATGACAAAGTACAAGCCACTGCTTCGGTACGGAAGTGATCCTTCACGTCCCAAGTGCGAGTTCTAAGCCCCCAGGAGATCATAAGGGCTAGGAACCATCCACTAAGCATTGTTTTCGACCCAGACAACGGGAGACTCTCCACCCAAGCGTGACCACGATCCACTCCCATTACCCACACGCCTCGTAAGGTAGTGGGCGGGCTGTCGATTAAAGGCCTTTAAAGGCCAGGCCCTCATCCAGGTGATGAGCGTGGCAGGCGGGTACCGGACAGAGTGATTCGACACTCTACGCAACCGGCAGGTGGGAGTGGACCGTTATCTGGGCCGACGCTCGTAAGAGCGTGCCCCAGACGTAGCCCACGCTGGATGATCGCCTGGATTGATCAGATCGCCAGGACCGGCAAAGCTACGCGGTGCACCAAGCGTCCCTTCCAGGGACGTACAGGCGCGGGCGCTAGTGCGTGATAAGGGTTGCAAACCCCAAAGCTCGCATCCCGCAAAAGAACGCCCACGCACACTAGGCCCTACTGGCCCAAGCGTGCGTGGGCGCTTTCTTTTCAGGCCGCAGGCCGGCACCAAACAACACCCAGAACTCAGCACGGATACAGGCTTCGATACCGCCTGACGACACGCTTAGGAGGTCCTGTGGGCTGCGACATTCACCTCGTCACCCAGATCCAAGACCCCGAAGGCCAGTGGCGTACGTTCAACGTCTACCGTGACTGCCCCCGCTGTGTGCTCAACACACCCAACCTCCCGCACCGCCGCAGCCGCTGCTGGGAGTGCGACGACACAGGCTTAGTCTCAGGCTACGGCACCCGACACTACGCCATCTTCAGCGTTTTGGCCGACGTCCGCAACGACGACATTGAGCCTATCAGCTCACCCCGTGGTCTCCCCGAAGACTTCACGCTGCATGAAGATTACTACCACGGTCCCAACAGAACCATCTGGCTAGGCGAGCACAGCTTCTCGTGGCTTCTGCTCTCTGAGCTGGAAGCCTACGACTGGGTCGCAATCGACCAGGCCGACAGTCCGTTCGTCGAAAACTTCATGTCTGCCCTCAAGGCTCTCAACGTGCCTAGCGATCAGCTTCGCATCGTCTTTGGCTTCGACAGCTAGTTCCCCCTGCCTATACAGGCTCACCCACCGCGCAGCAAGCGCAGGAGGATCCAACCCCATGGCCACCCAAACCAAGACCCTGAACTTCGCGCCCTTCAAGGCGGCGATCCAAGCCCAAGTGGCCCGGATGTTCAAGCTGCCTCTGTTCCGCACCGCGACCCAGAAAGACATGGTCTGGGCGGGCTACCTCATGTCGTTCCCCGAGGGCACCGACCCGATCTACAAGGAGAAGACCGAGCACGACTGCAACTGCTGCAAGAGCTTCGTGCGTCGCATGGGCAACGTCGTCGCCATCGACCCGTCCGGCCAGGTCGTGAGCCTGTGGGACATCCGCAACACGCCGCAGGCGGCGGGTGTGGACGAAGCCTACCTCGTGGTCTGCGACGCGCTGTCCCAGCTGGTCAAGGCCGACAAGATCGTCGACGTGTTCCTGGCGGACGAGCCGACTGCCGGCACCGACCAGAACTTCCAGCAGCTGGTCAACGAGGTCAAAACCTGGGACCACTTCTATGTGCAGCTCCCGGCGGCGTTCGTCACGGCTGGCAGCGTCGGCGAGGCCCTCAACGGCCCGCGGACCACGCACGACGTGATGCTGCGGGCTCTGACCGAGCTGACGGCTGACTCGACCAACACGGTGCTGGAGCTGATCGCGCAGAACAGCCTGTACCGCGGCGAGGAGCACAAGTTCGTGCTCACCGAGTTCGCCAAGCTGCAGGCCTTGTTTGGCCAGCTCGCCACGCCTGAAGCCCAAGACCTGTTCGTCTGGTCGCGGGTCAAGTCCATCCCCGGTTCGGTGTCGGGCATCCGCAACACCAGCATCGGCCAGCTGCTCATCGACCTGTCGACGGGCGTGGACCTGGAGAGCGCCGTCAAGAAGTTCGAGGCGATGGTCGCCCCGACCAACTACAAGCGCCCCACTGCCTTGGTCACCCCCAAGATGATCGAGCTGGCCAAGCAGACCATCGAAGAACAGGGCCTGTTGCCCGCGCTACAGCGACGTTACGCGAAGCTGCCTGACATCAGCATCAACGACGTCCTGTTTGCGGATCGTACGACCCGCACCGTCCTCACGGGCAACATCTTCGACGAGCTGGCGGCAACCCAGCCAGCCACGCCGAAGAACCTGGACCGCGTCGAAGAGATCACCATCGAGAAGTTCTTGGCGGACGTTGTCCCCAAGGCCGAATCGATCGAAGCCCTCTTCGAGAACCAGCACCGGTCCAACCTGGTGAGCCTCATCACCGCGGACAACCCGACGGCCAAGCCGCTCTTCAAGTGGAACAACCCCTTCTCGTGGGCGTACGCCGGTGAGGTGGCAGACGCCATCAAGGAGCGCGTCAAGGCCGCGGGCGGCAACATCACCGGCGACCTGTGCTGCCGGCTGGCGTGGTACAACACCGACGACCTGGATTTCCACATGAAGGAGCCGGGTGGCGGCCACATCTACTACGGCAACAAGGGCCAGCTCTCGGGCTGCGGCGGCATGCTGGACGTGGACATGAACGCGGGCAACCTGACCCGGACCCCCGTCGAGAACATCGTCTACAAGGACCGCAACCGCATGAAGGAGGGCGTGTACGAGCTGATCGTGAACAACTTCAACAGGCGTGAGCGCAAGGACGAAGGCTTCGAGGTCCAGTTCGACTTCCTGGGGACCGTGTACACCTTCGCGTACTCGCAAGGCGTCGCCCAGAGCCAAAACATCACGGTCATCAAGTTCAAATACAGCAAGGCTGGCGGCATCGAAGTGCTGGAGTCCCTCCCGCACTCGCAGTCGGTCCAGAACAGCTGGGGCTTGGCCACGCAACAGTTCCACCCCGTCAACGTCATCGCCCTGTCCCCAAACTTCTGGGATGGCGCGGGCAACATCGGTAACAAGCACTACATGTTCTTCTTGGCGGGCTGCGCCAACGAAGACCAGGCCCGTGGGTTCTTCAACGAGTTCCTGCGGCCTGACCTGGACGTGCACCGCAAGGCCCTGGAGCTGGTTGGCTCCAAGCTCAAGACCACGACCGCCAGCGAACAGCTGTCGGGCCTGGGCTTCAGCTCCACCGCGCGGAACCACTTGATCGTCAAGGTCAAGGGCACGTTCAACCGCACCCTCAAGGTCACGTTCTAGGCCGCAGGCCTACAGAAAGGATCATCACACCCATGGACATCTTCGAGCAGGCCACGCGCCAGAAGCTTCGCTTCGACACGCCCAAGGGCCAGATCACCGTCGAGGACCTCTGGTCCTTGCCCCTTCAAGGCAAGACCGGCCCGAACCTCTACGAGATCGCCACCGATCTCAACAAGCGCCTGAAGGACACGAGCGACGTGCCCAGCTTCCTCCAGGTCGAGAGCAAGACCAGCGACGCTGACAACCGCCTGCAGCTGCAGTACGACATCGTCAAGCGCGTCGTCGAAGTCAAGCACACCGAGAACGCCGCGGCCCTGGCCTCGCGCGTCAACGCCGAGAAGAAGCAGCAGCTGCTGGGCCTCATCGCTCAGAAGCAGAACGAGCAGCTCGCGGGCAAGTCCCTCGACGACCTCGTCGCGATGGTCAACGCGCTGCCCAGCTAGGCCCCAACACGACCGCGAGGGGCATCCGATCGGATGCCCCTCAACCCTTGTTACAGGAGCCTTTTATGACCGTCGGCTTCACCATCAACATCCCACTCGAAGGCTTGAAGATGCTGTGCTTCTTGCTCATGCTTCAAATAGCCTTGCTGTATGGCTACAAGGCCTGGCAGGCGGCCCGTGAGCCCGAAGGCTTTGGGCAAGGGCTAAACGCACTGCCCTTCGCCTGCTTCTCCTTCGCTGCGACGTGCCTCACCTTGACCATGTTTGTCAAGTGGTACGTCTACCTCATGCGATGACTGAGCCTCTATATAGCCTGCTTGGGCTCAAGGGGCCTAGCCAAATCCACACCAAGGGCACGTTTCCTGGAGATCTTCTACACGGTGGGCTACCTTCCTTCGCCCTGACCACCGCGGGCAGTCACCACATCGTGTTGAGTCCCGAGCAGGCTGTTCAGCTTGCCTTGCAGTTGGGCAACTGGTTGGCCCTGCTAAACGACGAGCTGAGCCAGGAGGCCCCGTGACCGACCGCCACCGCTACAAGATGCTGCCCGCACCCAGCTGGCTCGTCCGCAAGCCGCCCAGCGGTCATGGGTGGCGCTCCGCTCAACAGTGCCTCGACAACGGCTACAAGCAAATCATCCCACGCTTCTTCAAGCCTGGCTGGTACTACGACCGCGTCACCAAGAAAACCTGGGTCGAAGCCTGGGACCAGGCTTGGCTGTGCCCACGCAACAGCGACTGGCTGTACAATTTTGGGCTAGCTGACAACCCACCTCTGGACGCCCGCTACAAGCACGCGATCCAAGAGCTAATCAAGCTAGGTCGCTGCCCCAAAAACCTGCGCGAGCAGCTCATATGGGACGAAAACCATAGGCAGCTGCGTGACATCCACCGCGGGGGCAAGCAGATGATCTTGCAGATGCGAAAGGAAAGCCCATGACCCGTACCTCACCACAAACTTTGTCGCTGGTCATGCTCGGCACTTTTGTCCTCTGCACTGTAAGCATTTTTGCTTACGCATTTGCCACAGTGCCCGCTTTGGCGTACAACGCGCCCCGCCAGCTGCGGGGTGAAGCTCCGGTCATCAACCCACCCCAGTGGGAGTACAAGCGCCTAGAAAGTACCTACGGTTCGCCCGTTGACGACGCTCAGTTCACTGCCCTCGGCAAACAAGGCTGGGAGCATTACTGGCAGGCTGGTAACGCGTTTTACTTCAAGCGGAGGCGCTACGTTGACTGACACCGCTCACTGCCCCTTCTGCAAGAAGCCGCTGATCAAGCGAACTGCACGGGTGGGCTTCATGTCTGTCGACAGCTACGTGTGCAGCGATGCTGCGTGCCTCAGCGAGCGTGCAGACTACGCGTTCAAGCCTGGCACCGTAGTGCCCAGCAGCAACCCAGATTACTTCCCCGACATCACGCTTAGCTAGGAGGCCCTGATGCCCCGTCGAGCCCACCAGTTAAGCTTGCCCCTGGGCAAGTGCGACCGCACCAACTGTCCCAACCCCGCCACGGTAAGCCGTGCGTTCCCGTGTCGCCTAGGAGGCGCGATGGTCAACGCCGAGCTGCACCTTTGTCCCCTTTGCGAAGGCATCCTCACGACCCATCCCGAAGGGTGGCTGCCCCAAATCGCCATGGTCAGCTAGGAGGCTCTATGGCCCGCGAGGTCACGCTAGTTGACCCCTCAGGGTACAACGCCCATTTGGTAGTTAACTTCTACCAAAAATCGTTCAACCGCTCAGCCAAAATAGTTGTTCAGGGCACCACAGGCATCCAAGGCTTCTCGCCTCATCAAGTAGCCCAGCTCATCCTGCACGCATCTCAGTGGCTTCTCAGCCTGCCCCCGGAGGATACCGACCCATGAAGAAACTGCTTCTGATCGCTCTTGTCACCGCGTTTGCTGCTGCGCTCACCCTCAGCGGCTGCACCTACGGCTACCGCTCCGACGGCGAGTACGTGACTGCGCCGTCCAATCAACACGAAGACGCAACACTACTCAACGACACAACTTACAGCGGGCCCAAGTACCGCTACGTTGTAGTCGACAGCAAGAGCTACGTTGAAATGATGACGCGGCTCAATGCGTACGGAGCGCAAGGCTGGGTCTTTGCGGGCACTTTCGATCGCGCCACGGCGGTCATGTACAAGCCGGTGACGCCGTGAAGACACCGGTCTGCCCTTACTGCAACCAGGCTGCCGTCAAGGCCACCGGGCAAGACATCTACCCGCATCGGCCGGACCTACACCACAAGAAGTTCTGGCTGTGCGCCCCCTGCGGTGCATACGCGGGTGACGTGCAGCACCCGGACTACGCCAACCGCCCTGTACAACTGGCCAACCGTGAGCTGCGGACGGCCAAGATGCATGCCCACCAGACGTTTGACTACCTCTGGCAGCAGAAGTTGATGTCGCGCACTCAGGCCTACGAGTGGCTGGCTGCCGTCATGCAGCTAGCCCCAGCCGTCTGCCACATCGGCATGTTCGACCTGAACCAATGCAAGGCCGTTGTGGACCACGTGAACCAACTGCGGAGCATGCGTCAACGTCCCGAAAAGACCGAAGCTGAACTGCTCAAGGCCGTGGACCGCTTCTAGTGCCCAGCACCTTCGACCGCATCCGGCCATCAACGCGTTACCCCGCACCTGACTACCCACCACCAACACCTGAAGATCCCTCGCTGGTGCAAGCTCTGCTTACGATGCTGGGATTTCTCGTGTTCGGTGCCCTAGTCTGGGGCCAACACCCCTGAGGAGAAACACGCCGTGAGCGACCGACCCACCCCCAACCCGACCATCGTCCACATCCAACGCGTCCTCAAGATCCTGAACACCCGCCCCTCCGAGCAGGCCAACCACCGCATCCTCATGGCCCAAGCGGTCACCGAGCTGCAGGAGTGGCAAAAAGAGGTCGAATTGGTCGACAAGCTCAGGGCTCAGGCCGCGGCCTTGAAAGCTGCAGAACTGCAGGCCGAGCAGCTTGCCAATGCAGGAGCCTGACTGGACTCAACCGATTATCCCGCCAGCTGCTGTTCGGGCGATTCAAGAAGAGATCAATCTGCTTATCAAGCACTACGGCCTTCAGGCTGTCTTGCTAGCTCTAAGCCCGCTGGTTGCCCAGCGGGCTTCCACCCCCAGGCTTTCGCCCAGCCGTAGACTCACTCTTGAGCACTTGGCTTGCAAGCTGCACAACAGCGGAAACTTTCTTGCCGGGTACGTGAACGAACCCGAGCCACCCATCCGATAACCCTTGTCCCACCTGATAGGAGCTAACCACCAATATGTCCAGCACTGCCACTGAGACCGAGACCGAGAAGCCCACCGTCTTGCACGACCCCGAGGCTTCCGAGTCCAGCGAAAAGACCGAAACCATTGAGGGCGATGCCGCAGCTGAAGCCACCGACGGCGACGCCGAGACCACCGACAAGAAGAAGAAGGCCGTCATCAAGTTCGACCCCTGCGTCATCATCGACAACGCCGGCCACGGCTTCGGCATCCACATCCCCAACAACGACCTGCGCCAGTTCCTGCAGGGCACGATCGTTCCGTACGACGTGATCGACTGGGAAGACCTTCACATGGACGGCGACACGAAGGCCAAGAAGCAGAACAAGGACCGCAAGGCCGTGTACAGCATCACGGCCTTCATCAACGAGCACACCACCGAGCGCCTCCGGCAGATTCCGCCGAGCCGCTTCAGCCACGGCGACGCGTCCCTGAAGGCCGCGTACAAGCAGTTCTACGAGCTGCTCAAGGACGCCAAGGAGCGCTTCGAGCGCGAAGCTCTCGCAGCCATTGCGGCTAACGCGGTCAGCTACGAGCACCTGGCCTATGCGTTCCAGAAGGACGCTCTGGTCATCGTCGACGAAGACGGCACGCCGATCGCGGGCAAGGTCAACGAGTTCAAGAGCTTCACCGGTTGGGGTGGCACCTATCACCGCATCCGCATGAAGGTCAACGGCTGGACCGGCTCGGCGTTCGCGCAGGGCACCCACGAGGCTTACGTCGACTACTTCGAGGGTACCAAAACCTTCGAGGAGCTGAGCTTCATCCGGGCGACGCCCGAGGTCCTCACGTCCTTGGCCGAGCGTGGCAAGCGCTACGTGGCCCTGAACACCCAAGCGAGCTACATCCAGCACGCCGGGACGATCTCTCGCAAGATATGGATCTTCACGCAGGAGTTCAACGGCACGGGCCGCGCCATGGTCGACATGGGTAGCTTCTCGCGCGCTGAGCCCAACTACTCGGGCTGGTTCGCCGAGATCTCGCCGAACAGCTCGGGTGATGACGACGAAGGCTACGGCCGTCGCCGGAACAAGGGCCCCAAGTCGAACCGCAGCTTGGACGCCAACAACCTCAGCAACGAGGCCCTGGCGTGCATGATCCCGTTCGTGTACGGGTTCTCCTTCACCAGCAAGGTGTGGGGCCAGATGCACCTGGATAACATCACGGACATCAAGTTCCGCGAGAACGCCTGGGAGCAGCTGGTGCTGGACCCCGAAGAGAAGGACTTGATGCTCACCGTGGTGGGCTCCAAGAGCCTGAACTGCGTCGACTTCATCGACAACAAGGGTGGCGGCGCGATCTTCCTGCTGTTCGGGCCGCCGGGCGTGGGCAAGACCTTGACCGCGGAAGCCGCGGCCGAAACGCTGCAGCGCCCGCTGTACGCAGTCGGCATCGGCGAGCTGGGCACCAACGTCGCCACGTTGGAGACCAACCTCACCCGCATCCTGGAGACCGCGGCTGCCTGGGGCGCTGTGTTGCTCCTCGACGAGGCCGACATCTTCCTGGAGCAACGCTCCGAGCACGATGTCCATCGCAATGCCATGGTGGCGGTGTTCCTGCGCTTGCTGGAGTACTACCAGGGCGTGCTGTTCCTGACGTCCAACCGGGCCAAGGAAATCGACACGGCTTTCTACAGCCGCGTGACGATGGCCATCCACTACCACAACCTCGACAAGGCGGCCCGCGTGCAGGTCTGGACCAACGTCCTGTCCCTGTACGGTGACAAGGTCTCCGTGACCCCCGACGAGCTGCAGCTGCTCGCCGACCACGAGAAGATCAACGGGCGTCAGATCAAGAACGTCATCCGCATGGCCGTGACCTGGGCAACGGCCAAGGGCCTGCCGGCGGCGACGTTCAAGCACCTGGAGCGGGTGATCCACAAGGTCCAGGACTTCAACCCGAAGGCCGACACCCTGCTGGGGATCTCGTAACCCCTGGGAAGGGGAGTTCACAAATTTGTGAACTCCCCGACCCCTTGTCACAGGAGAACTCACTCGTGCCCATGGATTACCCCAACCTCTGGACCCGTCTTACGGGCAGCCCCACGTCTCTTGTCTTTGAAGCGGGCTACCACAAGGTTCCCGTCTTCGCGCAAGGGCGCAACACCACCAAGGACAAGATTGTTTTTGGTGGCCATCACGTGACCTGGCTCGCCGACGTGGCCGGCCGGTGTGCGGAGCAGATGTTCGAGGCCAACACCAAGAACGAGTGCTTCAACTTCGTCGAAGGCAACACGATCGCGGGCTTAGCCATCATCTGTCGGGATGGCTACCAGGTCTGCCTCATCGATGGTGACCAGCGCTGTTTGTACCTGGGCTACCGGGGCATCGAGGCGATCGCCGAGGCTCTCAAGCACCTGCGGCCCACGGCCGTACCAGCCCCGGTGGACTAGCGATGTCCGACATCTTTGTCACAATCATCTACGACGACGGCTCGGGCTACCAGCAACGAGCCTACAAGATCCCCGGGGCCATTTTCGGGGCACCCATCGGCAACGGCTTGGACGAGGACTCGGGCAACCCTGCTAGGCACCTAGCGTGGCGGGCGGGCATGCTGGCCGACGTCTTTCGGGAGTACCAGGTTGCCGTGTTCGCCACGGGCGACGCTAAGGAGATCGCCAAGCGGGTGCCGGCCAGCGAGGTCCCATGGGACGTCGAGGATCGACTCTGATGGGCTTTGTCTGCACCACTTGCCACAAGAACGACTACACCAAGCCTGAATGCCCCACGAGCTTTGGTCAGTCCTACGGGCGCTGCGAGGACTGCAAGAAGACCGGGCCTTGTTGGGCTAACTGCAAGTGTTGGCGTAACCGACGCCCGGTATCCACGTTGCCCAGCGTCGAAGCCGTGGTTGCTGCTGCAGAAGGGAGCCCGGATGCTGATACCCCGTACTAGCAAGACGTCTACCTACTTCAAGGTGCAGGGCTACTACCCCAACCGGCGATTCACCCAAGCTGAGCTGACACGCTGTCTTGCTGAGTCTGGCCTTCGGCCCGACAAGTACGACTTCTCGCCTCTTGGGGACTACACCACCGTGCTCACCATGCGGTGTGCCACCGAAACCGACATCGAGAACCGGTGTAGCTGGATGAAGCAAGCTGGCATCGACAAGGTCAAGGTCACCAAGGTCACTACGACGTGGGACGACTGGTACTACGAACTGCCCACCCCTGCTGAGGAGAAATCGTCATGTCCCGTCGAGATCCCGACTACGACCGCATCTGTCGCAACTGTCGACGCCCCGCGCTCGAAGCAGAGTGCTGCGCTCCCGAAGAAAACACCCAGCCGGTCCCGCAAGATCAGCTTGTAGAGCCATGCGCATAGGATCTAAAACTATGCAAGTGGAGCTACCAAAAGGTCGCAAGACCTGGCCAGTCACAGTAGACATCATGGGCACAACAGACCAGGTCATGCACCTCACCAAGCACTACAGAGACGGCATCGAAGACATCGAGTTTGGTAAGGGTCACTGGGCCTGGTTGGGCTTAGCTCTTGGGTTGGTAGCCATCAACGGCTCTCGGTACGAAGACGGGCCTCTAGGCACTAAGCTTGACGAGCTACGGCCTAGAGTCATCCGCAACGTCACACCCAACACCGTCCAAATCATTGACCGCTGGGGTGACTGGATCACCATCACGGACCAGCAAGCTTTTGCCCTTAAGGGGCGGATCGCTCAGCTGCTTCAAGAGCCCTTGTAGGGTATATTGATCACCTGCGTCGGAAGTGTTACGGTAGCACAGAAGTCTCCAAAACTTCGGGCCGCGGGTTCGACTCCCCGCCGACGCGCTTAACTTCTTGATGCTAAACGGTGCAGTCCGAACAGGGACATGATAGGCGAGCCCCAGGCGCCCTTGGGGGCTGTACCCACCCCTGTGCGTCCTCTGGACGTCTGGGCCAACGAGCCGACGGACTACCTCGTGGCCGTTCTGGCTAAGCTGGAGGCCATCCAGCAGGAGGTGTAAATGGGCCGCACCGTGCATCCACACAAGCAGCCCCTCGACGTGTGGATCTTCCCCGCTGAAGAGCTAGACGTCATGCTGATTTTGGAGAAAAAGGGCAAGAGCCCTGCTGTCTTCTCATCTGGCGACGTGGCCTGGCTGGGCTTGAACCTCCGCATGGCCCTCGCGGACCGAGGCTACTACAACATGCGGATCAACGTGATGGGCACGTTGAACGTCGGTGTGAAGCGGGGCGACGTCTACGGCTGGATCAAGCTGAGGGACAACGTAGGCAACTACCTGTTCATCAGCGAAGAGCAGGCCGACTACGTGTGTCGCAAAATCGAGCGAGCACTAGCTCACGGTAAGTGGCGCGAGCCTCCGAGGGAGAAACGTCGATGAACCTCTCAGCCCTCTACAAGGCTCCGTTGTTTCGGCTGTACCTGGACGTCAACCTCGCGGGTAACTTGCACGTGAGCATCGAGACCAACAGACCATACAGTAACCAAAGCATGAAGCTGGGCGGTTCGCAGATCCCTTGGATGATCCTCAACCTGGGTCACATGCTCCGCACCAACGTCATCTCCGGTGGTCGCACGGGTGACCGCTTTGCGGGTGGTAGGGAAGCTCAGATCTACCTCTCTGAAGACCGCTGGACGGTCTTCGGCTGGGCCGGCCACATTGAATTACGCTCCCGCAAGGAAGCCTGGGCCCTACTCAGGGCTCTCCAAAAGACCCTTGACCAGGCACACGACAAGCTGAAGTAGACCTCTTCGGTTGACCCCGTTGGGGTTGTTGGTTCGGTTGGGGCCCGCGGGGCCCTTGCAGGTAGCTTCTGCAACCCGCATAATCTCTCCCTCTTGTCCGTCCCCCGAAAGGAGACATCTCATGCCCCGTGGTATCCCCGGTTTCGGCCCCAACGCGAAGGCCGCCAAGACCGCCCGCCAGCAGACCAACGGCGCGACCGTTGTGATCGGCACCCCTGGCACCCTCACCGGCGTGGCTGAGCAAGCTGGCGACGGCGACGCGTTCATCCAGACCCAGCAGCCCTTCCGGGTTGCGATCACGATCGAGGGCACTGCGCCTCTGCTCTGCCATCGCTACTCGGTCGAGTCCGTTGCCGAGAAGGCCACGATGAAGAAAGGCAGTGAGGGCAAGAAGATGGACGACGTCGAGTCGTACATCTACCGCGATCACGATGGGTTCATTTGCCTTCCGGGCAAATACCTCAAGGGTGCGCTCGTCGAAGCGGCCAAGTTCAAGCAAGACCCCCGCAGCCCCCGCAAGTCCGCCAAGGACCTCGTGCGGGCGTCGGTGATCCCGCTGACCAACCTGGCTCAGCTGATCCCTATCGGCTCCAAGGGCAAGCCCACCAAGGCTTGGGACGGCCTCGACACCCAGCGTGTCCGCGTTCAGCAGAGCGCGGTCAGCCGCACCCGCCCCATCTTTCACGAGGGCTGGAAGGCCAGCTTCGTGCTGATGGTCAGCTTGCCGGAGTACGTGACGCCGGCTCTGCTGCGCCAGATCCTGAACGATGCCGGCCGCCTGGTCGGCGTGGGCGACTTCCGGCCGGATTACGGTCGCTTCGAGGTCGTCAGCTGGGAAGTTCTCGGCGACGACTAGACAGGAAGCTTCCTGTGTAGTAACATCCACACGTTCCGTTCATGAACGACCGCCCTTCTCACGAAGGTGCGGAGATCGGCGCCCCACCACACGGCCAGGCCGGGCGTGGTAAGGCGTGGTCAGGCCAGCCTCGGCGCGGCGTGGCTCGGTACGGTACGGCGTGGCTCGAAACCCTCTGGTGTGGCGCTTAGTTGGCCCATCAGGGGGTTTCGCACATTTTCCAGGGTCAGGCAAGCCCAGGCCGGGAGTGGCCAGGTGCGGTGTGGCGAGGTGTGGTGAGGTCTGGTATGGTTTGGTCCGGTAAGCCTTGGCCTGCTACGGCATGGTCCGGCCAGGATAGGAGGTTTACGTGATCATCCAACGTGTCGACATGTGGTCGACCTATTCCAGCGACCGCGTGGCCCGCTGTGTCACGACCAACGGCGGCGTCCGCAACGACGGCAACGCCATCATGGGTGCCGGCGTGGCTCTCAAAGCCAAGCAACTGCATCCGGGGCTGCCGAAGCAGCTGGCGCAGATGCTGCAGGTCATGGGCAACCACACGTTCTGGTTCCCGAGCTACAAGCTTTTCACGTTCCCGACCAAACATGAGAACCCCTGGGCAGACTCGGACCCGCTGCTCATCGAGCAGTCGGCTCGCGAACTGACCCACTGGCTCAACAAGCTGCCGCATCTCCAGACGGTGTACCTCCCGAAGCCGGGCTGCGGCAACGGCAAGCTGCTTTGGGCAGACGTAGAGCCGATCTTGGACCGCTACCTCGACGAACGCGTAGTTGTCGTCGAGCAGTAATCTTCACCCGGTTAGCTATGGCCAGTTCAAGACTAGCCACGGCATGACTCGGTATGACTGGTCGTGGACCCTTTTACTTCCGGCAGGCCTTGGCGCTGGCGGGGTGGGGCAGTGCTCGGCTAGGCAAGGTAGGGCTTGGTTCGGAACCCTTGATCCCGGGGCTAGGCACGACTCGGCGCGAGCTTGGTGGGGCTAGGTTGGGCAAGGCGTGGCAACACACAACTTTTTCTTGGGGCAGGTCTAGCTTCGGCCAGGCCAGGCACGGCAAGGTCCCACAAGGACTCTCACAATTTTTCCCCAGGTCGGGCAAGCCATGACACACCGTGGTTAGGTCCGGTCAGGCTAGGTCGGGCCAGGCATGGCGCGTCATGGATTTCTTTTCGCCCTGCAAGGGGCATTGTCAGATGGCCAGCTGCGGCGTGTCTGGGCGATGCAAGGCGGGGCACGGCGTGGTGTGGACCCTTTTACCCGTCGGCTGGCCGAGCCGGGGCATGATGCGGTGGGGCAAGGTTTGGTTCCGCAAGGCGAGGTCAGGCTAGGTCAGGTGGGGCGGGGTTCGGACCCTTTTACCCAAAGCGTGGCTCGTTGAGGCGAGGCCAGTCATGGCAGGGTTGGGCCCGGAGCCCAAGGAGATAGACATGATCGTTTCGTTCCACGTGGACGTGCCTTGGGCAAGCCCTTCGGACACCATCGAAGTAGCCGCTCACAAGCTGCGGCAGATGCTCAACGGCTTCACCGAAAATCCGAACACGCACCCGGACGTCCGCATTGTTGTCGACGAGTTCAAGTCGCGAGAGGACCACAATGCCTTCTCGTGAGTACCGCTACATCTTCGAGATCTGCGTAGGGCCTAACCCCGGGCAGATCGACTTCATGCGTAACAGCAGCGAGCTGCCTTGCGGTCAAGTTGCGCCGCTCAGGGGCACCACATTCGATCCACCCAATTTCTACTGGGTGCGGACGACCCGGGGCTACCAGCAAGTGCCCACGCACGTCCGGCGGTACGCTTACGACAATGACGTGAGCCCCTCGGAGTTGGGCATGCTGCCTATCTGCATGGTCTGCCCTTACCAGCTTGCGTGCTTCACCAAGCACGAGCTGCCGTCGCGTGACATCGGCAGCATGGGCCGGCCTACCCCACAGGACCTGCCCATCAACTGGACCCCAATCGAGGGCAACTCCCTTTATCGCCGGGCCCTAATTCGCTTGTCCCCGGAGGTGCCTTTTGCGACGTCCCCGAACGGCATGTAATCCCGTTCTGGCCAAACAGATCCAAGAGATCTGTCTTGAGCTGCGGCGCAACTACAACCCATGGGCTCACATGTACGGGAAGCAAAAGCTGCCCACGCTGACGCAGCTTATCAGCTACAGGGCTGCTCCCCGGGTTCAGCAAGCTTCTCAGTACCAAGCCCAGCTCTACGCGTGGGCCTACCAACAGATGATGGGAGGCTTTTAGTGGCCGCGGCAAACCCACAAAGAGATAAAGTATTCAAGTATCTTCGGGGCGGCTACGAGTACAAGATGGTTTGGATTGACGCAACAGGTATTTATACCTACGAAGAAGTGCGTGCAGTTCTCGAAGCTTTAGAAAAAGAAAACTCGAAAGCTTATCACGTAATGGATTACTGGATTCGCACACGCATATCCAAAGTTAAAATTGCTAAGCAGCTTAAATGTAACCCATCTACTGTAAAAAGACAGTTAGATAATCTTGTCGATATGTTTCTTGCACGTTTGCATAAATAAGAGGTAGCTAATGAGCAAGGACGAGTTCACGCTGTTCAAGGACCAAACCTGGCTGGACCGCTGGGACTCTAACAAGTACATCCCAGCGGACGACGATGACTTCCGCCGGGCGAGCCTGGTGCCCCTCAAGAAGCTGGCCGACCTCCGCAAGTTCGTGGACGAGCTGGCGGCGGGTTGTTCAGATTCCGCGGTCGCCAAGCGCGCTGGCCAGCTCGCCAAGCAGCTGCACGAGTACAGCAACCCACCGAGCAGGCGCGAGCCCGACAACGAGAAGACCGTCATGGAGCGCCTTGCAGACGAGCTGTACCGCGAGCTGCACTACCGCATGGGCGCCAACCAGAAAGAAGACGTTGTCAGCAGCTTCGTGTGGGACCTAGAAAAGGTTCGTGAAGAGCTGATGGTTTTCAAGCAGCCTGAGTTCTGGCTTACCATCAATCACGGTGGCGCTTCGTCGCATCACAAGCTCCCAGAGCCCAAGGCTCCTCTGCGTGAGGGTGGGCTGATCCAGTTGCCCTACATGGGCTCAGATGCCCTTAGCTACACCTTTTGGCGCATCACGGGAGTTCGTATGAGCTTTGACGAACGCCGACTTACCCACCAGGTTTTCCTGAGTGGCGACCTTGTGGAGGTTTTGTCCCTGTAAAGTGCTAGAATCAGTCGTGGAAGGAGACAACCATGCCTGATCAAGCACTTCGGACACCAGCAGAGAACGCAAAACTTCGGCAAGAACGCTACGCTCAAAGTGAGAAGGGCAAGGCTCGCCGCAAGCAGCATCGAACTGAGAACGCCGAGAAGGTCAGCCAGCAGAAGAAGCAAAGCTACGAGAAAAATAAAGAGCATTACTCAAAAAAGAACCAAGAGTGGCATAAGAAAAACCCTGAAGCAAGTAAAAAGATTAAACAAACTTACATAGAAAAGCACCGAGAAGAACTTCGTGCGCGCAGTAAAGCTTATTATAGCAAACCGGCTATAAAGCAAGCTGCAAAATATGCTCATGTTCGACGTACTTACGATCTTACACCGGAGCAATTCAACAATTTACTTGCAGAACAAGCAAATCTTTGTAAAATTTGCGGACAACCAGACACTTCTAAGCGCGGTGTCCTTCACGTTGACCACTGTCATAAGACAGGCAGAGTCCGTGGGTTGCTGTGCTTCAAGTGCAACACAGCGCTTGGAAAGTTCAAAGACGACCCCCAATTACTTCGCAATGCGTTGGCCTACCTTGAGGAGGCCGAAGGAGGCTAATCCATGTCAAGGGAGCTGTACATCAGCGTAGACGTAGAGGCCGACGGCCCGATCCCGGCTCAGAACAGCATGCTCAGCTTCGGCGCCGTGGCCTACTGGCCGTCCGGCCGTGTGCTGGGCACGTTCACCCGCAACCTGCAGCCCCTGCCCGGTGCTGTGCAAGACGCCGACACGATGGCTTGGTGGGCCAACCAAGGGGACGCCTACGCCAAGGCCACGGCCAACCCTGCAGACCCCGCGGTCGCCATGCCTGAGTTTGCTCAGTGGCTGGACGACCTGGCGATCAGCCACGGTGCCAAGCCGGTGATGGTCGGCTACCCGATCCTCTACGACGGCATGTGGCTGCACTGGTATCTCATGCGGTTCGTCAAGCGCTCGCCCTTCTCCCATTCCGGCATCGACATCAAGACACTGGGTATGCTTGCCCTGAACACCAGTTACCGGTCGGTAGGCAAGCGCAACCTCAAGAAGCTTTTCCCGAGCAACCTGCCGCATACCCATGTGGCTCTCGACGACGCCACGGAGCAGGGCGAGCTGTTTCTCAAGATGCACGCAAGCCTGCAGAGCTTCAACTGCGACAAGTGCCGTGTCAGCTGCCGCTGTGGCTAGAAAGAGGCCCTCATGTACAGCGAGATCGTCATCAAGTTCAAGAAGCCCATGAACACCGAGTACGGGGCTCTGGGCGCTGCGTCAGCTGCCCTCACCGCGGTCATGATGAAAACCACGCTCCCGGACGATGTCGAAGATGTTCAGCTGGGCACAAACGTGACTCCGGGCGAGTTCTTGCCCCCAACCGTCAAGCACCCCGATGCCATCTAATCAGCCGGACATTAGGCACCACGTTCGGTTCGGTAACGTGCATCACTCACAAAGTTTGACGGTCAGCTGGGAAAGCAACAGTGATGAAGACTGGCTGGCCATCTACCAAGGTGACCAGCGGATTACACTGGACCCCAACTTGTCGGGAGCCTTGGCGCTGATCTGCCAGAACTGGACTATGACCTATCCGCACCCGCCCGTTGGCTACAATGAAATTGCTGCGCCAAATCACGGCGCTTGGGGGCAGCCTTGGCGTCATGCTCGTCGGTTGGTTTCTCGGGCAGAGCAAACTCAGACTCGGCTGCTGCGGTTGGCCATTTTCTGGTTTGTTGCTCACATGCTCGTTATGCTCGTGACTTTTATACTACGCTGAGGAGGTGAGACCGTGTACCCCGCTTTCGAGACCGAATGGGCCGTCTTCGCAGAGGTGTTGGCCCGGCGTGTCGGGAAGCTGGACAAGGCCCTTCACGGGCAGCACAGCCGCCTTAAAAGCCATCAGCTAGGCATCGCCTGGCAAGCCAAGAGCCTGCTGCGTGACCGACTCACCTTGGGTGAAGATGGCCGCCGCTGGATTCAGGTCTCAGACCTGTTCGAGCTGGCACCTGAGAAGTGTGCCCTCGGCAAGCTGATCAAGCTCATGCAGGCCGCACGGGAAGCCGGATTGCTACCGCACACCGAGTTCGAAGTACGTGTTCACGCTCTGCTCTGGGCTGGTCTTGATCGACACGGGCGCGACGTGAGCCTGCACAACTACTTCAAGAGCTGGGATGCTCTGGAGTGGCTCAAAGCCAACACCTCAGCTTTAACGGGTTACAAGACTTTCGACGCGCTGGTCAGTGACGCGGGTGCAACCCGAGGTCTATTGTCCAAGTGGGTGTGCATCTCTGCTAACCCGCTGGACATGTTACTGGCCAGCGAGTTCTGTAGCTACACCAGCTGCTTCAGCTTGTCAGGTGGCCGCTCGCAGACGATTCTCAGCTACATGATAACAACCTTCACAGGCATGGCCTACATCACGGCTGAGCCTAACTTTGACGCCCACAAGCACGGCCGCTCGTGGTTCTTCCACGATGACCCTGATCACTTTGTTCTGGGCCGCCGCTACGGTGAGATCACACACGTCATGGAGATGCTGGCACACTGGCTCAAGCCGGAACAGCCTGTTGAGCTAAAACCGAGTTACCCCGTCAACTGGATCAACAACGCTGAGACCAATCAGGACCACTACCGCTTCAACGCGTGGGTCGACACGGCAGACATCGGCTTCATCACCTGGGACCCCGAACGGGGCGAGAAGTTTCGGTCCCTCACGTTCCCGTCGGCATTGTGCGTAGGCTGCGGTGAGACAACCATCAGCTCAGTCTATGGATCCAGCTGGTTTTGCACCGGCTGTCAGGCCGGCAAGTGGCTGTGCATTGGTTCCTGCGGCAACGTTTTCGACGAGAACCCAGAGAATCCTGCCCAGCGTCGGTGCGAACCCTGCAACGAAGAAGCCCGCGCTCGCGAGGCCGAGCGGGAAGCTCGAATGGCTCGCCACCGGGCTGAACAAGAAGCCAACCTGGTGCAACAACTGCGCCGCACAGGCAGCTACACAAACTGGGAAAACAACTCCTGGTATTGGACAGCGACCGGCGGGAGCACAGGCACAGGCACGAGCACAGGCTACATCAACGTCACGTACAACACGTACGGGACTACTGCAACAACAGTCACTGTCACAAATAGCACGTGCACCCCAGTGCGGGACGCAGGCACACAGGCTTAGCGCCTGAAGGAGGATACCCCGTGAACCACCTCGAAGAGCAGTTCAAGGGCCGCAAGTTCTGGAACTACCTGTCGATCAAGAAGACCGACATCAAGAAGAAAACGTACACGCTGGAGTCGGTGGGCATGGACCCCGACACCGGGGCGCCCATGATGAACTACCGGGCCGACAAGAGCGGCACGCTGTACACCATGGACGCCAACCGCTTCTTCGGCATGGCTAAGTCCGGTAAGAAGTGGCTGCCCCGCTTCCTGCTGGCCGCCCAGGAGTTCCAGACGACGGCCACCGACACGGATCTTGCCCGGCAGGAGGGCGCCGACGAAGAGGACGAATAGCCCATGCCGATCCCCGGGAGCTTCCGCCTGTACAAGATCCCGCTCGCCCACGTCATGGGTACGCGCGAGCGGTTCGTGCTGCACGAAGCAGTGCTGCGGCTCCCGTGCGGCACCCGGCCCGAGGGCGGGCACTACCACGCGGACAGCCTCTGGGTGCTGGCCACTGGCGGCTTCATCAAGCTGCCCGGTCCCGGCGACAAGCCGGGACAGCACCCGCTGTGCAGCTTCTGTTCGCAGCAGCTGCACTGCGCGTCCAGCAACAACTTCGCGCGCCCGGACACGACGGACCTCCCCGTCGTCCGGGCTTTGGACTTACCTCGGTACGCGGGTGACTTCACGGTGGGCGAGAACGTCATGATCCTCGACACCAGCAAGCTGCTCACCGCACCGTTCGACGACCCGGAGGAAACCCCGTGAACTTCAAGAACGACAAGCTTGTCGAGCAGATCAACATCTCGATCGCCTGCATGGATGACGGCCCGGAGAAGGACGCCCTCAAGCTCAAGGCTCAGCAAGCCAACGAGAACCAGCGAGTCCGCAACACCATGCTGGACGTGCTCACCGAGCACGCGCCCTACTTGCTCCCCGTGATCGAAGCCAAGATGCGCGAGCAGGACCTGCTGGAGGACTAGATGGCTAACTTCTACGGCACCAGCCGCAGCAACTACTTCCGCGTCCGCAACGGGGTTCTGTTCAAGGGCTGGGTAGAAATGCGCGGGCTGCAGCTGCTCGACAAAGACCACGTCGACAGCGAGGGACACCTCGTTGAAAAGCTCTGGGGCATTGCTCCAGGCTCCTCAAGCGAAGACGGTTGCTGGCCCAGCTACGAGTTCAACGTCTACACGGCCGAGGTCAAGGGCCGGATCATGTCGGGCATCGACGGCACCACGGTCAAGCACGTGGACGTTGATCTTCGCATCGAAGAGCGCGAAGACGGTGACGAAGAAGCCGAGCAGGCCGAAGCCCGCCAGCTCTACCAGGAGCACCTTGAGACGCTTCCTGAGTGGGACCCGCGGCTTCAGCCCTACACCCGCATCGACAACATTCACATCACAACCGAAGACTACGAGATCGACATTGTCGCCGAGCTGACCAACCACCTGGCTGACGGTGAAGTGGCTGTGCTGATCTCTGTCGGCAACGAGAAGCTTCGGTACATCTGCGGCCGAGCGATTGCCTTCAACAACAAGCGCGAAGAACGTCGCATCGATCTCAACGACATCTACGAACTGGCTGCAGAGCTGGGGCCCAACGTCACTGAAGCAGCCTACTGAACCGAGTGACCAACCTCACCAACCGAAACAACAGAGGAGGCCCCTATGCCTAGGGTGGCTCGTGTCCGCATCTTGGTGGAGTCGTCGTACTTGGTCGACCTAGACAACCAAGATATGGTTGACCACGCGCGGGAAGCCTTGGTCGAAGACATCGAGAACAACGTCCGGGAAGAGCTAAGCAAGCTGCATCAGGACATCGAAACAGTGCTTGAACCAGGAGCGTCGATCGACGACATTGAGGAGTTTCTCATGATGCACCTCCCCAACGAAGAAGAGTCCGAAGACTTGCCGTCCGCGGAGATGCTGCAGGAGCTGTCCGATGGCCAAGCGTAAGGTTGAAGAAGGCCCTGGCTATGTCTACAAGATCCGTCGGATCGCTGACGGCAAGTGGTCAACGGGCGGGCGACAACCCAACTGGACCCTGTCCGGCAAGTCGTGGACGCTGGGTAGCCTACGGGCTCACCTGGCCTTGTTCCTAGACTCGGACGACCGCAAGGGCTACCCGGTCACGTACGACTACCCCTACGCAAACTGCGAAGTCATCAAAGTCAAGGTCATCTACGAAGCCTCTGACGTCATTCCGGTCGACAACGAGATCGGCCTCATGCGCCTGCGGCGCATCCAAGAGAGCGAAAAGCGTCGCCTGGGCCTCATGGGCGCCGGCGGCTGTGTTGACCGCGCTCAAGCAGCTCAGCAAAACCCCTAACCACCCCCACCCCCGAAGGAGAACCAAGCCGTGAACAACCCGATGGAACAGATGATGCGCGAGATGAAGCGGAAGGCTGAAGAAGCTGCTGCTCGGGTCGTGGTGGGCCACCTGACTCCGGCCGAGAAGGCCAACTTCGACGCGCTGGGCCCGCTCGTCGACAAGCTCAAGAGCTTGGAAGAGCAGAAGAGCCGCATCGACGCTCACTTCGACGAGCAGATGTCGAAGGTTGCTTATCTGATCCAGCGCCAGAAGATGGTCGCCTGGGAGACAGTCGAGAAGCGCCTGGGCCTGACGGCAGATACCAGCTTGACGCTGGACGAAGACAACAATGACGCCGTCACCATCCACCGCCGCGACGCCAAGCGCCTGGGTATCCCTTTCGAGGAGCAGGGCATGAGCCCTCTCGACCACCAGGACCCGGCGCAGGACATCCTGACCATCCTGAACGGCCTCGGCGGCCCGCTGGGCGAGGACTAGACCCATGGGCTGCTGGAACGGCACCTGCGGGCTGAGCAACCTCCCGATTCACGCGGGTGAGCCCGTCGTGGCTTACCTGGTTGCGGTCTCGCAGCACATCGACCCCAACGGGTCTTGCTACTCGATGGAGCCGGCTTACCCGGTGTCACTGCCGATCCGCGCCCGCTACAACGACTACGGCTCGATCGAGGAGGTTAACCTCCTCGATCCGGTCGTCCAGCTCACCGCGAAGGCCTTCGGGATCGAACCCGATGCCTTCGAGGAATGGGTCGGCGGCATCTCCACTGGGGACGTCAAGCTCAAGTACAACCCATATCAGGACCCCAACAAGGGCGACACCATGATCCCGTTGCTGGAAAAGCAGCTGGCCGGTGGCGAGATCACCCAAGAAGACATGGACAAGTACCTGGAGCACACACGCTTCATGCGTGAAGCCCAGAACAAGGTCGGCCTCTGGATGGCTCGTGCGGACGTCTACGATGCCTTCGCGGGCCTCGACAAGTTCGTCCAACGTGGCCACATCGGGGCTTTGCGGCTGCTCGGCGAGCTGCAAGCTTACGTCCAAGAAGACACCGAAGACCTCGAAGGCATCGCACCCGAACATCAAGAACGGGCCAAGCAGGCCTTAAAGAGGCAGCGGTCCATGACCTTGTTCAGTGCGCGCAGCTGGTCAGAGCACCCGACCGAGAAGGACTACAACGACCCGACCAAGCCTCGCAAGGTCTGCTACGACAATCCCTTCACCATCACCATCAGCGACTCCGGCTACGCCGGTGCCGGCCATGCCACACGGACCATGGAGGTCTACCGAGACTGGATGCTGGAGCAAGTTCAGGACGGTGGCAACATTGACCCGCTGGTCTTGCCTGTGATCCAGCACGGCATCGTCTCCCGAGCCATCGAGCGCATGCGCATGACCTGGCTTCCCAACTCGGGTCGCGGCTCCCAATCTGAGTGCTACGAGTGGAACCTGCATCTGGCTGAGACCATTGTGTCGATCGCCACGTCCAGAGCCCAGGGTCGTAGACTCGACGACGAGGAGAACTAGATGAAGCTCTTCATCCCGGAGATTGGCACCCGGCTCCGCCTTACGGCGGACTGGGTCTTTTCCTTGCACTACGAAGGCCGCAACGAGGGGCTTCTCAAGTTCTTCGAGCTGATTGTGCCCAACGACGGCAGCAGTGGAGCCCGCGGTTTGCTGATGCGAGCTGACGGATCGTCCTCGCACTACGGTCACTGGGACGGCGTGGATCGCTGGGATGCTGACATCCCGGTTTCCCACGCTACGCGAGTGACCCTGCCGGCCGGCACCGAGCTGATTTTGGACCGCATCTACATCCGCAAAGGCAAAGACGCGTTCTCGTCAGTCACGTTCCGTACGGTGGTGCTCCCGGGCACAAAAAGCAAGCCCCGCTTCTGGGCCAAGCTCGCTGACGTCAACACGCTGGAAGTCGAGCTTCTCGACGTTCCCGTCACCGCAGGAGGTAACTAGCGTTGGCTTTCACACTTCGCATCTCCATGGAGAACTACTTCAAGGAACCTCTTGATCAGTTCATCCAGTGGGTTTCCGCTGTCCGCACCGAAGTCACGCCCGAAGGCAAAATCCAGTATTTTGTCATGGATGAGCACAAGTTCACGGTGGACCCTGTCGCTCGCAAGGTCAACCTTGAGAATGCAGGCTGGCGGTCTTCGGATTGTATCCGAGAAGACCACTCAGATTCAGCGTTTGGTGTGGGCTTGTACATTAACAAGATCGAAGGCTTGGACCACAAACTCCGGGCCATGTGCGAGCCCTACGCCATCGAGATCGCCAACAGCCTGCGCGCTGTTCTACCTGCTGGCCTGGGTAAGCCTGAAGTCCAGTCTAACGGCTGGATCACAGCAGCCATGCACTTGGAGCGTAAAGCCAAGCAGGACTTGCAGACCCAAGGTCTGATCAAGAAGAACATCTACGACCTCGCCAAAGACCTATTTGGTGCGGACGAGTACGGCTTGGAACTCTCCAAGTACAACTGGGTCTGGCTCAACTGGGACGGCATCCAAGAGGTTCGCCACAAGGCCCCCGGTGCGTTCTACTTCTTGGAAAACTTGTACAAACAGGACAAGGACAAGCGCTACGGGGACTACGACGACGAGGGCAACTGGGTCCAAACGGTCGCACCGAACTGCGACCCCGAAACAGGGCGTTACCTCAACTTGCTGGGCACGCTGAAGACCTTCATCCTGGACTGCTGGAAGCTCACGAAGGGCGACTGGAAGCTCATCACGGGTCTTAGCCTCAAGCACGGCAAGTGGCTCAAGCGAGATGGCCCGGCCGTTGGTTTGGCCATCGCGTTGCAGGCCGTCCGTGAAGGCGACCGGTTCCCGAAGGTCACGGCGATGCAGGCAATCGAGCGGTTTTTGCGTGACAACGACAACCGTCTGCGGGCCATGAAGAACCGCGTTTCGGTAACGCGGGCGAAGACCGACCCAACGGTTTCGGTGCTCCAGCTTATGTGCTACACGGCACTGCTGGCGGGCAACGATGCCCCCAACATCAAGAACTGGGTCAAGCTGGAGTTCGAGCAAGTCACGGACTGGTTTGTAGCCGAAGGCCACCAGATCATCCCGGACAAAAACCAGCAAAAGCCCACGCGCAACATCGAGATCCGCAAGCCCGACGGCACCTCCGAAAAGAAGACGGTCAACGCTTGGCGTTGGTTCGTCCAGAAGTCGGACCAGTGGCACGAGGAGCGGGCGCGCAACGCTCACGTCTCGGCCGACGACCGCCGCAAGAGCTGGAGCAGCCCGCTGGCCGCTCACGTCCACGGCGACTACATGTTCATCCCCATGCTCACCGCCGAAGACCTTATCATCGAGGGCAACGTCATGGTGCACTGCGTGGGATCGAGCCCGTACATCAACCCGTCGTTGCAAGGCGAGAAGCTCATCTGGTCCGTTCGTGACATGGAGGGCAACCGCCTAGCCACGTTCGAGATCAAGGCCGGTCGCAATGAAGACGGGTCCGTACGCGACACCAACAAGAACGGCAGCCCGACGATCTGGTCTTACGGCCAGATGCGCGGCAAGCGCAATGCTGACATGAACGAGCAGCTCAAGAAGCCTTGCGAGGCTATGCTCGACCGCTTCAACAAGGTCCGCCAGGATGCTTGGCTCGAAGTCGAGAAGCTCCGCAAGGAAGCTGAAGAGGCCGAGCGAGTTCGCAAGCGCGAAGAGAAGACCGAACAACAGAAGCAACTCACGGCCGCGGGTGCCCGCGACGGTGTGAAGCGCAAGGCTTACCAAAAGGCTGTCAAAGACGGTATCCAAGGGCTCACAGAGCCTGAATACGAACTGCCGGCTTTGAAGCTGCTGTTCGGAATCGTCGACAAGCCCAAGAAGACCGACACGCCGGCTGCCGATGCAGCTGTCGCCGAGGTCCCTGAGATGCCGACGGTGGTGACCAACATCACTGAGATCGCCGATCATCAGCAAGTGGTCATACCTGAAATCCCTGAAGTCCACAACCCTAACCCCGAACAACCGGCTCAGCCGGAGGAGGAACTGCCTCATGCCGTTGTCGCCTGAGATGTACAAGGGCCACGAGCGGGCCCACGAGCTGGTCACCCAGTGGCGCAAGAACGGCTACGCCAACGGTTCGGGCTCGGACAACATCAAGATGTTCGAGTACCTAATCCACATGGAAGACGAAGTCGAGAACCTGATGTCCGACGCCCCGCGGCCTGTCGCTGTGGCCGCTGGCTCGGTCGGCGACTCCAAGCTCCAGAGCCGGATCACCGAGCTGGAAGGCCAGCTGCGAATTGCCCAGGCCGGCGGCCCGGCCAAGCCCCAGACCACCAGCGCCGCCGTCAAGACTGTCTTGGCGGACCTGGAGACTGCTGAAGAGCGGATCGCCGCCCTGGAGCAGGAGAACAACGAGCTGCGGGCGCGGCCGGTCGAGTCCGAAGACAGCAAGGTCCTCAAGTACCGCGTTGCGGAGCTGGAGACCATGCTGACCAAGGGTCACGATGCGGCCGAAAAGCTGCTCGACGCTCTCACGGTCGTCCCCACGGTTCGCCTGGCCGAGGACGAGAAGCCGGTCGTCGTCGGGCCGCCCCCGGTGACGGAGGCGACCAGCAAGGTCGACAAGGCCCCTGCGGCCAAGTCGGACAAGGTGACGGACTTCAAGCGTCCTGAGCCCAAGCCGCCCGCGGCAACCCCAGTGACAAGCAGCGACGCGGCTGACGTCGTGGTGGAGCTGAGCAACATCGTGAAGCCCTGGAAGAAGGGCATCTCGGTGCGCGAGCAGAAGGGCAACCTCGTCTTCACCCAGGCCGGTGAAGACTACATCACGTTGAAGCCGAAGGGCGACAACTGGGCCGTGGCAAAGAGCGTGTCGACCAACCCGGTCTTCAAGCGCACCGCCGAGGCCATCAAGCACTTGCTGGTCTAGCCAACTAACCACTAACAGGCGGGGAAGCACCCCTTCCCCGCCTGAAGGTTGTCTGCTATAGTGCTAGCATGATTCGAGCTGACACGTACACCGAAGGTCATCAGGTAAGTTCCGTAGGAGCGACCACCTTCACAATGACCATCCAGTTCACCTGCGACGAGGTGGACGTCAACAACCTGATGCTCATGCAACGCACGTGCCAAGCAGACCCCAACGCATTGTTGTGTGATCTCATGGCAAGCAACATCAACTACAAGATGCCCGGAGACGGGCGCTTTGGTGCTATCTTCGAGGACTTGATGTTCAAGCAGAACACCAGAACTGAAGCTTATCTTCTGGCCGGAGCACGCTTCCC
>Ga0073903_10000164_pt1 | contig 34111 bp, 39 predicted proteins | sample KloWWTKNB14_bulk_FD_66665 | JGI IMG/M metagenome (GOLD analysis project Ga0073903, IMG submission 66665) | Active sludge microbial communities from Klosterneuburg, Austria, studying microevolution and ecology of nitrifiers - Klosterneuburg... | ecosystem: Engineered > WWTP > Aerobic digester >... | reverse complement strand
TCGCGTTCACCTCGGACCGAGGAGGATCCCCGCAGGTCTACCGGATGCCGGCCGAGGGCGGCGCCGCCCAGCGGCTCACGTTCGAGGGCACTTACAACGTGCGCCCGCGCTTCAGCCCCGACGGCAAGTCGATCGCCTTCGTGCAGCGCGAGTCGGGGAAGTTCCGCATCGCGGTGCTCGAGGTCGACACGGGGCAGGTGACCGTGCTCACCGACGGCACGCTCGACGATTCGCCCAGCTACGCGCCCAACGGCAAGATGATCCTCTACGAGGCCCAGGTGGGCGGCCGCGGCCAGCTCGCCGCGGTGTCGAGCGACGGCCGCGTGCGCCAGCGCCTCGTGTCGTCGGCCGGCGACGTGCGCGATCCCGCGTGGGGACCGTTGCCTACGAACTGAGCGGGGCGCAGAATCCCGCTTTCCGTGCAATGAGCGCATCACCCGAAAGGAGCCAGCCGTGAAGAAGATCGCCCTCGCCATCGTTGTGGCCTCCCTCGTCGCCGCGTGCGGCAGCCAGGAGGTCAAGAAGGACGTGCCGGTCGCCGACCGCACGACGCCCACGACGCAGCCTTCGCGGCCCGCGACCTCGACCACGACCTCGCCGACGACCCAGCCGGCGATCGCGGCCAACCCGCTCACCGACCCGAAGAACATCCTGTCCAAGCGCAGCGTCTACTTCGACTTCGACTCCAACGTCGTGAAGGACGAGTTCCGCCCCGTGGTGCAGGCGCACGCGCGCTACATGGTCGAGAAGAAGGACGCGAAGATCCGCGTCGAGGGCAACTGCGACGAGCGAGGCAGCCGCGAGTACAACCTCGCCCTCGGCCAGCGCCGCGCCGAGGCCGTGAAGCGCGTGATGACCGTGCTCGGCGTTCAGGAAGGGCGCATCGAGACCGTGAGCTTCGGCGAGGAGAAGCCCGCCGCCGCCGGCCACGACGAGGCCGCCTGGGCGCAGAACCGCCGCGGCGACATCAAGTATGCGGGCGAGTAGCACCCGGCTCGCGGTGGCGGCCTTCGCCGCCGCCGCCGGCCTCGCCCACGCCGGGCTCTTCGACGACGACGAGGCGAGGAAGCGCATCGAGGACATGCGCGCCGCGCAGGAGAAGGGCGCGAAGGAGACCGCCGATCGCCTCGCGCGCATCGAGGAGAGCATCCGCAGCATCGGCGTCGTGGAGCTCCTTCGGCAGATCGAGACGCTCAACGCCGAGATCGCGAGGCTGCGCGGCGCCAACGAGGTGCTCGCGAACCAGGTGGAGCAGGTGCAGAAGCGCCAGCGCGACTTCTACCTCGACCTCGACTCGCGGCTGAAGCGCGTGGAGGGCGTGCCCGCGGCGCTGCCGGCCGGCGCGCCCGACGCGGCGGCGCCGGCGGTGGCGGCGGCCGACCCCGCGGCAGCCGCCTCGAAGCCCCCGTCCAAGGAGGAGCAGGCGCGCGAGGTGAAGGCCTACGACGCTGCCTCCGGCCTCTTCCGCCGCAACGACTTCGCCGCCGCGGCCGAGGCCTTCCGCGCCTTCCTCAAGGACTTCCCGCAGAGTGCGCTCGCGCCCAATGCCACCTACTGGATCGGCATCTGCCAGGCCGCGCTGAAGGACTACAAGGGCGCGCTGGCGACGCAGGAGGGGCTCATCAGCCGCTACCCGCAATCGCCCAAGGCCCCGGACGCGCTGCTCGCGATCGCCGCCATGCAGGCCGAGCAGGGCGACCAGGGCTCGGCCCGCAACACGCTGGAGGACATCATCGCCCGCTATCCGGCCTCGGAAGCCGCCGGCAAGGCGCGCACGCGCCTGGCGGCCACGCGGCACTAGGGGGAGGCGCGGCCGTGCCGCGTGCCGTCGTCCTCCTCTCCGGGGGGCTCGACTCCGCCACGGTGCTCGCGATGGCGCGCGAGGAGGGGCTCGCATGCCATGCCCTCTCCGTCGACTACGGCCAGCGCCACCGCGCGGAGCTCGTCGCGGCGGCGGCCGTGGCCCGAGCCCTGGGCGCGATCGAGCACCGCATCGCGCGCGTGGACCTCGGCGTATTCGGCGGCTCGGCCCTCACCGACCGGTCGATCGCGGTTCCCGTGGAGCCGACGACCGGCATCCCGGTCACCTACGTGCCGGCGCGCAACACCATCTTCCTCGCCCTCGGTCTCGCCTACGCGGAGGTGATCGCGGCCGACGCGATCTACACCGGCGCCAACGCCGTGGACTACTCCGGCTACCCGGACTGCCGCCCGGAGTACCTCGCGGCCTTCGAGGCCATGGCGAACCTCGCCACGAAGCGGGCCGCCGAGGGCTCGCCCATCGCCATCCGCGCCCCGATCGTGCGCTTCTCCAAGGCGGACATCGTGCGCCGGGGCACGGGGCTGGGCGTGGACTTCTCCCTCACGGTGTCCTGCTACGACGCGGACGAGGCGGGCCGCGCCTGCGGGCGCTGCGACGCCTGCCGCCTGCGCCGGGACGGATTCGCGGCCGCCGGCGTCGCCGACCCGACCCGCTACCGCCCCGGGGCGGGCGCCTGAGGCCCTGCCCATCCGGGTAGGGCCTCCCCCCCTTCGGAGGGATGGGCCTTCGGCGGGGCATTCCCAATAATGGACGACCAACCCGGGAGCCCCCATGAGCACTGCCGCCTCGAACCTGCCCGCCGTCGTCGCCTGGTCCGGCTTCGCCATCGCGTTCGTCTTCGGCGCCGTGGCGCAGCGCACCAACTTCTGCACCATGGGGGCGATCTCCGACATCGTGAACATGGGCAGCTGGGGCCGCATGCGCATGTGGATGCTCGCCATGGCCGTGGCCATCGCGGGCGCCGCGGCGCTGCAGCTCGCGGGCCAGGTCGACCTCTCGAAGTCGATCTACACGCGGCCGAACTTCGCGTGGCTCTCCTACCTCGTGGGCGGCTTCACCTTCGGCGTGGGCATGACGCTCGGCTCGGGGTGCGGCAACAAGACGCTGGTGCGCATCGGCGCCGGCAACCTGAAGAGCGTCGTCGTCCTCGCCTTCCTCGCGATCTCGGCCTACATGACGATGAAGGGGCTGTTCGGCATCTGGCGCGTGCGGCTGCTCGAGCCCGCGGCCATCGACCTCGCGGCGCGGGGGCTCGCGGGCCAGGACCTGCCCTCGATCGTCTCCGCCGTGGCCGGGCTCGACCGCAAGGCCGCGTACGCGGGCGTGGCGGGCGTGGCGGCGCTGGCGCTCGCGGCCTTCGCGTTCAAGGACCGCGACTTCCGCACCGACTTCGACCACGTGCTGGGCGGCGTGGTGCTGGGCGCGCTCATCGTGGCGGGCTGGTACGTGACCGGCCACGTCGGCTTCGGCGAGAATCCCGACACGCTGGAGACGGTGTTCTTCGGCACCAACAGCCGCACGATCGAGTCGCTCTCGTTCGTGGCGCCCGCGGCCTACCTGCTGGAGATCCTGCTGCTGTGGAGCGACGCCTCGCTCGCCTTCACCTTCACGATCATGCTGGCCCTCGGGGTGGTGGCGGGCTCCGCCGCCTGGTCGCTCGCCACGCGCACCTTCCGCTGGGAGGGCTTCGCCTCCGCCGAGGACACCGCCAACCACGTGGTGGGCGGCATCCTCATGGGCTTCGGCGGCGTGACGGCGCTGGGCTGCACGATCGGGCAGGGGATCACGGGCATCTCGACCCTCGCGCTGGGCTCGGTCGTCACCACGCTCGCCATCGTCGCGGGCTCGTGGGCGACGATGAAGTACCAGTACTGGCGCCTCATGCGCGAGGCCTGAGGGCCCGCCCGGTTTGACCCGGTTTCGCCCGGAAAGCTATAATCTCGCGTTTTCCGGGGCGTTAGCTCAGTTGGTAGAGCAGCGGACTTTTAATCCGTTGGTCACTGGTTCGAATCCAGTACGCCCTACCAGGATCTCCTGGCGGGGCGCAGAAGGCTCCCACCGCGTCATCCCGGGTCGTTAGCTCAGCTGGTAGAGCAGCGGACTCTTAATCCGTTGGTCGAAGGTTCGAATCCTTCACGGCCCACCAATTCCCCTTCGCCCGGCCCCGCGCCGGGCGAGCCCCGGCACCGCAGCGAAGGCGCCATGCCCCAGCTCGCCGACCACCTCGAAGACAACGCCGCGCTGCAAGCCGTCCACGCGATCCTCGCGGGCGCCGGCCCCGCGACGGCCCGCATCGAGCAGGCGCTGCGGCTCGTCCGGGGCATCGCGAACGCGACCGCGCACGAGGACACGCGCCGCGCGTGCGCGGTGGCCGAGGCGGCGCTGCAGGGGCTGCCCCGCGACGACTCGCCCGCGGCCTGGGAAGCGATGCTCGCCCGCGAGGGCGCGGCGCGCGCGAGGCCGGAGACATCGCTCGCCGAGCGCGACGTGCTGCTCGTGCGCCGCCAGTTCCTGCGCGACCGCCTCGCCGGGCCCGCCGCGCCGGCCATCCCGCGCATCGCGCACCTCGTGAAGACGGACAGCAGCCCGGGCGACCTGCCGCTCCTCCCGTACCTGTGCTACCGCAGCGCCCTCGCGCAATGCGCCGGCTGGCGATTCGTGCTGCACGCCCCGGCACGACCGCGCGGCCCGCGCTGGGAAGCGCTCCTGCCGCACCTCGACCTCGACATCGCGGTGCCGCCGCAGTGGCTCGGCGACCGGCGGCTCGTCGCCGCGGCCCACCAGTCCGACGTGTGGCGCGTGAAGTCGCTCGTCCGGGAAGGCGGCTTCTACTTCGACTGGGACCTGCTGCTACTGCGCGCGCCGGAGGGCCTGCGCGGCGAGGCGTGCGTGATGGCGCTGGAGCGCCGGGAGGAGGGCTTCGACGAAGTCCTCGGCGTGTCGGCCATCGGCGCGCGGGCGGGAAGCGCGTTCCTCGAAGCGTGGCTCGAGGCGATGCCGGCCGTGTACAACCCGTCCCGCTACGTGTCCCACTCGACGGTGCTCGCGCGAAGCCTCGCGATGCGCCACCCCGCGCTGGTGCGGGTGCTCGGGCACCGCGCGTTCTACCACCCCGGCTGGACGGAGCCCGCGATGGCATGGCTCCTCGATCCCGCACAGCGGCTGCCGCCGGACGAACTGCATGCGGCGCTGGCGGACTGCACGGGCATCCACCTCTTCTGCTCGCACGCGAACTTCCTTCGCTGGACGCACGAATTCGCGGAGCGCGACATCGAACGCCCGCGCTGCAACCTCGCGACGCTCATGCAGCCGTACCTCTGACCGCGCCCGCCGCCCGCTCGCGGCAGGCGCGCACGACCGCGGCCGCGAGCCCGCGCCCGTCGCCGAGGGGGCCCCCGCGCATCCGCGCGCGAAGCGAGAGGCGCAGCGCGCCGCGCCGCGCTGCGTTCCGCGCCAGGGCGGACGCGAGGGCGGCGTACTCGCGCGGCGTGCGCGCGACGAGATCGTCCAGCCCCACGCGGGCGAGGATCGCCGCGACCTGCCGCGAGGCCGGCGCGACCCCGGCCATCGTCACCACCGGCACGCCCATCCAGAGGGCGGCGCACGCGGCGTCGGCGTCGCCGGCCGGAAAGGGATCGAGCACGACGTCGACTCCGGCGTGCCCGGCGAGGCGGTCCGCCCACGGGACCGGCCCGCGCAGCTCGACCCGGGCGGGATCCGCGCCGTGCGAGGCGAGGCGGCGCGCGAGCCGCTCGCGCACCCGCGGGTCATTGAGGGCCGCGTCTGCGAGCACGAGACGCCCCTCCGGCGCCGCGCGCAGGATCGCCCCCCACGCGTGGAGCGCCGCGTCGTCGAGGAGCGCGAGGCGGCCGAAGCGGCCGAACACGGGCGGGCGGGCATCGGCAACGGCGGGCGAGGGCGCATCCTCCGGCCCGGCCCAGGCGAAGGGGCAGCGCGCGAGGACGCCGCCGGGCAGGGGGTCGTCCAGGTCCACGAGCCCGTCGAGGCCATCCGCGCGGACGCGCCTCGCGAGTGCCTCGTCGCCCTCGCCATCCACGAAGGCCCACCGCGGCGCGGCGGCCATCATGGCCTCAGTCATCGTGTCGCGCGCGCGCTGGCGCGCGTACACGCGCACCTCGTCGCTGCGCGCGGCGTGGCCGCGCAGGAGGGCGAGCAGGAACGGGGCGCGCGGGCCGTCGTGAAAGTCGCCGCCGACGTAGCCGATGCGCGGCGCGTCGCCTGCGCCGGCCGATTCCCGCGCGGTTCCGGCAAGCGCGGCTTCCCGTCGATCGGGGCGCAGGGCACGCGCACGCGCGAAGGCGGCGCGCGCGTGCGCGGCATCGGCGCGATCCGCGAGGCAATGCCCGATGGCCCGCCAGGCATCCGCCCAGGCGGGCCGCAGCGCGAGCGCGCGCCGGTACGCATCGAGCGCCTCGCACGGCAGGCCCAGCCGCCGCAGCAGGTCGCCGCGCGCGGCATGGGCCGAAGGCGACGTGGGGTCGCGCGCGATCGCCGCCGCGGTCGCGGCGAGCGCCTCGTCGGTGTCGTCGGGATGCATGGCCCGCAGGTTACGCGGCGCGGCGGGGACCGTCACCCCGTGTGGCAGAATGGCGGGACGCAACGGCGCAGGGGTAACGATGGGGCTCACGCAGGCCTGGCTTCGCGAATTCGGCGCCGACGCCGCGGCCTTCGCGGCGAGCGCGGCCCTGGTGGCAACCTACTACGCGGCCCTCCTCGCGCGCACGCGCCGCGACCCCACCGCGAGCATCCACGGCGTGAACGAGCTGGCGCGCGCCCTCTGGGTGAAGCACGTCATGGCCAATCCCGCCAAGGACGTGATGGCGGTGCAGACGCTGCGCAACTTCGTGATGGGGGCCTCGCTCATGGCGACGACGGCGGCGTTGCTGATCCTGGGCACGCTCACCCTCACCGGGCAGGCGGAGAACATCTCGCGCAGCTGGCACGTCTCCAGCCTGTACGGCTCGGCGTCGGCGGAGCTCTGGGTGCTCAAGGTGATGTGCCTGCTCGCGGATTTCATCGTCGCGTTCTTCGCCTTCGCGCTGGCCATCCGGCTCTCGAACCACGTGGTGTTCATGGTGAACGTCCCCGGGCCGTGGTCGCACGCCGAGCTCTCGCCCGAGGCGGTCGCCGGCCGGCTCAACCGGGCGGGGCGCCACTATGCGACGGGGATGAGGGCCTTCCTCTTCGCCGTCCCGCTCGTCTTCTGGCTCTTCGGCCCGGTGTTCCTCGTGGTCGCCTCGGCAGGCCTGGTGCTGGCGCTGTACCGCCTGGACCGCACCGCCGCGGTCTAGCTTCCAGCGGCCCCCGCCGAGATCCCCCCGGCGCCGGTCAATCACTCCGATGGGGAGCCAATACCCCTTCTGAGTGATGGACTTCCCGTCCGGGTTGCCTCGAAATCGGGTGGTCCCCAGGGCAGGGCTGCGCGCGCACGTCGAGCGTCCCCGTCGGGACGCGAACGAGCGAGCAACCCATGGCCATCCCTTCCTCCGACAGCGCCGACGCGGCGCATGGTCCGGCGCGCGCCGAGGTGCGCAAGACCACGTGCTACATGTGCGCGTGCCGCTGCGGCATCCGCGTGCACCTGAGGGAGGGCCAGGTCCGCTACATCGACGGCAACCCCGACCACCCGCTGAACAAGGGCGTGATCTGCGCCAAGGGCGCCTCGGGGATCATGAAGCAGTACTCGCCGGCGCGCCTCACGCGGCCGCTCAGGCGCAAGGCGGGCGCCGAGCGCGGCGCGGGCGATTTCGAGCCCATCAGCTGGGAGGAGGCGTTCGCGACGCTGGCCGAACGCCTCGGGAAGATCCGCTCGACGGACCCGCGCAAGTTCGCGCTCTTCACCGGGCGCGACCAGATGCAGGCGCTCACCGGCCTCTTCGCGCGCCAGTTCGGCACGCCCAACTACGCGGCCCACGGCGGCTTCTGCTCCGTGAACATGGCCGCCGGCATGATCTACACGATCGGCGGCTCTTTCTGGGAGTTCGGCGGGCCGGACCTCGACCGCGCGCGGCTGTTCGTCATGCTCGGCACCGCCGAGGACCATCACTCCAACCCGCTCAAGATAGCGATCTCGAAGTTCAAGCGCGACGGCGGGCGCTTCATCTCGGTGAACCCCGTGCGCACGGGCTACTCCGCCATCGCCGACGAGTGGGTGCCCATCCGCCCCGGCACCGACGGGGCGCTTCTCCTCGCACTCGTCCACGAGCTGATCGAGCGCGGGCTCTACGACCGCGACTTCCTCGTGCGCTACACGAATGCCGGCCAGCTCGTGAACCTCGACGAGGCGAGCGACGAGTTCGGCATGTTCGTGCGCACGGAGGTGCCGGAGGAGGAGGGCTGCTTCGACCCGCAGAACAAGCTCTGGTGGGACCGGCACACCGGCAAGCCGGTCGTGACCCACGCCGAGGGCGCGGACCCGTTCCTGCTCGGCCGCTTCCGCCTGCACGACGGCACCGAGGTGAGCCCGTCCTTCCAGCTCCTCAAGGACCGCGTGAAGGACTACACGCCGGAGTGGGCGGCGGGCGTGACGGGCATCCCGGCGGAGACGATCCGGCGCCTCGCGCACGAGATGGGCATCACCGCGCGCGACCAGAAGATCGAGCTGCCCATCGCGTGGACCGATTCCTGGGGAAAGGAGCACGACACCGTCACCGGCAACCCGGTCGCCTTCCACGCCATGCGCGGGCTGGCCGCGCACTCCAACGGCTTCCACGCCATCCGCGCGCTCGCGATCCTGATGACGCTGCTGGGGACGATCGACCGGCCGGGCGGCTTCCGGCACAAGGCGCCTTTCCCGCGCCCGATCCCGCCCTGCGCGAAGACGCCGTCCACGCCGCTCGCGGTGAAGCCGGGCCACCCGCTCGACGGCGCCCCGCTCGGCTGGCCGGCCGAGCCCGACGACCTCTTCGTGGACGACGAGGGGCGGCCGGTGCGCATCGACAAGGCCTTCTCGTGGGAGTACCCGCTCGCGGTGCACGGCCTCATGCACAACGTGATCACCAACGCGTGGCGCGGCGACCCGTATCCCATCGACACGCTCCTCATCTTCATGGCCAACATGGCGTGGAACTCGACCATGAGCCTGGACGAGGTGCGACGCATGCTCAACGACCGCGACGACAAGGGCGGGCACCGCATCCCGTTCATCGTCGTGGCCGACGCCTTCCAGTCGGAGATGACCGCGTTCGCCGACCTCGTGCTCCCCGACACGACCTACCTCGAGCGCCACGACGTCATGTCGCTCCTCGACCGGCCCATTTCCGAGTACGACGGGCCCGTGGACTCGGTGCGCGTGCCGGTGGTGCCGCCCACGGGCGAGTGCAAGCCCTTCCAGGAGGTGCTGATCGAGCTGGGCTCGCGGCTCGGGCTCCCGGCCTTCGCGCACCCGGACGGCCGGCGCAAGTACCGCGACTACCCCGACTTCATCATCCGCTACGAGACCGAGCCGGGCTCCGGCATCGGCTTCCTCTCGGGGTGGCGCGGCAAGGGCGGCGAGAAGAGCCTGCGCGGGGAACCCAACCCGCGGCAGTGGGAGATGTACGCGCGGAACGACTGCGTCTTCCACTACGAGCTGCCGAAGAGCTACCAGTACATGCGCAACTGGAACCAGGGCTACCTCGAGTGGTCGCTCCGGAACCGCATCACGCGCTACGACGAGCCCATCCTCATCCACCTCTACTCGGAAGTGCTGCAGAAGTTCCGCCTGGCCGCGCGCGGCCGGGGCCTTTCCCGCCGCCCGCCGGAGGCGCTGCGAAAGCGCGTGGACGCCTTCTTCGACCCGCTGCCCTTCTACTACGAGCCGCTGGAGTCGCAGGCCACCGACAAGGCGCGCTTCCCGCTCTCCGCCGTCACGCAGCGCCCGATGGCGATGTACCACTCGTGGGACTCGCAGAACGCCTGGCTGCGCCAGATCCACGGCCACAACAGCCTCTTCGTGAACCCGGCGGCCGCGCGCGCGCAGGGCATCGCCGACGGCGACTGGATCGTGGTCGAGTCGCCCTGGGGCAGCGTGCGCTGCGTGGCGAAGCTCTCGGAGGCGGTGGAGCCGGGCACGGTGTGGACCTGGAACGCCATCGGCAAGGCGCCCGGCGCGTGGAACCTCGGGCCGGGCGCGGACGAGTCGCGCCGCGGCTTCCTGCTGAACCACCTCATCAGCGACGAGCTGCCGCCGGACGCCGACGGCGTGCGCTTCTCGAACTCCGACCCGGTCACCGGCCAGGCGGCGTGGTACGACGTGCGCGTGAGCATCCGCAAGGCGCGCCCGGGCGAGGAGTCCACCGTCGCCTCCGGCCAGGCGGCGATGCATCCTTACCCGGGCATGGCGACCCCGCCGGGCGACATCGCCTACCGGGCCGGGGAGAAGGCGCGATGAGGCGCCTGGCCCTGCTCGCCGTGGCGGGCGCCGCGCTCGCGCTCGCCCCGGAAGCCTGGGCCGCCGCCGCCCCGTCGGCCTCCCCGTCGGTGATGCCCTGGTGGGGCTGGCCCCTCGCGCTCTTCGTCGTCTGCTTCTTCCTCGGCATCGTCGCCGTGCCCGCGGGCGTGGGCGGCGGCGTGCTGTTCGTGCCGATCGTGGGCGGGTTCTTCCCGTTCCACCTCGACTTCGTCCGCGGCGCCGGGCTGCTGGTCGCGCTCGCGAGCGCGCTCTCGGCGGGGCCGGCGCTCCTGCAGTCGGGCCTCGCGAGCCTGCGCCTGGCGCTCCCGCTCGCGCTGGTGGCCTCCGCGAGCTCCATCCTCGGCGCGATGATCGGTTTCGCGCTGCCGACGAACGCGGTGCAGGTGGCGCTCGGCGCGACGATCCTCGCGATCGTCGTCCTGATGGCGGTCGCGAAGCGCTCGGAGTTTCCGGAGGTCGCGAAGCCCGACGCCATCTCGGCCGCGCTCGGCATGAACGGCGTGCTCGTCGACCCGGCCACGGGGCGCCAGGTTCCCTGGCAGGTCCACCGCACGCCCGCCGGCCTCGTGATCTTCTTCGGCATCGGCATCCTCGCCGGCATGTTCGGCCTGGGCGCGGGCTGGGCGAACCTGCCGGCGCTGAACCTCCTCATGGGCGCGCCCCTCAAGGTCTCGGCGGGCACGTCGAGCTTCATCCTCTCCCTCGTCGACAGCTCCGCGGCGTGGGTCTACCTCAACCAGGGCGCGGTGCTGCCGATGATCGCGGTGCCCTCGGTGATCGGCATGATGCTGGGCGCCAAGATCGGCGCGAAGCTGCTGAAGGTGCTGCCCGCGGCGACGGTGCGCAAGCTCGTGCTCGGGCTGCTCGCCTTCGCGGGGCTGCGGGCGCTGCTCAAGGGGCTCGGGATCTGGACCTGATCGACGCGGATTCACTCACGGAAGGGAAGATGGAAATGAGCGCAAGGAACGTACTGCTGGCGGCCGCCTTCGCGGCCATGGCGGGCACGGCGGCGGCGGCGCCGGCCCTGATGTCGGAGGAGTGGGCGAAGGCGGCGTGCACGGCCTGGAACGCCGACGCCACGCTCACGAAGGACCTGCACGAGACGGGCTGGGCGGCCAACGACAAGAAGCGCGGCTACAAGGCGCTGCAGGTGGCGCGCAAGGACTGCAAGGCGAGCCCCAAGGTGGAGCTTCGCATCGCGGCGAAGGAAGGCAAGGCGATGTGCGTCTCCGGAGCGAAGTCCGCCGCGGCGCTGGACCTCGACGTGGACTACGCGATGGTCGCCGACACGAAGCGCTGGGTGGAGATGGGCAAGGGCGAGTACGGCCCGATGCGCGCCATGATGTTCGGGCGCCTCTCCTTCGACGGCCCGATGGGCGAGGCCATGGGCAACATGGGGCCCTTCGAGAGCTTCCTGCTGCTGGTGGGCAAGGTGCCCGGCGACACCGCCGGCTGCCCGCAGTGAGGCGGCCGTGAGCGGCGCGCCGCAGCCGGCCGCGGACCAGGCGCGCTACGCGCGCCTGCTCGCGATCGGCACGCACGGCGGGCTCGCGCTCCTCGTGGCGCTCTTCGCCATCTACATGCTGGGCGTGGTCGAGCCGCACGTGGCGCACGAGCGGCTGCCCGAGCTGTGGAAGCTGCCGGCGAAGCGCCTGCTCGAGGAGGCGGGCATCGGCGGGGGGTGGGGCTGGACCGCCCTCGTCGCGCGCGCCGACATCCTCACGCTGGTGGGCATCGTCGCGCTGGCGGCCTGCTCGGTGCCGTGCCTGCTCGCGATCATGCCGGTGTACTGGGCCTCGGGTCAGCGGATCCTCTTCGCGATCTGCGCGTTCGAGGTGGCGGTGATCGCGCTCGCGGCCTCGGGACTCGTGTCCGGCGGCCACTAGCGGGCGCGGGGCGCGCAATCCAGTAAAAGGCCCCGGAGCGGGCCGTGAACGACGACAAAGGAGAGTGCATGGGATACGTGATCGGCGGCATCGAGAAGGAAACGGACGCGGACGGCTACCTCACGGAGGCCGACTTCAGCGACGAGGCGGTCCAGGTGATCGCGGCGGCGGAGGGGATCGCCCTAACCGACGACCACTGGAAGGTCGTCAACTACCTGAGGGACCAGTACCGGGAGCACGGCCACACGCCCAATTTCCGCAACATGGTCAAGGACTTGCAGGAGGCCCTTCCGGGCTGCGACTCGAAGTCGCTCTACGACCTCTTCCCGATGGGGCCGGCCAAGCAGGGATGCAAGGTGGGGGGGCTGCCGCAGCCGTACGGCAAGGGGGGGTATTAGGCAGGCGCCGCCCGGCGCGGGCTGTTTTCTCGGAGGGGGTTTAATCCAGCGCAATACGGCAGGAGGCTTGCAGGGGCAGAGTACGGCAGGGCGCACGGGCCGCCGGCGCCGCAGGGCGGGGCGGCCGCATTCCACGAAAAAAAGGAGAAGAAGCATGAAGTTCGACATCAGCCTCGTGATCAGCGTGCTGGCGATCCTCGTGATGTTCTACTGCCTGTGGCTGGTCCTGACGCTGCGCAAGAACGTCCCCGGCGGCGTCGTGGGCAACACCTGGAAGACGCTCACGGCGCTCGTCGTCCTCTTCACGCTGGGCTATCTCGTCACGCCGTTCTTCGGCATGCTGCCGCCGATGCTCATGAACGTGATCGTCTCGCTGATCTTCCTGTTCGGCGCGATCTACGTCGTGATCACGGTGAAGCTGATCTACCGCATCATCGAAGAGCTGGCGGGTTGAGGCCATGGATGCCGACGTCGTCCTCGCGCGCACGCCGCAGGGCGCGGCGGCGCTCGAGAAGCACGACCACGACCTGCCCCGGACGCTGCGCCACGCGCTGATCCTCATCGACGGCCGCTCGACGGTCGCCAAGCTCGAGCAGCGTGGCTCGATGATCCCGGACTTCCCCGCGGCGCTGCGCGACCTCGTCGCGCGCGGGCTGGTGGCGCCGGTGGGGCACGCGGTTCCCGCCGCGGCCAACGGCGGCCGCTCGCTCGGATCCTCCCTCGTCACGCTCGCCGAGACGGTGCTGGGCGACAAGTCGGGCAAGGTCGCGCGCCGGCTGGCCGAATCCGGCCAGACGCGGGAGGAACTCGCCGCGGCCGTGGACGCCTGCTACAAGCTCATCCGCCTCACCATCGACGAGGCGCGCGCCGAGGAATTCCGCAAGGCGGCGAAGGATCTCCTCTCCCGCGCCGGCTGATCGCGGCTTCCCCGCGGCCGGAGCCGGCCCTCAGGCCAACGCGGCGCGCGAGGGATCGAGCGCCATGCGGCCGGCCTCGCCCGCGTCGGCGGCCAGCGTGCGCGCGACATCCAGCCAGTGGCGCCGGCCCGAGACGACCGCTTCCCGCAGGCACGCCGTGCCCCGGCCCGACAGCCACGCCTCGCGCGCGGCGAGGGCGCGCGGGAACAGGCTTCGCCGAAGCGGCGACAGCGTGCCGAACCAGAAATGCAGCGAGGTGCCGGCGTCGCGATCGAGAAGCGCGGGCAGCGTCACGAGGCAGTCGGCGAGGAGGTCGCGCACCGCGCGCGCCGTCACCTCCACGCGCCGGTCGTCGATGCCCGCCATGAATCGCTCCCACCCCTCGCCGAGGAGCCGGCCCGCGGCCAGCTCGCCCAGCTCGTGCAGCAGGAGCGTCTCGCGCTCGCCTTCCGCCATGCGCTCCAGCGCCAGCGACTGGCTGTCGCGGTAGCCGTACGCCTCGAATGCCGCGGCGAGCGGCCCCTCCGGCGAGCGCGCCTCCCAGGCCTCGGCGGTGAGGCGCAGCCAGTCGCGGAAGGCCTCGCGGCGCAGCACGATCGCCTCGCCCTGAAGGACGGCGGGCGCGGCGTCGAGGTCGCGGGCGTATTCGCACCCCGCTTCCAGGACTTCCACGCCGTCGCGCCACTCGTGGCGAGCGAGTCGCGCGAGGAAGAAGTGCGGCTTGCCGAAGCGCCCGCGCCCGGCGCCATAGAGCAGGCCCGCGGGCACGAGCTCGGCGTTCACGGCCGCGACGTCGAAGGGGTCGGCCGGCCCGGCCGCGAGCGGCACGGGGGCCCACTCGGCCGCGGCGAGCCCGTCCCAGAGGGCCTCGCGCTCCGCGATCCACCGCGCCACCTCGCCGCGCGGCGGCACGGCCTGGGGCGGCAGGTCGTTCTCCCAGCGGTAGTACTCGCGCATGGCGAGGAGGTAGTTGCAGAGCGTGAGGTCCTGCGCGTGCCGGGCATCGGAGAGGTGGCAGTTGGCCTGCACCGCGGCGAGGATCGGGGCGAATGCGGGCGTCACGGCGGTTTCCTCCCGCCAGGCCGAGGGCGCCCTTCCCAGCGTGCCATCGCCGCCACGACCGGGGAGAAGGGGATGTCCGCGAGCGTGCCGAACGCCGCCTGCAGCCCCGTGACGAGCGCATGCACGTCGGACGGGCCGGCCCCCTCGTCGCCCGCCACCTCCGCGAGGCCCCTGAGCCCGCCGCACTGCACGCGCAACTGCGCGGCGTGCGGCAGCGGCGAGGCGGGCGGCGGAAGCTTGAGCGCGAAGGTCGCGCGCTCGCGCAGCAGCGCGAGGAGCGTCTCGCAATTGGTGCGCGCGACCGGCGAGGCGCAGTGTGGCCGCTCGGCCTCGCCCACGAGGGCCATCGTGGCGAGCGGGCAGGCGGCCTGCCGGGCGAGGAGCGCGCGCCCGAACGCGCAGGCGAGGGGCGCCTCAGTCGTCTTCAAGGCGAGGCTGCGGCTCGCGAACCTCGGTGAGCAGCGCCTCGGCGCCCAGCTCGTGCTCGGCGAAGACGACCTTCACCTTGCAGTCGCCGGGCAGCGCCGGGTCCTTGCGCAGGGCCTTCGCCTGCGCGGAGGCCTGCGGAAAGGCGTCGAGCACCGCCACCTTCTCGAGGCGGTGGAAGGGGAAGACCTTGTAGAGGTAGTAGGGCATGGGGGCCTCGGCTACTGTCCGTAGCGGGTGGTGGACTTGCGCCTGCCCGGCGTCGTGCGCTGGATCACGACCCCGCGCACCGCGGCGAGGTCGGGCAGGTCGAGCGTCGGGTAGGCCGGGTTCAGCGGGCGGAGCCGCCAGGCGTCGCCGGCGGCGACAAGCTGGCGGAATATCCATTCCCCGCCGTGCTGCGCGAGGACGAAGGAGCCGTCGGTCGCGAGCCCCTCGGGCTCGATCACGATCACGTCGCCCTCGGCGAACTCCGGCGCCATCGAATCGCCCAGCACCATCAGCGCGAAGGACTCCGCGCCGCTGCAGGCACCGTGCTCGCCTTCGGCGGCAGGGGCGATCGGGATGGTGCGGCGGGGAGGCGTGGCGGCCATGGCGGGACTCAGGGCACGTGGGTGAAGAGGGATTCACCGGGCACGCCGGCGCCGCGCAGCGCGAACTCGGCGGCGCGCACGAAAGCCTCGGGGCCGGCCACGTAGACGTCGGAACGCGCGAGCGACCCTGCGTCCAGCCCGGCCACCAGCGCCTCGGCGCCGGCGGCGGGGTCCTCGTGCGTCGCCGGGACCCACGCGAAGCCGTCCAGCGCCTCCGCCCACGCCCGGCACTGGTTGGCGAGGTAGTGGCCGTCCGGCCGCGTGGCGAGCCACGCGACCGTGTACGAGGGCGCGGCGTCCGCCGAGAGCGCGTACTCCACGAGGCTCTTCACCGGCGCGAAGCCGAGGTCGCAGGCGAGGAACACGAGCGGCCGCCCTTCCCCGGGGCCGAGGACGAAGCCGCCGACGGGCCCCACCAGCGTCACGCGATCGCCCGCGCGCAGCGCGCCCGAAAAGAGGTCGGCGGCGAAGGGGTCGCCGGCGTCGCGGCCGACGTGGAAGTGGACGTTCCGGTCGTCGCAGGGGCAGCTCGCGATGGGGTAGGTCGCGTGCGCATCGCCCGCGGCCGTCGCGGCGCCGAGGTCGGCCGACTGGCCGGCGAGGAAGCGCAGGCGGCTCGAGCGCGGCGTCTGAAGGTGCAGCAGGCGCGTGTCGTCCGCGAGCGCGGTGACCGCGCGGATCGTGGTCACCACTTCCTGCCGCGGGATGTCCGCGGGCCCCGCGGCCTCGAGCGTCTCGATCTTCAGGTCGGTGATGGCCGAGTAGGCGCACATCAGGATGTGCCCCTGCGCGCGCTCGGCCTCCGACAGGGGATAGTCGTGCGGGCGGATGCGCTGCGCCTCGCCGTCGACCACGCGCGCGCGGCAGAGGCCGCAGGTGCCGTTCTCGCAGCCGTAGGAGAGCTTCAGCCCCGCCTTCAGGCCGGACTGCAGGATGGAATCGCGCCCCTCGACCTGGAACTCGTGGCCGCTGGGGCGGACCTCGACGCGCGGCGTCATGACGCGAAGGGCGTCGTCGATCGCGGCGATGGCATCGGCCTCCTCGCCCGCGAGCGCCCGCCCGAGGCCATCGGCCAGGAGCGTCCCCAGGCGCGCCCGCGCCGGGTGCCCGCCCAGCTCGCCGTCGATCGCGCGGGCGAGGCTCTCCACGAGCGCGTGGTAGCGCTGCACGGTGCGTCGCATCTCGGCGAGTTCGAGGCCCTGCGCGAACAGGCGCTGCGCGAGGACCTCCTGCGAGGGGAGCATGCGTTCACGGACGCGGCGGCCAAAGGACTCCTCCTTGATGCGATTGACCCACTCGATGGCCCCGGAGGCTTCCAGCGGCGCCTGCGGAAAGGCGCGCCGCAGCTCCTCGATGGCGATCATCCCCTCCGAGGTCGCGAGGCGCCCCTCGCGGATCATCTGCTGGAGCGCGCTGCGGTGAACGCCGACCAGGTGGGCCGCCCGCGACAGCGAAAGACGGTGCGACACGGTGCCTCCCGCGGTTGCCCGCGCGCCCCGGGGAACGGGCGCCGGGACCAGTTTAGCGTAGGACTTTCGTCCCGAAGCATATTAGCGGTGGTTGATATTGGTCATTACCCATGTGGGGGAGGGGGAATTACCCTACACGGGGTATAGCCACTGGGACGCCCGGGCCGCGAAATGGCGGTTCCCGAATGCCCGGGCGGGCATGGGCGCGCGTGCGCGCGCATCCTCCCGGACGACAGCCGCCAAGGAGAACGAAGCATGAACCACGACAAGGAACTGGACGCCCGCGGCCTCAACTGCCCGCTGCCGATCCTCAAGACGAAGAAGGCCCTGGGCGAGCTCGCCGCGGGCCAGGTGCTCAAGGTGATCTCGACGGACGCCGGCAGCGTGAAGGACATGGAGGCGTTCGCCAAGCAGACCGGCAACGAGCTGCTCTCGTCCCAGCCGGAAGGCAAGGAATACGTGTTCTTCCTGAAGAAGAAGTGAGGCGACCCTCATGAGCCAGAAGAAGCTGGCGATCATCGCCACCAAGGGCACGCTGGACATGGCGTACCCGCCCTTCATCCTCGCCTCGACCGCTGCGGCCCTCGACTACGAGGTGCAGATCTTCTTCACGTTCTACGGCCTCACGCTCCTGAGGAAGGATCTCTCGGGCGTGAAGATCAGCCCGCTGGCCAACCCCGCCATGCCGATGCCCGTGCCGATGCCGGTGCTCGTCTCGGCGCTGCCGGGCATGGAGTCGATGGCCACGATGATGATGAAGCAGAAGATCAAGTCGAAGGGCGTGGCCTCCATCGAGGACCTGCGCACGGCCTGCCAGGAATCCGGCGTCAAGTTCATCGGCTGCGAGATGACCGTCGATCTCTTCGACTTCAAGCGCGAGGACTTCATCGACGGCATCGAGTACGGCGGCGCATCCACCTTCTTCGAGTTCGCCGGCAGCACCGACATCTGCCTTTTCGTCTGATTCCCCCGCTTCACGCTCACCACCACTTCCGGAGGTTCACCACAATGAGAAAGCTCCCCACCGCGGTCCGCCTCGCGCTCGCCACGATGGCCGTCGCGGCCCCGCTCGCCGCGTCGGCCACCGACGGCTACTTCTCCCACGGCTACGGCATCAAGGCCAAGGGCATGGCCGGCGCCTCCACGGCCATGGCCGCCGACGCCATGGGCGGCGCGAACAACCCGGCCAGCATGGCCTTCGTGGGCAACCGCCTCGACGCGGGGCTCGATCTCTTCAGCCCGCGCCGCAAGGTGAAGCGCGAGGGCAGTGCCGGCGGCATGCTCGACTTCTCCGTCGACAGCGACAGCACGCTCTTCGCCATCCCCGAGTTCGGCTACAACCGCGCGATGTCGCCCAGCATGACGCTGGGGGTCACGGTCTACGGCAACGGCGGCATGAACACCGACTTCGAGGGCGGGCAGCTCAACTGCTCCGCCGCGGGCGGCCCGCCGTCGGCCAACGGCCTGTGCGGCCTGGGGCGCCTGGGCGTGAACCTCGAGCAGCTCATCGTCGCGCCGACGCTGGGCTGGAAGATCGCCCCGAACCACGCGATCGGCATCTCGCCGCTGCTGGGCTACCAGAAGTTCCGCGTGCAGGGCGTGCATCTCTTCACGCAGCTCTCGCAGTCGCCCGCCAACGTGACCAACCTCGGCCACGACGAGGCGACGGGCTACGGCGTGCGCATCGGCTACATGGGCCGCATCACCCCGGCCGTGACGGTGGGCGCGACCTACACCTCGAAGATGAACATGGGCGAGTTCGAGGGCTACAAGGGCCTCTTCGCCGACGCGGGGGGCTTCGACATGCCGGAGCACTACACGCTCGGCGTGGCGGTGCGCCCGGTGGACGGCATCCTCGTCGCGCTCGACTACAAGAAGATCAAGTACAGCGGCGTGGGCTCGGTGGGCAACCCCAGCACCAACCAGGCGCCGCTGGGCGCGAGCGGCGGCCCGGGCTTCGGCTGGGACGACGTGGACGTCTTCAAGGTGGGCGTCGAGTACGCCGCGAGCCCGGCCCTCACGGTGCGCGCGGGCTTCGGCCGCACCGACAACCCCATCCAGGCGCGCGACGTGAGCTTCAACATCCTCGCGCCGGGCGTGGTGAAGGACCACTACACGCTGGGCTTCACCTACGCGATCAGCAAGACGGCGGAGATCTCGGGCGCCTTCATGCACGCCAAGCGCAACGAGGTCACGGGGGCGTCGTTCTTCAACGCCTTCTTCCCCGGGATGGGCGGCAACGAGACGATCGAGATGTACCAGAACTCGCTGGGCCTCGCCTACGGCATGCGCTGGTAGGCCGCGGCAGCCCGCGGGACAGGGACGGCCGGCTAGATGCCGGCCGTTCGCATTTCGCGCCAGGCGCCCTGCGTCCCGGCGATTCGCTCCACGTAGCGCGCGCGGTACAGCAGCCGGGGCCGGGCGGGGTCGTCCTCGAAGGCGCTCCTTTCGTGGAGCACGTTGTTGCACGCGAGGCCCATGCCGGGCGCGAGGCGCGTGCGCAGCACGCAGCCCGTGTCGCCGTCGAGGAGGGCGAGGAGCCTGGCCGCGGCGGCCGGGGTTGCGCCGTCGTCCTTCCACGCGACGCTGCGCGTGCGGGCCGTGTAGCGCATGTGCAGGTCGCCGGTGCCGGGCTCGACCGAGAAGACCGGCCCCGCGGCCTCGGGGCGCGCCACGCCGTCCTCGTCGACGCGCGCCGGGATCACGAGCGCGTCCGGCTGCATGAGGGCGCGCACCAGCCCGGGGTCCTCCTCGCGAAGCAGCAGGTAGGCGAGCTCGTGGTCGAGCAGCGCCGTCTCGCCGCCGGCGGCCGCGTCGCGCACGCAGTGCAGGAGCATCGCGCGGATGCGCAGCCGCGGCGGGTTGTAGTAGCCGTCGGTGTGCCAGCGCAGGCGGTGCGTGGTGTAGGGGATGTAGCCCGCGCCGGCCTTGCGGTCCGTCACGGCGATGCTCGTGATGCCGTCCTCGTCGGCGAGGAAGTTCGCGTCCAGGGTCGCGAGACCCAGCTGGGCGCCCAGCCGCCGCGCGATCTCCTTGTCCTCGCCGGTGGCGGCGCTCGCGTAAAGCGCCATGTTGTCGCGGCGGCAGCGGCGCACCAGTTCGTCCCTTTCCGCCGGGCCGAGCGAGCGCGGGTCGCGCACCTCCACCACGAGATCGGCCGCCGAGCGGGCGCGGGCCGCGAGCTTCGCGTCGCGCCAGCGGGCGAAGGCCGCGTCGTCCGCGGGATCGAAGGGGCTGCCGGGGGGGAATGCGCCGGCCGGGGCGGCCTCGCCCATCGCCTTCAGCCCTCCGTGTGGACCGAGCGCCGCGGCCGGCGCGGCGTCTCGTCGAAGAGCCCCTTCACGGCCTTCGCCATGGACGAGGCCGCCTCCGGGCCCTCGATGGCGATGACCTGGTCCCAGGTCCAGCGCCGGTCCTTCCCGGGCATGAGCTCGGCCACGACCGTGGCGAAGTAGCGCAGGAAGGCGAAGTCCGGGCCCTCGGGGCCGTGGCCGAAGTCGGCGTACTCGGCGGTGCGGCGGTTGAGGAGGTCGATGAACCCCGCCTTGATGGCGGCCGCGTCGGGCTCGCCCAGCAGCCGGGCGCGGTTCTCGGCCAGTTCGTCGCCCACGCGGTTGGCGAGCGCCGTCATGAAGGCGAGCCGCCCCGCCTCGTCGTAGCGCGGGTAGGCGAGGCGCCACGCGACCTGGATCGCGAAGGCCGCGGCCTCGGCCAGGAACTCGAAGTACTGCGGCCCCGGGTCGATGTCGAAGCCGGCCTTGCGCATGCTCTTGAGTGCGTTCTGCGCCACGCGCCAGGCGATGAACGCGAGGGCGTCGGCTACCTCCGCGGGCGAGTGGGCGCGCCCCGGCTTGAACCAGGTGCTCTTCACCCGCAGCGGGGTCCTGGACGAGGTGCTCACAGCTTGCGCAGGTAGAACTCGTAGGCGCCGTTGCCCGAGCCGACGGTGTCGAGGAGCTCGAGCCGCGTGGCCTCGGCCCAGCCGGCGACGTCGTCGCGCACGCCGGGGCAGTCGCTCACGAGCTTGAGCACCTCCCCGGAGCGCATGCCCTTGAGGAGCTGGCGCGCTTCCACGATCGGGCCGGGGCAGGAGACGCCGCGCAGGTCCAGGCGGACGTGGGCGGCCACGTGGCCGCTGCGGCCCTTGCGCACGTAGTAGCCCGTGGCGCCGCGGTCGCGCGGCTCGGCGTGGATCACCTCGTTGCCCGTCTGCCGCGCCCAGGCGAAGAGGTCGTCGCGCGTGCCCGGGCAGTCGGAGAGCAGCAGCAGCACCTGCCCGTCGCGCAGGCTCTCGAGGATCTCGCGGGCGCCGAGGATCGGGCCGGGGCAGGTGAGGCCGGTGAGGTCGACCATCGCGGCCGGCTCGGTGAGCGTGGGGAATGACATGGCGTGGAGGCTCCCGCCGGGCTCAGTCGGCCGCGACGATGGTCTTGTGGGGAACGAGAAGGCCGCAGCCCACGGGCTGGCCGCGGCCGAGGCCGGCGCGCTGCAGCAGGAGGGAATCCGCCTCGCGCAGGTCGTGGACGGCCACCGGGTAGGCCGTCACGCGCCCCTCCTCGAGCTCGACCTCGACGCGGCGGCCGCAGATGAGCCGGCCCTGCGCCCCGATCGCGACGATCTCCGCTTCGATCGCGGCGAGGAAGCGCGCCTCGTCGGCCTCGCCGGTCGCCACGCGGGGGGAGTAGAGGGTGGGGGCCGCCTGGTGCTTGCGGAAGGTGCCTTCGCCCACCTTCACCCGTGCGCCGCCGACGGCGAGCGTCTCGCGCTCGAGGGCGCTGGCGGAGCAGACGCGGTCGCGTGGCAGCCGGATCACCAGCCGGGAGCGGTGCGTGAGCATGAGCCCGCCCTCGGCCGACCGCGGTCCCTTGACCGGCAGGACGCCCGCCCGCGGGGTCTTGAGGATCCACGGCAGGACGCGGGCGATCTCGCGGAAGAGGGGCCACTCGAAGCCGTGGGGGAGGGTGTCGCCCGCGATCCCGAAGGCGACGTCCACCATTTCCGCGAACTCCGCCGCGGACGGCCCGCAGTCCGGGCCCAGGGTGCCGGCGGCGGCGTTCATCGCGCGCTCCCGGCGGGCGCCCCGGCCCAGGCCGTGAGCGCCTCCCCCCACGCCCGGGCCGTGCCCGCGTCGATGTCGAAGACGGTGAAGCGCTTGCCCTCCCGGATGCGCACGCGCAGCAGCGGCATGCCTCCCGCCTCGAAGGCGACGGGGTGCATCTCGATTCTCTGGCCGCCCAGCGGGACGGTGAGCGAGGCGATGGGGGCGGGCTGGTCCATGGTCGGCGTCGGCGGGAGGAGGGCGGCGCCAATACCGCCACGCCGCGAGGGGCTACTTTACGCCGCCCCACGGCCCCGCCGTCTACCCCCCGGGCGAAGGACGCGCGGCATAACCCAAACGGGTAGTTCCCACCCACCCCATCGGAGATCGCCCATCACCGACAGAGGGATGGCGGAGCCCCGGGGGGCACCGTAGGATCGGTCGACCCTGGGAAGGGGCTCCCTCCCGGACGACCCGACGACGAACGACACGCGAGGAGGCCGCTATGGCTAAGAAAATGCACGAGACGCCCATGCTCGACGCGCTGGAGAGCGGCCCCTGGCCGAGCTTCGTGACGGGGCTCAAGCGCCTGGCCAAGGACAACGACATGATGGTCGACCTGCTCGGCCAGCTGGAGACGTCGTACAACACGAAGAAGGGCTACTGGAAGGGCGGCACCGTGAGCGTGTTCGGGTACGGCGGCGGCATCATCCCGCGCTTCACCGAGCTCAAGGACGAGTCGGGCAAGCCCCAGTTCCCGGACGCGGCCGAGTTCCACACCCTGCGCGTCATGCCGCCCCCGGGCATGCACTACAACACGGACATCCTGAGGAAGCTGTGCGACACCTGGGAGCGCCACGGCTCCGGCCTCATCGCCTTCCACGGCCAGAGCGGCGACATCATGTTCCAGGGCGCGCGCTCCGACAAGGTCCAGGACGCGTTCGACGAGATCAACCAGCTGGGCTTCGACCTCGGCGGCGCGGGCCCGGCCGTGCGCACCTCCATGTCCTGCGTGGGCGCCGCGCGCTGCGAGCAGTCGTGCTACGACGAGGCGAGCGCGCACCGCACCGTGCTCAACAACTTCACCGACGACATCCACCGCCCGTCGCTGCCGTACAAGTTCAAGTTCAAGTTCTCGGGCTGCCCGAACGACTGCATGAACGCGATCCAGCGCTCGGACATGGCCGTGATCGGCACCTGGCGCGACAACATCCGCACCGACGAGGCGCTGGCCCGCAAGTACTTCGCCAGGCACGGCCTGAACGACCTCGTGAACGACGTCGTGAGCCGCTGCCCCACGAAGGCGATCCAGCTGGTCGACGCCGCGAAGATCCCGTCCGGCCCGACGCTCTCGACGGTGAAGGTCTCCGACGACAAGGCCCTGTGCATCGAGAACCGCGACTGCGTGCGCTGCATGCACTGCATCAACGTGATGACCGGCGCGCTGGCCCCCGGCAAGGACAAGGGCGCCACCATCCTCGTGGGCGGCAAGCGCACGCTCAAGATCGGCGACCTGATGGGCACCGTGGTCGTGCCCTTCATGAAGCTCGAGACGGACGAGGACCGCGAGCAGCTCGTGGACCTCGGCAAGCGCATCGTCGACTTCTTCGCCGAGAACGCGCTGGAGCACGAGCGCATCGGCGAGACGATCGAGCGCATCGGCCTGGTGAACTTCCTGGAGGGCGTGGGCCTCGAGGTCGACCCCAACATGGTCTCCTCGCCGCGCATGAACCCTTACGTCCGCACCGACGGGTGGGACGACGAGGTCGCGAAGATCAAGGCGAAGCAGAAGGCCGCCTGAGCACGCCCCGAACCCGCCCCAGAACCCGCCGAAGTCCGAAACCGGAGCAACCGACATGGCCACCGCCACCGCCACCCCGCGCCGCGCGATCGAATCGGGCGTGCCCGACAACAAGCCCTTCCTGCACCCGAAGCTCGCGAAGAACTACGGCAACTGGAAGTACCACGACCGGCCCCGGCCGGGCGTCCTGCACCACGTCTCCCACAGCGGGGACGAGGTGTGGAGCGTGCGCGCCGGCACGCAGCGCCAGATGGACGTCTACACGATCCGCAAGCTCTGCGACATCGCCGACAAGTACGCCGAGGGGCACGTGCGCTTCACCATCCGCTCGAACATCGAGTTCATGGTGTCCGACGAGAAGAAGGTCGCCCCGCTCATCGAGGAGCTCACCCGCAACGGCTTCCCCGTGGGCGGAACCGGCAACTCGGTGACGATGATCGCCCACACCCAGGGGTGGCTGCACTGCGACATCCCCGGCACCGACGCCAGCGGCGCGGTGAAGGCCCTGATGGACGACCTGCACGAGGAGTTCGTCAAGGAGGAGATGCCCAACCGCGTGCACCTGTCGACGTCATGCTGCGAGATCAACTGCGGCGGCCAGGCCGACATCGCCATCATCATCCAGCACACCAAGCCGCCCAAGATCAACCACGACCTGGTGGCCAATGTCTGCGAGCGCCCGGCCGTCGTCGCGCGCTGCCCGGTGGCGGCCATCCGGCCGGCGCTGGTGAACGGCAAGCCCTCGCTCGAGGTCGACGAGAAGAAGTGCATCTGCTGCGGCGCGTGCTACCCGCCGTGCCCGCCGATGCAGATCAACGACCCCGAGCATTCCAAGTTCGCGATCTGGGTGGGCGGCAAGAACTCCAACGCCCGCGGCAAGCCCACCTTCATGAAGATGGTGGCCTCCGGCATCCCCAACAACCCGCCGCGCTGGCCCGAGGTGTCCGAGATCGTGAAGAAGATCCTGTACACCTACAAGGCCGACGCGCGCCCCTGGGAGCGCCTGTCGGACTGGGTCGAGCGCATCGGCTGGCCGCGCTTCTTCGAGAAGACGGGCCTGCCGTTCACGAAGTACCTCATCGACGACTGGCGCGGCTCGCGCTCGAACCTCAACGCCTCGGCGCACATCCGCTTCTAGCGGGCCGCGGGAAAAGCCAAGGGAGCGACGACGAAGTGAAGATCGGAGTGATGGTGAACGAGGGGCCGTACCAGCACCAGTCCAGCGACAGCGCCTACCTGTTCTGCCGGGCGGCGATCGAGGCCGGCCACCAGATCGAGCGCGTGTTCTTCTACCACGACGGGGTCAACAACGCGACCAAGCTCACCGAGCCGCCGCAGGACGACAGGAACGTCGTGGCGCGCTGGGCGAAGCTCGCCGAGGAGCACGGCGTGGACCTCGTGGTGTGCGTGGCCGCGGCGCTGCGCCGCGGCATCGTCGAGCAGAACCTCGCGCAGGGCTTCCGCATCTCGGGGCTCGGGCAGCTCGTGGAGTCGGCCATCCAGTCCGACCGCCTCGTCGTCTTCGGGGACTAGGAAGATGGAAGCGACCGGTACCGTCAAGAAGTTCCTCTTCGTGAACCGCAAGGCCCCTTACGGCAGCGTCTACGCGCTGGAGGGGCTGGAGGTGGTGCTCATCAGCGCCGCCTTCGACCAGGACGTGGGGCTCGCCTTCCTGGACGACGGGGTCTACCAGCTCGCCAAGGGGCAGAATACCAAGGCGATCGAGGCCAAGAACTTCTCGCCCACCTACCGGGCGCTCGAGGGCTACGACATCGAGAAGCTCTACGTCGAGCGCGAGTCGCTCGAGGCGCGCGGCCTCACGGAGGACGACCTCCTCGTGGACGTGACGGTCCTGGACGCGGCCGGGATGGCCGCGCTCATGGACGAGATGGACGTGATGATCAGCTTCTGAGAACGAGAGAGACCGACGCCATGCTGCACATCGTCAACAAGTCCCCCGGCGAGCGCTCCACCCTCGCGAGCTGCCTCGCGCACGCCCGCCCGGGCCACTCGGTGCTCCTCATCGAGGACGCCGTCTACGCCGCCACGAAGGGCCACGCCGCCGCCGAGGCGGTGGGCAAGGCCCTGGGGGCGGGCGTGAAGCTCTTCGTGCTCACGCCCGACCTCGAGGCGAGGGCGCGCGCCGGCGCCGTGGCCGAAGGCATCGTGCAGGTCGACTACCGCGGCTTCGTCGACCTGGTCACCAAGAACCCCCGCGTGCAGTCCTGGCTGTAGCGCGGAACACGGCACACCAGCCGGAGCGACAACGCGAAACCCGAAACCGTAAAGGAGAAACGAATGGGCACCATCGATGCGGGCGGCAAGACCTACGAAGTCGACGAGGAAGGCTACCTGGTGAACCTCGCCGACTGGAACGAGGAACTCGCCGGCGAGATCGCCAAGGCCGAGAAGATCGAGATGAGCGACAACCACTGGGAGGTCGTGAACTTCCTGCGCGAGTACTACAACGAGTACCAGATCGCGCCGGCCGTGCGCGTGCTCACGAAGGCCATCGGCAAGAAGCTGGGGCCGGAGAAGGGCAGCAACCAGTACCTGTACGAGCTCTTCCCCTACGGCCCCGCCAAGCAGGCGTGCAAGATCGCCGGCCTGCCGAAGCCCACGGGCTGCGTCTGACGCCGCCGGCCGGGCGCGGGGTCAAGCCGCGCCTGGCTCCGCCGCCATGGCCACCTTCTTCGCCGGGCTCTTCTACCTCGCCGCCGCCGTCCTCGTGGCGGGGCTCGCGGTGCGCATCCGCCAGTACGCCGGCACGCCCGCGCCGCTGAAGATCCCGACCACGCCCGCGCCGACGACGAAGGGCGGCGTGGCGCTGCGCCTCGTGCGCGAGGTTGTGCTCTTCGAGAGCCTGTTCAAGGCGACGCTGTGGACCTGGCTCTTCGGCTGGGTGTTCCACGCGGCGCTCGCCCTCGTTCTGGTGCGGCACCTGCGCTACTTCACCGAGCCCGTGTGGTCGTGGGTCGCGTTCGCGCAGCCCTTCGGCGTGTATGCCGGGTTCGCGATGGTGGCCGGGCTCGCGGGCCTGTGGGCCCGGCGCTTCCTCGTCGACCGCGTCCGCTACATCTCGACGCCCTCGGACCACATGATGCTCGCGCTGCTCGTCGCGATCGCGCTCTCCGGGCTCGCCATGAAGTACGTCGCGCACACCGACGTGGTGGCCGTGAAGGCGTTCTTCCTCGGCCTCATGCGCTTCGAGGTGCGAAGCCTCCCCGCCGACCCGCTCCTCGCCTTGCACCTGGGGCTGGTCGCGGCGCTGATGCTCGTGTTTCCCTTCTCCAAGCTGCTGCACGCCCCCGGGCTCTTCTTCAGCCCCGGCCGCAACCAGGCCGACGACCCGCGCGAGCGCCGGCACCTGGCCGCGTGGGCGGCGCGGCTGGACTCCAAGTAGGCAGCCATGGCCGACGTCACCGCCCCGCCGCTCCGGGAGTTCCCCGTCCCGCCCGCGATCCAGCCGGACGCGATGGCGGCCTCGCAGCCGTACGTGGCGACGGAAAAGATGCAGGAGGCCATCGGCTTCCCCGGCAAGCTCGTCGACGACTGGCACGACAAGGCCATCGCCAAGATGGGCGAACTCGTGGGCAAGTACCGCAGCCTGCGCGTCTACCTCGACGCCTGCGTGCACTGCGGCGCCTGCACGGACAAGTGCCACTACTTCCTCGGCACGGGCGACCCCAAGAACATGCCCGTGGCCCGCCAGGAGCTGATGCGCGGGGTGTACCGCCGCCACTTCACGCTGCCCGGCAAGCTCTTCCCGAAGCTCGTGGGCGCGCGCGAGCTGACGCGGGACGTCCTCGACGACTGGTACAAGTACTACAACCAGTGCTCCGAGTGCCGCCGCTGCTCCGTCTTCTGCCCCTACGGGATCGACACGGCCGAGGTGACCATGGCCGCCAAGGAGATCCTGGACAGCGTGGGCTACGGCCAGAAGTACACGAACGAGATCATCGGCAAGGTCCACAAGATCGGCAACAACCTGGGCCTGCCCGGCCCGGCGCTCGAGGACACGCTGCTGGGCCTCGAGGAGGACACGCTTGAGGAGACGGGCGCCGACGTGAAGTTCCCGCTCGACGTGAAGGGCGCCGAGGTGCTTCTCGTCACGCCCTCGGCCGACTTCTTCGCCGAGCCGCACGTCGACAGCCTCATCGGGTACGCCAAGGTGTTCCACGCCGCCGGCATCTCCTGGACGCTCTCCTCGCACGCCTCCGAGGCCGGCAACTTCGGGCTCTTCATCGGCAACTACGAGCAGATGCGCGCCATCGCGATGCGCATCCGCGAGGCCGCGCTCGAGCTGGGCGTGAAGCGCATCGTCGTGGGCGAGTGCGGGCACGCGTGGCGCGTGGCCTACAGCTTCTGGAACACGCTCGCGGGCATCGGCTCCGGCGCGGACGACCCGTTCGCCCGCATGCTCCAGAGCCAGCTCGACCACCGGTACCGCCAGCCCACGCACATCTGCGAGCTCACCTGGGACCTCGTGCAGAAGGGCGCCCTGGTCCTCGACAAGGAGGCGAACGACCACCGCGTCGTCACCTTCCACGACTCCTGCAACGTCGCGCGCGCCTCGCGCATGGGCGACGACCCGGGCGGCCAGTTCGAGATCCCGCGGGCGCTGGTGCGGGCCGTTGCCAACCGGTACGTCGAGATGCGCCCCGGCACGACCCACGAGGCCACCTTCTGCTGCGGCGGGGGCGGGGGGCTGCTCACCGACGAGCTGCTCGACCTGCGCGTCAAGGGCGCCCTGCCGAGGATGGAGTCGCTGCGCGAGGTGGCGGACCGCCACGGCGTCAACTTCATGGCGACCATCTGCGCCATCTGCAAGGCGCAGTTCACCAAGGTCCTGCCCTATTACGGATTCAACCGGAGCATGGTGGGCGGCGTCCACCAGCTCGTGAGCACCGCCATCCGGCTCGGGGCGAAGCAGTAGCTGCGCCCCGCACCCACACGACAACGATACGGAGGACACCGTGGCCGCCAACCCCCAGGAAACCCAAGCCCTCACCTTCCGGCGCTACCAGGACGGCGACGCGAAGCCCGTGCGCTGGCAGGACCAGATCTTCCAGGCCTCGTGGTCGCACAAGTGCCCGACGTACATCCAGTCGACGCCGCCGTGCCAGGGCAGCTGCCCCTCGGGCGAGGACATCCGCGGCTGGCTGCAGATCGTCCGCCAGACGGAGAAGCCGCCGCAGGGCATGCCCTGGCAGGAGTACGCCTGGCGCCGCCTCACGGAGGCGAACCCGTTCCCGTCGGTCATGGGCCGCGTCTGCCCGGCGCCCTGCGAGACCGGCTGCAACCGCAACGAGGTCGAGGACCACGTCGGCATCAACTCCGTCGAGCACTTCCTCGGCGACTACGCCACCGCGAACAAGCTCGCCTACCGCAAGGCGGAGAAGTCCACGGGCAGGAAGGTGGCCATCCTGGGCGGCGGGCCCGCGGGCCTCTCGTGCGCCTACCAGCTCGCGCTGAAGGGCCACGCGGTCACGATCTTCGACGACCACGAGCACCTGGGCGGCATGATGCGCTACGGCATCCCGGGCTTCCGCACGCCGCGCGACATCCTCGACGCCGAGATCCAGCGCATCCTCGACCTGGGCGTCGAGGCGCGCCTCAAGTGCCGCGTCGGCACCGACGTGACCATGGAGCAGATCCGCAAGGACTACGACGCGGTGTTCCTCGGCATGGGCGCGCAGGGCGGCCGGCCCCTGCCGGTCGCGGATTCCCAGGCCCCCAACGTGGTGACGGCGACGGCGTTCCTGAAGGCCTTCAACGACGGGCGCCTGCGCCACGTCGGCAAGCGCGTCGTCGTGGTCGGCGGCGGTGACACCTCGATCGACGTGGCGACCGTCGCGCGGCGCCTCGGCCACATCGAGAACGCGAAGCCCACCGATTTCGAGCAGGCGATCGCCGGCTACATGGCCCACGACGTGGCGCACGTGTCCGCCGCGCAGGGCGCCGAGGTGACGCTCACCTCCGTGTTCGGCGTGGACAAGATGCAGGCCAACAGGCACGAGATCGAGCAGGCCGCGGCCGAGGGCATCGACATCCGCGGCGGCTGGGCGCCGGTGGGCATCGTGAAGGGTGCCGACGGGCGTGCCACGGCGCTGCGCGTGGCGCAGTGCGAGGCGAAGTTCGTGGGCGGCAGGCTGCAGATCGACATGAAGCCGGGCACGGAGCAGGACATCCCGGCCGACCTCATCGTGTCGGCCATCGGCCAGTCGGTCGACTTCACCGGCCTCGAGGAGTTCGACAACGGCAAGGGCGCGGTCGCCGCCGACCGCAACTACCGCGTGGCGGGCAAGGACGGCGTGTTCGCCGGCGGCGACGTGATCCGCCCGCACCTGCTCACCACAGCGATCGGCCACGGCTCCATCGCCGCCGAGGGCATCGACAGGTTCCTGCGCGGCGAGGATCTCGAGAAGCGCCCCAAGATCGACGTGCACCAGTTCGACCTGGTGCGCAAGATGCACGAGAAGGGGCTGTCGATCGAGGAGGCCACGGAGCCCATGTGGGGCACCTGCGACTCCAAGGCCGCCGTGCACAACTACGACAACCGCTCCGACCGCCACATCATCACGCACAAGGAGCTATTCCTCGGGCACTTCGGCTTCACGCCGCGCGTGAAGCGCAACTTCATCACGCTCACCAAGGAGACCGCGCTCGGCAACTTCGAGGAGCGCCTGGGCGCGCTGGACGAGAAGCAGGCCATCGAGGAGGCCAAGCGCTGCATGAGCTGCGGACTGTGCTTCGAATGCGACAACTGCGTGGTCTACTGCCCGCAGACGGCGGTCTTCAAGGTGAAGAAGAACCAGAGCACCACCGGTCGCTACGTCGACACCGACTACGACAAGTGCATCGGCTGCCACATCTGCCGCGACGTCTGCCCCACCGGCTACATCCAGATGGGGTTGGGCGAATAAGGGGCGCGCGAATGTCCGTGGCAGGCATCCTCCGCGCGGCGACCGCGGCCGCGCTCCTCCTCGCGGGGAGCGCCGCGGGGCCGCTCGCGCTCGCCTCGGGCCCGGCGCTGGACGCCGCGCGATCGGGGCCGTGCGTCGAGGACCCGAAGCTCATGCGCCGGTCGCACCCGGACTTCCTCAAGCACGGCCGCGACGACACCGTCCGCAAGGGCGTCCGCGGCATCCGCCACAGCCTCGCGGCCTGCGTGGACTGCCACGCGAGCAAGGCGGACGGACGCGTGCTCGGCTCCGAGCGGCACTTCTGCCAGGGCTGCCACACCTACGCCGCCGTGAAGGTCGACTGCTTCGACTGCCACGCGTCGACCGCGCGCCCGTCGGCGACGGCGGCGGCCGCACCCGCTTCCGGAGGCACGCGATGAACCCCGTCGACCAGCGTCGGCGCGATTTCCTCGGCAAGGCCGCGGTCGCCGCGGGCGCCATGATCGCCCCGGGCGTGATCCTCTACGACTACGCCCACGCGAAGGCGCCCGGCGACCCCGCGAGCCCGAAGGTGCGCTGGGGCATGCTCATCGACACCACGAAGTGCGCGAGCGGCTGCCGCGACTGCGTGGACGCCTGCAACCGCGAGAACGGGCTGCCCGGCTCCACGCGGCCCACCGACTCGCAGTGGATCCGCAAGGTGGACCTCAAGGACCTCAAGTCCGGGAAGGCGGTGTCGCTGCCCGTGATGTGCCAGCACTGCGCGGAGCCGCCCTGCGTGGACGTTTGCCCCACGGGCGCCTCCTTCAAGCGCGAGGACGGGATCGTCCTCGTCGACCGCCACACCTGCATCGGCTGCCGGTACTGCATGATGGCCTGCCCGTACAAGGCGAGGAGCTTCGTGCACGAGCCCACCACCGGGCAGAAGCCCGACGTGCCGCGCGGCAAGGGGTGCGTGGAAAGCTGCACGCTGTGCGTGCACAAGGTCGACCGCGGCGGCACGCCCTCGTGCGTCGAGGCCTGCGCGGCGGCGGGGCACGGCGCCATCGTCTTCGGCGACCTGAACGACCCGGCGAGCGAGATCTCGAGGCGCGTGCGCGCCGCCACGACGACGCAGCTGCGCGCGGACCTTCGCACCGACAACGGCGTGCGCTACCAGGGGCTCTAGCGATGGGACCGACGAGCGCATCCTCCCGCCGCGCCTTCTGGGCGCTCCTCGCCGCCGGCGGCGCGCTGGTCGCCGTGGCGCTGGGCGCGGCCCACTACATGGAGGTGCACGGCCACGCCGTCACCGGCATGAACAACCAGGTCGTCTGGGGCCTGCCGCACGTGTTCGCGATCTTCCTCATCGTCGCGGCCTCGGGGGCGCTCAACGTCGCCTCGATCGGCTCGGTGTTCGGCGAGGCGGCCTACAAGCCGCACTCGCCCCTGTCCGTGCTGCTCACGGTGGCGCTGCTCGCCGGCGGGCTCATGGTGCTGGTGCTCGACCTCGGCCGCCCGGAGCGGCTGGTGGTGGCGGCCACGCACTACAACTTCCGCTCGATCTTCGCGTGGAACATGATCCTCTACAACGGGCTCTTCGCGATCTGCGCGCTGTACCTGTGGGCGCTCCTCGAGCGCCGCCTCGGGGGATACGCGAAGCCGTTGGGCCTCGCCGCGTTCGCCTGGCGCATCATCCTCACCACCGGGACGGGCTCGATCTTCGGCTTCCTCGTGGCGCGGCAGGCATACGCCTCCGGCGTCATCGCGCCGCTCTTCATCGCGCTTTCGCTCGCCTGGGGGCTCGCCGCGTTCCACCTCGCCCAGTGCGGCCTCGCCCGGCTGGCAGGCCGCGAGCCGATGGACGCCGGGCTCCACGCGCGCGTGCGCCGGCTCCTCGCGATCTTCGTCATCGCGGCGCTGTACTTCGTCGCGGTGCACCACGTGACGAACCTCTACTGGGCGAAGCAGGCCGCGTTCGAGCGCTTCATCCTCGTCTCCGGCGCGCCGTACCCCGCGCTCTTCTGGGGCGGGTACGTCGTCGCGGGGGGCCTTGTCCCGCTGGCTCTCCTCCTGCACCCCGGCCTCGCGGGGCCGCGCGCGACGGCTGCCGCCTCGGTGCTGGTGTCGCTCGGCGCCCTCGCGTTCCTCTACGTGTTCATCATCGGCGGCCAGGCCTACCCGCTCGAGATCTTCCCGGGGTACGAGGTGGCGAGCGCCTTCCACGACGGCCAGGTGGACGGCTACGCGCCGAGCCTGCCGGAGTTCCTGCTGGGGCTGGGCGGGGTCGCCGCGGCCTTCGTGATCGCGCTGGCAGGCGCGCGCGCGCTTCCCGTCCTCCCGCCCGACAGGGTCGCGGTCGCGGCGCCGAAGTAGTCCCCCGAGGGCGATGCGCCGATGAGCGGGTTCCTCGTCTCCGCCGCGTGGCGCTCGTCGGGCAAGACGACCGTCGCGACCGGCCTCATCGCCGGCCTCGCCGCGCGCGGGCTCTCGGTGCAGCCCTTCAAGAAGGGGCCGGACTACATCGACCCGCAGTGGCTGGGCCTCGCCGCGGGCCGACCCTGCCGCAACCTCGACCCCTACCTGCAGGGCGACGCGGAGGTCGCGGCGCACTGGGCGCGGCACGCGGGCGGTTGCGACGTGGCCGTTGTCGAGGGCAACCTGGGCCTGCACGACGGCATGGACCTCGAAGGCGCCGACAGCAACGCCGCGCTCGCGAGGAAGCTGGGCCTTCCGGTGGTCCTCGTGCTCAACGCGCGCGGGATGGCCCGCGGGGTGGCCGCGCTCCTGCACGGCCTCGCGACCTTCGACCCCCTCGTGCGCATCGAGGGCGTGATACTCAACCGCGTGGCCGGCGCCCGGCACGAGTCGAAGCTGCGCGCGGCGATCGAGCGCTACACGCGCATCCCCGTCCTCGGCGCCATCGGCGAGGACCCGCGGCTGGGCGTCGTCGAGCGGCACCTGGGGCTCGTGCCCGCGGGCGAGGTCGGCGACGCGGCCGCGCGCGTCGCGGCCATGCGCGAGGCCGTCTGCGCGGGCGTCGACCTCGACCGGGTGATGGCGATCGCCGTCACCGCCACGGCGGTTGCGGCGCCGCCGGCGCGCGCGGCCGCGCCAGCGCCGACGGTCCGCATCGCGGTCGCGCGCGACCGCGCCTTCGGCTTCTACTACGCCGACGACGTCGACGCCTTTCGCGAGGCCGGCGCCGAGCTGGTCGCCTTCGACGCGCTGGCCGACGCCGACATCCCCGAGGCGGACGGCCTCCTCATCGGGGGCGGCTTCCCCGAGGTGCTCTGCGCGGAACTGGAGGCCAACCGGGATCTCCGGGACAGCCTGCGCCGGCGAATCGCCTCCGGGCTTCCGGTGTACGCGGAGTGCGGCGGCCTCATGTACCTCGCCCGG
>Ga0073903_10000163_pt1 | contig 34135 bp, 28 predicted proteins | sample KloWWTKNB14_bulk_FD_66665 | JGI IMG/M metagenome (GOLD analysis project Ga0073903, IMG submission 66665) | Active sludge microbial communities from Klosterneuburg, Austria, studying microevolution and ecology of nitrifiers - Klosterneuburg... | ecosystem: Engineered > WWTP > Aerobic digester >... | reverse complement strand
CTTGGCATCCCGCATCAGTCTTTCTACATGATATTCTTTCACAAATCCATATCCTCCATGTATCTGCACTGCTTCAGTGGTAGTCCACATCGCTGTTTCGGATGCATAAACTTTGGCCATGGAAGAACTTAGTGTATAATCAATAGCATTATCTTTTTCCCATGCTGCTTTCAGGCAAAGTAATCTTGCAGCTTCGATCTTTGTAGCCATATCAGCCAGTTTAAAGGCAATGATCTGGTGATTCATGATCTCTGTGCCAAAGGCTTTCCTTGTTTTGGAATATTCTTTTGCCAATTCATAAGCACCGCTGGCAATACCCAGTGCCTGTGAAGCGATACCAATTCTTCCACCAGCTAATGTTTTCATGGCGAATTTGAATCCAAAACCATCTTCACCAATCCTGTTCTCCTTGGGTACTTTCACATCGTTGAACATAACGGTATGTGTATCGCTTCCGCGGATACCCAATTTATTTTCCTTCGCAGCTACAACCACACCCGGCCAATTCTTTTCTACAATAAGACAATTGATCCCTTTTGAACCTTTTGCGGGATCAGTCTGTGCTATTACCAGGTAGACAGATGCGGTTCCACCATTAGTGATCCAGTTTTTGGTTCCGTTTAATAAATAATGGTCCCCTTTATCTTCAGCAGTTGTTCTTTGTGAAGTAGCATCGCTTCCGGCCTCTGGTTCACTGAGCATGAAAGCGCCAATATATAACTCACCGTCTTTTTTCCCCTGTGCCAGCGGCACCAGGTATTTTTGTTTTTGTTCTTCCGTACCATACTCCTGCAGACCATAACACACAAGACTATTGTTCACACTCATACAAACACTAACACTTGCATCAACTTTACTGATTTCTTCCATAGCCAGCACATAGCTGATAGTATCCATTCCGGCTCCGCCATATTCTGGTTTTACCATCATTCCCATAAAACCAAGATCAGCCAGTTTCGAAATTTGCTCACGGGGAAATAATTGCTTTTCATCCCTTTCAATTACTCCGGCAAGGCATTCAGTTTGTGCAAAATCACGGGCTGCCTTTTGGATCATAAGTTGCTCTTCATTGAGTTGAAATACCATATAGCGATTATTTATTATTCGAACGAGTGTTAGGAATGCAAATATAAGGGCAAAAACTCCTGATAAATAAAGGAAGATATAATGAAATTAACACCGGGTAAATGCCGTTAAACCCTTTAATCTCAGTTGGTTTTTTTGACCTAACTTTGCACACTGCAAACAATAACCATGAAAAAAATACACATAGTCCTTTTAGTACTGATTGCCGGTTCAATAGGCGTTTTGCTTACTTTCCTGCAGACTGCCAGTACTTATGATACCATTGACACAGCAATGGCCAAACCAGGTAAATTTGTTCACCTGATGGCCAAACTGGATAAATCACAACCTATCGAATACGATGCGGTTAACAATCCCAACTATTTAAGCTTTACAGCCGTTGACACCCTGGGAAAATCTGTAAAAGTAGTTTACCATAACGCCAAACCTGATAATCTTGAGCTGAGTGAAAAGCTGGTATTAAAAGGGAAATATAACGATGGGAAATTCGAGTGTAAAGACATTCAAACAAAATGTCCTTCCAAATACAAAGAAGAACAGGCAAAAGGCGGCCAGCACCCGGGAACCAAAGAGACCAAATAATATCTCTCCCGTCTATTGAACAATAAATAACCTCTTCCCGTTTTTAAAGTAACATAATCTAAACTTCTGAGATGGACTATATTGGCGAGCATCTTTTACCCGGACAATTAGGACATTTTTTTATTGTACTTTCTTTAGTAGCCTCCCTTGTAGCAACCATTACTTATTTTTTGGCTGCACAGTCAAAAACGGAAGCCGATGCAATATCCTGGAAAAAACTGGCCCGTTATGCCTTTATCCTTGAAGTAATTTCTGTCTTTGCCATCTTCGGTATTTTATTTTATATCATTCATAATCATCTTTTCGAATATCATTATGCTTGGAAACATAGCAGCCGTTCTTTGGAATTCAAATATTTGCTCGCCTGCTTCTGGGAAGGCCAGGAAGGAAGTTTCCTGCTCTGGAGTGCCTGTCATAGTGTTTTAGGAGTTATCCTGATCAAACGCAGCAGGAACTGGGAAGCCCCGGTAATGACAATAGTCAGCTTTGCTCAATTTGCATTGGCTACTATGGTGGCAGGTCTTTACTTTTTTGGTTGGAAAATGGGCTCTAACCCATTCATCCTTTTAAGGGATTCAGGGGTGTTGGATAATGCCACCGGGTTGCATATCAACTTTGATGTGAACCAGCCCCTCCGGCCGGATTATATGCTGTCTGTTAAAGACGGTAATGATCTGAACCCTTTATTACAGAATTACTGGATGGTCATTCATCCGCCGGTATTGTTCATGGGATTTGCTTCTACTATTGTCCCGTTTGCTTTTGCTATGGCGGGATTATGGAAAAAACAATACGGGGAGTGGACCAAACCTGCTCTTCCCTGGGCCTTATTCTCAGCTGCAGTTTTGGGTGTAGGTATCATGATGGGTGGTATGTGGGCTTATGAATCACTCACATTTGGAGGTTACTGGGCATGGGACCCTGTTGAGAATGCCTCACTGGTACCCTGGATGATCTTGGTATCCGGAATTCACACCTTACTTATTTACAGGCATAGCGGTCATTCGCTGAGAGCCACATATTTATTCTTTATACTTGCTTTTGGTTTTATCCTGTATTCTACCTTCCTTACCCGCAGTGGTATTTTAGGAGAGTCTTCCGTACATGCTTTTACTGACCTGGGCATGAATTTTCAACTGCTTACTTTCCTGTTAATTTTTGTTTTGCCATCACTGGCTTTCTTTTTCGCCAGGTACAATAAAATCCCGTCTGTTCAGAAAGAAGAGAATACTTCGTCGAGGGAATTCTGGATGTTCATTGGTGCATTGGTCTTTTTCCTTTCTGCCATTGTTATTATCGGCAAAACATCATTACCGGTATTCAATAAAATTTTTGGCACTAATATCGCTCCCCCGGAAGATGCCGAATTCGCCTACAACAGCATTCAGATCTATGTGGCAATAATTATGGCAGCCCTTACAGCAGTGAGTCAATACCTGAAATACAAGGACACTTCCGGTAAATATTTCTGGAAAAAAATTTTAATCCCAACTATTATCACCCTTATTCTATCCGCCCTTTTTATAGTTTTCGGTGATATCGATTACAATAAAAAAGGACCTGTTTTCCAGGGTTCTATATGGCTGGCAGTAGTTTGCAGCATTTATACTATTGTGGCCAATGCCGGTTATATATGGCTGGGTTTGAAAGGCAACCTTAAGCTATCGGGAGGTTCTATATCACATGTTGGATTTGGTATGGTGCTATTGGGCATCCTTATTTCATCCTCCAACAAAGAAATACTTTCCAATAATATTGGCGGTATCCCCGCTCCTTTGGCAGAAGGTGAAGATCCAAGGGAAAACCTGACCCTTGTAAAAGATATGACAGCCAATATGGGCAGGTATTCCTTAACCTATGAAGGGGATTCTGCACATCCCAAAAAACAACAATGGTACTACAAAGTAAGATTTAAGAGCAATGACGGGAAAGAAGAATTTGTATTATTGCCAAATGCATTTGTCAACTACAAAGGCAATGAAGGCCTGATGGCCAATCCTTCAGCCAAACATTACTGGGATCATGATGTATTTACCTATATCACTTCAATCCCCAATCCTGAAAATGAAAAAGATACGTCTTCCTTTAAACCTTTTACCCGTAAAACCGGCGACTCGCTTTTCTACAGCAGGGGCTTTATCATCATACAGGATGTAAAACAAAAAGACAGTATACCAGAAGAGCTCTTTGGCGCTGACGGAACATTATACGAAGTGCCTTTGAAAATTTATTCGAAAACAGGATCCACTTATTCTGTTACTTCCCGGCTGGCGAACGCAAAAGGCGAATGGTTTGCAATACCAGATACGATTACTTCCGAGAGCCTGGTTCTTCAGTTACAAAAAGTAAACCCGGATAAGACTATTGAGATGGGCGTAAAAGAATCCAGTGCAGTTTTGAAATATGTAACACTAAAAGCCTATCGATTCCCCTTTATTAAGCTTTTGTGGTATGGCGTCTGGATTACAGCAATTGGCATCCTCATTAGCATGGTAAGACGTATTCAACTAAACCGGAAGAATTCCATTTCTTCCTGATTTTAGCTTTTTTGAAACAGCTTACTTAGTAGTTTTACTGTCTCTATCTGAAATACCGATACCATTTTCTATTTTTACAGCAGATGCCAGAAATGACTAAATACCTGAAGTCAATTGTGTTATGCGCTACCCTTACCATTATGCCGGGGATGATAGTCATTGCACAGGTACAGCCGCCTTCAGTTCCTGTTACAGATACCAATCCCCCGCTCCCTCCCATGTCTGAAAGAATGAAAAATTGGGGACCTAATGATACAATCATTGTTCCGGCTATATGGTACCAGCGGGAGATTGTAAACTATAAGGAAATGGATATGGCATGGGTATCCAATTTATCTCCGGAAAAACTGGCAAAATTTATTGAAGAATGGACAAGGCTGCGGAATGCTGTCTATGTTACCTATCCCTATGCCAGGATTGCCGGAGCTACAATTAATGACATTAATGCCAACCTTGCAAAGGTTTCATCAAAAAAAGAAAGAAAAGGCTATATCAAATCAAGAGAGAAAGAACTTAAAAAACAATTTAGCGATCCGCTGTCCAACCTTTCTGTTTACCAGGGAAAGATCCTGATGAAATTGATCAACCGGCAAACAGGAAACAATTGCTACGAAATCATCAAAGAATACAAAGGAGGATTAAATGCCCGATTTTATCAGACTGTTGCCTTTTTTGTAGGAGGAAATCTCAAACAGGACTGGAGCATCGCCAAAAATAAAACCGACAGAGATATAGAAAATATCGTGAAAGAAATAGATGGCTCCTGGTATAATAATCCTTACCGCAGGTAATAGTTAACCTCAACCACCGGCTCTTTCAAAACAGAACTGCAACCACTTCCCAAACACTCTCATTGTAATCAAATACATTTGCATTTATTAAATTCTCTTCATTTATGAAAGTAGATATTCTTGCTATTGGTGTTCATCCGGATGATGTGGAACTTGGTTGCTCCGGCACCCTGATTAATGAAATAAAAAGAGGTAAAAAAGTAGCCATTATCGACCTTACACAGGGCGAATTGGGAACAAGGGGCACCAGTGAGACCCGTTACCAGGAAGCTGCTAACGCTTCCATGATAATGGGAGTTCATGCCAGGGAGAACCTGAAGATGAGAGATGGTTTTTTTAAAAACGACGAAGACCACCAGTTAAAGCTTATCTCAGCTATCCGTAAATATCAGCCTGCTATAGTGATTGGTAATGTGCTGCACGACAGGCACCCGGATCATGGCCGGGCGGGAAAATTGATTGCGGACAGTTGTTTCTTAGCGGGTTTACTGAAAATTGAAACGAGAGATGAAAATAATATTGTTCAACCCAGATGGAGGCCTTCCTATGTGCTGCATTATATCCAGGACTGGTATCACGAACCTGATTTACTGATTGATATCAGTGATGTATTCGATCAGCGGATGAAAGCAATTGAGGCATACGGAACGCAATTTTTTACAGCAGAAACCAGCCACGAAGGACCTCAAACTTATATCTCCACTCCTGACTTTCTTGACAGTGTTATTGCAAGAGCCAGAATGTTTGGTAAAAGAATTGGAGTAAAATATGCAGAAGGATTTATCAGTGAAAAGAAAATTGGTATCCGGAATCTGGACGCATTGATTCAAAACGAAACATAACTTTTGTTTGCCTGTAAATGCGAATCAAATGTTAAACAAACAGTTGTTGACCGATAACAAACGGTTGACTAATTTTTAGAGAAATCTGGTCGTTTTGGGTTACCTTTACAACCTGAAATTTGTATTATAATGACATTACCTAAGTTCTCTGGCACATCTCAGTCTTTTCATAGTGAATTAAAGAAAAGAATCAGTGATTATTTTAATCAGGCAGGTAAAGCCCCTACCGGAAATTTTCAACTTTATTTCAAAGCTATTTTCCTGACAGTTGCATTTATCGCAGTTTATATTCATCTTGTTTTTTACACACCGGCTACATGGCTTGCTTTGACAGAATGTGTGGTACTTGGCGGGTTAACAGCTGCCATCGGTTTTAATGTGATGCATGATGGCCTGCATGGCAGTTTTAGTAAGCATAAATGGATCAATAATTTAGCCGGCCTGTCTCTCAATTTTTTAGGTGCTAATAATTTCATGTGGAAGACCAAGCACAATATCATACATCATACTTATACAAATATTGAAGGAATTGATGATGATATAGAAGCAAAGCCATTATTACGTCTTTGTGAAACACAGAAATACTACAAGATCCACCGTTTCCAGCACTGGTATTTCTGGGCAGCTTATTCGCTGTTGTACATCTGGTGGGTATTTTTTACAGACTATAAAAAATATTTTCTAAAAAGAGTTGGGTCTGTGCCCTTGAAACCTATGTCTGTAGGTGACCATATTTCTTTCTGGGGCTTTAAATTATTGCACGCATTTCTTTTTGTTGCCCTGCCTATCAATATAGTCGGCTTTACCCCCTGGCTGATCGGCTTTCTTGTATATGGCATGTTTACCGGAGTAGTCCTGAGTATTGTCTTTCAATTGGCACATACGGTTGAGGATACTACATTTCCCCATGCAAATATTGCAACTCATAAAATGGAGGACGAATGGGCCATACACCAGCTGAAAACAACGGCTAATTTTGCTACCGGCAACAAATTAATTTCCTGGTTAGTTGGAGGTTTGAATTTCCAGGTTGAACATCATTTGTTCCCCAGGGTATCGCATGTTCATTATCCTGCCATCAGTAAGATCATCAAAAAAGCATGTGAAGATTTTGGGGTAACTTATATTGAGTATCCCAAAATGAGAATAGCATTAGCCTCCCATGTTTCTCACCTGAAACACCTTAGTCATAAATAACTTATTGAATCAGATTAAAAAAGGAGTTGTAGTACAACTCCTTTTTTAATCTGTCCACTTTGGGGTGATTGATTTTGCTGCTATCCCAAACCCCTGTAACTTGCAACGTTTTTCAATAACAGTAATATGGTTGATCTTTCTTCCTACGACCCCAACAGTGTAAGCAATCCCAATAATAATATTTTCGGATTCCCTACCTCTGAAGACAATGCAAAATTGGTGATCATACCCGTACCCTGGGAAGTGACAGTTAGCTATGGCGCAGGTACTGCCAGGGCTCCAGATTCAATCCTAAAAGCAAGTTACCAGATTGACCTGTTTGACCCCGAAATGCCTGAAGCGTGGAAACAGGGCTTCTATATGCGGTATGTAGACAAGAAGATATTGATGAAAAGCGACTACCTGAGAAAAGAAGCTGAACTCTACATTGACTATATTTCAAAAGGGGAAGAGTTAAGTGCCAATCAATTCATGTGTAAAACACTGAAAGAAGTCAACGAAGGCGGCGTTTTTTTGAAAGACTGGGTCTTTGAGCAAACAAAAGCCCTTTTAGAGAAAGATAAGTTAGTAGCCATATTAGGAGGAGACCATAGCACACCGCTTGGTTACATGAAAGCAATTGGCGAAAAACATGGCGAATTTGGCATATTACAGATAGATGCCCATTGCGATCTCCGCGATACATATGAGGGTTTTCACCATTCGCATGCCGGTATAATGTTCAATGCGCTGAAAGAGATACCACAGTTGATAAGGCTGGTACAGGTTGGGATAAGGGATTATAGCGAAGTTGAATGGGATTATATCAGGAACAGTAACTACAAAGTAATAACCTACTTCGATAAGGATATAAATCAAAGGCAATTTGAAGGCGAAACATGGAAGAGCCTGACAGAAGAAATTGTGAGTAAACTACCGCAACAGGTTTATATTAGTTTTGATATTGATGGATTGGACCGGAAACTTTGCCCGCATACCGGCACACCGGTTCCCGGCGGATTTGAGCTGGAAGAAGTATTCTTCATTTTCAAAAAAGTACTGGAAAGCGGCCGGAAAATTATTGGTTTTGATCTTAGTGAAGTAGGTGTGAGTGAAACTGACTGGAATGCAAATGTAGGAGCAAGAGTTCTTTATAAATTGTGTAATTTATTGGTGACAAGTAACAGCTGAAATGCCCAGATTCCAATTTCTCCTGAAGAATGAAAAACTAAAGCAATATAATCAGATTGCTTTATATATTATTCTTATCAACCTGCTGGCTTTTGCTTTTATAGCTATAGCAACTACTGAAAAAGATATACGGATCAGTGCAATTATTACAGTAGTAATACTTTCAAGTGCACTTGCCATTGATTACTTCCTGGGAAAAATAAAAAATAATGAAGATACTCCTTATAAGCTATTAGCGGAGTATATCATAGCGCTGGCCTGGCTTAAAGCAGGTTTCTGGTGGCTGGCATTATTATTTTTCATTCTGGGTATGTTGTACCTGGGCGCCAAAAGAAAACTGCTGGTCAGCATTTTTACTGATAAGATCCTTTACCCCTCTCTTCCTCAAAAGAACATATCGTGGCCTGAATTGAATGCAATAATTTTAAAAGATGGTCTCTTAACCATTGACTTCAAAAATAACAAACTCATTCAGCAAACCATTGATGAAAACAGTACTGTAAATGAGCAGGATTTTAACGAGTTTTGCAGGCAGCAATTAAAGAAATGAGTTTATCGCAATCCCCATACATTCTTTACTCCGACGGTAAGGGAAATATTTTTGAAGACACTTCATTATATGTAACCGGCCGCTCAGGTTGGGACGCAATGCCGGTACCTGAAGATGAATGGATAGAATTACCTGAAGGTGGCTCCTTATATGAATTACCCGGCAGACGGGGTATTGGTATAGATGTGGAAACCGGCGAAATGCGGCTTTGTGATAAAGGCTGGGCTGTTGCCGCCTTTATTCCACCGGCGCATACCGGGTTTTATCTGGCAGCCTATGAAACAGCCCCAGAAGCACCTATCCTTCCGCTGTTTTGCTATACAGCAGCCGGCTGGTTAGATGAAAAATTTTATGTACCGGCTATACGGATCGAACCTGATATAAGGCAGGAATGTGCCGGTTATGATGCAAAAAGAGTAGAAACCGGTGCCCAAGAATTACTGAAAAATTATCCGCACAACAGGTTAGTGGCACACCTGATGAATAATTGTGCATTGACTTATAGTTGCCCTGCAGCAAGGAATTTCGCATTGGGAAGATGGGAATGCCCGGTACCAGCTTCTCCGGCCTGCAATGCGAATTGTGTCGGTTGTATTTCATTGCAGCCAGATGAAGAACAGATCGTATCCACGCAAGACAGGCTGAACTTTAAGCCAACACCCGAAGAGATTGTTGAATTTACAGTACCACACCTGGAATCAGCTCCTTTTCCTATTATCAGTTTCGGGCAAGGTTGTGAAGGTGAGCCGCTGCTGATGTGGGAAACCATCCGTGATGCCATCATTGAAATAAGAAAGCATACTAAGAAAGGCAGCATTAATATCAATACCAATGGCTCAAACCCTGAAGCAGTTAAAATTCTCTGTGAAGCAGGCCTGGATTCGATTCGGGTAAGTACCAATTCCGCCAGGAGAGAGATTTACATGCCTTACTATCGCCCTAATAATTACGAGTTCGATGATATAATCGAGAGCTTAAAAGTTGTCAACTCGTATGGCGGCTGGACCTCCATTAACTATTTCGTTTTCCCGGGAATGACAGACTCCATAGCTGAATATGAAGCCTTGAGAAAACTGATCAAAGAAACCGGTCTGAAAATGATCCAGTGGCGCAATTTTAATATTGATCCAGACTGGTATCTTGGCAAAATAGGAGTAACTGATACCGGCGAATGTATGGGTGTAAAACAAATGCAGGAACTGATCCGGGAAGAATTTCCAGATTTAAAATTCGGTTATTTCAATCCGCCGATGGAAAGGATCAAAGGAAAGTTTGATATGGATTTTGCACACTACTAAATTTTAATGAACCATTCGGCTGCAAAAAATATTTATACCGGAATTGGCCTTGCTGTTTTGGCCACTTTTATCTGGTCCTGGAATTTTATTGTTGCAAGAGGTATCTATAAAGAAATCCCGCCGGTAAGCCTGGCATTCTTTCGCTGGTTAACTGCCACTATACTTATTTTTCCTTTTGCCTTTAAGTATTTAAAAAAAGAATGGCCTGTTATTAAACAATCATGGATCTACTTTCTATTTGCTGCAGCAACCGGCATCGCCATGTTCAATACATTTGTGTATGTAGGGGCCCAATACACAACGGCAATTAATCTTGCTTTAATCGGAACAACCTCCTCTCCCATCATGTCGGTCATCTTTGCCCGTATTTTTTTGAATGAGAAAATAAGTGGTACCCGGGTTTTTGGTATTACTATTTGTATTGCCGGTATATTATTCTTACTCTCAAAAGGTAATTTTCAAAACCTGTTACAGTTGAAATTTACAAAAGGTGATAGCTGGGTTTTACTGGCTGGTTTCGCCTTTGCAGTTTACAATACCCTGGTAAAAAAGAAACCAGCAGCTGTTTCTCCTGTCAATTTTCTTTTCATCGTGTTCAGTATGGGGACATTGCTGTTAGTCCCATTTTATATACAGGAAACAGCACATGCTGCGCCCATTTCCTGGAATGTATCTGCCTTGCTGATCATACTTTACCTGGGCCTTGGCGCATCAGTCATTTGTTTCTGGATATGGAATATTGCCATCCGGAATCTAGGTGCCGGAAGAGCTGCCTTATTCGGAAACCTGATCCCGGTTTTCAGTACTATGGAAGCTATGTTGATTTTAGGTGAAAAAATCAATTGGGTACACCTGGTAAGCTTTGTACTGGTAATTTTGGGCCTCTTAATTGCCAATCTCAGGAAGTAGGAACAATCCTTCTGATAATCTTAACATTTTATAAATCCCCTTTTATGCAAGTTGCACAGCGTTTGCATCGTTAATAACAGGTGTGAATAAACAACTACACTGTCCATTGATAATCAAAGCTTAAATTTGTATGAACAACGCTTACACAATGTCTGCATCCCTTGAAGCCCAATACCGTTCAAGAGCCGCTATGATTACAGCTGGTTTTGCCGGTTTAGCCATATTGCTCATGTTCCTCCTGAAGTGGAAGCTTCCTGTATTTGAAAAGATTGTGGAGTTACCGGGAATTGAAGTGGAGCTTAACCTGCCTCCTGACCCTCCTGTTCCATTTGATGAAGGTGGTGGCGGTGGCGGCAATCCTGTGCAAGCGGCAGGTAATCCCGGAATAGCACAGGCAGCGCCAATGCCTCCGGGTACTACTGAAGATTCCAAAGACATTGAAGAGGATAATAATAGCACCAGTCCTGCCATCAATAAGCCTGTAGCAACAAAACCAAAAGCAACAGCTATCACAAATACTTCTATTACAAAAACGGAGCCTAAAGAAATAAAAACTCCGGCCCCACCAAGACCTAAGGCAGTAATGGATGGAAAGAATATTACCGGTACTCAAAAAGGTGGAAATAATGCTGATAATTACGACCAGGCCGGGGGAAAAGGAACTGGTTATGGTGTTGGTAACGGCAGCGGTGTTGGTGGGGGAAATGGCAATGGTATAGGAGGTGGCAATGGTTCCGGAACTGGTGTTGGTAATGGTCCACGGGTTACCAGGGGCGACAGGAAAATTGTTCGTAGTTATTCATTTGAAGGCGATCTAGATAAAGCAACAATTTATGCAAATGTGAGTGTATCACCTGATGGTATCGGCAAATTCGTAAGTATTGCTAAAGGTTCTTCCAACAGCAGTAATGCTTACAAAGAAGCTATTATACGTTACCTGCAAAATATCAAGTTTGACAAAGCAGATCATGAATCCATGATCACTGTTCAATTTAACTTCAGGGTTAACTAACTAAATTATAATTGTTTAAAAACCATTTCGGCTATGCGGAATGGTTTTTTATTTATGGCATATCCTACATTTGCGGGGAATGACGTTTCAGCAAACCATAGACTATTTATTTACCCGTCTCCCCATGTTCAGCCGTATTGGCGCGGCTGCGTTTAAAAAAGACCTGACCAATACAATTGAGCTTTGTAATCACCTGGGAAATCCTCATCACCAATTCAAAACGGTCCATATTGCCGGTACCAATGGTAAAGGGTCAGTAAGCCATATGCTGGCGGCCGTCTTACAAACAGCAGGATATAAAACCGGGCTTTACACGTCTCCGCACCTGAAAGATTTCAGGGAGAGGATAAAAATAAATGGCGAAATGATTCCGGAGCAGGCAGTCATTGATTTTACAGAAACCATAAACCCATTAATCGAAAAAATAGAGCCCAGCTTTTTTGAAATCACCGTGGCTATGGCCTTTGATTATTTTGCACAACAAAAAGTTGATATTGCCATTATTGAAACCGGCCTGGGTGGAAGACTGGACAGTACCAATATCATTACTCCTGAGTTAGCTGTGATTACCAATATCGGCTGGGACCACATGAACATGCTGGGCGACAGCCTTGAAAAAATTGCGTTTGAAAAAGCTGGAATAATAAAGCCCGGAGTACCGGTAATCATTGGCGAAGTTCTGCCAGAAACATTGCCCGTTTTTGAGCAGGTGGCAAAAGAAAAAAAATCAGCGATTCATATTGTTTCAGATACAAGACAAACCGCAGACTGGAATTGGGAAAAAAATGAACTCATTGTAGAAGTGGCCGAAAAACACAAAACAGACCATAAAATATATCACCTTGACCTGCCAGGTATTTATCAAACAAAAAACCTGTTAACAGTTTTAGAGACCTGTTACCAATTACAAAACAAAGGATGGATTATTCCTGCTCAGACAATTACTGATGCTTTAAAACAAACAAAAAAAATAACCGGCTTGCATGGCCGATGGGAGGTCATACATCATCATCCTCTCATAATTTTAGATGTGGCACATAATGTGGATGGAATAAAACAATTAGTCAGGCAGATTGAATTAACTGAACACCATCACCTCCATATAATTTTAGGCATGGTCAAAGATAAAGAGGCAGAAAAAGTTCTGGAACTTTTACCAAAAGATGCTACTTATTATTTTACAAAGGCGCAAATACCAAGAGCTTTGCCGGAAGAAGAGTTAGCCCGGAAAGCCGCTTCATTCGGATTAAAAGGTAAACCATTTATGAATGTCAACTATTCACTTTACAGCGCTTCTCAAAAAGCTGGTAAAAAAGACCTTATCATCGTATGCGGAAGCATATTCCTGGTAGGCGAAGTAAGCTTAAGGAGTGTTAAAGAAATATGGGGAAAAGAGAACTCCTCTTTCGTTGATTTTGACTTTCTTGAATTAATCAGGTTTTTCGATTAATAGTGGAGCTCTCCTAATTTTTCCAACGCATATAAAATACAACTCACATGCATTGCCTGAACGATCTTGTTCTCCCTTAACAGTTGCTTTAATTCATCAAGCGTCATTTCCACCACTTCAATCTCTTCGTTCTCATCAAGATTTTGTTCACCCACCTTTTTACCTCCCTTTGCGAGAAACATATGCAGCAGGTTTGAATTAGTGGAGGGGTTTGGAGAAATTTTTCCCAGGTAATCAAATGAGGTGAAAGAGTAACCTGTTTCTTCCAATAGTTCCCTTGCAATGGCATATTCTACATTCGTATCAGTATCATCCACACAACCACCGGGGATTTCCAGGCATGTTTCACCAAGTGCATGACGGTATTGCCGAACCATAATTATCTTACCCTCTTCTGTCACCGGTAAAGCACCCACCCAGGTAGAAAATTCGTACACATAATAGGGATCAACAATCTTACCACCGGGTGTTTCGCATTTATCCCTGCGCACTTTAAACCACCGGTCATTAAAAAGATATTCGGACGACAGCGTTTTCCATTTCATGATGAGGATTTCACTATTATTTGTAGATCGTTGATAGTATGTTTATGCGCTGTGTACTGCGATCACCATCCTTTTCTTTCCAGGAGCGAAGTAATATGCGCAACATGATGCTTGCCATGCCAGGCATACATCCCCAGCAATGTCCATAAGCGGATGGTCTTTTTTTGCTCAGGATGATAAATGGTACGATTATTCCAATCGTTATCTGAAACATATTTCAATGATTCATACCAACGGGCATGCAGGGCATGTAACAGGGTTAATGATATATTGACAGGCAACTTCTGAACATCATTCATTTCAGCCCATAATTTTTCTTCATAAGGTTTAACTGTTGGGTTGTCTTCAGTTAATGCCAGCTTGAAACGACAATAAGCATTGATATGACTGTCAGCTACATGATGTATTACCTGCTGTACTGTCCAACCACCATCCCTGTAAGCAGTATGCAATTGTGCTTCATCGAGATTCAATACCGCATTTTCCAATTGCAGTGGTAAGAACTTAATATCAGCCAGCCATTCTACTTTCCGGGGGATAGAAAAAGGTTGGGGAGCATACTCTCCAATCGGATAGCGGGGATCAACTGCAGTAACAGGCATAAGCTGAAATTTATTTTTTTACAATTTCAATTAACTCCACTTCAAAAATAAGTGTAGCTCCACCTGGAATATCACTGCCCGCACCCCTGTCTCCATAAGCCAGGTGTGATGGTATCCACAACCGCCAATGGCTGCCCTCTTTCATTAAAGGCAATGCAATCTGCCATCCTTTTATCAATGCAGTAAGCGGTGCAGAAAAAGGTTGTCCTCTTTTGAATGAATTATCAAACTCTTTCCCATCCAGTAAGGACCCCTTATAGTGTGCCTTAACTGTGTCTTTCAAAAGAGGCTGGTGGCCGCTACCTTCTTTTATCACTTCATATTGTATCCCTTCCGGTAATTCGGTTACTCCCTCTTTCAGTTTATTTTCACTCATAAAAGCTGCACCTGCAGTTTTTTGTGCTTCAATTTTTCCTTGCATAAATTCCCTTAGTTTATTTTGAATACTCATAATTATTATCCTTCCCGTAATGAATGGCCTGTCAGGCTAATAAATACATCTTCTAAATTAGCCATTTTCATTTCTTTTGGTCTTTCAAATCCGGACGCCACCAGGTTATCAACCAGTTTATCAGGAGAATCCAGAGCAATTATTTTTCCCGCATCGATGATAGCCACCCTGTCGCAGAGATATTCTGCTTCGTCCATATAGTGAGTCGTAATGATTACTGTTGTTCCTCTTGCCCTGATATTCCTGACCAACTCCCACAAACTCCTGCGGGCCTGCGGATCAAGTCCTGTAGTCGGTTCGTCCAGGAAAATGATCCTTGGTTCATTAATAAGAGTGGTCGCTACTGAAAACCGCTGTTTCTGCCCGCCACTTAGTTCTTTTACTGGTGACTTTGCTTTGTCTTTCAGATTCACCATCTCCAGTAATTCCATTGGGTCAACCTCCCTGTTATAGAGACCGCAGAATAATTCAATCAATTGCAAAAGGTTCAATCCCGGATAATAACCACTTGTTTGCAACTGGACACCAATTATTTTTTTAATATCGTTTGGTTGCTTATCGAGACACAAGCCATCCACAATTATTTCGCCACTTGTTTTGGGCCTTAGTGTTTCAATAATTTCAAGTGTAGTTGATTTACCGGCACCATTCGGACCGAGCAATCCAAAAATCTCCCCTTCCATTACATCGAATGTAATCCCTTTTACTGCCTGGAAATTGCCGTAATTCTTAACGAGATTTTTTACAGATATGATTGTCTTGGCCATTATTATTCCGGTTTTAGATAAGTTTCCAGTTCTTCCATCATCAACTTGCTGCCAACAAAAAATGGTGTACGCTGATGCAGCTCAGTGGGTTGAATATCCAGTATCCTTTTTTTCCCGTCTGTAGCTTTTCCACCTGCTACCTCTACAATAAAAGCAAAAGGATTGCATTCATACAATAACCGGAGTTTTCCCTTTGGCTTATCGGTAGTACCGGGATAGGTAAAAATACCGCCTTTAATCAGGTTGCGGTGTACATCTGCCACCATACTACCAATATAGCGTTGGGTATATGGGCCACCATTGGTCTTATCTTTTTTCTGACAGGCTGTAATATATTTTTTTACACCTTCCTCATATTTAAAAAAGTTGCCGTGATTTACAGAATAAATCTTACCCAGCTCCGGGCATTTAATATCAGCATGGCTGAGTGTCCATTCACCGATAGAAGGATCAAGCGTAAACCCATTTACTCCTCTGCGGGTTGCATACACCAGCATAGTGGAAGAGCCATATATCATATAACCAGCTGCGACCTGCTGGTTACCCGGCTGCAGAAAATCTTCAAGGGTTACAGGCGTTCCGATCGGTGATACTCTTTTATACACACAAAATATGGTACCGATAGAGACATTTACATCAATATTGGCACTGCCATCCAAAGGATCATAGAGGCAAACATATTTTGACTTTTTGCTGATCTCATCATCAAAAGCAACAAAATCATCCAGTTCTTCGCTTGCAATACCGGCACAACTGATGCCGTGCCGTAAAACACCGGTAAACTGGTCATTTGCATATACATCCAGTTTCTTAACTTCCTCCCCCTGCACATTAACCGTTCCGGCATCGCCAAGTATATCCACCAGGCCTGCTTTATTCACTTCCACATTCACTCTTTTTGCGGCCAGTCCGATATCCCGCAAAAGCCGGGATAATTCACCGGTGGCATTGGGAAAATCTCTCAGCTGCTGAATGGTGAACTCATCAAGGGTTGAAATCTTTCTGTTTATAGACATGTTGGCAATTTTGGAACAAAGCAAAAGTAAGGTTTTGAGTGGGAGTTGAAAAGTTGACAGGAAGACAGGTTGAAAGGGAATATTACCGACATTTGCCGACTTATCAACCTGTCAAAAAAATAATGAAGGTCTTCAAATTCGGCGGTGCTTCAGTCAATACCATTGAGAGAATACAGAATCTTGCCCCTATCATGAACCATTGGGCCAATGAAAAGATTGTGGTGATCGTGTCTGCCATGGGCAAAACCACCAATGCACTTGAAAAAGTTGTAGATGCATTCTTTGCAGGTAAAAAAGAGGAAGCTCTCTTGTTATTTGAACAAGTAAAACAACAACATCTCACTACCAGTAAATACCTTCTGGTAACAAACTACCTTGCCTGTGAAGCGCAACTGAAAGATTTTTTTACAGAGGTAGAATGGTTATTGCATGATAAACCGGTGAGAGATTATGATTATTATTATGACCAGGTAGTATGTGCCGGTGAATTATTCTCAACAACTATTGTAAGTGCTTACCTGAATGAGGTGGGAGCAAATAATAAATGGCTGGATATCCGTGATATTTTCAGGACAGATGATGATTTCAGGGATGCAACAATTGATTGGGAGTTCACGAAACAAAAAGTAAATGAAGTAGTATTACCGGAATTGAAACACTATAATATTGTTTTAACACAGGGATTTATCGGTGCCACGGATGAGAATGAAAGCACAACTTTAGGAAGAGAAGGCAGTGATTATACTGCTGCTGTTTTTGCCAATATGCTGAATGCAGACAGCCTGACCATCTGGAAAGATGTGGAATCCGTGATGAATGCTGACCCCAAACAATTTTCTGATGCGATCTCGATTCCTGAACTGAATTACAACGAAGTGATTGAAATGGCCTATTATGGTGCACAGGTAATCCATCCCAAGACTATCAAACCGCTGCAAAATAAAAACATACCCTTGTATGTAAAATGTTTTTCAAACCCTTCTCTGCCGGGCACAATCATTCATAATAAACCGGTACACCACCTGCCTCCTATTATTGTTTTAAAAGAAAAACAGGTGATGATTGAAATGAATTCAAGAGATTTTTCTTTTATTGGCGAACAACATGTTGGCCATTTATATCACCTGTTTGAAAAACTGCATATTAAACCAAACCTCACACAGAATGGCGCTATCAGCTTTTTGAGTGTGCTGGATAATTGGCCGGAGAAAATTGAAAAACTTGCTTTTGAAGCATCTGCTTTTTTAGATGTACAGGTAAAGAAAGGGTTATCCTTGCTGACTATCCGACATTACAATAAAGAAATAGTTGAGACCCTGACAATGGGAAAGTTAATACTGCTTCGCCAGCAGACTCCCGAAACAGTACAATTTTTATTAGGATAAGGTCATAACCTTCAGGGAGCCAGGGGTGCTTCTACCGTAATAGTTTGTATCATTTTTTTGGCTACTGGTTTTTCATGCAGTAAGGCTGGTTGCCAGGTACCCATTTGTTCCAGACGTGAAATCAGTTCATCATTAAACTCTTCGCCCTCTTTAAAGCCTTTTAATACTTTCAGGTTTACCGGCACGCCGTCCTTATCAACAATAAACTCAACCTGAATAAATGCTTTTTTAATTCCTTTTGGCAGAAAAGCGGTCATTTCATTTCCTACTACCTGCAAGTATTTCATAAAAGCCTCTCCTCCTCCGGGATACTGTGGCCATTGATGTACAGCCTCTGCCAGTAATCCGATATTTCTTTCCCGATGCTGGGCCGGAGGTCTTTTTACCTGTTGCTTGATTTCAGTAGAAATTCCTTTTAATTTTTTTGGAGCTGCTTCATTAATGACATATTCTCCTTTATCATTAATCATCACTACAGGCAACTGTTTATATTTTTCAAAATAGTCAAATGCGTCTTCCAGCTTGTCTGTAAACTTCTTTAAATCCTGGTCATCCTTTGTTAAGCTTTCGAGGTATTTAACACTTCTCTCCACATTATAACGAATCGGGAAAATATGAACCGGTATAAAATCCTGGCCCTGGTCTTTGGCATGTGCGGCAAGAATATATAACTCATCAATCTGCTGATCTGTAATTGGGATACAACCTACCGTAACACAGCTGCCATGTATATAAATCTCGCTACCGGGCTTTAATGAATCACTAAGTATCTTATCAGATGCGTTGGGGTAATTGATGCCCAGTGACAGATAATAATTACTGCGGGGATTAAATTCATTGATATAATAGAAGCCTTCCGGCACCTGGTAATCTCCCTGCATTCGCTTGGGACCCAGTGAACCCGCCAGCGCACAAACCTTGTACGTTTTAAATAATTGAAATTGCTCTTTCCAATCATTTTTCACCCATACTTCTAACTGGCTATCGTACTTAAATGAACGGATATACATGTATTTGGCCGGCCATTGCAATTTCTTAGCTTCAAATTGCTTTTGCAGTGTATCTTCTTTTCTCTCCAATGCTTCACCGGGCCTGGGAAATGTTTTTTGATAATCAATAAATGAGTAAGAATTATTCCCCCCTTTTGAAGAAGTGGGAGAAGGTTGCCCGTATGATACCAGTACAATATTTACTGATATCAGCATCAAAAAAAGGTTCTTCATCATAGTCACTTACGGAATCAACGACAGGTTAAAGATATTGTTATCAGCTAATAGCCAAACTTTTGTAAATATAGTTATAAAAGACCGAAAATCGGATAGTCAGATAGCCCGGGATAATACCCATGCCATAGATAAAATCTAACCCATTTTCAGACTTCCGGTCTCGTAAGTTTACCTTGTATTTACAAGTTTCCCCTTGCCTCCTGTTCTCTTTCTATGGCTTCAAATAATGCTTTGAAGTTTCCCTTACCAAAGCTTTTGGCCCCTTTGCGCTGGATGATCTCAAAGAAAAGTGTTGGCCTGTCTTCAACTGGTTTTGAAAACAACTGTAACAGGTACCCTTCATTGTCCCTGTCTACCAGGATACCCAATTCCCGTAATGGCGCAAGATCCTCATCAATATGTCCTACCCTGTCCAGCAGATCATCATAATAAGAAGTCGGAACTTTCAGAAATTCAACTCCCCGGCTTTGCAGGTCACGAACTGTTTTTACAATATCATTGGTAGCCATTGCCACATGCTGACAACCTTCTCCGTTATAAAACTCCAGGTATTCTTCTACCTGGCTTTTTTTCTTACCTTCTGCAGGTTCATTGATCGGAAATTTTACAAAACCATTTCCACTGCTCATCACCTTACTCATCAACGCAGAGTATTCTGTTGAAATATCTTCATCATCAAAGGAGAGGATATTTTTAAACCCCATCACTTCCTCATAAAATTTTACCCAGGGGTTCATCTGGTTCCAGCCTACATTACCTACACAATGATCAACATATAATAAGCCAGTATCTGCAGGTTTGAAGTAAGGGTTATTCCATGGCCTGTAGCCTGGCATAAATGCACCGTTATAATTTTTTCTTTCAATAAATAAATGAATGGTATCTCCATAAGTATGAATGCCACTCATCACTACTTCGCCATCATTATCTTTTAGCCGGGTGGGTTCCATATAACTTTTAGCCCCCCTTTTAGTCGTCTCTTCCCATGCACTGGTGGCATCCGGTACTCTCAACGACAATGCCTTCACACCATCCCCATGCCTGTAGACATGGTCAGCAATGGGATTATCGGTTCTCAATGCTGTTGTTAAAACAAAAGTGAGTTTATGCTGACGGACTGCATAACTGGCCCTGTCTTTCACCCCGGTTTCCGGACCGGCATAAGCCAATGCCTGGAAACCAAAAGCACTCATATAATAATGAGCAGCCTGTTTGGCATTACCCACATAAAATTCTACATAATCAGTTCCCTCAAGGGGTAGAAAATCAGTTTGTATAGCAGCTTTATCTGTAATCGTTTTTGTATTCATGATGTTGAAACCTGAAGACCTCAGGCTGGTTTAGAATTTAGGTAATTATTAAAACCGGCAGTTATCCCCCCTTTTTGCAGGCAGGTTCAAAATGGGCTATCCATGGCCAATGCCTCCATCAGCAGACTGAAGTTGCTGCGTTCATCGATAAATACTTTGTGGGGATAGTCAGGTATCATAACACAAATCTAAATAAAAAAGGGAAAGTCCTTCTACTTCGCTCAGCACTCCACACCCTATCTTTGCCACATGTTAAAAGTGGGCATTTTAGGCGGTGGCCAGCTTGGCCGGATGTTACTGCAAACCGCTGCCAATTATCCGGTTGAAACCTTTGTGCTGGAGAATGATAAGGAATGCCCGGCAGCCCATCTCTGTCATCATTTTACCAGGGGAGATATCAAAGAATTTGACTCCGTTTACAACTTTGGTAAAAATTTAGATGCAATCACCATAGAGATTGAAAATGTGAATGTTGAAGCATTGGAAAAATTAGAAACTGAAGGGGTAAAAGTCTTTCCTAAACCTTCAGTCTTAAGGACGATCAAGAACAAGATCCTGCAGAAAGAATATTACCGGCTGCACCAAATTCCAACGGCTGATTTTATCATCACCAATAGCCTGTCCGAATTAAAACAGGCTGAAGACTTTTTACCAGCGGTCCATAAGGTTGGTGAAGGTGGTTATGATGGTAAAGGAGTTCAATTATTAAAAGCCAAAGAACATATAGCAAGGGGGTTTGATACCCCATCCATCCTGGAAAAGATGGTAGCCATTCACAAAGAAATTGCCCAAATGGTAGCCATTAACGAAAAAGGAGAAACGGCTTTATACCCACCTGTTGAGATGTTGTTTGATCCGGAACTCAATTTGCTGGATTACCAGCTTTGCCCCGCCGAATTAAGTACCCAAACGCTTTACAGGGTTGAAGCAATTGCTTTATCCGTAGTCAGGAATTTTAAATCCCCTGGCGTTTTTGCGGTAGAAATGTTTGTTGATAAAAATGGGGATGTTTTAGTAAATGAAACAGCTCCCAGGGTTCATAACAGCGGCCATCACACTATAGAAGCTCATTTCTGTTCCCAATTTGATATGCTGTGGAGGATTATTTTGGGTTATCCTCTTGGAAATACTGATGCCATACTACCTTCTATCATGGTAAATATAATTGGCGCAGAAGGCTATAGCGGCAAGGTAAAGTATGTAGGACTGGAAGAAGTCCTGAAAATTGAAAATGCTTTTGTACACTTATACGGTAAGAAAGAAACCAGGCCCGGAAGAAAGATGGGCCATGTTACTATTCTTAGTAATGAAAAGCAAGATCTCTTGCACCAGTCAAACAAAGTAAAGAGAACTTTGTTAGCGAAGGCTTAAGTCCTTTTATCCACCAATTCAACCGCTTATACTTCGAAAAGTTTTTGTGCAGGAAATGCAGCTTTTTGACGTCCAATAGCTTGTATTTATCTGTTACCTTTATTAACCAGTTTTTTACCAATTGCACAGAACACCAAACATGAGAATCATTACAATATTTTTATTAGCCGGTTTCATTTTAACGCTATCAGCCTGTGGAGGAAACAAAAAGAAAGTAGAAGCCCCTCAGCACGGTGGAGGTGCCAAAACCCCTCCCATGCGGGTGGATGGTTATATTGTTAGGGCTGAATCATTCGGAGAATCGATTGAAGTTCCCGGTAACATAGTAGCAAATGAGGTTGCAGAAATTCATCCGGAAGTATCCGGAAGAATTGTATACCTGAATGTCGCTGAAGGCCGGTATATTGGCAAAGGGACACTTCTCGCCAAATTATACGATGGAGACCTGCAGGCCCAGTTAAAAAAATTAGAAGTGCAATTAAGCCTGGCCCAAAAAACTGAAGAACGACAAGCCCAGCTTCTGAAAATTCAGGGAATCAGCCAGCAAGACTACGATATCAGTTTATTGCAGGTAAATAATTTAAGAGCAGATATCGGCATCATTCGCACCAGTATTGCCAAAACAGAAGTAAGAGCTCCTTTCAGCGGCATGCTTGGCTTAAAAAATATCAGCCCGGGGGCCTATGTTTCCCCTGCATCGGTGATCGCAGTCATCAATCAGACTGACCAACTGAAATTGGATTTTTCTGTGCCTGAAAAATATACCGGCCAGATAAAAGTGGGACAATTAGTAACATTTACATTTGAAGGTTCAGATAAAAAATTGGGTGCAAAAATAATAGCAACCGAGTCAAACGTAACCGAAAACACCCGTAGCCTTACAGCCAGGGCTTTAGTAACAGGTAAAGACAAAGCCTTACTTCCCGGCACTTTCGCTAAAGTCCATTTAAGTTTCGCACCTGATACCAACGCTATTTTAATACCAACACAGGCCATACTACCACAAGCAAGAGGGAAAAAAGTTATTATTTATAAAAGTGGCAATGCCATGTTTACTGATGTAACAACTGGAGTCCGGGACTCTTCAAGAGTGCAAATAACAGATGGATTAAAAAGAGGTGATACTATCGTGGTAACAGGATTATTAAGTGTAAGGCCGGAAGCACCCATACAAATTGGTAAAATTATCAATAGTCAATAGTGAATGCCCTGTTTGAAAAGTGTTTTCTCACTACTCAATAAGACATTCACAATATTTCAACAATGAATATATCAGAATTAAGTTTGCGAAGACCGGTTTTGGCGATAGTGATGAATATCATTATTGTATTGTTTGGTGTTATAGGCTTTAAATTTCTCGGTGTAAGAGATTATCCGGCAATTGATCCTCCTAATATCAGTGTACGGACTTCCTATCCCGGTGCCAATGCAGATATCATTGAAACACAAATAACCGAACCGCTTGAAAAAGCCGTTAACGGGATTGCAGGTATTAAGAATATCACGTCCAGCAGCAGCAATGGAAGCAGTAATATAAATGTGGAATTTGAATTGGGAATAGACCTGGAAACTGCCGCCAATGATGTACGGGATAAAGTATCACAGGCGCAACGTTCATTACCAGCTGACCTTGATGCACCTCCTGTAGTTTCCAAAGCAGATGCCAGTTCTGATGCTATACTTTCCATGACGGTGCAAAGCAATACCCGAAACCAGCTGCAAATAACAGAATTCGCCAACAACGTCCTGGTAGAAAGATTACAAACCATTCCCGGCGTAAGTGGCATACAAATCTGGGGCGAAAAAAGATATGCTATGCGTATCTGGATCGATCCGGCTAAACTGAATGCGTATAGCATTACAGCCAATGATGTGCAAGCAGCCTTATTAAGAGAAAATGTAGAACTTCCTTCCGGTAAAATATCAGGCAGTGCCACTGAGCTTACGGTAAGAACCTTTGGCAGATTGAACACGGAAGAAGAATTCAATAACCTGATCGTTAAAAATGCAGAAGGCGCCGATATCCGGGTAAGCGATATTGGCGAAGCAGTACTCGGACCCGAAAATGAAGAAACCGTTTTGAAAGGAAATGGTATCCCCATGATCGCATTGGCAGTAATCCCTCAGCCAGGATCTAATTACGTTTCCATCTCTGATGAATTTTTCAAAAGACTGGAGCAGATTAAAAAAGATGTACCGGAAGATATAAAGATCAATATTGCTCTTGACCAGACAAAGTTCATCAAGAAATCCATCCTTGAAGTACAGGAAACACTGATGATCGCTTTCTTACTCGTAGTAATGATCATTTATGCCTTCTTCCGCGACTGGATCATTGCCATCCGGCCGTTAATAGATATTCCTGTTTCCCTGATTGGGGCTTTCTTCATCATGTACCTGATGGGTTTCACGATCAACGTACTTTCCTTACTTGCCATTGTATTAGCAACAGGGCTTGTTGTGGATGATGGTATTGTAGTGACAGAGAATATTTATAAAAAGATAGAACGGGGAATGAACAAATACCAGGCAGCACTGGAAGGTTCTAAAGAGATCTATTTTGCGGTAATTGCCACATCTATCACACTGGCAGTTGTTTTTCTTCCCATCATATTCCTGCAGGGTTTTGTGGGAAGATTATTCAGAGAGTTTGGTATTGTTGTAGCCGGTGCTGTTCTTATCTCAGCCTTTGTATCACTTACACTAACACCTGTGCTGAACGTAAAATTATCCAGGAAGAATCCTTCCAAACATCCCTGGCTATATACTAAAACAGAACCTTTTTTCCGTTGGATGGAAAATACTTACCAGGCTGCCTTAAGAAAGTTTATGGCTATCCGCTGGATGGCCTTTATCCTGATCGCACTTTGTTTGGCTGCCATATTTTTTGTTGGCCGAAACCTGCAATCCGAATTGGCACCGATGGAAGACCGGAGCCAGTTCCGGTTACAGTTGTCAGCACCGGAAGGGACTTCTTACGATGCCATGGACAAATATGTAAACAGGCTGACCAATTTAATGCTTGACTCGGTGCCGGAAAAAGATATGGTATTGAGTGTTACTTCACCCGGCTTTTCTGGTTCCGGAAACGCCAATACCGGCTTTGTCCGTATCACATTGATACCACCCAATGAAAGAGAAAGATCACAAAATGAAATTGTAAAAATGGTAAATAAAAATTTACCAAAATATAACGAAGGCCGTGCATTTGCTATTGAAGAACAAACGATCTCCGTGAACCGGCGTGGCGGACAGCCCGTTGCTTTCGTTATCCAAAACAACAATTTTGATAAATTAACGCAGGTCCTTCCCAAAATACTGGAAGAAGCAAGGCTGAGTAAAGTATTGTTGAATGCAGATGTGGATCTGAAATTCAACAAGCCGGAACTGAGAGTGGAAATTGACCGGTTGAAAGCAGCACAGCTCGGTGTAAGTGTAAACGATATTTCCCAAACGCTGCAATTGGCGTACAGTAACCGGCGCCTTGGTTATTTTACAAAAGATGGTAAACAATACCAGGTGATGGGACAGGTGGCCCGCAATGACCGGGATGATCCCAATGACCTGAAAACATTGTTCGCCAGGAATAACCGGGGTGAATTGATCAGTCTTGATAATCTTGTTACGGTAAGCGAATCCAACACTCCTCCTACTATTTATCATTTCAACAGGTATAAATCAGCTACCATTTCAGCCAGCCTGCAACCGGGCTTTACGATTGGCGATGGTATTGAAGAAATGGAAAAAATAGCGAATAAAGTGCTGGACGAAACATTTGCTACTTCTCTTTCGGGCTCTTCAAGAGATTTTAAAGAAAGCAGCAGCAATACCAGTTTTGCTTTTATCCTGGCATTGGTTTTAATTTTCCTGATCCTGGCAGCACAGTTTGAAAGTTTTATTGATCCGCTGATTATCATGTTTACCGTTCCATTGGCTATTGCCGGTGCTGTTTTAACCTTGTCAATATTCGGCCATACGCTGAATATTTTCTCCCAGATCGGCATGATCATGCTGATTGGATTAGTAACAAAAAATGGCATCCTCATTGTGGAGTTTGCCAATCAAAACCGCTTGAAAGGGATGAAAAGAACAGAAGCTGCTATCTTCTCCGCTACGCAACGGTTCCGGCCGATCCTGATGACAAGCCTTGCCATGTCATTAGGGGCTTTACCGCTGGCTTTATCTTTGGGTGCAGCTGCTACCAGCCGTATTCCGCTGGGAATTGTGATCGTAGGTGGTATCATGTTCTCACTTGTACTAACCTTATTCGTTATCCCGGCGATGTACTCATTCCTTTCATCTGCCCATAAGAAAAATGAAGTAGAACAATTTATTCACCCAGCCACACAGCCTGTTCAGCCAATTCAGCCTGTAGTGGAGCAAGTATAAACCTGGCATGAAGATTATGAAGAGATTTCTTTTACCCCTGTTAGTACTGATAAGCTTTTCACCGGCAGCCCAGCGTTTACTTACCCTGGATGAGGCCATTGCAACAGCACTGAAGAATAACTATGACATTCAGTTATCAAAAAATGATTCACTTGTAGCTACGCTTAATTATTCATACCGTAATGCAGCTTTTTTACCAAGACTAAACGGTAACATTAACGGAACATTCAATAACAATGACCAGCGGCAGGAATTTAATGACGGTACCAAAAGGGAATTGGATGATATCAAATCCAATAATTACAACCTTGGTCTGCAATTGAACTGGACACTGTTTGATGGGTTGAAAATGTTTGCAACCAGGGATAAGTTTGCAGAATTTGTTAAACTGGGCGAGTTAGGCATAAAGAACCAGGTAGTCAATACGATTGCTGCGGTTATTACAAATTATTACTCGGTCGTCAGGCAAAAACAACAACTGAAAGCGATCGAAGAACAGATGTCGGTAAACCAGGAAAGGGTTAAAATCGCCCAATATAAATTAGATATCGGTGTAGGTGCCAAACCTGATGTATTGCAGAGTAAAGTGGATCTGAATGCACAAAAAGCTGCGCAACTTACACAGCAAACGTTGATAGCCCAGTTAAGAGAACAATTAAATCAATCGATGAATGTGACCTTGAATACAAATTATGATGTGAGTGATACCATCCCGCTTGACATGAACCTTGTACTCGTTGATATCCGTGATATTGCCACAAAAAATAACCCTTTGCTGTTAATAGCTGAAAAAAATATTGACATTGCCAATTACACATTAAAAGAAAGGATAGCTGATAAATACCCGGTACTCTCCTTAAATGCAGGTTACAATTACCAGCGCAATAATAATAAAGCAACAGTAAACCCTTTCCAGCCATTGTACAGCCGGAATATCGGACGCAATATTGGCTTTAACGCGACCATACCGATATTTAATAATTTTACAGTTAAGCGCAATATACAGCAGGCAAAGCTTGATATCCAATACCAGCGACTGGTTTATGAAAATCAAAAATCAGTACTTGATCTTGGCGTCATTAATGCATACAAAGATTATGAACAGCAGAAAAAAGCATTGAACCTTGAAGAAGAAAATATTCTGCTGGCAAAAGAAAATGTAAGCATAGCGCTGGAAGTATATCGCCTGGGTGCTTCCACTATCCTGCAATTAAGGGATGCGCAGCAAAGCCTTGAGAATGCCTATAACCGGTTGATCGCAGCCAGGTTTAATGCCAAGCTTGCCGAAACAGAATTACTGCGCCTCAAGGGCGATTTGGTGAAATAAGATAGTTTGTAGTTTATAGTTTGAGGTTTGTAGTTATTTTTGCTACATACCTTATTTTATGGCCACTATCCAGAAATTTGAAGATTTGGAGATATGGCAAAAAGCCCGTTTTTAAAGTCAAAAAATTTATCCGCTTACATTTAAAGAACCTATAGCTTCTGACTTTAGGTTGAAAGATCAAATGAGGGGCAGTTGTGGTTCGATTATGGATAATATTGCGGAAGGGTTTGACAGAGGAAGTAAAAATGAGTTTACGAATTCATTAACCATTGCTAAAGGAGAAACCGGCGAATTAAAATCACAATTATATCGTTCTTTAGATAATAAATATATCACAGAAGAGATTTTCCGGGAATTGTATAGCTTAGCTGATGAACTGACCAGGATGCTGACAGGTTTTATTAACTACCTGAATAAATCAAAAATAAGAGGGCAGAAGTTTAAAAACAGAACCAAGGATGAGTGAACCACAAACTACAAACCACCAACTACAAACTGTTTTAGTTGGTATCATAATGGGAAGCGACAGCGACCTGAACGTCATGCAGGCCGCTTCAGATATTTTAAAACAGTTTGATATCCCGCATGAGGTTACTGTGGTATCAGCCCACCGCACCCCGCACCGGATGATAGAATATGCACAAACTGCGAAAGAAAGAGGATTGAAAGTAATTATCGCAGGAGCAGGTGGTGCCGCTCACCTGCCCGGTATGGTGGCAGCAGTTACTACATTACCTGTTATTGGCGTTCCTATTAAATCATCCAACTCCATTGATGGATGGGACTCAGTACTTTCTATTTTACAAATGCCAAATGGTGTACCTGTGGGAACAGTGGCTCTCAATGCTGCGAAAAATGCAGGCATATTAGCCGCTGAAATTCTTGGCACTGCCGATGAAACAGTGTCAGTAAAGATTGCTGCCTATAAAAATACCATGAATAACGAAGTGATTGAAAAAGCAGAGAAGATGAAGAGAGAAGGATGGGAGAATAAGTTTGATTAAAATCAATTATGAACTATAAGATTTAATCAGCTCATGTAAAATACATAATGACCCGGCTACTTTTACTACTTTCCATTTTCTTTATCTCTTGCAGCAAAAAACATAAGCTGCAAGAGACGATACAACTACCCCACTACCCTTCCTCCTCCGGTATCAGCTATTTCAAAAAACAAGTTTATATAACAGGTGACGATGCAAAGCATTTGCTTATACTCGACAGCAATTATTTGATAAAAGATTCGGTTACCCTCTATTCGCACACGGAATATAAAATACCGAAAGCTACTAAGCCCGACCTTGAATGTGTTACCATTACTGCAACCAACAAACTATTGATACTGGGCTCAGGTTCATCTATACCCTATCGCAATACCGGCTGGCTGATTGACCCGGTCACCAAACAAAAAGACAGCCTCCGGCTGGATACTTTCTACCGGCGGCTAAAAAATAACGGTCTTGAAGAAATAAATATCGAAGGGGTTTGCGCTATCCCCGGTAATATCATCCTGTCAAACAGGGGTAATAAAACAAACCGGAAAAATTTTCTAGTACTCACAAGGAAAGATTTCTGGATAAACCAAACGGATGCACCTGTCACGCTAATACGGGTGGGTGCCAATACGGACAGCACTGTTTTCAACGGAGTATCAGGACTGGATTATTCAAACAAAAGCGACAGACTATTACTAACCGTTTCAACAGAGGATACCCGAAACAGCATAGATGATGGAACAATTGGTAAAAGTTATTTATGGATCGTGGAAAATATTTCAGCCAAAAAAAGATGGAAAGCAATCAATCCTGATAAGATTATTGACCTTGAAGATGTGGATGACCGTTTTAAAGGTCAGAAGGTAGAATCGGTTTGCATACTTGCAGAATCAGATAATTCAATCACCCTTTTATTAGCCGCAGATAACGATAATGGCAGCAGCACCCTGTTCCGGGTAATTATTTCAAAAGAATAGATAGGCACAAGTTTGAAAAATGTAGTATTTTACTATTGCCTTATTAACCACCTGCAACCTCAACCCGTATTTATGAGAAAATTTCTGGGTCTTGCCTTCTTACTATTATTTTCTGCATTCCTGTCCGGAGTGGCCGGGCAAACACCGCTTAAAGCAAGGGATACCACTATCAAAGGACCCCAGACCTTTGCTATAGTAATGGGCATTTCCAAATACAAATATATACGTCCGCTAACCTATGCAGATAAAGATGCTGAGCTATTCCGTGACTATTTAAGATCATCCGGGGGCGGCAACGTGAAAGAAGAAAATATTTTTTGCCTGCTGAATGAACAGGCCATCAACTCTGTATTCTGGACCAAAGGTTTTCAATGGCTGAAAGCAAAACAACTGCAAAAGGGTGACAAACTTTTTATTTATCTCGCCGGTCATGGGGATGCGATTGATGAAGACCAGTTTTTCTTCCTCAGCTATGATTGCAACCCTGCCGGTGATAAAAATAATTATCTTGTCGGTGGCGCTATACAGTTATACAACCTGAAAAAGAAAATTGCAAACGAAACCACCAAAGGGGTGGAAGTTTTTTTCATTATGGATGCCTGCCGGTCCAATGAATTGCCGGGTGGCACTGCCGGACAGAGTTTTTTAAACACAGCCATCACTGAAAAAAAAGTAGGCGAGATCATGATGCTGGCAACTGCCGCCGGACAGGAATCACTGGAAGACGCTTCCATTGGCAATGGGCACGGTTTGTTTACTTATTACCTGGTTGACGGGTTATCGGGTGTGGCGGATTCAATTGGTGTACCCGATGAAAAAGTTACTTTCCAGGAAATAAAAAGGTATGTAGAACGAAATGTCCCCTCCGTTGCGATGCAAAGATTTAAAAAGAAACAAGACCCCTATTTCTGCTGTGATGAAAACAGTGAGAAAATAATAAGTACGGTCAACACAGCCTACCTTGAAAAATGGTTGCAAACAAAGAAAATGCAACAACGTGGCCCCGGAAATTCATTCCATGGCACCCTGGTAAAGCCAAGAAGAAATATTAATGATGCTGATACTGCACTATCAGAAACTTATAATAAATTCTACCAGGCCATAAAAGACAATAATATTACTGGCGGCTCTTCAGCTGAATTTTATTACCAGCAACTGGATAGGAAGTACCCGGGGAATCCGTATACCCTTGATGCCAAATCCACCCTTGCTGTTGAATATATCAACTATGCACAGGCTATTGTGAACCGCTATCTCGATTGCAATACTGCAACAAATAAAGAAAAACAGCAAAACAACGAAGCCGGTACCAGGCTGGAGAAAGCAATTTCCATACTTCGTGAAGACGATGCTGACTTTGCCAATTCTTTACTGGGCAGAATGTTTTTCCTGAAAGCCAGCGGTACTTACCCCGACGCAGCAACTGCGTTTCAATATGCTTATGCTGCATTGGCCATCAACCCGGATGCCGCTTATATACATAACAGGCTTGCTACATTGCACCTGGAAAATAATCGCCGGGACAGTGCTTTGTTTTATGCTGAACAAGCAAGCCGTATTGCTCCTAAATGGCTTTGTGCCACTGCTACATTAGCATTGGTAAAAAATTTAAGCAGTAAAAAAAATACAGTAAAGAAAAGTAGTGTCGGATTCACTTTTGGTGGCGGCATCAACCAATCCAATCCAACATTCCGGGATAATTCCAACACCAATGTGATTGGTATCGATGCAAAAGGTGCGGGCATACTGAATATTGGTGTAATTTATAATATCAACATTGGCAAAAACCTGGCGATACGCCCTGCCACCACGCTGACATTCGGCAATACTGAATTGGTTTACCTGAGAAGAAATATCGTTGGCGGAGAGATTATAAGGGAACTGGTACCCCTGAAGAATACGGCAATCAATATTGCCTTGCCGATGATCATCCGGTTCAATAATAAACAAGCGGCTCCGTATTTTTCATTGGGCCCTTCCCTGCAATATATTTTAGGACAGGACAATACCTCGGCAGAATTGCTGCCGGTAAAGAAAACACTATTCATGGGTGATGCCGGTTTCGGTATTGATTTCACAATACCCAGGACAGGCATGATCATCTCACCTGAATTAAAATACACGGCCGGATTTACTGATATGAAAGACCCGGCGGTCAGTACTGTCTATTCATCAAATATCTCTTCGTTGAAAAAACAGGCTTTTCTGCTGAATATCTGTTTAAGAAAAAAATAAAGTGAAATTACTTTTCCTGCAGTACCACGAATTCCTGCTCAAGGGTAAGTGAATGATCGTATAAGGATCTGATAAAGTCAGTCCCCCATTTTGCATAGTAATAACTGATATTATCGATCCGTTCCTGTAATCCATTCCCGGGGAATAAATGTGATTTGATAGTATGTATCTGTCGTTGCTGGTCACTAAATTTTCGCTTTTCAGCCCGCAACATTTTCTTTTCCAATTCCTGCAAACGATAAACTGTTTTTGATTTCAACGACTCCACATGTTTTTCCAAACTGGCATCTACGGTTGAGGCCTGCTTTTTAAAAGATTCATATAACTCCTCCAATTTGGTCATAGAGCCATTCAATTTTGTTTGATTCTTACTGTCTCTTGCCACCAGCCTGTTGAGCAATTCCTGTTCAGGCAAAAAGAAATCCTCCATTGTAAAATTGAGCTTACTAACCGCTTCCTTCCATTTTTGCTCAAGAACCAGGAAAGAATTCCGGAGTATCAACACAGGATATGGTACTTTATAATGTTCAAATAATCCTTTTAACTGAAGCCAGTAAGCCGTTTCTCCCCCACCCCCGATAAATGCAATATTGGGTAATATCGTTTCTTCATAAAGCCCACGCAGGATCACATTCGGACTGAACCGTTCCGGATGCTGCTGCAATTCTTTTACCATCTCATCTTCAGAAAAAACAAGCGATGAATCTACCACACGATACTTTTCATTCTTCAATTCAATCCTGTTACGCAGATCATCTTTCAGGTAAAACAAATTAATTTCCCTTGCACTGGCCTGCACTTTATACCCGCCTTTTTCCAGTTTGTCAGCAGACACTTCAATAATATCAGAAGCAACCTGGTTGAGTAATTCATCTGTAAACACCGGTACCATCAACTTTTTCAATGATGGATTATCCGGCAGCAGCACTACAAGTCCATAGTCTGCAAACAAAGCATTTACAAACCGAAAAGTGGCCTGTTGTATGGAATCTCCTTCTTTATAAAATTGTTTTAATAACGATACAATTTCATGGCCATACGGAAGAACCAGTAATTGTCCTTCCATTATTGTAATCAATTTCAAAAGTTCCTTGTCCACTCTCATTCTTCCCACTGCACCTGTTTGTTTCGTAACCCAAACTAATTTTTCACCCCCCAAATGAATATGATTCAGTTCATCAAGGTCAGCATCTTCAGATCCGATATAAAAAACAGGAACAAAATTGTATTGCGGTAAGGATACTTTTAAAGTGTCAGCCAGTTTAATGGCATGCACAATTTTATAAATAAAGTAAAGCGGCCCGGTGAAAATATTATTCTGATGAGCCGTAGTAATCGTAAAAGTATCAGCCGATAAAAGTGAATCAATATTATTTTTCACTTTGTCCCCCGTCTCAACTCCCCCGTACTGTTTTTTTAATTCCTGTACCAGTATCTCCCGGTTTGTTGAAAATTGTTTTCTTGCCTCTATTGCCTGCTGAAGCCCCTTTACTGTTGGAGGATGAGCAAAGAATGGTTTCAGTGCTTCTGCCTGGTCAATATAATCCATGGCAAGCTTTGAAAAAGCACCAGTTTGGCGGTAAGGTAAACGAGTAGATGTACAGTTCATTTGAGATTGTAAAGTTAGGACTTGACCGATTTATTCAGCCAATGATTACATAGTTAGAAACAGATTTAAGAAAACCTTTCCACAGAAAACGGTTTTATATCCATACTGGTGGGCCTATTATTAACTATTTCACTGACCAGTTTACCCGTACCGGCTCCCAAACTTAGTCCCAGCATTGAATGCCCGGTGGCAATTGCCAGGTTCGCAAACTTTTTCACCCGGCCAATATAAGGTAATCCATCTGCAGAGCAGGGTCGATATCCATACCATATCTTTTCTTTGGGTGGTAATGCCACATCAAAATCAGGATAATACCTTTTTACTGCATCCAGGATTCCCTGCACCCGGTTCATCCGTGGCGGTGTTTGGTGAGAAGTAATTTCCATGGTACCGCCAAACCGGATCTTATTGCCATCCATCGGTGTCAGTGCTACCCGGCCTTCAACAAGAACAGAAGGATAATTTATTTTGTAGGGTGAGTTTTCCAGTGTAACTGAATAGCCACG
>Ga0073903_10000144_pt1 | contig 36102 bp, 32 predicted proteins | sample KloWWTKNB14_bulk_FD_66665 | JGI IMG/M metagenome (GOLD analysis project Ga0073903, IMG submission 66665) | Active sludge microbial communities from Klosterneuburg, Austria, studying microevolution and ecology of nitrifiers - Klosterneuburg... | ecosystem: Engineered > WWTP > Aerobic digester >... | reverse complement strand
CCGATGTTCCGCCACGAGCGCCCGCAGAAGGGCCGCTACCGCCAGTTCCACCAGGTCGGTGTTGAAGCGCTGGGCTATGGCGGACCGGAGGTGGATGCCGAGGTGATCCTGATGGCGCGCAGCCTCTGGCGCGACCTGGGGCTCACCGACGTGCGCCTGGAGCTCAACAGCCTGGGCCAACCTGAAGAGCGCCGCGCGCACCGCGCCGCGCTGATCGCCCACTTCGAGGCCCACTCGGACCAACTCGACGAGGAAGCCCGGCGCCGCCTGCACAGCAACCCGCTGCGCATCCTCGACACCAAGAACCCGGCCATGCAGGCGCTGGTCGAGGCCGCACCGAAGCTGATGGACTTCCTGGGCGAGGCGTCACTGAAGCACCTCGATGCGGTCAAGGCGCAGCTGGACGCAGTGGGCCAGCCCTACCGCCTCAACCCGCGCCTGGTGCGCGGCATGGACTACTACAACCTGACGGTGTTCGAGTGGGTCACCGATCGACTCGGGGCGCAGGGTACGGTCTGTGGCGGCGGTCGCTACGACGGCCTGATCGCGGAGCTGGGCGGCAAGCCCGCGCCTGCGGTGGGCTGGGGCCTGGGCATCGAGCGCGTGCTGGCGCTGCTGGAGGAGGTTGGCGTGTCCACTCCGGTGCAGGCACCCGACGCCTATGCGGTGATCCCGGACGCCGCGGCGCTGCCTTTGGCCACCGCCTGTGTCGAGGCCCTGCGCGCCGAGGGTTGCGCCGTGGTGCTGCATGCCGGTGGCAAGGATGGCCTGGGCAGCATGAAGTCCCAGTTCAAGAAGGCCGACGCCAGCGGGGCCCGCCACGCGCTGGTGTTCGGCGCCGATGAGCTGGCGCAGGGGCAGGTGGCCGTGAAGCGGCTGCGTGACGATCCTGCCCAAGTGGCGGACGCGCCGCGGCAACTGCTGCAGCCGCTCGCCAGTGCCGCCGAATGGGCGTCGCAGCTGCGCAGCTGATCTCCAACCCGACCCATTGCCGGGCGCCGCGATAATGCCGGCGCCCGCCCACTGAACCCACCACAGCCCACCCATGGCCAATTCCCTCGACCTGCAGGAGCAGGAACAGCTCGACGAGCTGAAGCACTTCTGGCGCAAGTACGGCAACCTGATCACCTGGACGCTCACCCTTGTGCTTGCCGCCTACGCCGCCTGGATGGGCTGGCAGTGGTGGCAGCGCGACCAGGCCGGCAGGGCCGGCGGCATGTTCAGTGAGCTGGAAAAGGTCGTGCAGCAGGGAGACCTGCAGCGCAGCCAGCAGGTGCTGGGGGACCTGAAGGACCGCTTTGGTTCCACCACCTATGCCACACAGGCCGCACTGCTGACAGCGCGACTGCAGTTCGACAAGGGCCAGCCCGAGGCCGCAGCACAAACCCTGACGTGGGTGGTGGAGAAGGGTTCGGACAGCGACTACCGCACGGTGGCTCGCCTGCGCCTGGCGGGCCTGCTGCTGGACCAGAAGAAGTACGACGAAGCGCTCAAGCAGCTGGAGGGCGACAGCGGTGCCTTCTCGCCCCTGGCGGCCGATCGGCGCGGCGACATCCTGCTGGCTCAGGGCAAGCGTGATGCCGCCGCTGCGGCCTACCGCGCGGCGCTGGATGGATTTGAAGCCGAGTCCGAGTACCGCCGTCTGGTCGAGGCCAAGCTGATGGCGCTGGGTGCGATGGCGCCTGCGGTGGGCGCAGCGTCGCCGTCGGCTTCCGGAGCCCAGCGGTGATGGCAGGCGCGGTGGTGCGCAGGGGCGGGGGGCGTCCGCTGCGGCGCAGCGGTTGGGTGCAGCTTCTGGTCGTGGGGCTGTCTGCCTGGCTGGTCGGCTGCGCGGCGGAAAAGCCGGTGCCCGCCCCCTTGCAGGACTACGCCCCCAAGTTGAAGGTGGCCTCCGACTGGAGTCGCTCGATCGGTGCACCGCCGGCCTACCTGTCGATGGTGCGTGCCGGCCACCAGCTGGCCGTGGCCAACCGCGACGAGGTGCTGCTGCTGGAAGCCACCACCGGTGCCGAACAGGCCCGCCTGCCAGTGAACGGCCGCATCGAGACCGGGGTGGGCTTCGACGGACGTCACATGGCTGTGGTCACCGAAGCCAGCGATCTGGTGGTGCTGGATGCGAGCCGGGAGGTCTGGCGCCTTCGCCTGGCTTCCCCGGTGGCCACCGCGCCCTTGGTGGCCGGTGGGCGTGTGTTCGTGCTGACGGTGGACCGCCGGGTCGAGGCCTACGACCTGCTGGATGGGCAGCGCCTGTGGGTGCATCGCCGCCCTGGCGAGCCGCTCAACCTGAGTCAGCCGGGCGTGTTGATGGCGTACAAGGACACGCTGCTGGTGGGGGTGGGGGCGCGTCTGGTCGGTCTGGACCCCCTGCAAGGCTCGGTGCGCAGCGACCTCGCGGTGGCTGCTTCCCGCGGCGTCAACGAAGTCGAGCGGCTGTCCGATTTGGTGGGGCCCGCCGCGCGGGTGGGTGACACTATCTGCCTGCGCTCCTTCCAGGTGGCGGTGGCCTGTGTGAATGCAGAGCGGGCCAACCTGCTGTGGTCGCGCCAGCAGAGCGGCTATCAGGGCCTGGCGGCTGACGCCGACGTCGTGGTGGCGGCCGATTCCAGCGACCGCGTGACGGCGTGGAAGCGCAGCAGCGGTGACCTCCTCTGGTCCACTGAACGCCTGCGCAACCGGGGCCTGAGTGCACCGGTGAGCTTTGCCGGGGCGGTCGTCTTTGGTGACGGGGAGGGCTGGTTGCACTTCCTGGACCGCAGCCGCGGCGAGACGCTGCTTCGATTGCCCACCGATGGCAGTGCGGTGGCCGCCCCCTTGCTGCGCGATGCCCACCGGCTTTGGGTGCTGACGCGCGATGGGCGACTGCAGGCTTTTCGTCCCGAGTGATGCCCTGACTCGATGACCCTGGGGGGCGATGGTCCTGCCACCCTGCTGGATTTTTTCGAGAGACCCTGCGGGTCTCCCGTTTCGCTGGAGTACTGCGATGAAACCCGTGATTGCCCTCGTCGGTCGACCCAACGTGGGCAAATCCACCCTGTTCAACCGGCTGACCGGTTCGCGCGATGCGATCGTGGCGGACTACGCCGGGCTGACCCGCGACCGCCACTACGGTGACGGTCGGGCCAGCGGCCACGAGTTCATCGTGATCGACACCGGCGGCTTCGAGCCGGACTCCAACAGCGGCATCTACCAGGAGATGGCCAAGCAGACCCGTCAGGCCGTGGCCGAGGCGGATGCGGTGATTTTCGTGGTGGACGTGCGCGCCGGTCTGTCGGCGCAGGACCATGACATCGCGCGTTACCTGCGCAGCTGCGGCAAGCGTGTCCTGTTGGCGGCCAACAAGGCCGAAGGCATGAAGGATGGCCCTCAGCTGGCCGAGTTCCACGAGTTGGGCATCGGCGAGCCGATTCCGGTCTCGTCGGCCCACGGCCAGGGTGTGCGCAGCCTGATCGAGCTGGCGCTGGAGGGGTTCGAACCTCCCGAGGACGATGAGGAGGGCTCCGGCGCTGACGATGCCGATGATCGCCCCACCCGGTTGGCCGTGGCCGGGCGGCCGAACGTGGGCAAGTCCACGCTGATCAACGCCTGGCTGGGCGAAGAGCGCCTGGTGGCCTTCGATCTGCCGGGCACCACCCGGGACGCCATCCACGTGCCTTTCGAGCGTGGTGGCCGCCGCTACGAGCTCATCGACACCGCGGGCCTGCGCCGCAAGGGCAAGGTGTTCGAGGCCATCGAGAAGTTCTCGGTGGTCAAGACGCTGCAGGCCATCGCCGACGCCAATGTGGTGCTGCTGCTCATCGATGCGGTGGAAGGGGTGTCTGACCAGGACGCCCACATCGCCGGCTATGCGGCCGAGGCGGGGCGGGCCATCGTGATCGCCATCAACAAGTGGGATGCTGTGGACAGCTACCAGCGCGAACGACTGCAACGCTCCATCGAACACCGCCTGTCTTTCCTGAAGTACGCGCCGGTGCTGCACATCTCGGCACGCAAGCGCCAGGGTCTGGGGCCGCTGTGGAAGGCCATCGACGAGGCCTGGGCCTCGGCCAAGCGCAAGATGTCCACGCCGGTCTTGACCCGCTTGATCCACGAGGCTGTGCAGTTCCAGCAACCCCAGCGTGTGGGGATCTACCGACCCAAACTGCGCTATGCCCACCAAGGAGGGCAGAATCCCCCCCTGGTCGTGATCCACGGCAATGCCGTGGAACATGTGACCGACACGTACAAGCGCTATCTGGAAGGGCGCATCCGCGAGCACTTCAAACTCACGGGCACGCCCCTTCGGATCGAGTTGCGTGGTTCGAGCAACCCCTTCGCACAGAAGGACGCCTGAGCCCGGCAGCTTTCTGCCCGTGTGATAACGTGCAGGCTTGTGTTTCTTCTTCCAACACGGAGAATATCGTGAGCAACAAAGGGCAACTGCTACAAGACCCCTTCCTGAACCTCCTTCGCAAGGAGCATGTGCCGGTGTCGATCTACCTGGTCAACGGCATCAAGCTCCAAGGCCACATCGAGTCTTTTGATCAATATGTGGTTCTGCTGCGCAACACCGTGACCCAGATGGTCTACAAGCACGCGATCTCCACCGTCGTGCCGGGCCGACCGGTCAATTTCCACGCCAACGACAGCCAGGACGGCAACTGATCCGTCTCACGGTTCCGACCGAGCTGCACACGCCAACCCCGCCTTGACCGAACCGGGACTTCAACCAGCCCCACGGGCCGTGCTCGTGGGCGTGGACTTCGGGCCAGGTTCGTCCTTCGATTCGACGCTGGACGAGTTGGCGCTGTTGGCAGAGTCGGCGGGCGATCAGCCGGTGGCACGGTTGATCGCCCGGCGCAAGGCGCCCGATGCCGCCTTGTTTGTGGGCTCGGGCAAAGCCGATGAAATCAAGGCCTTGGTCCAAGAGCATCAGGCGCACTGCGTCATCTTCGATCAGCCGCTCAGCCCGGCGCAGCAGCGCAATCTGGAGCGACACCTGTCGGTGGAGGTCCTGGACCGCACCGGTCTGATCCTCGAGATCTTTGCCGCCCGTGCACGCAGTCACGAAGGCAAGCTGCAGGTCGAGCTCGCGCGGCTGCAGTACCTTTCGACCCGCCTGGTGCGGCGATGGACCCACCTGGAGCGGCAGCGCGGCGGGGTGGGGCATCGCGGTGGACCGGGCGAAACACAGATTGAGCTGGACCGCCGGATGATTTCGGCGCGCCTCAAGTCCGTCAAGGAGCGTCTGGAGAAGGTGAAGCGGCAGCGCAGCACGCAGCGCCGCGCCCGAGAGCGCCACGGCACCTTCCGCGTCTCACTGGTCGGCTACACCAACGCAGGCAAGAGCACGCTGTTCAATGCGCTCGTGAAGGCGCAGGCCTATGCGGCAGACCAACTCTTTGCCACGCTGGACACCACCACGCGGCAGATGTATCTGGAAGAGGCGGGGCGCAGTGTCTCGCTGTCGGACACGGTGGGATTCATTCGCGACCTGCCGCACTCGCTCGTAGAGGCCTTCCAGGCCACCCTGCAGGAAGCTGCCGATGCGGATCTGCTCCTGCATGTGGTTGATGCGGCGTCACCGGTGTGGTTGGACCAGATCCGGGAGGTGCAACGGGTGCTGCTCGAGATCGGGGCCGAGGGCGTTCCTCAATTGCTGGTGTTCAACAAGATCGATGCGCAGGAACCAACCGCCCGTTCGCGGGTCGATCACGACCACTACGAGGTGGAGCCAGGCCGACCGGTGGAGCGCTGTTTCGTGAGTGCGCGAACCGGCGAAGGCCTGGATCAACTGCGCCGACAGGTCACGGGAATGCTGATTCGATCGATGCAGGACCGCGATGACGTGGATAGCGAGGATCCCCGATTCGCGCGGTCTGTGGACGACGCTCTCGCGGGATCTGTCGCCGACGAGCGCAATGAGAGCCCTGCAGTGCTGCGCTACGATCCTGCGGTGGAAAACTGAAAAATCTGAACTCAAAATACGTGATGAACGCTAGGACACACCGAGAACCCGGGCCCTGGGGAGCGACGGCGTTGGCCGGCTGGCATGTGCTGGCGGCGGCGGTGCGTCAGGCCTGGACAGGGGCGGTCGGCCGAAGGGCTGCCGCGCACAACGACACCCTTGTACTGAACAACGGTCGCAACGATGGTCCGCCGGACCTGGATGAGCTGTGGCGGGATTTCAACCGCAAGCTTGGTGGGCTCATCGGCGGGCGACCTGGTGGAAGCGCTCCTCGCCCTCCGGAGACGGGTGGGGGAGGCGATCCGGGGCCGTCGGACCGTCGCATCGCCGGCATCGGTGGTGGGCTGATCGTCGGGGTGGTCGCGCTGCTCTGGCTGGGCAGTGGTTTCTTCATCGTCCAGGAAGGCCAGCAGGCGGTCATCATGACCTTCGGCAAGTTCGGCCGCACGGTGGACGCCGGCATCCAGTTCCGCTGGCCGTATCCGTTCCAGGCTCATGAGGTGGTCGGCGTCACCCAGACGCGATCCACCGAGGTCGGTCGCAATGCCGTGGTGCAGGCCACGGGGCTGCGGGACTCGTCCATGTTGACCCAGGACGAGAACATCGTCGACATCCGCTTCACCGTTCAGTGGAGATTGAAGGATGCGAAGGAATTCCTCTTCGAGAACCGCAGCGTCGAAGAGGCGGTTCAGCAGGCTGCCGAGTCTGCTGTGCGTGAGATTGTCGGACGCTCGTCGATGAACTCGGTGCTGTACGAGCAGCGTGACGCGATTGCCGTGGAACTCGTCAAGATGATTCAGGCCCAGCTGGACCGGTTGAAGGCGGGCATCCTGGTGATCAACGTCAACATGCAAAGCGTACAGGCACCCGAACAGGTGCAAGCGGCCTTTGACGATGCGTTCAAGGCGGGTGCGGACCGTGAGCGCCTGAAAAACGAAGGGCAGGCCTATGCCAACGACATCATTCCGCGCGCCCGGGGCACCGCTGCTCGGCTGAAGGAAGAGGCCGAGGGTTATCGGGCTCGGGTCATCGCCCAGGCAGAGGGTGATGCGGAGCGCTTCCGTTCGGTGCTGTCCGAATACCAGAAGGCGCCGTCGGTCACCCGCGATCGCCTTTACATCGACACGATGGCGCAGGTCTATTCCAGCGTGACCAAGGTCTATGTGGATGCGCGTTCTGGAAACAATCTGCTTTACCTCCCGCTGGACAAACTGATCCAGCAGGCCGCGCCGCCTGCGGGAACGGCTGTGCCTGCACCGGCGACGACGCCGGCAGAAGCACCGTCTACCGGGGCGGCCGTGGATGTCCGCTCGCGCGACGGCGCACGCGGCCGTGACCGTGACAGCCGCTGAGAGGAGCAGCGCACATGAACCGAATCGGATTGATGGTGGTGGGGGTGGTGCTGGTCCTGATGACCGCCATGTCCACTTTGTTTGTGGTCGATCAGCGCAACTATGCGGTGGTGTACTCCCTGGGTGAAATTCGCGAGGTCATCACCGAACCGGGGCTGAAGTTCAAGATGCCGCCGCCGCTGCAGAACGTGGTGTTCATCGACCGCCGCACGCAGACGCTGGACAGCCCGGAGACCCGGCCCATCTTCACCGCCGAGAAGCAGAGCCTGGTGATCGACTGGCTGGTGAAGTGGCGGGTGACGGAGGCGCGCCAGTTCATCCGCAACACCGGGGTGGACCTGCGCTCGGCCGAAGCCCGCCTGTCGCCGATCGTGCAGGCGGCGCTCAACGAGGAGGTGACCAAGCGCACCGTGCGAGCGGTCCTGGCGACGGAACGCGAAAAGGTGATGCAGGGTGTGATGCAGCGCCTGGTGGACGACGCCAAGAACTTCGGCATCCAGATCGTGGATGTGCGCATCAAGCGGGTGGACTTTGCCTCCACCATCACCGAGTCGGTCTACCGTCGCATGGAGTCCGAGCGCAAGCGAGTGGCCAACGAGCTGCGTTCAGAGGGCGGCGCAGACGGCGAAAAGATTCGCGCCGACGCCGAGAAGCAGCGGGAAGTCATCCTGGCCGAGGCCTATCGCGATGCCCAGAAGGTCAAGGGTGAGGGGGATGCCAAGGCATCCGCTCTGTATGCCGATGCCTTCGGTCGGGATCCCCAATTTGCGCAGTTCTATCGCAGCCTGGAGGCCTACCGGGCCACGTTCCGAAGCAAGAACGACGTGATGGTGATGGATCCGTCCAGCGACTTCTTCAAGGCGATGCGAGGGGGGGCTGCGCCCGCCGCTGCGGCGGCCAAGGGACGCTGAGGCAGCCTCGGGATGGGGGACGCCTTCCTGCTGGCCTGCGCGCTGGTCCTGGTGATCGAGGGTTCGATGCCCTTCATCAGCCCGGCGCGTTGGCGCCAGGTCTTTCAGCAGGTGCTGCAACTCAGCGACGGGCAGATTCGCTTCATTGGCCTGTGCAGCATCGTCGTCGGTCTGCTTGCGCTGATGTTTCTCGGCGGCGACTGAGCGCGGTACCCGTTGCTGGCGTTGTGTGCGGCGCAATCGGCGCGGCGCTGGCCGGGACGTCCCTTCAGACCGGTAGAATCTCACTTTTAACACCCGGTCACCTATGTCTTCTGCTTGGCTCCTGCCCGAGCACATCGCCGACGTGTTGCCGCATGAGGCGCGGCGCATCGAGGAGTTGCGCCGAATCATGCTCGACGCCGCGCGCAGCTACGGCTGCGAGCTGGTCATGCCGCCGTTGCTCGAGCACCTCGAGTCGCTGCTGTCGGGCACCGGCCATGCGTTGGACCTTCGCACCTTCAAGCTCGTTGACCAGCTCAGTGGTCGCACCCTGGGCGTGCGGGCGGACACCACGCCCCAGGTGGCGCGCATCGACGCCCACTTGCTCAACCGCCGCGGCGTGACCCGGCTGTGCTACTGCGGCCCGGTGCTGCACACCCGGCCCAGCGGGTTGCACGGCAGCCGCGAGCCGCTGCAGTTCGGCGCTGAGTTGTTCGGCCATGCCGGCCTGGAAGCCGACCTGGAGATCCAGGAGCTGGCGATCGACTGCCTGGCCCGTGCTGGCCTGGATGGACTGGTGATGGATCTGGCCGATGCGCGGGTGTTGGAAGGGCTGCTCTGTGCGGTGAAGGCCGATGCGCCGAAGCTGCAGCGCATCCAGGAAGCGCTCGCTGCGAAGGATGCGCCGACGCTGGCCGAGCTCACGGCGGATCTGCCCGTCGAAGTGCGCGACGGCCTGCGCGCCCTGCCGGACCTGTATGGCGGCGATGAGGTGCTGGCGCAAGCCCGGGAACGTTTGCCCCGTCAGCCGGCCATCAGCGCCGCGCTGGATGATCTGACCTGGCTGGCGCAGCAACTGCGCACCAGCCACCCGGGTCTGCGGGTCGGCTTCGATCTGGCTGACCTGTCTGGTTATGCCTACTACAGTGGGGCGCGCTTCGCGTTGTACGCCCCAGGTGGGCGCGATACGCTGGCCCGGGGTGGCCGCTACGACGATGTGGGCGAGGTGTTCGGCCGCCGTCGTCCGGCGGTGGGTTTCAGCCTGGACCTGAAGTCGGTGGTCGAGCATGTGGGCTTCGACGGCCGGCACGCCGCCATTCGGGCGCCCTGGAGCGAGGACCGGGGCCTGCGCGCTGCGGTGCGGCGCCTGCGTGTGCAGGGTGAGGCCGTCGTCTGCGTGCTGCCCGGCCATGAGCAGGAAGTGGATGAATTCGAGTGCGACCGCGAGCTGGTCGCGGTTGACGGCCTGTGGGTCGTGCGCGCCTGCTGAGTGCCTGGGCACTTGGCGGCATTTCTCCCGAAGAGACGGAACCCGAGATGAACATGAGCAGCGCCATGCGCGGACGAAATGTCGTGGTGGTGGGCACCCAGTGGGGTGATGAGGGCAAGGGCAAGCTGGTCGACTGGCTGACCGAGAGTGCGCAGGGCGTGGTCCGCTTTCAGGGTGGACACAACGCCGGTCACACCCTGGTCATCAATGGCAAGAAGACGGCACTGCACCTGATTCCCAGCGGCATCATGCGCCCGGGTGTGAAGTGCTACATCGGCAACGGTGTGGTGTTGTCCGCCGGCAAGCTGTTCGAGGAGATCGTCGGTCTGGAGCAGGCCGGTGTCGAGGTGCGGTCGCGCCTGCGCGTGTCTGAGGCCTGCCCGCTGATCCTGCCGTTCCACGCGGCGCTGGATGTGGCACGGGAAGCCGCGCGCGAACAGGGCGGCAGCGAGAAGATCGGCACGACCGGCCGAGGCATCGGTCCGGCCTACGAGGACAAGGTGGCCCGGCGTGCGCTGCGGGTGCAGGACCTGAAGTACCCCGATCGCCTGGCGGCCCGGTTGCGGGACCTGCTGGCGCTGCACAACCACGTGCTGACCAGCTTCCTGGGGTCGAAGGGCTTCGCGTTCCCGGAGGCACTCAAGCCTTACATCGCCGATGGCGAGGTGCAGTTCCAGGCGGTCTACGACGAAGCCATGCGCCACGCCGAGCTGCTGCGGCCGATGATGGCCGACGTCTCGCGTGAGTTGAACGAAGCACACCTGGCGGGGCAGAACCTGCTGTTCGAAGGGGCGCAGGGCACGCTGCTGGATGTGGATCACGGCACCTACCCCTACGTGACCTCCAGCAATTGCGTGGCAGGCAACGCTGCGGCGGGTTCCGGGGTCGGTCCCGGTCTGCTGCACTACGTGCTGGGCATCACCAAGGCCTACTGCACCCGCGTCGGTGGGGGGCCGTTCCCGACGGAGCTGGATTGGGAGGTGCCGGGCACGCCCGGCTACCACATGAGCACGGTGGGTGCCGAGAAGGGCGTGACGACCGGTCGCTCGCGCCGCTGCGGCTGGTTCGACGCCGCCCTGCTGAAGCGCTCGGCGCAGGTCAATGGTCTGTCCGGCCTGTGCATCACCAAGCTCGATGTGCTGGACGGACTCGGCGAACTCAAGCTGTGCACCGGCTACCGGCTGGATGGCGAGACCATCGATCTGCTGCCGATGGGGGCCGACGAGATCGCTCGCTGTGAGCCGATCTATGAGACGCTGCCGGGCTGGACGGAGACCACGGTGGGGGTCACCGAGCTGGACAAGCTGCCGGCCCATGCCCGCCACTACCTGAACCGAATCGAGGCGGTCACTGGTGTGCCGATCCACGTCGTCTCGACCAGCCCCGACCGTGATCACACCATCCTGCTGCGACAGCCCTACCAGGCTTGATTCCTGATCCCCGATTCGCTGCGAACGAACCGCTCATCCACGCAAGGCTGCATGATGCTCACCGACGACGGCAAACACCTCTATGTGTCCTGGGACGAGTACCACCTGCTGATCGAGCGCCTGGCGCTCAAGGTGCATCACTCGGGCTGGGAGTTCGATCAGATCCTCTGCCTGGCGCGCGGCGGCATGCGGCCCGGTGACGTGTTGTCGCGGGTGTTCGACAAGCCGCTGGCGATCATGTCCACCAGCTCCTACCGCGCCGAAGCCGGCACGATCCAGGGTCGGCTCGACATGGCGAAGTACATCACCATGCCCAAGGGCGAACTGGCCGGACGGGTGCTGCTGGTGGATGACCTGTCAGATTCCGGTGTGACTTTGAAGGCGGTGGTGCAGCGTCTGCGCAGCATGCCGTCGATCGCCGAGCTGCGATCGGCGGTGCTGTGGGTCAAGGGGCTTTCGACCTACACGCCGGACTACTTTGTCGAGATGCTGCCGACCAGCCCCTGGATCCATCAGCCCTTCGAGGAGTACGACGGGCTTCGGCCCGAAGGTCTGGCCCGCAAGCTGTCGGTTTGAGGGACTGAAAGAGGCGGCGAATCGATGCAGGTCAACACAATGCAATCGATTCGAACGCCGCTGAAATCGATCCACGCCGTGTCTGCACGGGTCCGCATTCCGTTGCCGCCTCAAGGGCGACATTTCCTTGTTCTCGCAGCCGGCTGCCCTGAAGGCATGAAAAAAGCCGGCAACCTTTCGATTGCCGGCTTTCTTGCTTTGGTGCCCAGGAGAGGACTCGAACCTCCACGGAGTTACCCGCTAGTACCTGAAACTAGTGCGTCTACCAATTCCGCCACCTGGGCTTGAAACTTATCAGTTGTTTGCTGTGCTGTTTGCTGCAGCGATCAACCGAGACCGAAAGTATAAACCCCTCTTGAGGCAAGATACAAGGGGTCAACCAAAAAAAGGATGTTCTTTTGAACAACACAACTTTGATGAGTGAGGTCGAAGGCCTCGTGCAGGGTCACCGGGACGGGCACGGCTTTGTGATCCAGGGGGGGGGACTGCCGGACATCTACCTGGCGCCACAGGAGATGCGCGCCGTGTTGCACCGCGATCGGGTCAAGGTCCGCGTGATCCGGCACGACCGCAGAGGTCGGCCGGAAGGCCGGGTACTCGAGATCCTGGAGCGCAAGCGCTCGCCGATCATCGGCCGACTGCTGCACGAAGGCGGCACGTGGCTGGTGGCACCGGAGGACAAGCGCTACGGGCAGGACATCCTCATCCCGAAGAACGCCACGGCCGATGCCAAGTCCGGCCAGGTGGTCGCGGTGGAACTCACCGAACCGCCCTCGCTGTACTCGCAGCCGGTCGGGCGCATCACGGAGGTGCTGGGGGACATTGACGATCCAGGCATGGAGATCGAGATCGCGGTGCGCAAGTACGAGGTGCCGCATCGTTTCACCGCCGAGACGTTGGCGCAGACCGCCAAGCTGCCGGAGCGTCTGCGTGCGGCCGACATGCGACACCGCATCGACCTGCGCGACGTGCCGCTGGTGACCATCGATGGCGAGGACGCCCGTGATTTCGACGATGCGGTGTATTGCGAGCCTGCCAAGGTCGGGCGCTTCAAGGGATGGCGCCTGCTGGTGGCGATCGCCGACGTGAGCCACTACGTCAAGCCGGGCGAGCCGCTGGACCGGGATGCCTTCGAGCGTGCGACATCGGTGTACTTTCCCCGCCGCGTCATCCCGATGCTGCCGGAGAAGCTGTCCAACGGCCTGTGTTCGCTCAATCCGGAGGAGGACCGCCTCAGCCTGGTCTGCGACATGCTGATCAACCCGGAAGGCGAGGTGCATGCCTACCAGTTCTTCCCTGCGGTGATCAGCTCGCACGCGCGCTTCACTTACACGGAAGTGGCCACCGTCCTCGGCAACACCCGCGGGCCGGAGGCTCAGCGCCGCGCCGCACTGCTGCCGCACCTGCTGCACCTGCACGAGGTCTATCGAGCTCTGCTCAAGCAACGTGCGCTGCGCGGGGCAGTGGACTTCGAAACCACGGAGACGCAGATCGTCTGCGATGAGAACGGTCGCATCGAGAAGATCGTGCCCCGGGTGCGCAACGAGGCGCACCGGCTGATCGAGGAGTCGATGCTTGCGGCCAACGTCTGCGCGGCCGACTTCATCCACGGCGCCAAGCATCCGTCGCTGTTTCGTGTGCACGAAGGCCCCACGCCGGAAAAACGGACCACGCTGCAGAACTACATGCGCAGTCTCGGGCTGGGATTCACGCTCAGTGAAGAGCCCAAGCCGGCAGAAATGCAGGCCATCGCACTGGCCACCCGCGATCGACCGGATGCGGCCGCCATCCATCAGATGCTGCTGCGCTCAATGCAGCAGGCCATCTACACCCCGAGCAACAGCGGCCACTTCGGGCTGGCCTACGACGCCTACACCCACTTCACCAGTCCGATCCGCCGCTACCCGGATCTTTTGATTCACCGCGTGATCAAGGCGCTGCTGGGGCGGCACCGCTACCACCTTGAGATGAAGATCGAGGGCCTGCCGCCCGCACCGACAGGCCGTGGAGGAAAGGCCGCGGCGGCGACGCAGCAGGAGCAACTGGGCTGGGAGGCCGCGGGGGCCCACTGCAGTGCCAATGAGCGCCGTGCCGACGAGGCCTCGCGCGACGTGGAAGCCTGGCTGAAGTGCAAGTTCATGCGCGAACGCCTGGGCGAAGAGTTCGCCGGCACCATCAGCGCGGTGACCAGTTTCGGCCTGTTCGTCCAGCTGGACGAGCTGTACGTGGAGGGCCTGGTTCACATCACGGAACTCGGCGGCGAGTACTACCGCTACGACGAGGCGCGGCAGGAGCTGCGGGGCGAGCGCACCGGCGTGCGATATGGCGTGGGCGGGCGCATCCGCGTGCAGGTCAGCCGCGTGGACCTGGATGGCCGCAAGATCGACTTCCGTCTGGTGCGTGACACGCTGCCGGCGGCGGGGCGTCCTCCGGTCCGGGAGCGGGCCCACAGTTCAGCACAGGAGGAACTGGCCGCAGTGAAGGGCTCGGATCAGCAGCTGCGCCAGTCGGGCCGCAAGGCGAAGAAATCGGGCAGGAGGCCTGCGAAGTCCGACACCAAGACGGTGGTCGACAAGAACAGCGGCGCAGCCGTCCCGGACCTTGCCGCCGCTGGCATGGCCACCGAGACATCGCCGGCGCCCGGCAAGCCCGCCCGACGCAGTGGGGTCAAGGAGCCGTCTACCGGATCCGCCGGCGCGGTGACCAAGGGCCGCCGCAGCCGTCGCTGAGCTGTGCCGGCACGCCCCGGCTGGCGCCGCGACAGCCGCCAGGGCTCTGGTCTGCGTTGCTCGGTGGGCGGCGCTCCGAACGGATCAGTCGATCGCCATGGCCTGCCGGCTGGCGGACAGGGGCGACCCGTCCGGGCTGAGTCGCTCGGCCAGACGGCCGTGGCGGTAGACGGCTTGGCGGGCTGCGCGCAGCGCTGTGCAGTTGCGGGCGTCCCAGGGGCTCCAGAGGCCGGCCAGCCAGCCGGCCAGCACGTCGCCGCTGCCGGGCACGGCCAGTGCGGCATTGCCGGTGGGGTTGATCCATGGGAGTTCATCCGGCGCCGCGAGCACGGTGCCGGAACCCTTGAGCACCACCACGCAGTCGAAGGCATCGGCCAGGCGCCGCGCACTGCCCAAGCGGTCGTACTGCACCGCGTCTCCCGACCGCCCCAGGCTTTCGAGCAGCCGTCGGGCTTCGAGCGGATGGGGGGTCAGCACCGTCGCTGCGCCGCGTGCCCGGCGAGCCCGCAGCTGCCGGCGCAGCTCGGCGCAGCGGGCCAGGGCATTGAGTGCATCGGCATCCAGGACGAGGCGGGGGCAGGGTTCCAGCAGGTTCTCCAGCACTTCGTCCATCGCCAGCCCGCCGCCGCAACCGGCCAGCACCGTGGTCTGCGCGGACCAGTCCGAGGGAGCGATTGCCCCACCGAACATCAGGTCAGGCTGCAGTGGATCCAGTCGCGGAGCCTGGGGGTCCAGGGGGTGCACATAGACCCGCCCGGCGCCGGCGTGGAGCGCGGCGCGCCCGGCCAGCAAGGCTGCGCCCACCATCTGGGCAGCGCCTCCCACCACGCGCACATCCCCGAAGCTGCCCTTGTGCTGTCGATGCTGGCGCAGAGGGGCAGAGCTCAAGTCCTCGTTCAGCCAGGCCGCAGGCGGCTGCATCACGAGGTCGACGCCGAGGTCGTCCCACCACAGTTCTCCGACAGCGTCCCGGCCGTGGCCCGTGAAGAGGCCGGGTGCGAGACTCAGCAGTGCCAGCGTGGCTCGGGCGCGCACCACTGCGGCGCCCGTGGGCACCACACCGTGGTCACCCGGCAGCCCGGAGGGAATGTCCACCGCCAGCACCGGTGCCGCACTTCCCTGCATGGCGGAGATGGCCTGTGCCAGGGCGCCTTCGGCCGGTCGGTTGAGGCCTCGGCCAAGCAGCGCATCGATCAGGAGGTCCTGCGGGCCCGCCGCATCGCCTCCCTGTGACAGATGGCCTCGCCAGGGTTTGACCACCACCCCGGCCTGCACAGCGCGCTGCAAAGAGGTCGCGGCATCGGTCGGCAGCCGAGCGGCATCACCCAAGGCCGCCACCCTCACGTCCAGCCCGGCGTGCAGCAGGTGCAGGGCCGCCTCGAAGCCGTCGCCGCCGTTGTTGCCTGGGCCGCAAACGATGTCGACGCGCCGCGCAAATGGGGCCATTGCCCGGGCCAGACGGGCCACCGCCAGGCCTGCGCGCTGCATCAAGGTGTGGGTGGGCAGCAAAGCCGCAGCCGCGGCCTCCAGCCGGCGGGACGCGGCAGCATCGTGCAGCGGCAGCGCCCCACAGCCCACCGGGTGAGGCATCAGTCGCGCCAACGCATGGCGAGGCGGGGAAATGGGGGCGACTGTGGACGGGGTGGAGAAGGCAGCGGAGATCTGCATCGGCATTCAGAGGAGTTCACCTGGCCGGAATGGCCTGACCCGCCAGCCAGGCGGCAGGGCTCAGGGCCTGTACCCCGAGCGGCCTGAGCCGGCGCGCCAACCGCAGGATCGCACGGTCGCGACTGAAGAGCCAGCCTGCCTGCTGCCCCACTGCCAGGTCGATGAACACCTGATCGTCCGGGTCGCTGCTGCGCAACGGCAGTGCAGGGGGCAGGCTGGGCGGATCGTCCACCGGACAGCCCCATCGTTGCGCGGCCTCCCAGGCCGCCGCGCTACGGTGGGCCCAGCGCCGGAGGTGGGGCATTCGTTCGAGCCGCCCCAGAACGTCCGCCAGCTCTTCCTGTATGCGTGGACAGATCAGCCAGCGCAACCGCCCGCTTTCCACTTGGGCTCCCAATGCGCGGCCAGCAGGGTCTTCAAACACCAGCCAGTCCAGTACCACGTTGGTGTCGAGAATGGCAGCGATCATTGGCGTGGTTCCCTCTGAGCGCCCCCAGGGCCGGGCTACGCCCAGCCCGCCCCCCGTGGGGGTCAAGGAAACTTGGGGCGGCCCGGCGTTTCCTTGAGAGCGCGGCATGGGCGATCGGTTCAACTCCATCCTCGGCTCGCCAGGGAGGCGAAGGGGGTGGCGTCGATTTCGCTGCTGCGTCCGGCGATCTGGTCGGCCAGCAGTCGGGCGGCGCCGCAGGCCAGGGTCCAGCCATGGTCCGCATGGCCGAGCTGCAGCCAGACGCCTTCCAGCGGCGCCGGACCGATGAGCGGAAGGCCGTCGGGCAGGGTGGGGCGGGCACCCTGCCAGATCTGCACATCTCCCCGGCGTGCAGCCAGGGGCAGCCAGCGGTCCAGGACCTGGTACAGCGGCATAAAAAGCTGCTCGACGTCGCCTTGCGGGAGTGCGCCCAGCACATGACCCCCGCCGACGCGCAGTCGCTGGCCCATTCGGGTGAGCCGGATGCCGGTTTCGGCGTCCACCAGGGCAGAACGCAGTGGCAACTGCGCCCAATCGTTGCGCAGACGGAAGGTGGCCGTTCTGCCCCACACCGGCTGCAGCGGCAGGTCCGCCCCCGCCTCCCGCAACAGTGGCAGGGCGTCGGGCCCTGTGGCCAGCACCACCGCGTCGAACTCCAACTGTGCAGGCAGCTCCATCGGCCGTGTGGGCAGGAAGGCCCGTTGTCGCGTCGGGGCGCTGTCGTCGCGGGCGTTCTGGCGTTGGCTCAGGCGCAGCTGGAGGACATCGCCCTTGCGTTGCAGGTGGCACACGGAGACGCCGAAGTGGTACTTCACGTCGTGGTGGGCTTCGTCGATCAGCCGGAGCTGGTGGACAAACTCGCGGCAGTTGCCTGCGCCGCCCTCCTCAATCCGGATGCCGCCTGCCAGGGGGGTATCGGGGTTCAAACCTGGCTCGATCTGCCGGCAGCCGTCCGCGTCCAACCGCGTCACACGTTGCCCTGCAGCCTGCACCCCCTCAAGCCGCGCCATCTTTCGATCCAGGCTGTCCGAGTCGCGTGCCACCACCAGCACTCCGTCGCTGCGTTCGTGTTCCAGATGAAGGGTCGAGATCAGGGCCTTCTGTCGCTCCAGGCTCCAGCGACCCAGATCGATCAAGGACAGTCGGGCCTGGTCCGAGCCGTTGGCGCAGGCGGACTGCCATTGCCGACGCCAGCGTCGCGAGGCGCCGCTCCAGTCGCGTGGAGTGTCCAGCGCGTCGGCGGTGGCCGGGGCGCGCCGCAGCAGTCCGCGCTTCTGATCTGCGCGGGCGACCGGCTCCAGCAGCGCCGGTGCGATCAGTCCGCTGTGGGCAAAGCTCGCACCCGCGGCCACGCCTTCCTGTTGTTCGAGTACGGTCACCTGATGGCCATCCACGGCCAATTCGTGAGCGGTGGTGATGCCGGCGATGCCTGCGCCGACGATGGCTATGCGCATGGGCCGTGGCTCCAGGGGCTCAAGCGGTCGGGAAGGCGGCGGGTCGTCGCGGTGGCAATCGGTGCGGGTAGCGGCGGTGTTTGCGCTTCCAACCGCGAGGTGGAGGGAGAGGGGAACAAGGCTGCTATACTCTTCAGGTTAACCCGCACACGGCACAAGCGATGCAACGCAAGAAGCGTCTCAGTGGCCGTGGGATTGAGGAGTGCAGTGGCAGCGTGAAGCTTCACTTCTTCCTGATCGCAGCGCGACAGGTCCGGTGGACCTGCGGCTGGCTGGGTGACGCAAGCCCGAATCCGGCTACCTGAAGGTGTTGCTCGGTCGGCACTCGAGGCCCTGTGCATGCGGATCGTTCCGCAACCCCGCGTTTCGTTTGTCGCTGTTTGCAATTCCAGTCGGATTCTAGATCCAACCTTTGGAGTCTCTCGATGTCCTTCACCATGCGCGAAATGCTGGAAGCCGGTGTCCACTTTGGTCACCAGACCCGCTTCTGGAACCCCAAGATGGCCCCGTTCATCTTCGGTCATCGCAACAAGATCCACATCATCAACCTCGAGAAGACGGTTCCGCTCTTCCACGAGGCCAACAAGTTTGCCCGTCAACTGGCGGCCAAGCGCGGCACCATCCTCTTCGTTGGCACCAAGCGCCAGGCGCGTGAGGTGGTGGCCGCCGAGGCTGCCCGTGCCGGAATGCCTTATGTCGACCAGCGCTGGCTCGGCGGCATGCTGACCAACTTCAAGACCGTCAAGGGGTCGCTCAAGAAGCTCAAGGACATGCAGGCTCAGGTCGAGGCGGGTCTGGAGCAGATGAACAAGAAGGAAGGCCTGCTGTTCCAACGTGAGCTGGCCAAGCTCGAGAAGGACATCGGCGGCATCCAGGACATGAACGCGCTGCCCGATGCGCTGTTCGTGATCGACGTGGGTTACCACAAGATCGCCGTGGCCGAGGCTCAGAAGCTGGGCATTCCGGTGATCGGCGTGGTGGACACCAACCACAACCCGGACGGCATCGACTACGTCATCCCCGGCAACGACGACTCCGCCAAGGCGGTGGCGCTGTACGCCCGTGTGATGGCCGACGCGGTTGTCGAGGGCAAGGCCAACTCGATCAATGAGGTGGTCGAGGCGGTGGCTGCGACGGGCGACGAGTTCGTCGAGGTCAGCGACGCCGCCTGAGTCCGCGCCTGCGAGTTCAGCAAGGGGGCTGCTTCAGCCCCCTTTTTTCCAGACATTTTGAAGATGATCCGGCTGCGCCCGACGCGAAGCTGGTTGCCAAGGAGAGATCGATGGCTGCAATTACCGCGAAGATGGTTGCCGACCTGCGCGCCAAGACCGATGCCCCGATGATGGAGTGCAAGAAGGCGCTGACCGAGGCCGATGGCGACATGGTGCGCGCTGAAGAGATCCTGCGGGTCAAGCTGGGCAACAAGGCCAGCAAGGCTGCCTCGCGCGTGACCGCCGAAGGCGTGATCGCCGTGGCTGTGGCCGGCAGCACCGGTGCCCTGATCGAGGTCAACTGCGAGACCGACTTCGTCTCCAAGAACGAAACCTTCCTGGCCTTCGTGAACGCCTGCGCCAAGCTGGTGGCGGAGAACAACCCGGCCGACGTGGGTGCCCTGGGTGCCCTGTCGCTGGCGATGGAAGACTTCGGTCCGACGGTTGAGGACGTGCGCAAGGGCCTGATCGGCAAGATCGGTGAAAACATGTCGATCCGCCGCTTCAAGCGCTATGAAGGCGGTGGCCAGCTGGCCCACTACCTGCACGGTGTGCGCATCGGTGTGATCGTCGAGTTCGAGGGTGATGCTGTCGCCGCCAAGGATGCTGCGATGCACATCGCCGCGATGAAGCCAGCGGCGCTGTCCTCCGCCGATGTGCCGGCTGCGCTGGTTGAAAAGGAGCGCAAGATCGCTGCCGAGAAGGCTGCCGAGTCCGGCAAGCCGGCTGAGATCGTCGCCAAGATGGTCGAGGGTTCGGTGCAGAAGTTCCTGAAGGAGGTCTCGCTGCTCGACCAGGTCTTCGTGAAGGCGGCCGACGGCAAGCAGACCGTCGCGGCGTACCTGAAGGGGGCCAAGACGGAGCTCAAGGGCTTCACGATGTTCGTGGTCGGCGAAGGCATCGAGAAGAAGCAGGATGACTTCGCGGCCGAAGTCGCTGCTCAGGTGGCCGCTGCCAAGGGGCAGTGAACCGCTTGTGACGCCCTGACGGAACCCGGGGTTGCTCCCGGGGTCCGTCTTCGAATCACCTAAACTGTCTGACCGACCCGATCCCTGAGGACAACGCATGCCGGCCTACAAACGCATCCTGCTGAAACTTTCCGGAGAGGCCCTGATGGGCGACGATGCCTTCGGCATCAACCGAGCCACCATCGTGCGGATGGTGCAGGAGATCCGGGATGTGACACAGTTGGGTGTCGAGGTGGCGGTGGTCATCGGTGGGGGCAACATCTTCCGCGGCGTGGCGGGTGGTTCGGTCGGCATGGATCGGGCGACAGCCGACTACATGGGCATGCTGGCCACGGTGATGAACTCCCTGGCGCTCGGCGACACAATGCGGCTGGAAGGGATGACGGCGCGCGTGATGTCGGCCATCGGCATTGATCAGGTGGTTGAGCCCTATGTGCGGCCCAAGGCGCTGCAGTACCTGGAAGAAGGCAAGGTGGTGATCTTCGCCGGTGGCACCGGCAACCCCTTTTTCACCACCGACACCGCAGCGGCGCTGCGGGGGGCAGAAATCGGTGCCGAGATCATGCTCAAGGCCACCAAGGTGGACGGTGTCTACACCGCCGATCCGAAAAAGGACCCTTCCGCCACCCGTTATGCCTCAGTGAACTTCGATGAGGCGATCTCGAAGAATCTGCAGGTGCTGGATGCCACCGCCTTTGCGTTGTGCCGGGATCAGAAGTTGCCGATCAAGGTGTTCTCGATCGTCAAGCCAGGCGCCCTGAAACGGGTGGTGTTGGGCGAGGACGAAGGTACGCTGGTGCATGTTTGAGATGCCTCCGGGTGTCCCATGTGGGGTGCCCTGTCTGATCCATTCCGAGGTGTGATGCGATGAGCGCTGCTGAGATCAAGAAGAGTGCTGAAGGAAAGATGGGCAAGTCCGTCGAGGCCTTCAAGCACGAGTTGACCAAGATTCGCACGGGGCGGGCCCACCCGGGCATCCTGGACCAAGTGCAGGTCGATTACTACGGCTCCATGCTGCCGATCAGCCAGGTGGCCAACGTGAGCCTGATCGATGCCCGCACGATCAGCGTGCAGCCCTGGGAAAAGGGCATGGGCCAGAAGATCGAAAAGGCCATCCGCGAGTCGGACCTGGGCCTCAACCCTTCTTCGATGGGTGATCTGATTCGTGTACCGATGCCTGCGTTGACCGAGGAGCGCCGCAAGGAGCTGACCAAGGTGGTTCGGCATGCCGGCGAGGATGCAAAGGTGGCTGTGCGCAACCTGCGCCGCGACGCGAACGAGCACGCGAAGAAGCTGCTCAAGGACAAGCTCTTGACCGAGGATGATGAGCGTCGCCTGATGGACGAGGTCCAGAAGTTGACCGACCGGACCGTGGCCGAGATCGATAAGCTGGTCCACGGCAAGGAAGCCGAGATTCTGGCCGTCTGAGCCGCCGTGGCTCCTCCATTGGTTGTCCCGCGGGAGTTCGATGATGTTGGCGGCTGAGTCGCGCGTGCCGCAGCATGTGGCCATCGTGATGGATGGCAACGGCCGCTGGGCCAACCGCCGCATGATGCCGCGGGTGGTGGGTCACAAGTTCGGCGTGGATGCCCTGGTCAACACCATCCACGCCTGTTCCGAGCGAGGGGTCGAGTACCTGACGGTGTTTGCCTTTTCCTCCGAGAACTGGAATCGGCCGGACGACGAGGTCTCCGGGCTGATGGGACTGGTGATGACGGCAGTGGCCAAGTACCTCGCCCGCATGGCGGAGGACGGGGTGCGCATTCGCATCATCGGTGACCGCTCGCGCGTTGCGGACAAGGTACGAGATGCCTGGGACCACGCCGAGCAGTTGACGGCCAACAACCGCAAAATCACAGTGTCGGTGGCCTTCAACTATGGCGGGCGCTGGGACATCCTGCAGGCCTGCCGCAAGGCGATCGCCGACGGCGTGGCGCCGCAGGACCTGGACGAAACCCGCCTTTCGCGTTATATGTCGCTGTCCTACGCTCCGGATCCGGACCTGTTCATCCGTACCGGCGGTGAGTTGCGCATCTCCAACTTCCTGCTCTGGCAGAGTGCGTACACCGAGTTTCATTTCACCGATTGTCTCTGGCCGGACTTCGACGCCCGGGCGCTGGACTTGGCCATTGAGGACTATGCTCGTCGCGATCGTCGCTTCGGACAGGTGAAGGTGGATCTGTCGGGCCCGGTTGAAAGCGGTACCGCGGTTGGCCGCTGAAGCGGTCGCACCGTGTTGTCCGGACCCTGACCTCGACCATGCTCAAGCAACGCGTCATCACCGCCGTCGTCCTTCTGCTGGTCTTGTTGCCTGCACTTTTTGCTTCGGACACCCGGCCCTTCTTTGGCTTGACCTTGCTGTTCATCGCCGCTGCCGGATGGGAGTGGGCACGGTTGAATGGCGCCGGTGCGCTGGCATCGGTGTGCTTCGGCGCGGTCGTGGCGGCGGGAGGCATCTGGGCCTGGAGCGGCGCAGGCTTGGTACAACCGCCGGGTTGGCTGTGGTCCGTGGCGCTGGTGCTCTGGGTGGCGGGCGGAACGCTTGCCCTGCGAGGGGGCGTTTCGGCCTGGCCCAGGCTTCCTGGGGTGTTGAGGCTGTCGATCGGGCCCCTGCTGCTGTGGCTGGCTTGGTTGGCGATGGTGGAGGGTCGGACTCGAGGGCTGAATTTCCTGCTGTCCACCTTCTGTCTGGTCTGGATGGCCGACATCGCGGCCTACTTCGGCGGGCGGGCCTGGGGTCGCCGCAAGCTGGCGCCGGCGATCAGCCCGGGCAAGAGCTGGGCCGGCGTCTACACCGGCATGGTGGGGGTGCTGGTGCTGGGGGCGGCATGGATGCTGCTGGATGCCTCCGGCCGCACCGATGCACCCAGCCTGTTTACGCTGTTGTGGCAGCGACTCGGGCCGGCCGGGTGGCTGTTCGGTTGCCTGTTCCTGGCCGCGATGAGTGTGGTGGGGGATCTGTTTGAATCCCTCATCAAACGCAGTGTCGGGGCCAAGGACAGCTCCGGTCTGCTGCCTGGGCACGGCGGTGTGCTGGACCGCATCGACGCCCTCCTGCCGGTCTGTCCCCTGGCGCTTGCCCTGATCCACGCATGACCACTGCTGCGCAAGAGTCTTCTGCAGGTGCCGCGCGACAGCGCCTGTGCATCCTGGGTTCCACCGGCTCCATCGGCTGCAGCACGCTGGATGTGTTGTCGCGCCATCCGGGCCGCTACCAGGTGCATGCCCTGACGGCGCACAGCCGCGTTGTCGAACTGGCCGAACAGTGCCTGCAGTGGCGCCCGGCCGTGGCCGTGGTGGGGTCGGCCGAGGATGCGGATCGGCTGGTCCGGTTGCTGCGGCCGGCGCATTGCCCGACCGAGGTCATGCACGGCCCGAAGGCCCTGGAGCAGGTGGCCAGCGCAGCGGAGGTCGACAGCGTGATGGCCGCCATCGTGGGCGCTGCGGGATTGCCCGCCTGTCTGGCCGCGGCACGTGCAGGCAAACGACTGCTGTTGGCCAACAAGGAGGCGCTGGTCGTTGGTGGTCAGTACTTCCTTGATGCCGTGCAACAAGGCGGTGCCACCCTGCTGCCGATCGACAGCGAACATTCGGCCATCTTTCAATGTCTGCCACCCGATCCGCTGGATTGGGCGGGGTGCATCGACCACATCGTACTCACCGCCTCAGGCGGGCCGTTTCGCCAGAGGGATCCGGACAGCCTGAGGGATGTCACGCCTGAGCAGGCCTGTGCACACCCGAATTGGGTGATGGGTCGCAAGATTTCGGTCGACTCTGCCACCATGATGAACAAGGCGCTGGAGGTCATCGAGGCGCGTTGGCTGTTCAATCTGCGGCCCCGCGATGTTCGGGTGTTGATCCATCCGCAGAGCATCATCCATTCGATGGTGGTCTGCCGGGACGCGTCCGTGCTGGCCCAGCTCGGCACGCCGGACATGCGCGTACCGATCGCCTATGGTTTGTCCTGGCCGCAGCGCATCGAGTCCGGCGCTGCGCAACTGAACTTCCTCAAACTCTCTTCCTTGACATTCGAGGAAGCCGATTCCCGACGCTTTCCCTGCCTGCCGCTGGCGTGGCAGGCCCTGGAGGCGCGCGGTGGCAGCACGGCGGTGCTCAATGCAGCCAACGAAGTGGCGGTCGAGGCCTTCCTCGATCGGCGGCTGCGTTTTGACCAGATCCACCGCATCAATGCCGAGGTGCTTTCAGCCTTGGTGGTGCCGGAGGGGGCGGATCGCTCGCTGGACGATCTGCTGGCGCTGGACGGACTGGCGCGCCGCATGGCTGCGGAACGCATCGCGTGCGGCGGGATCTGAGACCTTCATGTTGACCACCACTCTGGCTTTCCTGTTCACCCTTGCGGTGCTGATCGTGGTCCACGAATGGGGCCACTACCGGGTGGCGGTGGCCTGTGGCATCAAGGTGCTGCGGTTTTCGGTGGGTTTCGGCCGGCCGATCTGGCGTCGCCAGGTCGGGGAGACCGAATGGGTTGTCGGCAGCTTGCCTCTGGGTGGGTATGTGCGCATGCTCGATGAGCGTGAAGGGGCGGTCAATCCATCCGAGCGGCACCGGGCCTTCAATCAGCGTCCGTTGTGGCAGCGTTCTGCCGTGGTAGCGGCCGGACCGCTGGCCAACCTATTGCTTGCGGTGCTGCTCTACGCCGCGTCGTTCTGGATCGGCACCCAGGAGCCGCAGGCACTGCTGGCCACTCCGAGCTCAGGCAGCCTGGCTGAGCGCGCGGGGATGCGTGCGGGCGACCGGGCCCAGGCCGTGCGGGTGTATTCCCCCGGGGCTGCAGTGACGGCGGCCGATTGGGTGCCTGTGCATTCCCTGACCGACCTGCGGTGGCACCTCACCCGCGCAGCCCTGGATGGCGACGATGTCGAGCTGGAGCTGGCCGGTCTGACCGGGGGGCATCGACTGGTGAAGTTGCCACTTTCCTCCCTGGAAGCCGGTGATGCCGATGCCCGACTGATGCGTCGCATCGGTGTGGGCAGCCCGTTCAGCGAGCCGCTGCTGGGTGAGATCGTGTCCGGCGGTGCAGCGCAGCGCGCGGGATTGCAGCGGGGTGACCGCGTCCTGCGCATTGACGGTCAACCCGTGGCCGATGCGGCGGCGCTGCGCATGGCGATCCGGGCCTCCGCCCGTCCGCAGGGCGCTCAAGTGCAGCAGTGGCAGCTTCAGCGCGGTGCGAACCTGCTCGAGGTGCAGGTGCGACCCGAAGTGGTGGACGAAGGCGGTGAACGTTTCGGCCGCATCCTCGCGGGGGTCGGTGGGCCGGTGCAGATGCAGCAGGTGCAACTGGGCGGTTTCGAAGGCCTGGAGCGGGCTTTGTGGCGCACCTGGGAGATGTCGACCCTGACGCTGAAGATGTTCGGCCGCATGCTGATCGGCGAGGCCTCCCTGCGCAACATCAGCGGGCCGCTCACCATCGCGGATTTCGCCGGCCAGTCGGTGGAGCTCGGACTGGCCTACTACCTGGGGTTTCTGGCGGTGGTCAGCGTGAGCCTGGGGGTCCTGAACCTGTTGCCGCTGCCGATGCTCGACGGCGGGCATCTCCTGTATCATCTTTTTGAAGCGGTGACCCGCAGACCGATCCCTGAGATCTGGCTCGACAGGCTGCAGCGCGGTGGGCTGGCCGTCATTCTCATGATGATGTCGCTCGCTCTCTACAACGACGTGGCCCGGCTTTTGGGCCTGCACTGAACGCATGCTTTTTCCCGGTCTGCTTGACACCGGTGTTCCGGTGGTCCGTTTCCGTCCGGCGTCCATCGCCTGTGCTACGGTGGTTCTGGCGGCGAGCCTCGCGGCCGTGCCAGTGCGGGCGGCTGAGCCCTTTGTCATCTCGGACATCCGGGTGGAGGGGCTTCAGCGCACCGAGCCTGGCACGGTGTTCGCGTCATTGCCGTTCCGTGTCGGTGACAGCTACAACGACGACAAGGGGGCTGCCGCGCTGCGGGCGTTGTTTGCCACAGGTCTGTTCAAGGACGTGCGCATCGAGGTGGAGTCCAAGGTGGTGGTCGTGGTCGTGCAGGAGCGCGCCATCATCGCCAACGTCGACTTCACCGGCACCCGCGAGTTCGACCGCGACACATTGGTCAAGGCCTTGAAGGACATCGGCGTCGGGGAAGGGCAACCCTTCGATCGGGCGCTGGCCGACCGGGCCGAGCAGGAGCTCAAGCGCCAGTACCTCACCCGCAGCCTTTACGGGGCGGAGGTGGTGACCACGGTCACGCCGATCGAGCGCAACCGCGTCAACGTCACCTTTGCGGTGTCGGAGGGCGGCGTGGCCCGCATCGATCAGATCCGCATCGTGGGCAACCAGGCCTTTTCAGAGAGTACGCTGCTCGGCGAGATGGACCTCACTCCTGGCGGAGCGATGACCTGGTACACCAAGAGTGACCGCTACTCGCGCACCAAACTCAATGCCGACCTGGAGACCCTGAGGGCCTACTACCTGAACCGGGGCTACCTGGAGTTCAACGTTGAATCCACCCAGGTGGCGATCTCCGCGGACAAGCAGCGCATCTCCATCACGATCAACGTGAACGAGGGTCAGCGTTACCTGGTCACCGGCGTTCAGTTCACTGGCGACTACCTCGGCCGCGAGGAGGAATTTCACTCCCTGGTGACGATCCAGCCGGGCAATGCGTACCGTGCCGAGGACGTGGCCAACACTCAGAAGGCCTTCACCGACCGGTTCGGCTACTTCGGTTACGCCTTTGCCCGCGTGGAGTCCATCCCGCAGATCGACCGCAACACCGGCCGGGTCAAGGTGGTGCTGCACGCCGAGCCGAACCGGCGTGTGTACGTGCGGCGCATCAACATCTCAGGCAACACCCGTACCCGCGACGAGGTGATCCGCCGTGAGTTCCGGCAGCTTGAATCGGCATGGTACGACGGACGGCGCATCAAGCTCTCGCGCGACCGGGTGGACCGCCTGGGGTATTTCAGCGAGGTGGATGTCGATACACAGGAAGTGCCCGGTTCGCCGGACCAGGTGGATCTGACCTTCACGGTCAAGGAAAAACCCACCGGTGCACTGATGCTGGGAGCCAACTTCTCCAGCGCCGACCGGCTGTCCTTTTCCGGATCGATCAAGCAGGACAACATCTTCGGCAGCGGCAACTACCTGGGACTGGAGCTCAACACCAGCAAGAGCCTGCGCACGATCGTGTTGTCGACCACCGATCCGTACTTCACGGCGGATGGGGTGTCCCGGGCCTTCGATCTGTACTACCGCACCGTCAAGCCCTTGAACAGCCAGGGTGAGTCCTACGAGCTGGTCACTCCCGGTGCGGCGGTCCGCTTCGGTGTGCCGTATTCCGAGTTCGACACCATCTTCGTCGGCATCGGTGCGGAGAGCACCCGCATCAAGTCCGACACGGCGCTGCCGGAAAACTACTTCCGTCTGCGGGCCCAGTACGGCAACAGCATCACGTCGGTACCGGTCACTCTGGGTTGGCAGCGTGACGGTCGCGACAGTGCGCTGGCGCCCAATGCCGGCCGCTACACCCGCGTCAACTTCGAATGGGGTGTGGGCGGTGACACCCGCTACCTGCGCAGCAACTTCCAGTTCCAGCAGTACATCCCGCTGACCAAGCGACTGACCCTCGGCCTGAATGCCGAACTGGCCTGGGGCCAGGGTCTGAACGGACGTGAGTACCCTGCCTTCAAGAACTTTTACGGGGGGGGACTGGGCACGGTGCGTGCTTTCGATCAGAACTCTCTCGGACCGGTGGATGTAACTGGAGCCTACATCGGCGGCAGTCGCCGTGCCAACCTGAACGCGGAGTTCTACTTCCCGTTCCCCGGTGTGGGCAACGATCGCACGCTTCGCATCTTCGGTTACACCGACGCAGGCAATGTCTGGCGGGAAGGGGAGTCGATGCGCGACACGCCGGAAAACCCGATCCGCGTCTCCGCCGGCATTGGCCTGTCGTGGATCTCGCCGGTCGGTCCTTTGAAGATGAGTTGGGGCCTGCCGTTGCGCAAGGCCCGCACAGATACAATTCAACGTTTCCAGTTCCAGATCGGCACGGCCTTTTGACCATGAAGTTTTTTGCCCAACTGTGTCAACGTACCGTTCCTGCCGCCTGCGTGCTCGCTGGCCTGCTGCTGCCGCTGGGCGGCGTGGCCCTCGCGCAGGAGCTGAAGATCGGCTACGTCAACAGCGACCGAGTGCTGCGTGATGCGGTACCGGCCAAAGCTGCCCAGGCCAAGCTGGAGCAGGAATTCAGCCGGCGGGACAAGGAGCTCAACGACGCCGGTTTGAAATTCAAGACAACTGCCGAGAAGTTCGAGAAGGACCAGCCGACACTGTCCGAATCCGAACGCAATCGCCGCCAGCGGGACCTGGTCGAACAGGAACGCGACCTGCAGCGCAAGCGCCGCGAGTTCCAGGAAGACCTTACCCAGCGCAAGAACGAGGAACTGGCTTCCGTGGTCGAGCGCGCCAACAAGGTGATCAAGCAGATCTTCGAGCAGGAAAAGTACGACCTGATCCTGCAGGATGCGGTGTTCGCTGGGCCTCGGGTGGACATCACCAAGAAGGTGATCGACGCCCTGAACGCCGGCAAGTGACGAACACCGCATCGATGCGGCCACCCGGAGATCCGGCGGAAGGTGTGAGGCTTCGGGACATCGCCGATGCCCTGGGGGGTGAGGTCTGCGGCGAATCCGGTCGCCGGGTGCAGCGCATTGCCGCGCTGGCATCGGCCGGTCCTCAGGACATCAGCTTCGTCGCCCATGCCCGACTGCGCAGCGCAATGGCCACCACAGCTGCCGGCAGCCTGATCGTGCGCGCCGATCTGCGCGACGACGCCCTGCTGCGCTGCGGCGCCGTGCTGGTGGTGCCGGACCCTTACCTCTACTACGCCCGCCTCACGCAATGGTGGCTGGCGCGAGTCCGTCCGGCTGCAGCACAAACCGAGGTGCATGCCAGTGCGGTGGTGGACCCGACCGCCCGCCTGGGCCAGGGGGTGCGCATCGCTGCGCTGGCCGTGGTGGAGGCCGGTGCCGTGTTGGGTGACGGCGTGGAGATCGGCTCGCACTGCCACGTTGGCGAGGGCGTGGAGATCGGCTCCGGCAGCCGCCTGGCGCCGCATGTCACTCTCATGCCGGGAACCCGATTGGGGCTGCGTTGTCTGCTGCACAGTGGGGCGGTGATCGGTGCAGATGGCTTCGGCTTCGCGCCGGAGGCCGGCCGCTGGGTGAAGATTGAGCAGCTCGGCGGCGTGGTGATCGGCGACGACGTCGAGATCGGCGCCAACACCTGCATTGACCGGGGCGCACTGGACGACACCCGCATCGGCAACGGCGTCAAGCTCGACAATCTGATCCAGATCGGCCACAACGTGCAGATCGGTGACCACACCGCCATGGCGGGCTGCACCGGCGTGGCCGGCAGTGCCCGCATCGGCAGTGGTTGCACCATTGGCGGTGCGGCCAACATCCTCGGCCACCTCGAGCTGGCCGATGGTGTGCACATCTCCACCGCGAGTGTGGTGATGCGATCGATCCGCCAGCCCGGCCTGTACAGCGGCGTGTTCCCGATCGATGACAACGCCTCCTGGGAGAAGAACGCGGCCACGCTGCGTCAGCTCCATTCCCTGCGCGAGCGCGTGCGCGCCCTCGAGAAGAAGACGACGACATGAACTCCACGAAGTTGATGGACATCCATCAGATCCTCAAGAAGCTGCCGCACCGTTATCCGCTGCTGCTGGTGGACCGCGTGGTGGAGCTGGAGAAGAACCAGCGCATCCTGGCTTATAAGAACGTCACCATCAACGAGCATTTCTTCACCGGTCACTTCCCGCACCGGCCGGTGATGCCCGGCGTGCTGATCCTGGAGGCACTGGCCCAGGCTTCCGCGCTGCTGTCCTTTGCTTCGGCGGTCGAGGAGCCGGGCGACGACTCGGTGGTGTACTTTGTCGGCATCGATGGCGTGCGCTTCAAGCGGCCGGTGGAGCCGGGCGACCAGCTGATCCTTGAATCCACCATCGAGCGGGTCAAGGGCGGCATCCACAAGTACAAGGCCCGCGCCTCGGTGGACGGGGAAACCTGCACCGATGCCGAGCTGATGTGCACGATGCGCCGCATCTCCTCCTGACCGCAGGGCCGCGGCCATGGCTCAGATCCATCCGACGGCGATCGTCGATTCCCAGGCCGAGCTGGACGACAGCGTTCAGGTCGGTCCGTACACCGTCATCGGGCCGCAGGTGCGCATCGGCGCAGGCACGGTGGTCGGACCGCATTGCGTCATCGAAGGTTGCACCACCATCGGTCGCGACAACCGCATCTACCAGTTCGCGTCGATCGGGGCGATGCCCCAGGACATGAGCCACGGTGGCGAAGTCACAGAACTCGTCATCGGTGACCGCAACACGGTGCGCGAGTTCTGCACTTTCAACACCGGCACCTTCAAGGAGCAGGGTGTCACCCGGGTCGGCAGCGACAACTGGATCATGGCCTACGTGCACCTGGCGCACGACGTGCAGTTGGGCAGCCATGCCGTGCTGGCCAACAACGCCACGCTGGCCGGCCACGTGCACGTGGGCGACTGGGCGGTGATCGGCGGACTCACCGGCGTGCACCAGTTCGTGCACATCGGCGCACACGCGATGATCGGCTTCCAGGGCCATGTGGCGCAGGACGTCGCACCCTTCATGACGGTGGACGGCAACCCGCTGGCGGTGCGTGCAGTCAACCTCACCGGTTTGAAGCGTCGGGATTTCTGTGCCGAACGCCTGGCGGTGGTGCGGCAGATGCACAAGCTGATCTTCCGCAGCGGCCTGACGCTGGAGCAGGCGGTGGCCGAGGTGGAGGGGTTGCGTGGCCAGGGTGGTGATCAGGACCTGCAGCTCATGCTGGACTTCCTTGCCAGCTCCCGCCGGGGTCTGGTGCGCTGAGCTCCAATCGGTCCCTTCTGTTCATGAACCCCAACTCCGCGCCCCGCCTGGCAATGGTCGCCGGTGAGGCCTCCGGCGACCTGCTGGCCAGCCTGTTGCTGGGCGGTTTGCGTGAGCGTTGGCCGGGGCTCATTGCCCAGGGCATTGGCGGGCCGAAGATGGTCGCCGGTGGTTTTGACACCTGGTGGCCTCAGCACAAGCTGGCGGTGTTTGGTTACGTCGATGCGCTGAAACACTACCGCGAGATCGCCGGCATCCGCCGTCAGCTGGGTGACCGCCTGCTCGCCGATCGGCCGGAGGTCTTCATCGGTGTCGATGCGCCGGACTTCAACCTCGGCCTGGAGGAGCGGCTCAAGGCTGCCGGTGTGCCGACGGTGCACTTCGTCAGCCCGTCGATCTGGGCCTGGCGGGGCGGTCGCATCGAGAAGATCCGCCGCTCGGCGGACCACGTGCTCTGCCTCTTCCCCTTCGAGCCGGAGATCTACCAGCGCGCAGGCATCGCCTCGACCTTTGTTGGCCATCCGCTGGCAGACGAAATCCCTCTGCAGCCTCCGCGCGCCGCAGCGCGTCAGGCGCTGGGCCTGGGCGACACCGACACGGTGGTCGCCTTGATGCCCGGCAGCCGCCGCAGCGAAGTCCGCCATCTGGCGCCGCGCCTGCTGGCTGCCGCAGGCCTGCTGGCGCGCGAACGCCCCGGGCTGCGGTTCCTCTTGCCCGTGGCGCCAGGCTTGCGGCCGCTGATCGACCCGCTGGTGGCCGCCCATGCCCCGGGGTTGAATCTGCAACTGCTCGACGGTCGCTCGCACGAGGCGCTGGCCGCCTGTGACCTGACCTTGATCGCCAGCGGCACCGCCACGCTGGAAGCGGCGCTGTTCAAGCGGCCCATGGTGATCGTCTACCACTTGCACTGGCTGAGCCACTGGCTGATGAAGCGCATGGCCTACCTGCCCTGGGTCGGGCTGCCCAACATCCTGGCGCGCGAGTTCCTGGTGCCGGAGTTGATCCAGGACGCGGCCACACCCGAGGCGATTGCGGCCGAAGCCCGGCGTTGGTTGGATGATGCGGCCGCTTGTGATCGGCTGGCCGCACGCTTTACCGACATGCACCACCTCCTGCGGCAGGGCACGGCCCGCCGTGCCACCGATGCCCTCGCGCAAGTCCTCGGCCGTTGAGTCTGCGGGGCCGGTGGGGCGGCTGCTGGCGCAGCAGTTCGATCTGGGCTTCTCGCACCGCGGCCTGGTGGCCGGGGTGGACGAAGCCGGGCGGGGTCCGCTGGCCGGTCCGGTGGTGGCTGCGGCGGTGATCCTGGACGACCAGCATCCGATCGCCGGCCTGGCCGACTCCAAGCGGCTGTCCGCGCGGCGGCGGGAACTGCTTTTCGATGAGATCCGTGCCAAGGCTCTTGCCAGTGCCATCGCCGAGGCCAACGTCGAAGAGATCGATCGCCTCAACATCCTGCAGGCCACGATGCTGGCGATGCGCCGGGCGGTGGAATCCCTGCGGCTGCGCCCCGGCCTGGTGCTGGTGGACGGCAACCGGCTGCCGGTGTTGAAGGTGCCGGCCGAGGCCATCGTGCAGGGCGACGCCAAAGTGCCTGCCATTTCTGCTGCATCCATCCTGGCCAAGGTGCACCGCGACCGGCTCTGCCTGGACATGCACCGCGACCACCCCGACTACGGCTTCGACGTGCACAAGGGTTACCCCACGCCCGCCCACCTGGCGGCACTGCAGGCTCTGGGTGCGACCACTGCACACCGCCGCTCCTTCGCCCCGGTACAGGCTGCGCTGGCCACCGGCGTGCGGGCCGCGCCAGCACAGGATTGATGATGCTGCAGGAACGCCACATCAGCTCACGCAGCCACGCACTGGTCAAGGACCTGCGCCGGCTTGCGCAGGATCCCGGCGCCTACCGCAAGCTGGGGCGTGTCTGGCTGGAGGGAGACCATCTCTGCAGTGCGCTGCGCCAACGCGGGGGCCGACCGGCCGCCGCAGTGATCTCCGCTGCGGCCTGGGGGCAGCCGACAACCCGTGCCCTGGCGCTGGCCGCGCCTGAAGTTTTTGTGCTGGACGATGCGCTGATCGCCGACATCAGCTCCCTGGAGTCGCCGGTGCCGATCGGCTACCTGATCCCGGCCCCGGCGATGGGTGATGAGTGCGTGCAGCTGGATCAACCCTCGGTGGTGCTGGACCGCCTGCAGGACCCGGGCAATGTCGGCACGATCCTGCGCAGCGCCGCCGCGCTGGGCGTGCGGCAGGTGCTGGCGCTCAAGGGCAGCGCAGCGCTGTGGTCGCCCAAGGTGCTTCGCGCCGGCATGGGGGCCCATTTTGGTCTGCACCTGGTGGAAGGTTTGACCGAAGACGACCTGGGCCGCCTGAAGCTGCCCCTGTTGGCGACCAGCTCCCACGCCGACACCGAACTGCCGGATGTGGCACTGCCCTGGCCCTGTGCCTGGGTGTTTGGCCATGAGGGACAAGGGGTGGGTGAGCGTTTGCTCTCCCGTTGTGCCGCGACCTTGCGCATCCCGCAGCCTGGCGGTGAAGAATCGCTCAATGTGGCCGCAGCAGCGGCCATCTGCCTGTACGAATCGGCCCGCCAGAGGCGGGCCGTTCAGGGCTGACTCGAGCCGGGCGAACCCGGCCCCGGTGGCTGCGGATCAGCTCACCGCAGCGATGGCGCGGGCGACGTCGTCGATGTTCTTGCTGTTGAGCGCGGCCACGCAGATGCGGCCGGAGTCCACGCCGTAGACGCCGAACTCGCTGCGCAGGCGAACCATCTGCTCCTTGTTCAGGCCGGAGAAGCTGAACATGCCGCGCTGGCGGGTGATGAAGCTCAGGTCGCGGGTCACGCCGGCCTCCTTCAGCTTGGCCTCCAGCGCCGAGCGCATGGCCTTGATGCGCACGCGCATGCCGGCCAGTTCCTCTTCCCACTGCGCGCGCAGCTCGGGCGTACCCAGCACCTTGGCCACCACCTGGGCACCGTGCGTCGGCGGGTTGGAGTAGTTGGTGCGGATGACGATCTTCAACTGCGACAGCACGCGCGCGGCTTCTTCCTTGTCCACGCAGACCACCGACAGCGCGCCCACACGCTCGCCGTAGAGCGAGAAGCTCTTCGAGAAGGAGGTGGAGACGAAGAAGTCCAGGCCCGCGTCGACGAACTGCTGGATCACCGCGCCGTCCTCGGCGATGCCGTCGCCAAAGCCCTGGTAGGCCATGTCGAGGAAGGCGACGAGGTTGCCGGCCTTCACCACCTCGACCACCTGGCCCCACTGCGCCGGGGTGATGTCGTAGCCGGTGGGGTTGTGGCAGCAGGCGTGCAGCACCACGACGGTGCCGGGGGCGGCGGCCTTCAGGTCGGCCAGCATGCCCTCGAAGTTCACGCCCAGCTTCTGCGCGTCATAGTAGGCGTAGCTGCCGACCTCGAAGCCGGCGTTGGTGAACAGCGCGCGGTGGTTCTCCCAGCTCGGGTCGGAGATCAGCACCTTGGCGCCAGGGTTGACCTTCTTCAGGAAGTCGGCGCCCACCTTCAGGCCGCCGGTGCCGCCCAGGGCCTGCACGGTGGCCACGCGCCCGGCGCGCAGGATCTCGCTGTCGGCACCGAAGACCAGGCCCTGCACCGCCTTGTCGTAGGCGGCGATGCCGTCGATGGGCAGGTAGCCGCGCGCAGCAGGTGCCTCGATCATCTGCTGCTCGGCGGCCAGCACGCACTTCAACAGCGGCAGCTTGCCGTTGTCGTCGTAGTACACGCCCACGCCGAGGTTGACCTTGGCCGGGTTGGTGTCGGCAGCGAACTGCTCGTTCAGACCCAGGATGGGGTCACGCGGGGCCATCTCGACGGCGGAAAAGAGGGACATGGAGGAACTCGACGTGTCGGTGGAGGAAGCGGCGGGCGCACGCTGGAAACCGCAGGTCCCCTGAGGTAACCTGCGCGATTGCCCGAATTTTACGGGCCATCGGAAGTGGGCATGGCGAAACAGAAAGTGAGCAGCAGCCGACCCGGCAGCAAGCCCGGATCGACAGCATCCACCGCAGCGGTCAGCACCGCCGAGTTGGCGGCCGTGGTGCCGGCGGCCGATGCCTCCGGGGAAGCATCAGGGGAAACTTCGGGGGAAGCGTCAGGGACCTTCGTCAGCTACCCGGACTCGCCCTTCCAGCTCTTCCAGCCCTATCCGCCCGCGGGCGACCAGCCCACCGCGATCGAGCAGCTCGTCGAGGGTGTGCACGACGGGCTGAGCTACCAGACCCTGCTGGGCGTGACCGGCTCGGGCAAGACCTTCACGATGGCCAACGTGATCGCCCGGCTGGGCCGCCCGGCGATCGTCTTCGCGCCCAACAAGACGCTGGCCGCGCAGCTGTACAGCGAGTTCCGCGAGTTCTTTCCGAAGAACGCGGTCGAATACTTCGTCAGCTACTACGACTACTACCAGCCCGAGGCCTACGTCCCGCAGCGCGACCTGTTCATCGAGAAGGACTCGTCGATCAACGAGCACATCGAGCAGATGCGATTGAGCGCCACCAAGAGCGTGCTGGAGCGGCGCGACACCGTCATCGTCGCCACAGTCAGCGCGATCTACGGCATCGGCAAGCCCGAGGACTACACGCAGATGCGCTTCATCGTGCGGGTGGGCGACCAGATCGGGCAGCGCGATGTGATCGCCCAGCTGATCCGCATGCAGTACACCCGCAACGAGACGGACTTCTCGCGCGGCACTTTCCGGGTGCGCGGCGACACGATCGACGTCTTTCCGGCCGAACACTCGGAGCTGGCGATCCGCATCGAGCTGTTCGACGACGAGGTCGAATCGCTGCAGCTGCTCGACCCGCTGACCGGGCGCATCCGCCAGAAGATCCCGCGCTTCACGATCTACCCGTCGAGCCACTACGTCACGCCGCGCGAGCGCGTGCTGGCCGCCATCGACGGCATCAAGGAGGAGCTGCGCACGCGCACCGCCGAGTTCGTCAGCCAGGGCAAGCTGGTGGAGGCCCAGCGCATCGAGCAGCGCACCCGCTTCGAC
>Ga0073903_10000140_pt1 | contig 36504 bp, 30 predicted proteins | sample KloWWTKNB14_bulk_FD_66665 | JGI IMG/M metagenome (GOLD analysis project Ga0073903, IMG submission 66665) | Active sludge microbial communities from Klosterneuburg, Austria, studying microevolution and ecology of nitrifiers - Klosterneuburg... | ecosystem: Engineered > WWTP > Aerobic digester >... | reverse complement strand
AGTTGATGAGTAATTTCCCCGACATCGAATCGTGAGCCTGCCGCTTATGATCCGGCAGTCGTTCCCACCGGGTCATTTCGATGAAGCACTTCACGCCACTGTTCGTGCCGGCTGTCCTGTTGCTCGCCGCCGCGCCCGCTCTTGCGCAGCAAGCCACGGACGGGCCCAACGCGCTCGAAGAGATCGTCGTGACGGCACGACGCGCGGAGGAGAACCTGCAGCAGGTGCCGCTGTCGATCACTGCCCTCGGTGCGGCGGATATCGAAGCGATGGGTATCTCGCGGGTCGAGGATGTCGCCGCCCTGACGCCGGGCTTCTCGTTCCGCAATGGTTTCGGACGCGGTTTCGAGCGGCCCGTGATTCGCGGCATGTCGAACATCTCGGGCGCCGCGAATGCCGCGTTCTTCATCGACGGCGTCTTCGTCAATGGCTCGATCAGTGGCTACAACATGGACAACCTCGAGCGCATCGAGGTAATCCGTGGTCCGCAGTCCGCGCTTTTTGGCCGCAGTACCTTTGCGGGCGCGATCAACTTCGTGACGCGCCGACCCAGCGACAATTACGAGGCGAGCGTCAAGGCGTCGGCCGGCGAGTTCAATTACCAGGACATGAGCGCCTGGGCGAGCGGTCCCATCGTGGCGGAGAAGCTGCGGTTTCAGGTGGACGGCCGCTATTTCAACAAGGACGGCCAGTACACCAACATCGTGTCGGGCGCAAAGGATGTGGGTGGCACGCGATCGAAGTCGATTGGCGGCACGCTCGACTGGACGCCGACCGACTGGTTCGACGCCACACTGCGCGCGAACTATTCAGTCGACGACGATGAACTGCCGGCCATGGTCCGTCTCGGTGGGCCGAATACCGGCCTGAGTTCGGCCGCGGTGCTCAATTGCTACCAGGCGCTGCCCGGCACGCGTCGCCGGGGCTATTACTGCGGTACCGTCCCCACGCTGGACTTCCTCTCGGTCAATTCGACGAGCTACGGCGCTGCGGGCCTCGAACAGGGACGCCAGGCAAATACCTTCCGCTCGAGCCTCGTGATGAACGCCACGTGGCGCGATTACGTCTTCACGTCCACGTCGAGCTACGACCGCATCAGCAATTATGGGGCGCTCGACCAGGACTACAGTTCGCTGCGCGGCTTTGGCGGAGCGTTCGAGTCCATCGGATTCTCGGGCGCCGACTACTGGAGCCAGGAGTTGCGCGTGGCCTCGCCGCGCGATGGACGGCTGCGCTGGCAGGCAGGTTTCTATACATTCGAGGCCAATCCGGATACCAGCTCGCTGGCCGGCAACCTCGTCGCAAATCCTGTCCCCGGCCAGCCGGATCTGCCCGCGAGAATCACGCCCCAGGACGTGGACTCGGGCACGAAGAACGAGGCCGTCTTTGCGATGCTCGAGTTTGACGTGCTGGAAAACCTGACGCTCACCGCCGAGGGGCGCCAAGCGGAGGACACGATCCACACGGGCGGCCGGTCGGTGTTCTCCAAGACAAGCAACACGGGCTTCATGCCAGGCAGTTTTTCGTCCGGTTGCGCGGTCGTGAACGCGCCGATCGCGGGCAGCCCGAACCGCCAGATCCTCACCTGCGCCAACCAGTACGTGAACGACTCGTCGTTCAAGAACTTCCTGCCGCGGTTCACGGCAACCTGGCTCGCGTCCGACACGCTGACGTATTACGCGCAGTACGCGAAGGGCAACAAGCCGGGCGGCTTCAACACGGATGCGGAGAACGCCCGTATTCAACCCGCAGATCGCGCAGCACTCGCGACTCTCGGCTTGCGCTCCTTCGACGAAGAGGAAGCAGACAGCTTCGAGATCGGCTTCAAGAGCCGGCTGTTCGATCGTCGTGTGCAGCTCAACACGGCGCTCTATCTGATCGACTGGACGAACCAGCAGCTGACGCAGACCGGGCCGGTGCTCGAGGAAGGCAGGCCGGTCGGTGCACCCACGCAGCCGCAGTTCGGAACGTCGTACACCGCGAATCTCGGCAAATCGGAAGTCCGCGGTGTCGAGATGGAAATGCTGGCGGCGCTGGGCCCGCACTGGAACCTGCGCATGACCTATGCGTACCAGGATGCGAAGATCAAGGAATATTTCAGCTCGGATCAGGCCGATCTCATTTTCAGCGGCCCATACACCGGGTGTATCGCAGGCTCGCAATGCTACGCCGACTATCTCGCGGCCGGCGATCTTGGCGGCAACGTGCTCCCACGCGTGCCGAAGCATCTCGCTTCGGCTTCGCTCGCGGCGAAGTATCCGCTGGGCAGCTGGGGTACGTTCAACTGGCGCGCGGACTACAGCTACGAGGCGAGCCGGTACGTTCAGGTGCACAACCTCGCGGAGACCGGTGATGCGCACGTCGTGAACATGCGCCTCGGGATCGAGCGCGATGCCTGGAGTGCGACGCTGTGGGTCAACAATCTCACCGACGACGATACCGTGATCGATGTCATGCGCACCGTGAATCCCGGGGTGTTCCTGGTCGTGCCGGTGCAGCCGCCGCTGCCGGGCACGGTGAGCGCCACCAACCCGCGCGATTTCGCCGTGACATTGGCCGATCGGCGCATGTTCGGTCTGACGCTGATGTATCGTTTCCGCTGATCGAGACTGGAGAGGCCCATGACCATCTCACGCCGTGATTTCGTGATCGCATCCACTACACTGCTCGCTGCGGCTGGCGTGTCGCGCCGGGCCCATGCAGGGCGCGCGGGCGAACCCGATGTGATCGTGATCGGCGCGGGACTATCGGGTCTCGGTACGGCCCTCGCACTCGAGGAGGCTGGACTACGGGTACTCGTACTCGAGGGTCGTGAGCGCGTGGGCGGCCGCCTGTATACGCTGGACGACGTACCGGGGCACCCGGAAGCGGGCGGAAATTCCGTCGCTTCGGCTTATGGGCGCGTGATCGCAGCCGGCAAGAAGTACGGCGTCGAGCTCGAGAACATCTTCGCGCGCGCCTTCGGGCACGGGCCGCAGGAGCTGTTCATCGACGGCAGTCATGTGCCGCTTGCAGACTGGCCGCGTCATCCGCGTAACCCCTTCCCCGATGCGCTGAAGTCCCTGCCACCGTGGGGCTTTGCCGATGCGGTGTTCAAGCGCTTCATGCCGTTCAAGGACCTCGGCCGCTGGTTCGATCCGGAGTTCGCGCAGTTCGATATTCCGGTTTACGAGTTCCTCGCGTCGAACGGGGCCAGCGACGCGGCGATCCAGCTCGCCTACGACACGAACATCTCTTACGGCACGACGGCGCACGATGTATCGCTGCTGATGCAGGCGGCCGTCGCGCAATGGCAGCTCGTCAACCGGGGGGCGGGTGGTCCGCCCTTCATCGGTGCCTTCAAAGGCGGCAACCAGCGACTGCCGGAAGCGATGGCGCGTCACCTCAAGGGTGATCTGCGCAAGGGTCAGCGCGTCGTCGCGATTGAATCGCGCCCTGACGGCGCACAAGTGGCGTGCGAGGACGGCTCACGGCACCGCGCGAAGGCTGTCGTCTGCTCGATGCCCCTTGCGACGCTGCGTCATGTCGCGATCGATCCGTTGCCGCCGCCGGTCCAGAACGCCGCCATCCGCACGATCAGCTACGTCCCGATCACGCAGGTGCATGTCGTGCCGAAGAAGAAGTTCTGGGAGAGCGACGGGCTCAATCCGACGATGTGGACGGACGGCATCGCGGGCACGGTTTACGCGCAGCGCTTCGGCCCGAACCCCGATGAAGTCATGAGTCTGACCGCATGGGCGCGAGGCCTCAACGCACAATATCTCGACCTGCTGGGTCCCGAGGCCGCCGGTCGCGCGGTCGTCGCCGAACTTGAGCGCCTGCGACCTGCGGCGAAGGGTGCCCTCACGGTTGCAAAGGTGCGCTCCTGGGCCACCGATCCGTTCGCGGCGGGCGTGTGGGCCACTTTCGGGCCCGGTCAGGTGACAAAGTTCGCGAACGAGCTCGCCAAGCCTCATGAGCGACTGTTCTTCTGCGGCGAGCACACGGCGCTCGGCAGCCGCGGCATGGAGGGTGCGCTCGAATCGGCCGAGCGCGCAGCAGTCGAGGTGCAGCTCGCCCTGGGCTGAGTCAGCGCGCGGATAGCGTTTTCGGCCTGACAGATTCGCCGTGAGTGCGTCTTTAGGGGTAGCCATGAGAATATCCACTTGTGCGGCGACGGTCCTCGCTTCTCTTGCAGTGCTGGCAGCGGTGACCACACCCGCGATGGCCGTCGAGGTTCGCGACCTCAAGGGCTTCGACGCTCTCTTCGGGCGCTACGCACCGGCCGGAGACTGCAAGCGCGAGCCCCGGATCGTTGTTGATGCCACAGGATTCACATTCGAATGGGGTGGCAGGAAAGTCAAACCCGCCTCGTTCGAATATGCAGCGAGCTACGGCCCGCACGACTACGCAGGGATCAGTGTCTGGTTCTTCCCGTTCATCCTGAAGGATGGGTACTCGATCCTGATGACTTTCAATTCGGGCGAGGTGAAGGGCGTGCTGACTATTGAGCCGCACGACGAGGGCTATGCGGGTGGACCGCCCTTGTCGCCGCTCAACGCGGCGCTGGTCAAAGGCACGCCGTACCGGAAATGCCGATGAGGTGAACGTTGGTGCCGGGTTTTCGGTTATTCGGTTATTGCCCCGTGGCAATAACCGAATAACCGAAAACCCGGCACCAATGCTTGTCGAGTAGAATGGCGGGGTCATGAGCCGAGCCGCCCTGCAAATCCCGCTGCTTTTTGCTGTGCTGCTTGCCCCTGCAGCGCAGGCCACGGTGTATGAGCTGCCAGCTGAAGGCACTGCGCTGTTCGGCAGCGTGGAACACACCGTAACAGCCTATGAAGACACGCTGATCGACCTCGGCCGCCGTTACAGCCTCGGCTACGAGGAAATCCGCCGCGTGAACCCGGGCGTCGATCCGTGGTTGCCTGGTGATGGTACGGCGGTGCTGTTGCCCGGGCAGCGAATCCTGCCTGCGGGGCCCCGCGACGGCATCGTCGTCAACCTGCCGGAGCATCGGCTCTACTATTACCCCAAGCCGAAGAAAGGCGAGAAGCCGGTCGTCTATACCTATCCCGTCAGCATCGGGAAGATGGACTGGAAGACCCCGCTCGGCAAGACGCGCATTACCCAGAAGGAAAAAAACCCGAACTGGTACCCGCCAGCATCGGTGCGCAAGGAACACGCCGAGCGCGGTGATCCGCTGCCGGCGGTTGTGCCGCCGGGCCCGGACAACCCGCTCGGTGCTTACAAGATGCGCCTCGCGTTCGGCGGCGGCAGTTACCTCATTCACGGTACCAACAATCCGGCTGCGGTCGGCATGGCGATCACGCACGGCTGCATCCGCATGTATCCGGAAGATATCGAGCAGCTGTATTCCATGGTGCCAGTCGGGACAAACGTTTATCTCGTCAACGAACCGGTGAAGGTCGCCATCGTCGATGGCGAGGTTTACATGGAAGCGCACCCGCCGGTCGACGACGAGGGGCAGGTGGCGCCGATCGACCTGAACGAGTTCGCGGCGCGGCTCGACCAGGCGCTCGGGCCGACGCGCACGGCGGTGCATTGGGATTACGCGCTGCAGAATCTCGGGAGCGGCACGGGCATGCCGGTCCTGATCGGCATCCAGGCAGAAGACGATTCGCCGGATGTCGCTCCTTCCGCTCCGGTGGCGGATGGCAGCGTACCGGCACCGCCCGGGTCCTGATATCGCTTGCGCCCAGGCGTCGTACTGTCCGGCCCCGCGGCGTTCCTGCTCACGGTCTTCGTGCCATCGCCCGCGGGCTTTGCGGGCCCTGCATGGCTGACGCTCGGGCTCGCCGCGTGGATGGCGATCTGGTGGGCCACCGAGGCCGTGCCGCTGGCCGTTACGGCGCTCCTTCCGCTCCTCGTCGTACCCTTGATCGGCATTGCCGAGCCCACCCGGATTCTCACCGAGTACGCGAATTCGACCATTTTCCTGATCCTCGGCGGCTTTCTGATCGGCCTTGCGATGGAGCGGTGGCAGCTGCACAAGCGCATCGCCTACGCGATCATTGCGGCCGTCGGCAACCATCCGCGACAGCTGGTGCTGGGTGTGATGATCGCCACCGCCTTCATGAGCATGTGGGTGTCGAATACCTCGACCACGCTCATGATGTTGCCGGTCGCGAGCTCGATCGTCGCACTGGTGGCCACCGGCGGGCGGGAGCAGGCCGCAGCGAATTTCGTCACGGCGACCCTGCTCGGCGTCGCGTACGCGGCGACCATCGGCGGGCTCGGCACGCTGATCGGCTCGCCAACGAACGCGCTTGTGCAGGGCTTCATGGCGAAGAACTTCGGTTATGACCTGAGCTTTGCGACCTGGCTCTCCTTCGGTATCCCGACGGTGCTCGTGCTGTTGCCGCTCACCTGGCTGATCCTGACGCGCGTCGCGCTGCCGTTCGACCTGCCGGCAGACGCGTTGCCGCGCGATGCGATGCGCAAGGCCCTGCACGCGCTCGGTCCGATGACCGCGGCCGAGCGACGTGTCGCCGCCGTGGCACTCGCGACGGCGATACTCTGGATCTCGAGGCCCTGGCTCGGACAATTGCCGGGCCTCACAGGGCTCACCGATACGGTCATTTCGATCGCAGCCGGGCTCGCGCTGTATCTGATACCCGCCGGAGCCGGTCGTGGTGCGGCGCTGCTCGACGCCGAAGCGCTGCGACGCGTGCCGTGGGATGTGCTGATTCTCTTTGGCGGTGGGCTCGCGCTCGCGGCGGCGATCCAGGCCAGCGCGCTGTCCGACGCCTTGGGCATCGCGTTGCGGGGCATCGCCCACTGGCCCGCGCTCCCGCTGACGCTGGTCGTCGTGCTGATGCTTGTGTTCTGGACCGAATTCAACAGCAACGTGGCCACCGCGGCCACGTTCTTGCCGGTGCTGGCCGCAATGGCGAACGGCAATCCGGACCAGATTCTGGTGCTCATCGCTCCTGCGGCGATGGCGGCGTCGGCGGGCTTCATGCTGCCGGTCGGCACACCGCCGAACGCCATCGTATTCGGCACAGGACGGATTTCAATGCGACAGATGCTGCGCACGGGATTCTGGATCGATCTCACCGCCGTGATCGTGATCACGGCGGTCACGGGGGTGGTGCTTTGAGCGTGACGCTCGACCTGCGCGCCCTGCGCGACGCGTTCAGCCGTTTTGCGACCGGCGTGACGATCGTCACCGGCAGGAAGCCCGGCGGAGAGCCGGTCGGGGTGACTGTGAACTCATTCAGCTCGGTCTCGCTCTCGCCGCCGCTGCTGCTGTGGTGCCTGCAGCGCGAGAGCACGAGCCTCGACGCCTTCACGATGGGTCGCGCGTTCGCGGTGCACGTGCTGCAGCTCGCGCAGGAACGTGAGGCGATGCGTTTTGCGCGGCGGGCCGCCGTGAAGTTTCCGGCTGGCACGGACGAGGCGGGCGAGGTGCCGCCTCTCATCGAGGGGGCGCTGTGCCGCTTCGATTGCACGGTGGAAGCGCAGCACGACGGTGGTGATCACCTGATCATCGTCGGACAGGTGACGCATTTCGTGCAGACAGGCGGCGACCCGCTGGTCTTTCAGGATGGCGTGTTCGGGCGCTTCACGCCGCTGCCCCGCGCACGTCATGTCGAGGCGTGGGAAACTTTCAGTGGCGACTGGTTCTGAGCGTGCAAGGCGCAAGGCGCAAGGCGCAGGGCGCAGGGCCTGAGGCGATGGTTAGAGTTTGCCCAGTTGGTCGAGAACTTTGCTGCGCACGGCTTGCGCGCGTGGCTCGACCGAAGGTGAGCGGGCGCCCGTTTCCTCGAGGACCTGGGCGAGGCCCTGCAAGGTCGTGCGCGCGCGCGTGCGTGATGCGCCCGCGGGCAGGCGCGCCGCCGTCGCGTACATTGCCTGCGCATAGCTCGAGATCGACTCGACAATCATCTCCGGTCGATCCGCGGCGATCGCAGCGCGCGCTCGCAAGCCGAACAACGCAGAGGTCGGCTGCACGATGAGCGCGCGGTCGACGAGGGACAGGGCCTCGTCGGCGTATGCGCGGCGTGCCTCGGGTGTCGCGACGCGCGTGCGCCAGTCGAGCCGCACCTGCAGTGCATCGATGGCCCAGGGCTTCACCCAGGAGATCGCCGCGAGCGCGGGATCGAGCGGCACGAGATCGTCCCATTGCTCCTGGGCCGCGAGGGTGATCGCATCGAGCACGAGCTTCGGCTCGTCCCGCAGTCCCCGTGCGACATCGACCAGTTCCGGCGATGCGGTGCCGCGCGCCAGAGCACCGAGGTGCGGTCGTACAACCTCGAAGCGAAGTTCCGCATCTTGCGGAAAGCGGGCGAGTGCCTCGTGGAAGAGGCGCTGGCCCGCCTCTGCCTGTCCGGCGAGGATCACGGTGAGCGCGCGCACGTAGGCGCCCTGCGGCGTGTCGCCCAGGATTGCACCGAGGCGCTGCATGCGGTCGCGCTCGCTCGGGTCGATGACGACATAGGTCGAGCCGCGGCGCGCGACATAGCTCATCGAGAGCAGCGGGGCGAGATCGCGATGCAGGGCACTGTCTGCGCGCTGCAGCGGATCGTAGGGCGCCAATACACGGCCGGTGGCATCGGCGTTCATGCCGCGTCCGAGCTCGAACACGCTGGAAGTCGCCATGCGGTTGCGATCGTCGGTGATGAGAGGCGCGCCCGCTGCGAGCCGGCGCGCGCCCTCCGCATCGGCTGCGAGTGCGGCGACGAGATCCTCGGCGCAGTTGATGCCGAAGCGGGCGTAGTGCAGCGGCGAGCGGCTGAGCGGCAGACCGGTGCGCGCAATCTGCGACTCGGGGTCGAGCGCGGCGTCGGAGGCGAGGAACACGAGCGTGTTCGGATCAGGACGATAGATGCGTACCTCGGCGAACACGTCGAGCAGCGTCGCAGTCAGCGAGCGCAGCAGGTCCTCGTCGAGAAAGCTGACATTCATCCACTGCACGAAGACGCCACCGGGTGTCAGGTGCTCGTGCGCAAGCTGCAGAAAGCCGCGCGTGTACAGGTGAGAGGCGCCCGCCGTCCAGGGGTGCGAAGGTTGCGAGACGATGGCGTCGTAGCGGCGTGCGGTCAGCGCGAGCGCGCCCCGCGCGTCGTTCGTAATGAGATTGACGCGCGGATCGAGCAGCGGGTCGCGCCGGCGCAGCGCGCGCGTGGCGCGGTTCGCCTCGATCACGACCGGCTCGAGCTCGATCACGTCGATGTCCTCTACCGACGGTGGCACGCCCTCGACGACCACTCCGCCGCCGTAGCCGACGATCAGCAGGCGCTCTGCCTCGGGTCGCGCAAGCACTGCGAGTGAGGACATCCAGAACTCACCGCTGAAGCGCGGCGCCACGCCGGGCGTATCCATCATGGCTTCGGGCAGGCCGTTGGTGCGCAGCACGAGACCGCCGTCCTGGCCGAGCACGACGACATCGGCGCTGCGGCCCACGTCGTAGTAGAGCAAGTTGCCCCCGGTCGGGAGATTGAGCGGCGAAGCGAGGAGCAGCATCGTCGGCACCGCCGGGCGAAACGCAGCCACTGCGATGACGGCGACAGCGGTGACCACAACCGGCAGCCCACGGCGCCCGCGCGCGAGGAGCCAGGCCGCAGAGGCGCCGATGGCGACACTCGCGATCACGGCCGCGTGAATCGCGCCCTCATAGCGCAGCGCCGGAATCACGATGAAACCACCCGACACTGCGCCGAGGATGGCGCCCACCGTGTTCCAGGCATAGACGCGCGCGCTTGCGCCAGCGGCGGCCTCGGGGCCGCGCGCGAGGATGCGAACCGCCAGCGGGTAGGTTGCGCCGATGAACAGCGTCAGCGGCAGGAGGAGCATGAAGCCGAAAAGCGAATTGCCAGCGAGCCCCGCCCGTGCGGGCACGTGTCGATTGAGCAGCAGGAAGGCCACAACCGCGGAAGCTGCGATGCCGAACTGGCAGAGGATGAAGAGGTGGGTCGAGCGCTCGCGCGTCGTCGCGAGCCATGCGCCGAGACCGCCACCGAGCGCGATGCCGGAGAGAAAGCTTGCGACCATGACGCCAAAGGCATGAATGCTGCTGCCGACGATATGGCCCAGCATCCGCGACCAGAGGACCTCGTTGAAGAAAGTCACCGCGCCCGAGGCCAGCATCAGCGGCAGGATCCAGTGCGAGGCGTCGGCGAAAAGCGGCACACGCGGCGCTGTGGCGGGCAGTGCGGATGCCGGCACACGCTGCGAAAGAGTCGCGGCGATGAGGAATACAACGACGTTGACGGCCGCCGCCGCCCACACGGTCGCCCGCAGGCCAAGCAGGGGCAGCAGCCAGAAAGCGGTGAGCAACGCGCCGGCGACGGCGCCCGCCGTGTTCGCAGCGTACAGGAGCCCGATGCGGTGACCGATCTGCGCGTCTTCACGCACGGCGTGGCGTGCGAGCAGCGGCAGCGTGGCGCCCATCAGGGTCGCAGGCACCGCGAGGACAACGAACGCGGTCACGAGAAAATAGAGCGAAAGGCCGCCGTGCTCGCTCGACGGGGGAGCATCCTGTCCGCCAAACATCGTGACGAGCAGGGCGCTGCTCGCGTACAGGAGCGCGGGCACGAGGGCGACACTGGCGGCGCCGATACCGAGTTCGAGCAGCGCGTAGCCGAGCACCGGTCGCGTGAAGCGCGGCAACATCCGGTCGATGAGGGCGGCTCCCAGCGCGAGCCCGCCCATGTATGCGGCGAGCACGGTTGCGACCGCGAGTTCGGAGGTGCCGAAGACGAGCGCGAACTCGCGAGTCCAGGCTGTCTGATAGACGAGCGCCGCAAGCCCGCTCAGGGCAAAGCAGCATGCCAGAGCGAACAGCACCACGGCGCCTCCAGCGTTACCGGTGCGCACATTGACAGCTTCTCTCGTCCGCGACATGGTGCGCGAGTCTAGCAGTCCGTCGGAAGCACGCATGCAGGCATCGGGCGTCATCACCATCACGACCGACTTCGGTCATCGGGGGCCGTTCGTCGGCGTCATGAAAGGACGCATGTACAGCCGCTTTCCGGCCGCGCGCATCGTCGATCTCACCCACGAGATCCTCGTGCACTGGCCGGCCGAGGCGGGGTTCTGGCTCGCACGTTCCTGGCAGTATTTTCCGCCTGGCACGGTGCACGTCGCGGTCGTCGACCCCGGCGTCGGCACTGCGCGCGACATCGTGGCTGTCAGCCATGCCGATCATGTGTTTCTCGCACCAGACAACGGTCTTCTGGCACCACTCATCAATGCAGACGCGGGTGCGACGATCGTGCGTGTCGAGCCCGAGGCGCTTGCGCGCTTCTCGATCACGCGCCCGAGCGCGACCTTTCACGGCCGGGACATCTTCGCGCCACTTGCGGCCGAGCTGGCGGCCGGCCGCTGTCAGCCGGAAGAACTCGGTACGGTCGTGGATTCGCTCGTACCGTCGTGGGTCGAAGACGCATCGGGCGACGACAGCGCCGTGCACGGCCTCGTCATCACGCTCGATCATTTCGGCAATCTCATCACGAACATCGACGCGCACTGGGTAATCCGGATGGGCTCGCCGCGGGTCTACGCAGCAAACCACTCCTGGCCGCTGCTGCGCACCTATGGGGACGTGAAGCCCGGGGAGTACCTCGCGCTCGTCAATTCTTTCGGCGTGGTCGAAATCGCCCGCGCCGAGCAGAGCGCCGCGGAAGGCCTCGGCCTCTCCCGCGGCGCCCCCGTCGTGGTCCGCGATACGGCCCGATTGCCCTGAAAATCAGGGGCTTGCATGCCGATACGAATTCGCTATAGTTCGCGTCTCCCCGTACGCGCAATTTGCGTGTAACTATCTGATTAACTTATCTTTTATTACAGGTTATCGTGGTTAGCGAACGCAATAGCGAAGGCTTCGATCTCGACGACGAATTCCTCGGTGAGGCCCCGGCCGAAGACGGTACCGATTACGACCGGATGCTCGACAAGGTCGACAAGCGGGTGCGCAACCAGCCAGGCAAGCGCGGCAAAGCTGCGTGGAGCCGCCTCGAGGAGGTGCTGGCCGACCGCCGTCTCGAGAAAGACCTGCGCGACATTTTCGAAGACGACGCCTGAAATCCCCGGTGACCACTCGGGTGGATGTTTCGTGGGTGGTGCTGAAGTTCGGCGGCACGAGCGTATCGACAGCCGCGAACTGGCAGCGCATCGCGCAGATCGTGCGCCAGCGCAGTCAGGACGGCACGCAGGTGCTGGTCGTGCATTCGGCATTGAGTGGCATCACCGATCGCCTCGAACGCTTGCTCGAGGGCGCGCTGGCGGGTGCGCACACCCCGATCCTCGACGACATTGAAAACCGTCACCGGGCCCTCGCCGCCGATCTCGGGGTGGCCGTCGGCGACACGCTACAGCGTCACTTCGACGACCTGCGCCAGCTCGCGGCGGGTATCGCGCTCGTCAGGGAGGTGAGCGCACGCACCCGCGCGCGCGTCATGTCGACTGGCGAGCTGATGGCGACCGAACTCGGTGCCGCGTATCTGCGCACGCAGGGGCTCGACGTACGCTGGGCTGACGCGCGGCGCCTGTTGCGCGCGGACGAGCGCGAGGGCGCCTCCGCCAAGGCACGCGCGCTTTCTGCGACCTGCGAATTCGCACCGGATGATGCCCTTGCGCGCGAGCTCGCGGCCGCCTCGCGCATCGCGATCACGCAGGGGTTCATTGCAAGCGACGGGGAAGGGCATACGGTGCTCCTTGGCCGCGGCGGCTCGGATACCTCGGCCGCGTACTTTGCCGCCAAGCTGCGCGCGCAGCGTCTCGAGATCTGGACCGATGTGCCAGGCATGTTCAGCGCCAATCCGCGCATGACGCCGGCAGCGCGCCTCTTGAAGGCCCTGCATTACGATGAGGCGCAGGAAATCGCGACGAGCGGCGCAAAGGTGCTGCATCCGCGCTGCATCCTGCCGGTACGCCAGTACGGCATCCCGCTGTCGGTCCACGATACGCATCATCCGGATCTTGTCGGGACCGTGATCAGCGCGCAGGCGGCGGGCGGGCCGCAGGTGAAGGCCGTGTGCGTCAAGAAGGGCGTCACGCTCGTGTCGCTCGACAGCCCTGGCATGTGGCACCAGGTCGGGTTTCTCGCCGATGCATTCCAGATCTTCAAGGCGCACGGGCTCTCGGTGGACCTCGTGTCGACCTCGGAGACGAGTGTCACGGTGTCGCTCGACCCGGCCGCGAATACGCTCGACTCCGACATCCTCGCGGCGCTCGTCGAGGAGCTCTCGGGCCTGTGTCGCGTACAGGTGATCGGGCCGTGTGCTTCGGTGAGCCTCGTCGGCCGCAACATCCGCGGCATCCTGCACCGGCTCGGCGACGCATTCGATCTTTTCGAGGAGCAGCGGATCTATCTCGTGAGCCAGGCGGCGAACGATCTGAATTTCACCTTCGTGGTCGACGAGGATCAGGCCGACCGGCTCGTGAACCAGATGCACGAGTTGCTGGTGCAGCCTGTGCACGGCGATCCGGTGCTGGGTCCGACGTGGGAGCAGTTGTTCGCGCGCGGGGAGGGCGACGGCGCTCCCGCCCTGGCGCCGTGGTGGCGGACGGAGCGCGCCGCGCTGCTCGCGGCGCTGGGTGCGCGCGACGCGGCCTATGTCTATCACGGCGCGACAGCCGAATCCGCAGCCCGCGCGCTCAAGGCGCTTGGTTCGGTGTCGCGCGTCTGGTATGCGATGAAGGCGAATTCACACCCCGACCTCCTGCGCCGGATCCACGCCGCCGGCATCGGTCTCGAGTGCGTGTCGCGCGGCGAAATCGGGCACGCCAGGCGGCACGTACCGGGCATCACGCCCGCACAGATCCTCTATACGCCGAACTTCGCCTCGCGCGACGAATACAGCTGGGCGCTCGGCAGCGGCGTGCTGCTCACGATCGACAGCCTCTACCCTTTGCAGCACTGGGCAGAACTGTTCCGCGGCCGCGATCTTCATGTGCGGGTCGACAGTGGCACGGGTCGCGGGCATCACCATCATGTGCGCACGGCCGGCGCGCACGCCAAGTTCGGAGTACCCGTCGGGGAACTTGACGAACTGGCGGCCCTCGCGCGCGCGGCAGGCGCGCGGATCGTGGGTCTGCACGCGCATCCCGGCAGCGGCATATTCGATGTCGAGAGCTGGCGCCACACCGCGCTCCTGCTGGCGGGCGAGGCGGTGCGCTTTCCGGACCTGCGTTCCATCAACGTGGGGGGAGGGCTCGGAGTGCCGGATCACAGCGATCGGCCCGCGCTCGATCTCGCGCGGCTCGACGCAGTGCTTGCCGACGTGAAGAAAGAGTACCCCGCGCTCGAGATCTGGCTCGAGCCGGGTCGCTTCCTCGTCGCCGCGGCCGGCGTGCTGCTCGCGCGCGTCACGCAAACGAAGCGCAAGGGCGATGTGCGGTATGTCGGTGTCGCGACTGGCATGAACTCGCTGATCCGGCCGGCCCTCTACGGCGCGTACCACGAGATCGTGAATCTCACGCGCCTCGATATGCCCGCGACCGAGGTCGTCAATGTCGTGGGGCCCATCTGCGAGAGCGCGGATGTGCTCGGCCACGACCGGCTCCTGCCTCCTACAGAGGAGGGCGACGTGCTGCTGCTCGCGACAGCCGGCGCCTATGGGCACGTGATGAGCTCGAATTACAACCTGCGCGAGCCGGCGGAAGAACTACTGCTCTGAGGGTGCGCCCCCACCCCCACCCCCACCCCCACCCGCGCCCGCGCCCGCGTGCGCGTGACGCGCGACCAGTTCCGCAACGACCGCGGCCAGTGGCACTTCGCGGCTCTTCAACAGGACGAGCAGGTGATAGAGGAGATCCGCCGCTTCGCTGGCGAGCTCGTCGGCCGATTCCCCGCTGCCGGCGAGCGCCACCTCGACGCCTTCCTCGCCGACCTTCTGCGCGATGCGCCGCGGCCCCTCGGCAAGGAGACGCGCCGTGTAACTGCCTTCCGGTCGCTCGGTGCCGCGCTGCCCGATCAGCCGTTCGAGCGTACCGAGAAAAGCGAGTGGCTCGGCTCCGGTACGGTGCTCGTCGCCGAAGCAGGTGCGGCAGCCCTGGTGACACACGGGACCGCGTGGCCGCGCGGTGACGAGCAGCGTGTCGCCGTCACAGTCGATGGCGAGGTCGACGAGATCGAGCGTGTGGCCGGAGGTCTCGCCCTTCTCCCAGAGGCGCTTGCGGCTGCGGCTGTAGAAGACGACGCGGCGCCGCTCGAGCGTTGCGGTGAGCGCAGCCGAATTCATGTAGCCGAGCATCAGGACACTGCCGCTGTCCGCGTCCTGCACGATTGCCGGAACCAGCCCGTCGCGCGCATCGAACGCGACCGTCATGAGATCCGCTCTGGAAAATGTCATGGCCTCACCTCCACACCGGCGCGGGCAAGTGCCGCCTTGAGCTCGCGGATCCCGATGGCTCCGGAGTGAAAGACACTCGCCGCGAGCGCCGCATCGACGCCCGCGACGCGAAAGACGGCCTCGAAATGTGCGATCTCACCGGCGCCGCCCGAAGCGACGAGCGGCACCTGGCACACGGCGCGCACCGCGGCGAGTTGCGCGAGATCATAACCACGACGCACGCCGTCGCTCGCCATGCAGTTGAGGACGATTTCGCCTGCCCCACGATCCTGCACCTCTTGCGCCCACGCGAGCGTCTCGCGGCCTGCGTCGCGCGCGCGATCCGGGTCACCGGTGAGAGTATGGACCCGATAGCCGTGTGTCGTGGTTTCGCTGTCGATGCCGACGACCACGCATTGCGAGCCGAAGCGTGCGGCGAGCCGGTCGATCAGGGCAGGGTCCGCCAACGCGGGCGAGTTCACGGAGACTTTCTCGGCACCGGCTGCGAGGACAGCCTCGGCGTCGGCCACACTTGCGATGCCACCCGCGACGCAAAAGGGAATATCGAGCACAGCGGCGACGCGTCGCACCCAGTCACGATCGACGGTGCGTCCTTCGGGGCTCGCGGTGATGTCGTAGAAGACGAGCTCGTCGGCGCCTTCATCGCGATAGCGCGCGGCGAGATCCATGATCTCGCCGACGATCGTGTGGCCGCGAAACCGCACGCCCTTGACGACGCGGCCGTCACGCACGTCGAGGCAGGGGATTATGCGGCGGGAAAGTATGGTCGCAGCTCCGCAGGAGACAGCCGGTTCTCGAGCAGCGCCTTGCCGCTCACCGCGGCACTCACGCCCAGCTGCGCGAGCGCAGCGAGATCGGCGCAGTCGCGCACGCCACCCGAGGCTTGCCACTCGATGGCGGGAAAGCGGTGGCGGGCTTCGGCGTACAGGCCGAGATTCGGGCCGCCGAGTGCACCGTCGCGCGCGATATCGGTGCACAGGACGTGCCGCAGACCGTCTGCCTCGAATTGCGCCACGGCATCCCAGAGGCACACGCCGGAGCCCCGCACCCAGCCTCGCGTCTGCACCTGTGGGGCAGCGGAGTCCGCCTCGCGCACATCGAAGGCGAGACAGATGCGGTCCGGGCCGAAGTTTCGGAACCAGTGGCGCACTTCTTCCGCCTGTTCGAGCGCCGCGCTGCCGACGACCACGCGCGCAACACCGTTCTGCAACAGGTCTTCGACCACTGCCCGCGAGCGTACTCCGCCGCCGACCTGCAGGCGCACCGCGCCCTTCGCCGCAAGTGCCAGCACGATGGCGCGATTGGCGAGCACGCCGTCACGCGCGCCGTCGAGGTCGACGATGTGCAGCCAGCTCGCGCCAGCAGCCGCATAGCGCTCGAGTAGCGCGTCCGCGCTCGTCTCATAGCGCGTTTCGGCGCCGAAGTCGCCCTGGTGCAGCCTGACGCAGCGTCCACCGCGCAGGTCGATCGACGGAATCAGGAGCATGCGGGCAGTCGCAGAAAGTTGTACAGGACCCGTGCTCCGGCCTTTCCTGAGCGCTCGGGATGAAACTGGGTGCCGCAGAAGTTGTCTCGCTGCACGACAGCCGTGAGATCCGTGCCGTAGTCCGTGACAGCGGCCGAATCCGGGGTCACGGGCGCAGCAAAGCTGTGCACGAAGTACAGGTGCTCGCCGTCCTCGAGCCCTTCAAGTAGCGCAACGTCGCGACAGGCGCGAATGCGGTTCCAGCCCATGTGCGGCACAGGACGACCACGTGCCGGCTCGAGCCGGCGCACGGTGGCGGGGAGGATACCGAGACAGGGCGTGTCGCCTTCCTCCGAACTGCGGTAGAGGAGCTGCATGCCAAGGCAGATGCCGAGAACTGGCTGGCGCAGTTCCCGCAGCACGCGATCGAGCCCCGTCGCGCGCAGGCGCGCCATCGCGTCCTGCGCCGAGCCGACACCAGGCAGCAGCACGCGCGGAGCGTGGCGGATCACCTCGCCGTCGGTGCTCACGACGCTGCGCGCACCGAGGCGCTCGAGGGCGAACTGCAGGGAGGCGAGATTTGCGCCGCCACTGTCGACGATCACGGCTTGGATCGGGTCCGCCGTCACAGCACGCCCTTGGTGCTTGGCAGGTCGCTGCCCTCGCGACGCAAGGCCTGGCGCAATGCCCGGCCGACTGCCTTGAAGCAGGCCTCGATCATGTGATGGGTGTTCTCACCCTTCACTGTGACGTGAATTGCAGCGCCGAGTGAATCGGCGAGCGAGCGGAAGAAATGCGGCACGAGCTCGCTCGGCAGGGCACCGACCTGTTCACGACCAAACTGGCCCTCGAACACCGCATAGGCGCGGCCCGAGAGGTCGATCGCGACCTGTGCGCGCGCCTCGTCCATCGGCAGCAGGAAGCCGTATCGTCCAATGCCGCGCTTGTCGCCGAGCGCCTTCTTCAGCGCCTCGCCGAGCGCGAGGGCGCAGTCCTCGACCGTATGGTGCTCGTCGATGTGCAGGTCGCCCAGGCATGAAAGGTCGAGCGCAAACCCGCCGTGCTTGGCGAGCTGCTCGAGCATGTGATCGAAAAAACCGATGCCGGTCGTGGCCCGCACGGGCTCCTGCGCGTCGAGGTCGACGCTCACGCGGATGTCCGTCTCGCGCGTGCGACGTTCGAGGGTAGCGCGACGTGCGGTCAGACTATGGACGATCGCGGGCCACGTCTGCGTCGCATCGCCCTCACGGCGCACGCGCAGTGCGCGCACGCCAAGGTTCATCCCGAACTGCAGGTCGGTATCGCGATCGCCGATCATGGCGCTCGCGCCGAGATCGACGTCGTGCTCCCTGACCCAGGCATCGACGAGCCCGGTGGCAGGCTTGCGACAGGCGCAGGCCTCGCGCACGAAGTGCGGGCAGATGAATACCGCGTCAAAAGTGATTCCCTGACTCGCGAAGCTGTCGAGCACGAACTGGTGCGCGGGCTCGAACGCCTCGCGTGGCAGGCTCGCGGTGCCGAGCCCGTCCTGGTTGGTCACCATCGCAAAGCGAAAGCCCCGGTCGCGCAGCGCGGTCATTGCGGCAAAGATGCCCGGCATGAATTTCACTTTCGCAATCGAATCGACCTGCTCGTCCGGCGGCTCTTCGATGAGCGTGCCGTCCCGATCGACGAAGAGCACGGCGGCGCGCTTCAGCATGCGAGGCTCCTGACCAGGCGATCGTTCTGCTCCGGGCTGCCCACCGTGATGCGCAACGCGCGTTCGAGACCGGGCCGGTCACGGAAGTCGCGTACGAGGAGGCGCGCCTCCCGCAGCCGCGAGAGTGCGCGGGCGGGTTCGTCGAATTCGACGAGCAGAAAGTTGGCGTCGCTCGGCCACACGTGTGTGACACCGGCAAGCCCCGCCAGTGCGGCGCTGAGCCGGGCGCGCTCGCGGACGATGGCCGCGACCCGCTCGCGGGCCAGGCGCTGTTGGGCAGGAGCGAGTGCCTGCTGCGCAGCCTCGATGCAGGGCTGGGCGATCGCGTAAGGTGGCAGGACGCTGCGCAGCAGGCTCACGATGCGCGCATCGGCGATCAGCGTGCCGATGCGCGCGCCCGCGAGCCCGAACGCCTTCGACAGGGTGCGCAGCACCACGAGGTGCGGATACTGCCCAATCGACCGCGCGAGGCTGGCGGCCGCGGCGAATTCGAGATAGGCCTCGTCGACCACCACCAGCGCGCGGCCGGCGCTCGAGTGCAGGATGCGCGTGATGCTCGTGACATCGAGCGCGTTGCCAGTGGGGTTGTTGGGCGTGCAGAGGAAGATGAGTTTCACGTCATCGCGTGCGCAGCGCGACTCGATGGCATCGACGTCGAGCGCGAAGCCCTGGTCCCGCAGCAGCGCAATCGCGGCGACTTGTGCGCCCTGCACGCGGGCGGCGACCGCATACATGCCGAAGGTCGGCGGGCATACGATGATCGCGTCGCGTCCGGCGGCGCAGAAAGCGCGCACCAGGAGGTCGATGGCTTCGTCGCTGCCGCGGCAGGGCAGCGCATGCTGGGGCGCTACGCCGTAAAGATCCGCCAGCCGCGCCGCGAGGGCTGCGGGATGGGGTTCGGGATAGCGGTTGAGGCCCGCGACCGTGCCGTCGGTGGCAGCGCGCCACGGCAGCTCGTTCGCGTGCAGCCGCTCGAAGCCGTTTTCCCACGAAGCATGCTCATAGGCGGCGAGCGTGCGTATTTCGGGGCGCGCAAGCGCCAGGGGGTCGTTCACGATGCAGCCCTGCGCTCAAGCGCCTCGAGGCGGAGGTTGACGGCCGCCGCATGCGCGTCGAGCCCCTCCAGTTGCGCGAGTGTCACGGCCGTCGGGCCCAGTGCGGCGAGCCCGGCCACATCGAGTTCCTGCACCGTCATGCGCTTGACGAAATCGTGCAGTGACAGGCCGCTCCAGGCACGCGCATAGCCATACGTTGGCAGTACATGATTCGCACCCGAGCAGTAATCGCCCATCGGCTCGGGCGACCAGGGCCCGATGAAAACGGAGCCGGCGTTCGTGATCGCATCGAGCCGGCGACGCGGTTCGCGAACCTGCAGCAGCAGGTGCTCGGGTGCATAGAGGTTCGACACGTCGATGGCAGTGTCGAGGTCTGCGACCACGATCACGCGCATCGCCTGGACCGAGCGCGCGAGAATGCTCTGGCGGGCGAGGCGCGGCAGCTGCCGGCCGATTTCGCTCACCACTGCGGCGGCGAGTGATGCGCAGTCGGTCACGAGGATCGCCTGGGCGAGCGGGTCGTGTTCGGCCTGCGCGAGGAGGTCCGCGGCGACGAAATCCGCGCGAGCGGAATCGTCCGCGACCACGAGCACTTCGGATGGGCCGGCCGGAAGATCGATCGCCGCGCCCGCCGGATCCGCCGCCACGATCTGCTTGGCCGCCGTGACCCAGGCATTACCGGGTCCGAAGATCTTGTCGACCTTCGGCACGGAAGCCGTCCCGTAGGCGAGCGCGGCGATGGCCTGAGCGCCGCCGATCCTGAATACGGTGTCGATGCCGCAGAGGCTTGCGGCCACCAGCACGGCGGCATTCGCGCGGCCTTCGCGATCCGGCGCGGTGCAGAGCACGCGCTGCGGGCAGCCCGCGAGCCTTGCGGGTACCGCCAGCATGATCACGGCCGAGGGGAGCGGGGCGGAGCCCGCGGGCACATAGAGCCCAACCGCCGGGATGGGGCGCAGCACCTGCTCGCAACGCACGCCGGGCATCGTCTCGATCGACAGCGAGGCCGGCCGCTGTGCCGCATGGAACGTCTCCACGTTGGCGATGGCGCGCTCGATCGCAGCGACTTCGCGGGCCTCGAGCGCACTGCGCGCAGCCGTGATCTCCGCGGGGGTGACGCGCAAGGACTCGAGGCGGTCGAGGGGTACCCGGTCGAAGCGCGCCGTGAATCGTCGCACGGCCGCATCCCCTTCCGCTCGCACAGCGTCAATGATCGAGCGCGCCTCGGCGTGCGCATTGCCTGCGCTCGTGTGGGGTCGTGAGAGGAGCTGCGTGCGTGCCGTGGTATCGAGACGTACCCAGTCGTGGATGGCGATCGCGCTCACGCCAGCATCTTCTCCACCGGCAGCACGAGGAGGGCGCTCGCGCCGGCGCGCTTCAGGCTCTCGAGTGTTTCCCAGAAGACGTTTTCGCGGCAGACCGCATGTATCGCGACCTTGTCCGGGTGGCCTTCGAGCGGAATGATCGTCGGAGATTCGCTGCCGGGCAGCAGGCGGCGGATCTCCGCGAGCGCCGAACGTGGCGCGTGCAGCATGATGTACTTGCTCTCCCTGACCTGCTGCACCCCCTCGATGCGCATCAGCAACCGCTCGACCCACTCGGTCTTGACGGGTGCCAGCGCCACCGGCGTGCGGATCAGCACGGCGTGACTCTCGAGCACCGTTTCGACTTCCTCGAGGTGATTGGCCGCGAGAGTGGAGCCGGTCGAGACGAGGTCGCAGATCGCGTCGGCCCGCCCGAGCCGTGGCGCGATTTCGACCGCACCCGAGAGCGTGACGATCTGCGCTGCGACGCCCTGTTCGGCGAGGAATTTCGCGAGCAGGTTGGGGTAGGTCGTGGCGATCCGCTTGCCGGCAAGGGAAGCGGCGCCCGACCACGCGGCGCCCGCCGGCACCGCGATGGAAAGCCGGCAGCGCCCGAAGTCGAGCAGGCGCAGGCACTCGAACGACGCCTGGATGCCGCGCGCTGCGAGCGCGAGCCGCTTCTCTTCGATCACGTTGAGTCCGACGAGACCGAGATCGCAGACATCTTCCTGCACGAGGTCGGGGATGTCGTCATCGCGCACGAACAGCACGTCGAGCGGCATGTTCTCGCCAAAGCCCATCAGCTGGTCCTTGCCGCGGGAGAGCTTCAGGCCACAACGCGCCAGCATGTCGAGCGAGGGCTCGGTCAACCTGCCGGACTTCTGCACGGCCAGCTTGAGACGCGTGTCGCGCTCGCGCGTGTCCCTATCCATTGATGCGCTGCGCGGCCGTGGTGTAGCCGCCGTTGCCCTCTGACAGATAGCGTGCGACGCGCCCGATGGTCGTGATGCTGACGCCGGTCACGCGATGGATCTCGCGATAGGGCAGGCCGCGCCCCAAGCATTCCACCACGGCCCAGCGGTCGGCCATCGCCTCGATTTCAGCCGGCGTGCACAGATCACGGAAGAAGGCGCGCAATTCATCGGTCGTACGCAGCGTCAATACTGCCGCGTAGAGACTGCGTTCGTGTTGTGCTTCCTGCCGGGCGGAAACGTTCAGGTGAGGTTTCATGGGTGCGATCGAATGTATTAACGTATTAATACACTAGCGCATTGAATGGTTGCTGTCCAGACCCGTGCCGTGGGCGAACTGTGCTGTCGGCGCGAAAGGGGCAGTTCTTGACCGGCGGGCAGGCCGCACCCTAGACTTCGCGGCACTCATCGAGACCGGCTGAGGGACAGGCCCTTGGAAGCCGGGGCAACCAGCGAACCCAACCCGTTCGCCCGGTGCCAACTCCTGCGGCAGCACACGCGCCGTGAGATGAGCGGTCGGCATAGCCGGCGGACCCCCGAGGTCCGCGGATGGATGCCAGACGCCCCGCCCGCAAGCGGGTGCTCGCCGCAGGAGTGCCGATGACTGGAAGGGGCACTCGAGGTGGAGCATCTGACCCGATTCGATTCTGAACTTGTGTCCGCCGCGACCGATCAGTCGCGCCCGGTGGTCCGTGAAGGCGTGCTGGAGGTTCCGGGAGAGATCGCCCTCCATCACGGAGGTCGTCTGACCGGCGTGCATCTGGCGTGGCGCTTGAGCGGCCCGGCGAACGCGCCGGTGGTGGCGGCGCTCGGCGGCATCTCCGCGCACCGGCGTGTCTACGGGGACAAGCCCGCCGAGGGTTGGTGGGGTGAAGTGGTGGGCCCGGGCCGTGCGCTCGATGCCTCGCTCGTTCGTGTGCTCTCGTTCGATTATCTCGGCGGCAGCGGTGAGACGACGGGGCCGCGCCCCGGCGAGCCATTCCCGAGCGTGTCGACCTACGACCAGGCGGATCTTCTGTTGCGGCTCGTCAACTACCTTGGCGTCAAGGCGCTGCACGCGATCGTCGGCGCTTCCTATGGTGGCATGGTCGCGCTCGCGTTCGCGGAGCGCTATCCGGATCGGGTGAGCGAGATCGTCACGATCAGCGCCGCCGACCGTGCGCATCCGATGGCGACGGCCTGGCGCAGTGTGGAACGGCGCGTGCTGCGCTTCGCCGCCGACTGCGGGCGCGGGAGTGAAGGTCTGCAGATTGCTCGCGCGCTCGCGATGGCGACCTATCGCAGTCAGGAGGAGTTTGCGGCACGGTTCTCGGGTGCACCGCGTGTGGGTGAACAGGGTGTGGTCTTCCCCGTCGAGGAATACCTCTTCGCGCGCGGCGCCGACTACGCTGCGCGCCACCGGCCCGAGGCTTTCCTGTGTCTGTCGGAATCGATCGACCTGCACCGGGTCGACGCCGGCCGCATCTTCGTGCCGACGACTGCCGTTGCCGTGCGCGAAGATCAGCTTGTGCCGGTATCCGACATGCGGCGCCTCGTCGCGCGGCTCGCGAACGCGAGGCTGCACGAGATTTCGTCAGTCTATGGCCACGACGCCTTCCTCAAGGAAACCGCCCAGCTGAAACCTGTGTTCGCCGCCTTGACCGGGAGTATTGCGTGACCGATCGCCTTGCCGAAACCACGCGTGCTGTGCGCGCGGGCCTCGAGACTGACGAAACCACCGGTGCGGTCGTGCCACCGATCCATCTCACCTCGACCTTCGCCTTCCACAAATTCGGTGAGAAGCGCAAGTACGACTACACCCGTTCCGGCAATCCGACGCGCGATCTGCTCGCCGATGCCCTCACGGATCTCGAAGGCGGCGCCGGTGCAGTCATCACTGCGACTGGCATGGCGGCGATCACCGTGGTGGGTCACCTACTGCCCGCGGGGAGCCGCATCGTCGCTGCGCACGATTGCTATGGCGGCACGTTTCGCCTGTTTTCCGCCTGGCAGCGCCGCGGCGAGATGAAGGTCGATTTCGTGGACTTCGGTGATGCCGCGGCGGTGGAAGCTGCGCTGTCGCTGCCTTGTGCGCTCCTCTGGATCGAAACGCCGAGCAATCCGTTGCTGCGGATTTCCGACATCGAGGCGCTGGCCGCGCGCGGGCGAAAGGCGGGGGCCCTGGTGGCGGTCGACAATACTTTCCTGTCACCCGCGTGGCAGCAGCCACTCGCGCTCGGCGCGGACCTCGTCGTGCATTCGACCACCAAATATCTGAACGGCCACAGCGATGTTGTCGGTGGCGCGGTGGTCGCGAAAACGGCAGAGCGCGCCGAGCAACTCACCTGGTGGGCCAACTGCCTCGGCCTCACCGGCGCGCCGTTCGACAGCTTTCTCACGTTGCGCGGCGTGCGCACGCTGCACGCGCGGCTCGCGATCCATGAGCGCAATGCGCAGGGTCTCGCTGAATGGCTCAGTCGGGAGCCAGGCGTCGCGAAAGTGTATTACCCCGGACTTGCAACGCACCCAGGGCACGACATCGCAAAGCGCCAGCAGCGCGGCTTTGGAGCGATGGTCTCGATCGAACTGACCGGCGGCACGGCCGCGGTGCGCAGGTTCGTCGACGGACTCGAACTTTTCTCGCTCGCCGAGTCGCTCGGCGGAGTCGAGAGTCTCGTGGCCCACCCGGCGACGATGACGCATGCCGCGATGGACCCGGCAGCCCGCGCCGCCGCGGGGCTTGTCGACGGGCTGCTGCGGCTGTCAGTGGGGATCGAGGCATTCGAGGACCTGCAAGCGGATCTCGCGAAGGCGCTCGCGCGGGCGAGGGGCTGAGCTGAAACCCTGTCGGCGTGGGCAACGGGCTTGCCCAAAATGCCGAGTCGGACTGCCCATTCTGGGCTAGATTGCCCGGATGGGTCAATCGAATCTCGGTTCGGTCATCGAGGATCATGCGCTTGAGCGCGTGCCGGATGGCGAGCGCGAGAACTGGCTCGTCATTTCCTGGAACACCGTCGGTCTCATCACGACACTGGTCATCCTGTTCTTCGGGGCGCTGGTGTGCTTCGTCGCGGGGGTGCGCATCGCCCTGCTGGCGGGATTGCTCTCTTTCGCTGTCGGCAGCGGGCTCGCCTTCGGTCTGGCGCGCATCGCGGTCGAGACGGGTCATTCCAATACCCTCATCACGCGCAAGTACGGGCTCGGAACGCGCGGCTCGGCCCTCGCTTCGGTCATTTTCGGCTTCCTGATCGTCGGCTTTCTGGCGGTGGAGAATGCGCTCCTGTACCGGGGGTTCCTGTTCTTCTTCGATCTCGCCGACAACTGGTCGTCGCGGCTCCTCGTATACGGCTCCATGACGATTGCGTGGATTGCGTTGACGGCCTGGGGTTTCGGGGTGGTGACGCGCACCTCGTCGGTGATGACGGTCGGGTTCTTTGCCGTCCTGGCCTGGATGGTCGGGCACATGCTCCTGGTCGGCGGTGGCGAGGGCGAACTGCTGTTCGCGAGCCGGCTGGATGCCGGCACGCTCTCGGCAATGGGCATCACGTCGAACGTGGACAAGTTCGTGTTCGCGTTCAATCTGCTCGTGGGTCCTGCTTGCGCGCTGGCCTTGAACACGGCCGACTTCGGGCGCTACGGGAAATCGACCGGGCACGTCACGGCCGCGGCGATGATCGCGATCGGGATGCAGTCACTGGTGATCATGCTGATCGGCGGGATTCTGATGCAGGCGGCCGCGCCCACCATGGTGGAGTGGCTCGCGGCAACACGGGGGATTCCGTCGGAGGAAGCCGGGCGTCAGCTGCTGCAGAGTCCGGACAGCATCGCCGCGACCTTCATCCTGTTCGGAGGCGTGGCGGGCTTTGCCCTCATGATCCTGGCGCAGGCGAAAGCCCAGGTGCTGAACAATTACAGCTCATCCCTGTGCATTGCCAATCTTTTTGATGCGCTCTTTCGCTGGCGCCCGGGGCGACTGGCATTCGTCGTGCTTGCCAATGTCATCGCGCTGGCCATGCTCTACGGGAAAATACTCCACTTCGTGGAAGACTGGATCAAGCTGCTCGGTGTCCTGCTTTCGGCGCTCGCGGCCACGATCATCTCGGACTACTACTTCGTGCGGCCCCGGCTCGGCGCTACAGACGACACGCCTGCAGGCACCAACTGGTCAGGCGTGATCGCGATCGTTGTGGCAGTGATCAGCGCGCACTGGTTACTCCGGCCGTACCAGCCGGTCGAGGTGCTGACGTCGATTGTCAGCGTCGCGGTGATCTATCCGCTGCTGCGGCTCAGGATCCTGCGATGAGTGGCATACGTTCAGTCTGTGTCGTCGGCGCCGGCGCCATCGGTAGCCTCTTCGCGGGCCACCTTGCATCGGTCGTCGAGACGAAGTTGCTCGTGCGGCGCAAGGAGCATGCCGAGGCGCTCAACCGGCAGGGCTTGAAAGTGACGGGCAAGTCGCAGTTGCACTCCCGGGTGACGGCCGCCACGGATCCGGCGCAGCTCGAACCTGTCGATCTCATCATCGTGGCGACGAAGGCCTCGGCGGTGGCCGCAGCAGCGAAGCACCTGTCGGGTCATTTTCCCGGCACGACCGTCATGACGGTCCAGAACGGGCTCGGTTGCGAGGACGTGATTGCGCAACACGGGGACTGGCCGGTCATTTCCTCGATCACGTTCATGAGCGGCATTCGCCATTCGGACGTGGAAGTGGAATATGAGCTCGACACCGAGACCTGGATGGGGCCGTGGTCGAAGGGCAGTGCCGATTTCGCGGTGACGCGCGCGGCCGCCGAGCTCATCGTGAGTTCCGGGCTCAGGGCGAAGGCGTTCGAGGATGTGCGGCCGGCGCAGTGGTCGAAGCTGATCTTCAACTCCGTGGTGAACAGCATCGGCGCCGTCACCAATCTGCCGCACGTGCGCGATTTCGCCCGCACCGATCGGCCTGCGGATCTCGGCACGCTCGTTCGGGCGATGATGAACGAGGGCAAGGCGGTCGCCGCTGCCCAGGGAATCAAACTGTACGAAGATCCCTGGGAGATGAACGTGCGGGCCGTCAGCCATGGGCAGACGGGCCTCGAGGACTACGCGCATGTGTTCTCGATGTTGAGCGATGTGCGCGCCCGGCAACTGACGGAGATCGACTGGCTGACCGGCGCCATCGTGCGCGAAGCCCGCCGCGTCGGAGTGCCTGTCCCGATTCACGAATTGCTGTTCGCACTCGTGAAGGGTATCGAGCACGGCTGGAGTACCTGAACTGATGGAACGGAGAACACAATGAAAGTCTGCATCGTCGGGTGCGGCGCAATCGGCAGCCTGTTTGCGGCCCATCTGGCGCGCCTGAAGGATATCGAGGTGTGGGCCTACGATCTGGATGCGAGGCACGTGGACGCCATCCGGGCGGGCGGGCTGCGGTTATCCGGCAAGAGCACGGTTCACTCGCACCCGCATGCGACGCGCAATCCCGCCGATATCCCGCCGTGCGATTTCGGCATCGTGGCGACCAAGTCGATGCATACGCGCAGCGCCATGGAAGCCACGGCCGCCGTGTTCCGCAACGGGGCCGTCTGCAGTGTGCAGAATGGCGTCGGCAATGAGGAAGTGATCGCCGAATTCGCCCCGCGGGTGATTCGTGGCACGACATTTCCCGCCGGGCATCTGGTCGAGCCGGGTCATGTGGAGCAGGACACGGGAGGCAAGACCTGGATCGGGCCTTTCGAGCCCAAGCCCGCGTCCATGGCGGAGGTCGAGGTGCTGGCCAGGCGTCTGACCGAGTCCGGCATGGAGACGCTCGCGATGGAAGATTCCCGCGGCGCGCAGTGGACGAAGCTCATCTTCAACGCGGCGACCAACCCCGTCGGGGCGCTGACCGGGCTGCCGCATGGCGTCGCCTGCGACGTCCCGGCCCTTCGAACCGTCATTTCCGCGCTGGTTGCCGAGGGCAAGGCGGTGGCCGCGGCTCTCGGCATCAAGCTGGACAGCGACCCGGATGAACTCGTCGACTATGCGCACAAAGTGGCGTATCTGCACAAGGCCAGCATGCTGCAGGATGCGCTGGCGCGTCGGCCGACCGAAGTGGCAGCACTGAACGGTGGCATCGTCGCTTTCGGCCGGGAGACGGGCGTGCCAACGCCTTTGCATCAGGCGATCTGGGCGCTCGTGGAGGGTCTGGAAGCCTCGTGGAAGCGGAATGAACCAGGGAGTGAGACCCGAAAATGAATGACAAGAGAGTGTTCGAACCCAGCCCGCAGGAGATCAAGCGGCGGTACGCCAATGCGCGCGCCGCCATGCGCAAAGCCGGGCTGGATGCACTGATCGTCAGTGGCAGCGAGTACACGGGCTTTGAGGGCGCCGTGCGCTACATGTGCGGTTTCCACATCCTGCACCGCTATGCGTACGTGCTCGTGCCGCTGAAGGAAGAGCCACCCGTGGCCGTGTTTCCGAAGGAGGCCACCTGGGTGGGTGATCACACCCGGATCTTCATCGATCGACAGGAGAAGGTGCTCAATTGCGGCGAGTGGATGGCCAGCGAATGCAAGGCGAACGGCTACCGCCGGGTCGGCGTGTATGGCCTCAACTACATCATGCCGGTGCGCGACTATCGGGCCCTGGCCGAGGCCGGCCTCGAGATCGTCGATTTTGACGAGGGCTTCGATTACTCGCGCGTCGTGAAGAGCGAGGAGGAACTGCGCTCAGTCCGCCATTCGATGGAAGTCAACAAGGCGGGCGTACTGGCGGTGATTCGCGCCTACCGGGCGGGAATGACGGAAGCGGAGCTCATGGCAGTGGCCGAGCACACCTTCACCGCACGCGGCACCGCGCGCAATACCATGGACATGGTCCTCACCGGGCCCAAGGGCTCGCTGCGACCGCAGATGGTGTTTCCGGATCCGCTGCGAAAGGTCGAGGATTCGGACGGCCTCCTGTATGGGCTCGAGGTAACCGGTCAGGGCGGGCACTGGATCGAGTTCTCCCGCCTGCTCGCGCCTCAAGGGATCGATAGCGAAACCGAGCGCCTGATGGCGGCGTACGCCGAGTTTCACGAACTCGTGAAAGTGAATCTCAAGGCAGGAGCGAGCGCGGAGGATGTACACCGTAAATGCATCAAGCCGTTCGAAGGCAAGGGATGGCGGCTCGGGCACGTATCCGGCCATTCGATCGGCATGACGATGATCGAATTCCCGCGCATCGGCGAGGGCATCGAGTTTGAATTGCCGGAAAACATGGTCTGTTCACTGCACCCCCACGTGATGACGGAAGACCGCAAGCGCTGCCTCTATTTCCAGGAGACGTTTCGCGTCGGAAAGAGCGGTGGCGAATCGCTGTCGGGTGTGCCGGTGAAATTCTATCGGGGCGGTGAGGAATCATTGGGAGAAGTGCGATGAGTGACAAGCGACCGAACGTCGGAGTGATCTTCAAGTCATACGAGCCACTGCGCGCGATCCAGAGCTATGCGCGGCAGACAGAGGAATGCGGTTACCCGGGCGGCTTCTGGATTGCCGAGGCGTATCACTGGTTTCGCAAGTACGGCCACGAGGCACGTGGTTGCTTCACGACACTGGCGGCAGCGACGATGGCGACGAGCCGCATTCCAATCGGCCTCGGCATCACCTCGCCCTACATGCGTCACCCGACCATCCAGGCCTCGGAGTCGAACGCCATTGACGAACTGTCGGGCGGGCGATTCATCATGGGTCTGGGTGCCGGCAAAGTGGGCACCGAGTACCTCGACATCGACATGAAGAAATTCACGCCGGTGAGGACGCACGCGGAGTCGATCGACATGATCCGCGGCATCGCGAGCGGCGATGCGTTCCGCTACGACGGCGAACTCTTCAAGTGCGACATGCCGGCCATTGACCGGGCGCGCAGGGGTCTGCGCACGAACATTCCGGTCTACGTCGGCGCGACGGGCCCCCAGATGCAGAAGCTCGCCGGCAGGATGGCCGATGGCTTGCTGCTGCCGGGCCTGACCTCTCCCGGATTTACGCGTTACGCGGTCGACAACTGCCGCGCGGGCGCCACATCGGCCGGACGCAAGCTCGCCGCGAATTTCCCGGTCGGGGGCGTCATTCTGGCGGCCTGCTCCCGGGATCGCCGCAAGGCGAAGGATGCCACCCGCAGCTACACGGGTACCTATGTCATCAACAAGCTGAGGAACATCAAGAACGACGTCATCCTCAGCACGTCTGGCCTGCCCGACGAGTCCTGGGAGCCGTTTCGCAAAGCCATCGCGGCCGGAACCGAGGGTAACGTGACGCATCTTGTCAGCGACGAGATGCAGCGGGCCTTCACGGTCATTTCCGGAACGCCGGACGATTGCCTCGAAATCACGCAGGAGCTGATCGACGCCGGCCTGAACACGCCGCTGCTCGAGGTGGTCGGCGCGTCGGCCGAAGACAATCTCGAAACCATCAAGCTCTTTGGCGAAGCCGTGCTGCCGAAGCTGCGATCGAAGGTGGCCTGACATGAGGTTCGCAACCTTCAGGATCAGGAAAAAGGATCGGCCTACCATCGGCCTGTTTCTCGACGGGAAGTACGCCGATCTGCATGCGCTGAGCGAAGGCGCGCTGCCGGACAACATGCTGGCCTTTCTGGAAATGGGCGCGTCGGCTCTGGCCGAGGCGGGGAAGATTCGGGCACGGCTGGGTGCCGCTCCCGGGGGCAGCCCGCATGTGTATTCCGAGAGCGATATCGAGCTGTGCGCTCCGGTACCGCGACCCGGCAAGATCATGCACACGTCCTGCAACTTCGGCTCGCATCTTGCCGAGCTGACGAAATGGGAAGCGCCCGAGTGGCAATCGCATAACTGGGGCAGCTTTCACTTCGAGCACCCAACGGGCTTCCTCGAAGCCCCCTCGTGCGTCAGCGCGCCTGGTGCCAAGGTGGCCGTGCCTCACTTCACGCGGCAGCTCGATTACGAGATCGAGATCGCCATCGTCATCGGCAAGCGCGCATTCCGGGTGCCCGTCGACAAGGCGATGGACTACGTTGCGGGCTACACCATTTTCAACGACCTCTCGGCCCGCGACATCCAGGCGCGCGAGCATGCCAACAAGGTGATTCTGCTCGGCAAGAGCTTCGACGGCTCCTGTCCGTTCGGGCCCCATCTCGTCACGGCCGATGAGCTGTCGGACCCGCACAACCTCGACATGAAGCTGCGGGTCAACGGTGTCGTGCGGCAGAACTCGAACACGGCACAGATGCACTACAAGACGCGCGAGCTCGTGTCGTGGTGGTCGAATACCACGCTCGAGCCGGGCGATATCATCACCAGCGGCAGTCCGCCGGGGGTCGCTGCCGGTATGAAGAATCCCGAGTGGTTGAAGCCAGGTGACCAGGTCGATGCCAGCATCGCCGAACTGGGCACCTTGACGACCTTCATAGTGGCTGGCTAGCGACAGGGGAATTCCGGATGAGTCACAAACCTGACCCACGTCTCGTCAAGCGAGCAATCGAGCACATCGATCGCGCCCGTCTCGTCAAGCTCGTCGTCGATCTCGTGAATGTGCCGAGCCCGACCGGTTTCGAAGGAGACATGGCGCGAGCCCTTCACACCGTGTTGAAGGATTCCGGCCTGCGCGCCACCTTGCAGCCCATCGGTGATGATCGCTACAACGCGATCGGGTTGTGGGAAGGCGCGGGCGGCGGCAAGACGCTGATGTTCAACGGCCATCTCGACACTTCGTTCGGTCCCGAGCAGGCGCACCGCGGGCTCGGCTACCGTTGCGAGGGCACCGTCATCGACGACGAGTGGATCTACGGGATGGGCACGTTCAACATGAAGAGCGCACTCGCCACGTACACGGTGGCCTGTGAAGCGATCCGGGCGGCCGGCATCGGCATTGCGGGCAACGTCGTGATCGCCGGCGTCGCCGGCGAGATCGAGAAGGCGCCCGTCAACCAGTTCGAAGGGCGCATGTACCAGGGCTACGGCCCCGGCACGAAGTACGCGATTACGCACGGCGCCGTCGCCGACTACTGCATCCTCGGCGAACCGACGAACATGATGTTGATCCCGCGTCATTGCGGGACAACCTGGTTCAAGATCACGGTGCCCGGCACACTGATCCATACCGCCTGGTCGAACTACGAAAGAAACGCGGTGAGCAGCGCGGCGCTGGTGCTCGACGCATTGAACGCCTGGATTCCGGGTTACATGGAGCGCAACCAGTTTGGCGGCACGCGTCCCAAGGTGAACATCGCCGCGATCGAAGGCGGGTGGCCATGGCGTGGCGCGCGCACGCCCGACAACTGCGCGATCTATATGGACGTGCGTACTCCGCCCGATTTGCTGCCGGTGGCCGTCTATCGCGAGGTGCGCGAACTGATCCGTGGTCTCGAGACGCGCCATGCAGTGCTCAAAGGCACGACGGTGGACATCTACGTGTCCGCGCCGGGCACGAGCCTGCCGGACGATCACGAGCTGGTACGAACGATCGTCGCCGCCCACTCGGACCAGCTCGGCCAGCCGCCAAAGTTCGGCAACGAGATCTGGTACAGCGATGCCGCGCACATGAATCGCTACGGGATTCCGACGGTGAACTACGGTTCAGCAGGTCGCATCCGGACGGGCGGAGGCGGGTTCGATACGCACCAGGGTGAAGCCGTGCACATCGGCGACATGCTCGACATCATCAAGGTCTACATCCAGTGCATTCTGGGCATCTGTGGAGTCGCAGGTGGCGAGGGTCAATCGTGAGCAGGCAAGAGAAAGTCTGGACGAGTGAGCTGAACCGGCTGGAGGAAGTGCGGGCGGGGTTCAATCGCAGCAAGCCGGTGCGCTTCTATGACACGACGCTGCGCGATGGCGAGCAGGCCGTGGGCGTGGTGTTTGATCCGGACGAGAAGTTCGAGATCGCGCGCGCCTTGGCGGACCTGGGTGTGGGCAGGATCGAAGCGGGGTTTCCACGGGTCTCCGAAGCGGATTCGCGCGCTGTAAAGCGCATCCTCGAGGCCGGGCTGGCGTCCGAGATCTGGGGCTTCTCCCGCGCCGTCCGGGATGATCTGGACGCGCTCATCGAACTCGGCATTCGCCAGACGCTGATCGAGATCTCCACCAGCGAGGTGAAGATGGCGGCGTATGGATTCAACCGCGGCATCGTACTCAAGCGCGTCGCCGAGTCGGTCCGCCATGCCGTCGAGAACGGCATGCGTGTCCTCTTCTTCCCGGTGGACAGCACACGCACCGATCTTGGCTTCCTGGAGGAGGTCTACGCCCGCGCGATCGAGTGCGGCGCCTCAGAAGTCGCCGTCGTCGACACCATCGGCGCGTGCGCCCCCGAGGCCGCCGAGCACCTCGTGCGCAAGGTGCGCGGCTGGGTGGGCCGCGCCATGCCGCTGCATTTTCACGGGCACAATGATTTTGGTCTTGGCACTGCGCTCGCCATCGCTGCCGTCAGGGGCGGGGCCGACTGGATACAGGGCACGATCAACGGCATCGGTGAACGCGCCGGCAATTCGGACATCTGCGAAGTGGCGCTCGCGCTCTCCTGCCTCTATGACGTGCCGATCGAGCTCAATCTCGCGCAGGCGCGGCGGGTTTCCGCGCTGGTGCAGAAGGCCGCGGACTATCGCGTTGACAGTTGGCGGCCGGTGGTCGGCGACAATCTCTTCACGCGCGAAAGCGGCGCCGTCGCCAACCAGTTCCACATTCCCGAGGCGATCGAGCCGTACTCGGCCGACCTCGTGTCGGCACCTCGTCGCATCGTGCTGGGCAAGAAGAGTGGTCTCGTCAGCATCAAGCTGAAGGTCGAGGAACTCGGCCTCGACGTGCCGGAAGAGCGCTTCCCGGGGCTGCTGGCCGAAGTGAAGAAGCAGGCGACCGCTGCGGGCCGCCTGATGAGCGACGACGAGTTCCGTCAGCTGGTCAAGCGTCCGGCGGGCGCTGCGTGAGGGAGCGGATCAGTCAGTCATCGCCTTTCAGGTTGCGCTCGCGATAGTGGCTCGGGGATTCGCCTGTCCAGGCGCGGAACGCACGCGAGAAGCTGCTGATCTCTGAAAACCCGAGCAGGAAGGCGATCTCGCTGACCGAATGCCGGTTCTGGCGCATGTACTGCTCGGCGAGTTCCTGGCGTGTCTCGCTCAAGAGGTCGCCGTACGTCGTGCCCCGGAGCATCAACCTGTTCTGCAGTGTCCGCTCGCTCAGGTTGAGGGAACTCGCGACTACGTGCTTGCTGCAATCCCCCGATGGCAGCAGTGCGATGAACGAGGCGCGCACCTGGGAGATGATGTCATTGCGGTCGATCTGCTGCAGCAGCGCCAGCACGACCTGATCATTCTGTCGGGCGAGTTCAGCGTTGGCTGCCGGAAGGCGTACTTTCATGTCCGCGGCGCGGAAGACCAGGGTATTGCTCGGGCTGCCGAACTCGACCGGAGCATGAAACCACTCCAGGAACCGCTCCTCCCGTGTCGAAGGCTGTGGGCGTCGCAAGCGCACGCGCAGCGGATCGAAATTGGGCCGGTAGATGAACCGGCTGAAGCGCATGAGCGTCGCAAGCCATGCGTCTTGCGGCACATACGCCGTTTGCCCGATCGCGGGCAGCATGGACAGGTGGAATTCATCAGCCGTCTGCTCGATGGCCGTGACCGCGTTGGTCGATACGAGTCCGAAATAGCGGACGATGCGCCGGCAGAACGATTCCAGATCTTCACTGGCGAACAGCGAGTAGCCCAGTGCGTGCAGTGAGGTCGGGTGGACGTACTCCGCAACGGACAGGCCGAAAGCCGGATCCTGCGTCGCGGTCTCCGCCAGCTCATAAACCTGGGTCATCTGGTCGGCGGGGTAGCGGACTGCCGGATCCCGGGCCGTCGAGATGTCGATGCCAGCGCGGGCGAACAGGGCCCGGCTGTCGATGCCCCGTTCGTCGAGTGCCTGCGCGACGGCAGCCGCCCAGCTGGCAATGACGTAACGCGACCCGATCAGGGGGCAACCCTGTGCGCCGAGGCAATGCAGGTCGATATGAAGAACTCGTTTGCGGCGAGATGCCAGTACTTGTCGAGGACGGGTTCCATAAGGTGGCGTCAGCAGGGCCCGTCGCATGCTATTAAAAACAAAGAGAAAAGTGAAACTGAATTCGTAGCTGGCAGGTTCAATTCAGCGCCCGGCGACGAACGGCGAGGTGATACTCGCGCGCACCAGCACTCCTGACGGGCGCAAGCGGCGCGGCCCCATACGACTGCGCGGCCCGCTCGGCCGGCACCTCCTTATATAAGGTGTTGCGCTGCAATGGAGTGCGGCCGATGGCCCGGATGGCCGCTTGCATGGCTTCCGGCGGCATTTCCTGCCCGTGGTTCGCCCCGGCGGCCCGGGAGATTGACTCGTTCATGAGCGTGCCGCCGAGGTCATTGGCCCCGGCATTGAGGCAGTCTGCAACACCCTGAGGTCCGAGTTTCACCCAGGATACCTGGATGTTGCGGATCAGGGGATGCAGTACGAGGCGCGGCACCGCATGCATCAGGACGGCCTCGCGATAGGTCGGCCCGGGCCGGGACTGGCCGCGACGGTGCATGGGCGCTTCCATGTGCACGTAGGGGAGGGGAACGAACTCGGTGATGCCGCCCGTTCTTTCCTGCAGGTCGCGCAGCGCCAGCAAGTGGCGCGCCCAGTGCTCGATGCGCTCCACATGGCCGAACATGATCGTCGATGTTGTCCGCAGCCCAATCTGGTGCGCGGCTGCGATGATCTCGAGCCATCTCGCCGTGTCGAGCTTGTCGGGGCAGATGATCCGCCGCACCTCGTCGTCGAGTATCTCGGCCGCCGTTCCGGGGAGCGTGCCGAGGCCCGCTGCCTTGAGTCGGGCGAGAAATGCAGGAACGGAGAGGCCCAGTGTTTCGGCTCCGTGCGCGACCTCGAGCGGCGAGAAGGCATGAATATGGATGCCCGGCGCGCCTTCCCTGGCGGCACGGCAGACATCCAGATACGTCTGGCCGGTGAAATGCGGGTGGATGCCGCCCTGCAGACAAACTTCGGTCGCACCACGCTGCCAGGCTTCAGCGGTCCGCCGCGCGATCTCCTCGAGGTCGACGACGTAGGGCGCACCTCGAAGGTCTTCCGAACCCCGCCCCTTGGAGAACGCACAGAAGCTGCAGTGATAAAGGCAGATGTTCGTATAGTTGATGTTGCGGGTGACGATGTAGGTCACTTCATCGCCGCAGACCTCGCGCCGCAGCTCATTGGCCGACTCGCACACGTTTTCGTAATCGGAGCCGCGAGCCCGGTAGAGCGTTGCAACTTCGGCCTCGGAGAGGCGGCTGCCGGACCTTGCGGCGGCGATGAGCGTCGCGATCCGGCGGTCTCTCAGCGGCCGCGGCAGGGTATCCGGTCGTGGCCGGTCGATCGGGGCCACGTCTGCCCCCGCGGCCCAGGGTGGGTCGCGATGATCATCCCGCGCCAGTCCATCGGTATCGGAGTGCGCCAGCACGTAGCGCGCGAGGCCTGGATCGATCCAGCGGTCGCGGTCCTGGATGAATGACCTGTAGATCGTCAATCGCGGGACGAGCGTTTTGCCGGCACCGGAGGTCACCGCATCCAGGTGTTCGAGTGTCGGCCAGGGGGATTCCGGATTCACGTGATCTGGTGTGATGGGCGACACACCACCCCAGTCGTTGATGCCGGCCCCGATGAGTTGCGCAGTCTCCACGGCATTGAGGTTGGGAGGGGCCTGGAGGCTCATCGCCGGCCCGAAGACGTGACGCGCCATCGCGATGGTCCACAGCAAGTCCGCGCGCGACGG
>Ga0073903_10000133_pt1 | contig 37452 bp, 44 predicted proteins | sample KloWWTKNB14_bulk_FD_66665 | JGI IMG/M metagenome (GOLD analysis project Ga0073903, IMG submission 66665) | Active sludge microbial communities from Klosterneuburg, Austria, studying microevolution and ecology of nitrifiers - Klosterneuburg... | ecosystem: Engineered > WWTP > Aerobic digester >... | reverse complement strand
TGCATCTTTCTTAACTGGGGTGTCGAGAATGATCTGGAGGTTCTCACGGGCGCGGGCAAGGCGCGAGCGAACCGTTCCGACCGGGATCTCAAGCGCTTCTGAGACTTCCTCGTAACGCATGCCCTTGACGCATACCAGGACAAGAATCTCCTGGTGGTCGGCGGAAAGCTGTTTCATGGCGTCCTTAACCTTGGACAATTCCAGCTTCACTTCCTGGGAGCCTTCAACGCTCTGGCGCTCCAGGTACGTTTCGGGGTCATATTGCGTCTCAAACTTGGTCCGGCGGCGGTATTCCGACACGAACAGGTTGAACATGATCTTAGACGTCCATTTAAAAAGATCCGTATCCTTCTGGAACAGATGCTTTTTCTCCAGGGCGCGAAGAACCGTAGATTGCAGAAGGTCTTCGGCGTCGCTGGGGTTGCCAGTCAGCCGGAAAGCAAACTTCCGGAGATTTTTCATCTCGGTAACGAGAGCGGTTTGTTCAAACATGACAGGTTTCCTTTTTCACAGTTTGGTTAATCAATGCTTTAAAGATTAACCCCCTGCTGTAACGGCTGTTTGTCCCGCTTGTATTAAAGTGGAAAAAGTTTGTTTCTTTTTTGTAAATAAGAATATATAGTCATTTCAACTTCTTAAGATATGAAAAGGGCCGAAACGGTGCCGAAAGCGACAATACTCAGCGTCGATGACGATGAAAATCTACAGCTGGTCGTAGGACAATACCTGGAAGATGACGGGTACCGGGTCCTGAAAGCGGTCAGCGGAAAAGACATGCAGGAAAAGCTACCAAATTGCGCGGCTGATGTTGTGCTGCTTGATCTCGTTTTGCCTGATGCGGAAGGCTTCAGTCTCATCAGCCATATTCGCGAAAGAAGCAAAGCTTCGATTATCATCGTCAGCGGAAAGAGCGACACGACAGAAAAAATCGTCGGTTTAGAGATGGGCGCGGACGATTACATTACAAAGCCTTTCGAGATGCGCGAACTATCGGCGCGAATCAAAGCCGTTCTTCGCCGTGCTAATGTCGAAGTCACCAACGAAAATAATCCGCAGCAGAATGGCCCGGATAAAATTCGCTTTGCAGGATGGTGCCTCGACCGCACACAATATCAATTGTTCGATGAAAAGAATCGCTCGGCGGATTTGACGACGGGCGAATTCAAGCTGCTCGAAGCGCTGCTGCTTTCTCCAAACCGGGCGCTCAGCCGCGAATTCCTTTTTGAACTGACGCGCACCGGAAATTTCGATTCGTACGACCGCGCCATCGACATCCAGATCGGTCGAATCCGCAAGAAACTTAAGGACGACCCGCAGGACCCTAAATTCGTTAAAACCGTGCGTGGCATCGGCTATATGTTTACCGGCCAGATCGAGACCTAAGCCTTTAAAAGCCTGCCGGGCCGGAACTTTTCTCCTCTCAGACTGTTGGTCATTGCGCTATCAACAATAGGAGAATCACCATGGCAAAAAGCAAACCCGACTACAATAATTCGAACCAGGACAGCGATTACTCTGCACTTCGCGCGCTCAGCCCGAACGCACTGAAGGATGAATATCCTGAAATCGATAACATCAAAGACGATCTCGCCAGCCTAAAAGATGATGTTGTGTCCCTGACACAGCATGTGAAATCGAATGGCGGCAAGCATGTCGACGATGCAAAACGCTTTGCAGGCAAACAGCTTGAGAAAGCACGTAAAGCAGGCGAGAAAACGGTGAAAAATATCGAGCACCGTGTAACCGAGAAGCCTGGTCAGGCACTTGCGATTGCGTTCTTCGCAGGTCTTGCCGCAAGCTTCCTGCTTGGAAAGCGCCGGTAACCCATGGCCGCCCCCTCGCTTGAGCATGCGATTATTTCGCTGCTGATGCAGGAATCACGGCCCGTCCGCACCCAGATGGGACCTGCGTTACTTTTCGCAGGTTTCCTCGCGGTGGCGGGCGGCGGTTTCCTTGTGACCGCCGGTTATGATTGGCTGGTCACACATTACGATCTGCAGACTGCCCGCCTCGTCGTAGGCGCGGGCACGATGTCTTTGGGAATAATCATTGCGATTGCGGTTTACAGCATTTATGCCGAAAAGCGCAAGCAATTGCAGGGTTATTACAGTGTACTGAAAAACAATCTCCACTCCGCCCTCGAAGTCGTGGGTGAAGAACTGGAAGAACCCATCAGGGAAAACCCGAAAACGGCCGTGATGATCGCCAGCCTGGCTGGTTATATCGCTGCGGAAAAGCTGCTGCATTAATTCCGGGTTTTTAACCGAAGGGAACTTACTCCTATCGGTGGATGTTGGATATTTCAGAACCACATAGAGGAACATTACAATGACTGACAAAGGCTTACTGACGCTGATTGCGGTTTTGCTTGTCGCCATTCTCGCGGTGTTGTTCGTGCAATACAATGAGCCAAAGGATGACGGCATTGCGGGCAGCGTCGGTGAAGTTGTCGAGGAAATCGGCGACGAAATTGATGACAACACAACAGCGAGATAGGAGAACGAGATGAAAAGCTTTCTTATGTTTTTGGTCGGGGTCCCCATCCCCATCATCATTCTGTACAACATTTTCTTCTAATACAAAAAGCCCGGTTTTCTCGGGCTTTTTTTAGAACAATCCTGCATCTCAAGCGTTAGGAATATAAGTAAGTTTTAATTACGGAGAACCGAGATGAATTGGGAAACACAAAAACTTTGCACTGACGTAAACAGTTATGAACTTGTTGTTGAGAAGCAGAAGAGCATGGCTCAATGCTCTCAAAACAGGGAATCGTGGAAATGGATCGTTTCATTCGGCGGGGCCATCGTCTCAACTGGAAGCGTTAATAGCCTGGAGCAAGCCCAGGAACTGGCTATTGCCAACGTTCCAAAAGGCTAAACAAAAACCCGCCGGTAAATTACCTGGCGGGTTTTTTTATTCCTGATGAGGAGCAGTTACTGATAGTGGTGGCAACTGTCGCCTTTCATATCCTCTATAACCTTTACGAGGCGCTCCATCTCCGTATCGTGCATGTAATGCAGATCATGGTAGGGATCCCTGAACTCATAATTAACAGGAGCGTGGTCTTTGTTCTGAAAGAAATACCGCTGTAATGATATGGCCCAGTTTTTCAGGCCTTGCACAGGCCCGTAGAAAGTCGAGCATAGTATTTTCATATTTTTCTTCCTTTCTACCCTTCCCAACGATTTCTCTAATAAAACCGTTCCATGAAAAAACCGCCCTTTTTCAAGGGCGGTTTTGATCATAAGCCACAAGGGGCTTAATTCTGGTAGCGTTCAGGCTCGTTTACCGGGGCGCGAGTCAACTCCATATAGGCCTCATCCCACTCTTCGGCGTTGATCAGCTTGTCTTCATCGTCATCGAGCTTTTCATAGCCCGTGTTGATGAATTCATTGGCCGACAGGCCGTCCATATCGCCGTCAAAACGCATCAATTGCGATTGCTTGATAAAGGTTTCCTCAGTGTGATCGACTTTCTCAGGAATGCCGTCATCATTGAAGTCAACCTGCAGTGTGGTTTCCTTTTCCATCGGGATAATGGTCATGAAACGCTTCTGTTTGAATTCGATATTGTCGATTGAGCCGTTCTTGTCGTTGTCAAAAACATCGAACAGATACTGGCCTACTTCTTTCATCGACAGGATGCCGTTTTTATCGGTGTCGAATACAATCAGGTTCACTTTGTTAACATCAGGAATTTCTTTTTGCTGGACATTGACCGTGGTGGTCACTGTCTCGGCCTGAGCTACAGCGCTGAAACCGATCAACGCTACGGCAGCCGCCGTCATTAGATACATAGTCTTCATAATCATTCTCCCTTCGAGATGGTTGTTGTGCCGAGCTAACGTTATATACGTTTTTAGGTTCCAATTCCTTTGTTACATAACTGAAACAAAATATTTCAAAAGGCTTACACAAGGGACATATTAAGGTTACCGGGGCTTCGTAAGCTTTTAAGAGAATAAAAAAAGGAGCACCAAATCATGATGAACGTACCGGAAAGACTGACAAGCGTTACACACCCGCTTATTTCATCGATTTACCTGAAAAAGAATTACAGCGGCATGCATGATTCTGAAGATGTGCTCGTGATTGAAACGAATTTTTCGAACAGCGAGGCGGCAGAGGACTTTGATTCTCAGCTGTCGGAGCTTTTGTTCGACCTCCACGATTTGCAGATCCAGGCCGAGGAAAAGATCGGTCATTTCGACCGCGTTGATATCAGGACCTGCTAACTAGTTTTTCCCTCCCCCACCCAACCACCTCAGGCCGGTTACAGTCCTTCGGGACTGTCCGGCTTATTTTTTGGGAACATTATCTTGAAAAAAGCGTTTGTAACCCGAACAACCCTATCCAAATGAAGGAAAAAGTCATGATTACGAAGAACAAGCTTTTGATTGCCGCGTCCGCTGTTGCGATGGCAGCAAGCGTGCCGGCATGGGCTGAAACCTCAGCCAATGCGAATGCAGAAGTTAAAGCCGACGCTCCCTCCCTCTCGCAGGATGCCAAGCGTGAGTGGAAAAATGTAAAAGAAGGTGCCTCCGAAGCCGCGGATAAAACATCCAAAGCTGTAGAAGAGGCTTATGAAGATATCAAAGCTACGGTAATCGGCGAGGAAGAAACTTCGACCTCATCGAGCGTAACAATCGATTCGCGTAACACTGCGTCTGGCATGATCGGCCAACCGGTTCTTGATTCAAGCGGCAAAAAAATCGCCAGCGTGCAGGACATTATTCTTGACGCCGACGGCAATGCCCAGATGGTCGTCCTTGCTGACGGCGGATTTATGGGCATCGGCACCAAATTGGCTGCCTTTGATTATAATCTCGTATCCCAGCGCCAGAAGGACGGCGATGTGATCATGCCGATTACGCAGGACACGCTGAATAAAGTTGCGCCGTTCTCGTATGAACCGAAAGACGCCGAGAAAGATGCAAAAGTCCGCATCGTTCCTGCTAACGGAATCAGCGTTGCCCGCCTTCTCGAAGGCCAGGTGCTGAACCAGAAGAAGGAAAATGTCGCTGAAATCGACAACATCTCCTTCAGCAATGGCGAAGCCAGCCAGATTATTATCGGCTTCGACAAGACGCTGGGCCTTGGCGGCGAGAAAGCAGCCATGAGCTTTGAAGGTTCGAGAATTGTTCGTGAGAAGAACGACCTCGACGTTCAGCTGACGGCAAGCCAGACAGCCAACTTCGAAAACTTCAAGAAGACGGCCACAAACTAAGTTTACCCCCAGGCGGCCCGCCCCCCTTTCCGGGCTGGGCCGCCATTCTTAAACAACATGAAAAAAAGGAGAACACTATGAACAAGGATATTTTTGAAGGTAAATGGAAACAGGTTAAAGGCGATGTCCAAAAAAAATGGGGCCTTCTGACCAATGACACTCTTGATGAGATCAACGGCGACAGCGAGAAGCTGCTTGGTAAAATCCAGGAAAGCTATGGCGTTGCCCGTGAAGAAGCTGAAAAGCAACTGAACGAGTGGAATAAATCCCGGGCCGCCTAATCAGCCTGCATATTCTTAGGAAGAGCGCGGATTCGTATATCCGCGCTCTTTTTTATGGCTATGAGTAAATTTTCCAAGCGGGAACTTCAGTGCCGGCCACACGTTTGTAAATCATACGAATGCAAAGGAGACCTATAATGAAAAGCAGCCTTATGCGCGAAGTAGAGAATTTTGAAAACGTTGTTTTCGTGTGTTTTGCAAGCCCTGATGGGGCCGATCTTCCTCAGATAAGTGACGATGACGGTGTTGTCATCGACCTGATGCAGGAGATGACCGGTAAACCGCTCCACGAAATCGAAGCCGAGTTTTATCACCAAACCGAAATGACCCAATAAATTAAAAGGAGAACCACCATGTCTATCAGACACCCTATTTTGATCGCCGCTTTTCTTGCCGTATCGCTCGGCGTTACAGGTTGCGGTACGTCCAAAACTGAACGCGCCCTGAGCGGCGGTGCCATTGGCGCCGGTGCAGGCGCAGTCGGCGGCGCTTTGATCGGCGGCAGCCCATGGGCTGGCGCGGCGATCGGCGGCGCAGCCGGTGCGGCAACAGGCGCATTGACCGACGAGGACGACATCAATCTCGACTAAGGTTTACGAATAGAAAATCACGGAAGGTGAGCCAATCGCTCCTTCCGTGATTTTTTTATTTCAGAAGAATGATCAAGAAGGGCAACGCCACCGCTGCGATAAAGCAGAACGCAAAACCGGAAAGCGTCAGCAAGCCATCACGCAGGCATATCCCTGCAGCGAACAACAAAACAGGTAAAGAGAAAAGCGCGGGCACAAACGGTACAAAGCCGATCATCGCCATCATCACAGCCAGCGCCATGCACAAAACTGCGATCACGCGCTGCGAAACATCTTTTGTCAGGAATTCATAACGCGGGGTAGCAAACTCATCAACGGCCTCGGCATAGGGTTTGGATTTTTCAATGGCATGGGAAAGCTTTTTACGGCTGATGGAAACCTTGCCCAGTAAGGATGGCACCCATGGCTTCTTAAGGCCGATCACAATTTGTCCCGCCACCAGGCAGATGACGACCGCGCATACCGCCGGCACACCGGGAATGGCGCCCGTCGGTAATACGGTAATCAGGGCGGGAGCCAGCAAAAGCGCGCCAAAGCCCCTTTTTTCAAGGGCTTCAACAATATCGGCCAGGGATACTTCCTTCTGGCCCTCTATGCTTTCATCCAGATTATCCAGCAATTTGGTAAGCTTGGTACTTCGCATAATATACCTCTTCACTCACCAACGGCGCCAAAGCCTTAAAAGTTTCATGAAATCAGGGGGTCGCGGGTCTTTCGCCCGGCAAAACTTCATAGTAAGGTAGCCAGACAAAAAACACGGTGGCATAATTAATTATGGCTAAAAGCGACAGCAAATCCCTGTTTACCCTGCGTTCATCTCATCCGTTCTCGCTAGCCTCCATCGCCGGAGCCGCGTTCGGATTCGCACTTATTATTGTCGCCATTCTGGTCGGTACATCCAATTTCATGGCCTTCCTCAGCATCGAAGGCTTCATGATCGTCATCGGCGGTACGCTGGCCGTCGCGTTCATGAGCTACCAGGCCAGCGACGTCATGGAAGCGCTGCGCGGCGTCGGCCTCATGTTCAAAAAGGCGAACGTTACGCATGAAAATTTGTACCGCGACCTGATCAACATTATCGCGTGGGCGCGCATCATGAAGGAAAAAGGATTGCGTGGCCTCGAGAACCAGGTCGACGATGAAGGTATCAACGATCCGTTCGTGCGCTACGGCCTCGACATGGTCGTAAGCAATTACACCGGCGAGGAAGTGCGCGGCATGATGGAAACGGCCGCTGAAGCATTCTATGAGCGCGATACGATCCCTGCGAACATCCTCCTCGCGATGGCCAGCCACGCACCCGCTTTCGGCATGGTTGGAACATTGATCGGGATGGTCATCATGCTCGGCAATTTCTCGGGCGATATGTCCGGCATTGGCCACGGCCTCGCCGTCGCTCTTCTCGCGACATTATATGGTGTCGTAACTGCGCGGATGCTTTATCTGCCCGCGGCCACGAAAATCATGCAGAAGCAAGATAATCTACGTTTCCGCAACCACCTGATCACCGAAGGTATGGCGATGCTGGTGGCGAATAAATCACCGCGTTACATTCAGGACAAGCTGAACAGCTTCCTGAAGCCCGGCCTGCACAGCCGCGTGACACTGCCTGAGCCGACCCCGACAACACCACCGCCAGCAGGTGCGACCGCAACTGCGGCTTCCGGCCTGAGCGCGACAAAGAATGTATAAGAGACAGGGCAGGCGGCGCGGACCCCGTACAGACGACTGGCTCATGACCTATGCGGACATGATCACGCTCCTGCTCTGCTTCTTCGCCATTTTTCTTTCAGTATCCGTTCCCAAAGACGAACAAATGGAACAAGCCCGCGAAAAGGTGCGTGAACGCTTCGCGGCGCAGAATGTAATCGATCAATTTGTGCTTGATCCCATTTCACCGGTTGGAGCGAATAGCAGCGAGAAAGAGATTTACGACCGCCTGCCCTCGATTGTCGACATGTATGAAAAAGGCGAAGGCGTTCATATCGAGCAGGAAGGTGACCGCATCACCACGATTGAAATGGACAGCAGTGCCTTCTTCGCCAGCGGATCGTCGGTATTGAGCGATGAAGGCCAGAAAATCCTCGGGGAACTCCAGGCGAAATTGACCGGCAAGGACTACATCAATTATTCAATCACGGTCGAAGGGCACACCGATGACAATCCTATCCATACGGCGCAGTTTCCCTCCAACTGGGAGCTTTCCACGTCGCGGGCGGCCTCTGTTGTACGGTTTTTTCTTGAACACGGAATAGATCCCGAGCGCCTGCGCGCCGCCGGTTACGCCGATGTCTTTCCGAAAGTTCCTAACCGGGATTCAAACGGCAATGCCATACCCGCGAACCAGTCGCAGAACCGCCGCGTCGTCATCAAGCTCGAAAAAATAGAAAAAAACAAAAAGAAATAGTCTAGTTGAACAGGCGCATGTCCCGCGCCTTCAGATAAACCGTCTGGCGTTTTTCCAAACCAAGCTCCATAAATCGTTCTTTCGTCACAGCAGCCTGCAACAGTTTGCCCTGTTCATTCTCCAGTTCAATGGAAACCATAGGCCCTGCCGGATTGATATGAATAATGCGCGCGGGGATGGCATTCTTATCCTGCGGCTGCGGTGTAATCTCCATATCATGCGGACGCGCGAAGAGCCTTACGCGCTCAGTGCCTGCGGGCAATTTCTCGCCGTTCTTCAGCAGGCGGCACTCGCCGTCCTCTCCTACAAAGCCATCAAACGCATTGTAGTTGCCGAGAAAGTCATAAACGAACGCGTTGGCTGGATTGTGATAGACATCTTCGGGGCTGCCGACCTGTTCGATCTTGCCGCTGTTCATGACGACGACGCGGTCGGCCAATTCAAGCGCTTCTTCCTGATCGTGCGTGACGAAAATGGTGGTGATGTTCAGCTCGTCATGGATTTTGCGCAGCCAGCGGCGGAGTTCCTTGCGCACCTTGGCGTCCAGCGCGCCGAAAGGTTCATCGAGCAAGAGAACTTTGGGGTCGACGGCAAGAGTCCGCGCAAGTGCGACCCGCTGGCGCTGACCGCCGGAAAGCTGCGCGGGATAACGATTATGCAGGCCTGACAAATGAATCAGGTCAATAAGTTTCATAACTTTTTTACGGATTTCGCCTTCGCTTGGGCGGCTTTCCTTGGGCCTGACCCGTAAGCCGAACGCGATGTTTTCGAAAACCGTCATGTGGCGGAACAGCGCATAGTGCTGGAACACGAAGCCGACGCGGCGTTCCTTGACCGGTGTATGGCTCGCCTCTTCACGGTCGATATAGATTTCCCCAAGATCGGCGAATTCGAGCCCCGCGATAATGCGGAGTAACGTGGTTTTACCCGAGCCGGACGGTCCCAGCAGGGCCACCAGTTCGCCAGTCCCGACATTCAGGCTGACGCCGTCGAGCGCCATGAAATCGCGGAAGATTTTGTAAATATTATCAGCGCGTATTCCCATTATTCTTTCTCCACCCTGGGTTCCAGCCATTCTTTAATCAGTAATGTCACGAGAGCGAGAACGGTGAGCAGCGAGGCCACCGCGAAAGCCGCGACGAAATTATACTCATTATAAAGAATTTCGACATGCAGGGGGATGGTATTCGTCACGCCCCTGATATGGCCGGACACAACCGAAACCGCACCGAATTCGCCCATAGCGCGGGCATTACAAAGCAGAACACCGTAAAGCAGGCCCCATTTAACGTTCGGCAGCGTTACGCGCCAGAACGTTTGCCAGCCTGTGGCACCGAGCAGGATCGCCGCCTCCTCCTCCTCGATCCCCTGCTCCTGCATCAGCGGAATCATTTCGCGCGCGACGAACGGGAACGTAACGAAAATGGTAGCAATCACGATTCCCGGCACGGCAAACAGGATCTGGATGTTGTGGGAATCAAGCCATTGACCAAGCGCGGCCTGCGAGCCGAAGAGCAGCACGTAAATAAGACCGGAAATCACCGGGGAAACTGAAAAAGGCAGGTCGATAAAAGTAATAAGCAGGTGCTTGCCGCGGAAATCATGCTTGGCGATGGCCCAGCTCGCCGCCAGACCGAAAACAAGATTGAGCGGAACGGCGATAGAAGCGGTTAATAGAGTGAGCTTAATCGCTGCCTGCGCGTCAGGTTCGGTGATCGCGTCAATATAAGCGCCCATGCCCTGACGCAACGCTTCGATGAATACGACGATCAATGGCAGAAAGATCATCACGCCGATATAAAACAGCGCCGTGCCGATTAGCGTAAGCCGAACCGAACGTGATTCCGCCAACGGGTGGTTGGTGCGTATATTAAGAGCGTAATCAGTCATGAGCGCATCCCGCCGCCACGTCTTATGTGGCTCCATTTCATAAGGAGGTTGATGACCAAAAGCATGATGAACGACGCAATCAACATTACGAGCGCAATCGCCGTCGCCCCTGCATAATCATATTGCTCGAGCTTGATAACGATGATGAGCGGAACAATCTCGGATTTGTACGGCATGTTGCCTGCGATAAAGATGACCGAGCCGTATTCGCCGAGCGCGCGGGCAAAAGCCATTGCGAACCCTGCCATTAATGCAGGCAAAACCTGCGGCAGGATGATACGTGTAAAAACCTGCAGGCGTGTCGCGCCAAGGCAGGCCGCAGCCTCCTCCATTTCGGGATCAAGGTCGCGCAGAACAGGCTCGACAGTACGCACAACAAATGGCAAGCCGATAAAAACAAGTGCAATCGCAATACCGGCAGGGGTGAACGCAATATGAATACCAAACTTTGCAAAAACCTGCCCGATCCAGCCGTTCTGCGCGTAAATAGCCGTTAGTGCAATACCCGCCACGGCGGTCGGCAAGGCGAAAGGCAGGTCGACCATGGCATCGATTGCTTTTCTCCAGGGAAAATCATAGCGCACCAACACCCATGCGACGAGTAGACCGAACACGGCATTGATGAGGGCGGCAATAAATGAAATGCCGAAGCTGATTTCAAAAGCGGCGACAACACGTGGGTCGGTGATGGTCGCCACGAATTCCTCCCAGCTCAGCTCAAGCGTTTTGATCACAAGACCCGCCAGCGGGATCATGACAATCAACGCAAGATAAAGCAGCGTGAACCCCATCGTAATCCCGAAGCCGGGAATCACGCCTGGTTTTTTCAGCGATAATGCGAGGGTGGCCACTATTATATCCGCTTATGGTTTGTAGATCTGGTCGAATATAGCGCCGTCATCGAAATGATGTTTCTGCGCGGCGTCCCAGCCGCCGAAATCCTTATCGATTGTCACCATTTCGATTTCCGGGAACATTTCGCGGTTGGCAGCCATAACTTCAGGATCTATGGGACGGAAATAATGTTTTGCCACCAGCTCCTGCCCTTCTTTTGAATAAAGATAGCTGAGATAAAAGCGGGAAACATCTATCGCGTTTTTGTTAATGGCGTTGCCATCGACCATCGCGACAGGAGGCTCGGCCAGAATGCTGATGGAAGGCATGACGATCTCAAATTTATCGGGGCCGAGCTCGTTGATCGCCAGAAATGCTTCGTTTTCCCATGCCAGTAAAACATCACCAATGTCGCGCTGGACAAAGGTCATGGTGGAGCCGCGTGCGCCGGAATCGAGAACCGGCACGTTTTTAAACAGCTTGCCGACAAATTCCTTCACTTTCGCCTCATCACCGCCGAAGGTTTTTTCGGCGTACGCCCATGCCGCGAGATAATTCCAGCGCGCGCCACCCGATGTTTTGGGATTGGGCGTGACAATCTGGACGCCGTCCTTCACGAGATCGCCCCAGTCTTTAATATTCTTCGGATTGCCCTTGCGCACGAGGAACACAATCGTCGAGGTGTAAGGCGCGCTGTTATTGGGCAATCTCTCCTGCCAGTTCGCAGGCATGCTGTCTTTCTTTTCGACTGCAATCCTGTCGATGTCATAGGCAAGTGCGAGCGTGACGACGTCCGCTTTCAAACCGGATATGACGGCTCTTGCCTGTTTGCCGGAGCCGCCGTGCGATTGCTTGATCTCGACATCCTGCCCGGATTTTTCTTTCCACCATTTTTTGAAGGCTGCGTTGTAATCGGTATAAAGTTCGCGCGTGGGGTCATAAGAAACGTTCAGAATTTCGACAGGCGCGGGTGGGTTATCGGTCCGGAGCTGGACGCCCAGGTCGGCACGGATCTGTTCAAGCGTCGGGGCCTCGGCCTGTGCGGACGCAGACAGTGATGCAAATAACGCAAAAACGGCAAAAGTCCGGAATAGTTTTTTCATATGAATCGCCTCCATGGATTAGACGATTTTAAACGAGTTTGCCTGCGGACAAAAGCCCTTGAAAAGCCCGGAAACTCTACTTTTCGGCGTTCATGCTGAATATTTTCCTGCTCATGGCGCGGTAATGCGGATTGCCAGATGCCGCTCATGGACGGATTCGAAGCCACCCGTAAAATCTGCGATCTTAAAAAATCCGGCTCGATCCGCGCCGACCTGCCGGTCATCGCCCTGACGGCCAACGCCATGAAGGGCGACCGCCAGCGCTGTCTGGATGCCGGGATGGACGATTACATTTCGAAGCCGGTGCGCACGCACGATCTTCGGGAAAAAGTCTTTACCTGGGTCAATGGCCGCAAATCCCCTCCTTACGTCGAGGAGCATGTCGAAATAACGGTGCCATCCAAAGTTTCCACCAATGCCGTTCTCGATATCGCCGCCGTCACCGAGTCGTACGAGGTGCTGAAAGACAAATACCCCTCCATCCTCTCCTATTATATTGAGGACGTGACGAGCTATATGGAGGAAATCAAAACCGCGCTTGAAACCGGGATCATCAAGGGCGCGGTACGCCCCGCCCACACCATCAAATCCGCGAGCCGCAGGATGGGCGCAATCACCCTTTCCGATCTGGCGAAGGATATGGAGCAAGCCGCCAACGATGAAAACTGCCCGCCCGAAATGCTCAGGGAAAAACTTAGTGATATGACGGCTGTTTTCGAAACGACACGTACGGCATTATTGCAGGAGAGCCGGAAAAAGGCGGGTTAGGCCACGCGCCAATGTAATGTGGCTTCTTCACCGTCAGCCGCCGCACCCAGCGGCAGAGGCACGACACCTGACTTCCCGACCTTCACTTCCGTCTCGACCTTCTCAAGGACAAAAGTCTCTTTCGATACGGGAAGGCCGTAAAAAGCCGGGCCGTTGGTGCACAGGAATTTCGTGAACATCTGGACGCCCGCTTCGCTGCCCATATTGATGCCCGCCTTCTCGAAAGCCTGGATGTAAAGCTGCGGCGCGACGCCGCCGGTATAGCAACCCGCTGCGCAGCCGCATTCCGTTAATTTCTTAACATGGGGGGCGCTGTCGGTCCCGGCGAAGAATTTTGTGTTGTCAGCAGCCGTAACTTCCGCCCAGAGCGCCAGCCGGTCCTCTTCGTATTTCAGGAGCGGCAGGCAGTAGAGGTGGTATTTGAGACCCTTCAGCAAATGCCCGACCGTATATATAAGATGCTGCGGCGTGACCGTGGCGGCCAGCGTAGAGGGTCCGGCTTCGATGAACTCGGCGGCCACCCGGGTGGTGATGTGTTCACCAACGATCCTGAGCCTGGGGAATTTATCGACCGCATGGGGCAGACGCTCGCGGTAAAAGATCTCCTCGGCATTGGTCTCGCCGAAGTACTTTACAGCGTCCAGCCCGTGCTCCTCGCCATGGATGTTCAGCACCACCCCCGCCTGCTCCATGGCTTTGAAGACGCCGTTGTCTATATAGGTCTGGAAGGGTGCGCCCTGCTCGGCCCCGGTGGTGCCGTGCGGGGGATAATATTTTGCAGCGCGTAAAACCCCGGATTTAACCCCTGCCTCGATCATGGCGGGCGTCGTGTCCTTGGTCAGGTAGAGAGGCACTATAATGTCGGTAAATCTGGAGCCGCCCGCCTTGCGCAGCATCTGGAGGTATTCCTCGATGCTCCAGCCATCGCCGGGGTCTTTTTTATGAACCTTCGAGACCGGAGGCTTGGTGTTCGGCATCGCGAGGATGCCCGCGCAGCCCATCGCCAGGTGATCGGCGACCAGCGCCTTCATGAGACCACCCTGCCGGAAATGGGCGTGGAGATCGTACCAGCGGGGCAGCTCGAGGCGCAGCGTCATACCTGCTTCTATAGGCTTCTCTCGGGTAGATTTCAACCCGGCTCCCGCGGTCTTAAAAGTTCCTTAAGAGGCGCCGCAAATTTTTCGCGGAAAACCCAAAATATTTTTATTGATTTCGCCAAAAAATGTTATATTAAAAGCAGACGCACGTGCCGATGGCCCCCTCTAGTCTTGAACTAGGCATGGTTATGCAACGGCGTAGACATTTTTGAACCTGGGGTGAAGAGAAAGCCCCAAAGCTTTGAAAGAGTTTACGATGAGATTTGCAGAGAAGCGGGGCCGCTTGGTATCCCCCATTCCATCTCAGAAGACCTTCGTACTGGAAATCATCCGGTAACCCTGGCTCCCTGCTCCCTTCGCAAAGGAGCGGGTGACCCCCTATTGGGCTAGCGACAGCCCGGTACACCACCATATTTCCAAAATTTGAGATTTGAAGGACTAACGAGATGACTAAACTTTATTCTATGAACAATCCCGCCATGCGGACAGAAATCGAGGAAGGCTACACTTCCGTCGAGGAGCTGATTGCCGCCCGCCGTCCGGCGCGTCCCCTCTATGTCCTGTGGCCCGAGAAGATTGCTGCGACAGCGAAAGCGTTCGTCCAGACTTTCCCGGGCGAAACCATGTACGCGGTTAAAACCAACCCGGACGAAAATGTCCTGCGCACGCTGTACCAGGCGGGCGTCAGAAGCTTTGACGCGGCTTCTATCGAAGAAGTGCGCCTTGTCCGCAAGAACGCCAAGAAGGCCCGCATCTACTTCATGCACCCGGTCAAATCGCCCGAAGCTATCCGCGAAGCCTACACGGTTTACGGCGTGCGCGACTTCGTCCTCGATTCGGAAGACGAGCTGTTCAAGATCGTCCGCGAGACAGACCTCGCCTCGGACCTGAACCTGTTCGTCCGCCTCGCCCTGCCGCGCAACGGCAAAGCCTCGATCGACTTCTCGTCGAAATTCGGCGCGAACCCCGATGAAGCGGTGAAGCTCCTGAAATCGTCCCGCCCGGTCGCCCAGCGCCTCGGCCTGTGCTTCCATGTCGGAACCCAGACCACCGACCCGGCCGCCTATGCGCGTGCCGTTGATAAGGCAGCTGCCGTCATTAAGAAATCCGGCATTACGGTTGACGTACTCGATGTCGGCGGCGGCTTCCCCGTCCGCTATGACGAAAGCGTCCCGTCCGTCGAGGCCTGCGTTCATGCCCTGAAAGGCGCGCTGGTCAAAAACCGCCTCGAGAACATGCCCCTGCTGGCCGAACCCGGCCGTGTGCTGGTAGCTGAATCCGGCTCCCTGATCGTGCGCGTCGAGCTCCGCAAGGACAACACGCTGTACATCAATGACGGCACCTATGGCGGCATGTTCGACGCCGGCCCGCTCCTGAAGACGAAATTCCCGGCCCGCGCCTACCGCGTTGACGGTGCCTTCGAACAGCCTGAATCGGCGTTCCGTTTCGCTGGCCCGACCTGCGATGCGCTGGACGTCATGGAAGGCCCCTTCGTGCTGCCCGCCGATATCGATATGGGCGACTGGATCGAGATCGGAAATCTGGGCTCCTACAGCCGTTCGCTCCGCACGAATTTTAATGGATTTGGCGGCTCGGACGCGCTATGTCTTTACAGCCCGGGCATGATGCCCGCTGCTAAAAAGAGAGCTGTAAAGAATGTCTAATTCAACCCCGAAGAAATCCACCAGCAACCGCAAGGCGGAGCTGCTGCAAAACGTCGTTGAGCATATCGACATCACATCGTTCGATGCGCGTCCGATTATCGAATCCATGGGCAAGATGTCGTTCACGTCCCGCGATCTCGCGCGCGCGACCGAAATCTACAACATGATGCTCAATGATAAAGACTGCGCGATTTTCCTGACGCTGGCGGGCTCCACCTCCGCAGGCGGCTGCATGGACGCTTACGCCGCCATGCTGGAAAACAACATGATCGATGGCATCGTCGCCACGGGCGCATCCATCGTCGACATGGACTTTTTCGAAGGCCTCGGCTTCAAGCACTACCAGGCCGCAGGACAGGTCGATGACCGCGAACTGCGCGACCTTTATATCGACCGCATTTACGACACCTATATCGACGAAGAAGATTTGCAGGCCTGCGACGCGACGATCCTCGAGATTGCCAATTCGCTCGAGCCTCGCGCTTACTCATCTAGAGAGTTCATCAAGGAGATGGGCAAGTATCTCGTGAAGCACGGCAAGAAGAAGAACAGCCTGGTGAAGCTTGCGTACGAGAAAAACGTACCGATCTTCTGCCCGGCTTTCACCGACTCGTCCGCCGGTTTCGGCCTCGTGAAACATCAGGTCGACAACCCGAAGAAACACATGGTTCTCGATTCCATCGCCGACTTCCGCGAACTGACGGACCTCAAAATCCACGCCGGAACATCGGGCCTCCTGATGATCGGCGGCGGCGTACCGAAGAACTTCGTGCAGGATACGGTCGTCTGCGCCGAGATTCTGGGTAAGCATGCAGAGATGCACAAATACGCCGTGCAGATCACAGTGGCCGACGTGCGCGACGGTGCCTGCTCCTCATCCACGCTGAAAGAAGCGTGCTCGTGGGGCAAGGTTGATGTCGCATATGAGCAAATGGTCTTCGCCGAAGCGGGCAGCGTTCTGCCGCTTCTGGCCTCTGCCGCCTACCATGACGGCGCTCACAAGAAGCGCAAGAAATGGGAACTGGCGAAGCAGTTTGATTAATCGTTCAAACCGCATATAAATATTACAAAGCCCCCCGCTTTTGCGGGGGTGACTTTTTGGGAAACATTAAAATGACCGCGCAACCGCAGAAAAAAACGCAGAATGCCGTGACCGTTCAACCTGAATGGGCGCTGCACAAGGCTATGTGGATTGCGTTTCCGTCCGACGCTGAATTGTGGCTTGAAGACCTTGCGCCTGCGCAGGAAGAAGCCGCTGCGATGGCGAACCTGATTGCTGAAGGCGAGAAGGTTTATATGCTCGCCTGCGGCGATGAAGCCGTTGCTTCCGCGAAAAAACTTCTTGGCAAAAATACCGAAGTCGTTCCGGCGGAGTTTGGTGATATCTGGCTGCGCGACACCGGCCCGATCTGGGCGAGCGTAAATGGCGCGCATACGGCGCTACGTTTCAAAGTGAATGGCTGGGGCGGCAAATATGATTACCCTGCCGACCGCGTCATCGGCGATTTCATCGCGAAAAAATCAGGCTCACCTATCAAGGCATTCGATCTGGTACTCGAGGGCGGCTCGCTGGAAAATGACGGCGAAGGCACAATCCTCACCACGAAGGAATGCCTGCTGAACTCGAACCGCAACCCGGGCAAATCGCAGGAACAGATCGAAGACATTTTAAAAGAAGCATTCGGCGCGGGCAAAATCCTGTGGCTTGATGATGGTTTGCTCAACGATCACACCGACGGTCACATCGACAATATCGCGCGCTTCATCGGCCCGAACAAAGTTCTGTGCCAGTCGCCTGTGAAAAATGACCCGAACGAAAAAGTCCTGAAGAAGATCGCCGCTGACTTAGAGAAAATGACTGCCGCGAACGGTAAAAAAATCGAAGTCGTGCTCGCGCCCTCGCCCGGCCTCGTCACGGGATATGAAGACGAGCCGATGGCCGCCAGCCACATGAATTTCATCATCGGCAATAACGCTATCGCCGTGCCGACCTATGGCACAGAATCCGCCGATTCCGCCGTGGCCGCGATCCAGAAACTGTTTCCCGACCATAAAGTGAAGGGCCTCAAATCCACGTCGATCTTGACGAATGGCGGCGGCTCCTTCCATTGTATGACGCAGCAGGAGCCCAAGGAATGACCCGCAACGTTACGGTCGCCGCGATCCAGACCTCGTACGGACTCGATATGAAAGAGAATATCGAGAAGACGGTTACTTACGTGCGCGACGCCGCCAAAAAAGGCGCACAGATCGTCCTGCCGTCCGAGCTCTTCCAGAATATTTATTTCTGCACGTCGCAGGATCCGCGCTGGTTCAAGGAAGCATTCCCGGCTGAAGAACACCCAGCCGTGCTCGCAATGCAGAAGCTCGCGAAAGAACTCAAAATCGTCATCCCGGTTTCGTTTTTTGAGAAGGCTGGCGCGCATTATTACAACAGTGTTGCTGTCGTAGATGATACGGGCGCGGTTCTAGGCATCTACCGCAAGACACATATCCCTGATGGCCCCGGCTACAGCGAGAAATACTATTTCCGTCCCGGCGATCTTGGCTTCAAAGTCTGGGATACGAAATTCGGCAAGATCGGCGTCGGCATCTGCTGGGACCAGTGGTACCCGGAAGTCGCGCGCAGCATGATGCTGCAGGGCGCGGAAATCCTGTTCTACCCGACTGCAATCGGCTTCGAGCCCTCAACGCCCGGCCTCGACACGGCGTTGTCATGGCAACGCGCGATGCAGGGCCACGCTGTTTCCAACTTCGTGCCGGTCGTCGCGGCGAACCGCATCGGCGTCGAGAAAAATCCGGCAAATCCCGGCAACGACCAGGGTTACTACGGCAAATCGTTCATCGCCGCGCCGTCGGGCGACCTCATGCAGGAAGGCTCCCGTGACAAAGACGCCGTGCTGGTCCACACATTCGATCTCGATGCGATCAACGCCGAGCGCCCGATGTGGGGTTTCTTCCGTGACCGCCGCACGGATCTTTATAAGAACCTCGTCACTCCGCCATAATCGCGATCACGCGCTCGATTTTATTCTGCAGGACCGGATTCTCAATGTCGGTCAGAAGCTGGTACAGTTTTTCCGGCCAGGATTTATCAGAAGCTTCCGCCTTATCCAGCCCCTTAAAAAACGCGTGATAGGAAACGCCAAGGATATTTTTAAGGGCGTGCAGCCGGTCGACCGGCAGGCGGTTTTCCCCGCGTTCGTATTTCTGGATCTGCTGAAAACTCACGCCCAGCATCCGCGCGATCTCTTTCTGCGTTAATCCCGCCTGTTCTCGCAGTAAACGGAAATTTTGACCGATCTGGCGGGCCTCTGGCGGCACTCTTTTTGTCGCTATCGAAATCAATGGCTTAGACCTGTTTTTAACATCATAGGTTGTATAATAATTTCTTTTTTGGCAATTTTCAAGCCGTACTTTCCAAAATAGAAATATTTTACGTTTATAGGGCGTGACATATTTCTTTCATGGATTCCCAATGGCTTAAGACCCAGTTCGCGGCTAATCCCGATAAATCAAAAGCCGGACTGGCTGCTGCGATCGGGCTGGAGCCGCCCGCGATCAGCAAAATTCTCAATGGCTCGCGCCAGATCAAGGCCCAGGAATATCTACTGATGCGCGAATATTTCGGCCTACCCGTTGATGGCCACAGCGCCGCGCGAAAGACCTACACTGTCAAAGTACATGACGGGCAGGATGGTCTTTATGACGGCTCGGCGCCGCCGGCTGAGTGGGCAATCCCGTCAACCATCGCCGCCCACGCACCAGGTGAGAACGGCAAGACGACCCGCGTTTTCCAGGTTCGTGAAAATCTCATGGAGCCGGAATTCAAGCGCGGCGAACATGTCCTCGTCGATATTTCCGACCGCAAACCCTCGCCACCCGGCGCGTTCATCATCTCGGACGGTTTCAGCAACATGATGCGTTTTTGCGAATACGCGCCGAAATCAAACGATGGTGAAATCAGGATTTCCGCCCGGCAAAATGGTTTCCAGCCGCAGGTACTCAAACCCGGCGATTTTATCGTCATCGGGCGCGTCATTGCTAAATTGCAGATGATCTAGGCGGTTTCTTCGTCGAACCACGGGAAGGACGCGGCGGCGAAATGCGGGTTGGCGAATTTCCTATCCGCCGCGCCGTAAACCAGCTTTTTCCCATGTAAATCCGTCAACGTGCCGCCCGCCGCGCGCAGGATCGCTTCCGCCCCAGCCGTGTCCCATTCCGATGTAGGTCCGAGACGCGGATAAAGATCGGCTTTTCCTTCGGCTATTGCGCAGATTTTGAGGGCGCTGGCGCGTTTTAAAATCTTTTCCACCTTGAAGGCAGAAAGAAATTTATCCATCGCCGCATCGTCAGCGTGATAAAGGCTCGACATCACCGTAAGCCCTTCAGCGGGCGCGTGGCGCACATTGATTTTCTTCTCCTTGCCCGTGTCCTCGCTCCAGCGCAAAGCCGTCTCACCGTATCCCGCATATAAAACACCAAGCGCCGGGGCATAAACTATACCCATCACTGGCGTATCTTTTTTCACAAGGCCGATATTCACCGTGTAATTTTCACCGCCCGCCATGAATTCCTTTGTTGCGTCCAGCGGATCGACCAGCCAGAAATATTCATGCGCCGACAGATCCTGCGCCAGCCCGCCTGCGGTTTCCTCTTCTGCGATAACAGGAACATCAGGCATCAGGTCACGCAGACTGCTCGTAATAAATTTTTCAGATTCCCGGTCGGCGGTTGTGACAGGCGAGCCGTCGCTCTTTTCACCAATCGAAGGCAATTCCAGCATATCGAAATAATTGAGCGTGATCTGCCCCGCGGCCACAGCGATGCGCCGCACCATGTTGCACAGCGCGCCCGGGTTTTTCAGCAATTGTTCACTTGAAGGCAAGAATCCTGTCTTTCCCGGAGGCTTCGCGTATCGCGGCGTGCTCTTGAATAAAACGCAGGACAGCGTGCACGCATTCCTCCACATTGCCGTTCTGCGTATCGACCACAAGGTCGGGATTCTCCGGCAACTCATAAGGGGAATCAATGCCGGTGAAGTCTGTAATCTTCCCGGCCCGGGCTTTTTTGTAAAGTCCTTTCGGATCGCGTTTTTCGCAGGTCGCCAGGTCGGCCTTGATGTAAATCTCATAAAAGCGGCCTTTTGCGGCTTTCCGGGCCTGTTTGCGCCCCGTGCGGCTTGGCGAGATAAGGGCTGCAATGACAATCGCACCTTTATTGGCCATCTGGGCTGCAATATCGCCTGCGCGGCGGATGTTCTCTTCCCTGTCTTCAGGAGAAAACCCCAGATCGGCGCTTATGGTGCGGCGGAGTTCGTCACCATCCAACATCTCGACTTTGTATCCCCGGCTGCGCAATTCTTTTTCAGCGGCTTTGGCGATGGTTGTTTTGCCAGCGCCGGAAAGACCCGTCATCCAAAAAACGCAGCCTTCAGGAACGGAGCCGCTGGAATAATTTCCTGCACCGAGCACTATTCCCGCCCCAGCTGCATCCGCATCCGAAAATAAAACGATTTTTTTGCCGGGATCGACAGACTGAAGAGTTTCCGCGCGAAGCGTCAGTTCTGAGAGCATGCCTTCATTCTGTTCCACTGAAACAATTTCCGCCCTGAAAGAAGATGTTCCCGTCCTTGCTATATAATTTTCACCGGGAAGCAAAGACTTACTGCGCAGACTGAATATTTTTGTCTTAAGCATATGCGAGAGAGCGGGCGCATTATCCGTATGACTGGCAAGCCCACCGCGCCCGGCCGAAATCTGGCGATTCAGCGTTATACCCACGGCTTCCCCGGCATGGGCCTCAGTTTTTTCAGGGTCATGCGGCCAGACCGCAACGGATTCTACCTTTGCCGCCTCGGCATAGGGCGCGAACAGCAATTCATCGCCACGTTTCAGCACGCCGCTTTCAACACGCCCGACAAAAATATGCTGGCCGTGCTCGCGGTAAACATCCTGTACGGAGAAACGTAGCGGCCCATGAGTCAATACCGCCGGAATATCCAGCTTATCGAACGCTTCGGTAAGAACCGGGCCTTTATACCACGGCATATTAACGCCACGCTCCACGATCATCTCGCCATTGCGAGCCGAGAGCGGAATAACTGCAAAGGGCGTCAGAATTTTTGAAATTTCGGCAGATATTTTTTCGAAAACATTCGGGTCATAATTCACCACGTCCATTTTATTGACCGCGACAATCACCTGAGAGATCCCAACAAGTGATAAAACCTGCGCATGGCGCACGGTTTGCTCCTGCAGCCCGCGTTCTGCGTCGATCACGAGCACCGCCGCATCAGCCTCAGCCGCACCGGAAAACATATTGCGCAGAAATTCCAGGTGCCCCGGCGCATCGATCAGGACATAGCCGCGCTTCGCCGTCTTGAACTGCGCCTGCGCCGTATCGATGGTGATTGCCTGATCACGCTCGGCCTGAAATGCGTCCAGCAGGAACGACCATTCCTGTAAACCGCCCCGGCGCTCGCATATTTCCTTCAGTTCCTCGACGCGCCCCTCGGTGAGAGATCCCGTATCATGCAACAATCGCCCGGCAATGGTGGATTTTCCATGATCGACCTCTCCGGTCATGACGACACGCAACGCGGCGCTCACATGTACCCCCGCGTGCGCAGCAGTTCGAAACTGTCTTCGCTTTCACGGTCCATGGCGCGGCCCGCGCGCTCGGAAATTTTTGTCGTTTCCAGTTCGGCGATAATTTCATCCAGGCTGGAAGCAGGGCTCTCAACCGGAAAGGTGATGTTGCTCTCGCCCAGCGAGCGGTAACGTTTTCCTTCCCGTGAAAAATATAGCGGAACACAGGGGATATTTTCCTGCTGCGTGTACCGCCAGATATCGATCTCGGCCCAGTGCAAAATCGGATGAATGCGCATATGCGCGTCCGTCGGCAACGCTGTATTATATTGATCCCACAGTTCCGCAGGCTGGTTTTTGAAATCCCATGATCCGTCGGTGCGGCGCGGGGAAAAAACCCGCTCCTTGGCGCGCAACCCCTGCTCGTCGCGGCGGATGCCAACGATAATGCCTTTGAATTTATGCTGCTCCAGCAACGTCTTTAAGCCTTCCGTCTTACGCGCGGCGCTGCGCGTGGCCGGCTTCAGGCTCTGGTCCATCTCTTCTTCGGGCGGGCATGGATGGCTGATGCAATCCAGTTTCCAATCCTTGATCAGCCGGTCGCGGAATTCATAAACCTCCGGCAGCTCCATACCGGTATCGAGCAAAATGACGGGAAACGGTACACGGCCGAAAAAGCTTTTGCGGACCATCCAGAGAAGTGCGGTCGAATCCTTGCCCATCGACCAGAGCATGCCGAGCGGTCGCACACTCCTGTATGCCTCGCGGAGAATGTAAATGGTACGGGCTTCCAGCCCGGCGAGAGAGTCTGACAAAGAGGGCCTTTGATAGTGTCCGATTGGACGCAGAAGCTTAAAGATTAGCCGATTTTTTTGGCAGCAACAACCGGCGGTGGCAGAACATCAGGACGACCCACAGAGATATAATGGAAGCCTGATTCCCTCATATCGCGGACTTTGTAAATGTTACGAAGATCAATAATACGTTTAGTCTTCATAACACCCGCTATGCGATCAAGATCCAAAGCGCGGAACTCGTTCCACTCGGTCAGGATGACCAGCGCATCGGCATCCTCGGCGGCCTCATACGCATCCTTGCACCATTCGACATTTTCAAGATGCGTGCCTGCATGTTCCATGGCCGCCGGGTCATAGGCGGAAACTTTCGCGCCCTCTTCTTGCAGCAGCGGGATGATGACGAGGCTCGGCGCGTCGCGCACATCGTCGGTGTTCGGCTTGAACGCAACGCCCAGTATCGCGATTTTCTGTCCTTCAAGATTACCGCCGCATGATTCAATCACGCGCTGCGCCATGCTGCGCTGACGCTCGGCATTGACCCATACGACAGTCTCAACAATATTCTGCGGCGCGCCGTATTTCTGACCGATCTGCGTGAGAGCCAGCGTATCCTTAGGGAAGCACGAACCGCCATAACCGGGGCCGGCATGCAGAAATTTTTTGCCGATGCGTCCGTCAAGACCGATACCCTTCGCCACTTCCTGGACGTTCGCGCCGGTCTTCTCGCATAGATTTGCAATTTCATTAATGAACGTAATTTTAGTCGCGAGGAATGCATTCGCCGCGTATTTGATGATCTCCGCCGTTTCGGGTGTGGTCACTACCATCGGCGTTTCGTTGATGTAAAGCGGGCGGTAAAGCTCGCGCATCATATCGGCGGCGCGTGTGGAATCCGTGCCGATAACAACGCGGTCTGGGCGCATGAAGTCATTGATCGCCGCGCCCTCGCGCAGGAATTCCGGGTTCGAGCAGACATCGAATTCGGCTTTCGGATTATTCGCGCGGATGATTTTTTCAACTTCGCGCGCCGTGCCGACGGGTACCGTCGATTTGGTGACGATCAAAGTATAACCCTCAATCGCGAGCGCGATTTCCTTCGCGGCTTCGTAAACATACGACATGTCAGCATGACCGTCGTCGCGGCGCGACGGCGTACCCACGGCGATAAATACTGCGTCTGCATCTTTGACGGCGCTTGCGAGATCGGTGGTGAAGGAGAGCCTGCCCGCTTTTACCTGCTTGGCGACGAGGTCGTCGAGACCGGGTTCGTAAATCGGGATTTCGCCTTTTTTCAGGCGGGCGATCTTGTTCTTGTCGCGGTCGATGCAGGTGACATCGATACCGAATTCGGCAAAGCAGGTTCCGGAGACCAGCCCCACATATCCCGTTCCGACCATTCCTATGCGCATCTCAAGGCCCCGTTTTTTAAGAACTGGCAGAAACTAGACGATTTTTAACCCGCGCGGAAGGATTTTCTGACCCTTTCCTTGCCAAAAAGGCCTGAAATAAGCCTTTTTTCGCCTTTCCGGCATTTATAAAGGGTCCAAATTCCATTGCCTTTCCGGGGGGCTTTCGCTTAATATCCCTGATCGAAACGAACACAACCAAGGATTTTCCCAGATGGCCAAGAAAGATAAGGCACCAGACAGCAAAAAGAAAGAAAACGGCAAGGACGCCGGCGCAGCCAAAGGCGTGCTTCCTCTCTTTTATACGAAACCGACCCCTCTGGATGCCAAGGCCCATGCCAATCTTTCCCTGCGCAAGAATTTCGGTTTCAATTTCACGGAAAACGTTAATGCCGTACCGGTCAACCTGATCGAGATGCCGCAGATTTGCCATTTCTACCCGATCGCTTTCGGCCCGGACGAGAACGCTACACCCGTTGCGATCCTTGGCCTCCGCGACAATGAAAACCTGTTCTTCGACAAGAAAAGCGGTCGCTGGGAAGACGCAACTTACATCCCCGCTTATATCCGCCGCTATCCGTTTATTTTCTCGGAAATGCCTACGAAAGATCAGCTTTCGCTGTGCGTCGACATGAGCGATGACGTCGTTGAAAAAAGCGACGCCCAGCCCTTTTTCAATCCTGACGGAAAGCCGAGCCAGCTCGCGCAGAACGCGCTGGAATTCTGCAAGTCGTATCACGCAGCTGCGCAGCAGACGCAGGAATTCAGTAAAGCAATCGCGAAGAGCGGCCTGCTGGTTCAACGCGAGGCACAGATCAACGTTACCGGCAACCGCCGCATCAATTTCTCGGGTTTCCGGATCGTTGACGAACAGAAACTTGCCGATCTCGATGACAAGACGTTCCTCGAGTGGCGCACCAAGGGCTGGCTGCCGTTCATTTACGCGCACCTGTTCTCCGGCGCGCAGTGGCAACGCCTGACATATTTGCTGAATCAGCGTCTGACGAAAGAAGCGGCCTAAACCGGGCGTTTCCTCGCGGCGAAAAAGCCCTTATTTCAAAAGGCTTTTTTGTTTTATGTAATAGATTCTTGATTCAGGACGGTTACTCGTGGTAACGCTATCGCTTCCGCAGCAGAAAAGGGATTCGAAACAATGGCTAAAGTAGGCGCACAAAGAGCGGCTGAGCTCACCGGCAGGTCAAAATCCACCATCCAGCGTGCCATGAATAACGGCAAGCTTTCTTATGAAGTCGATCCCAATGGCCGCCGCGTCATTGACGTTTCTGAACTCGACCGCGCCCTTGGTCTCCGCCAGGCTGGCAGCAGCAGTTTCGATGCCGGTGCCGGCGTCGAGCAGGAACTTGAAAAAGCCTCCGCCATGTTAGAGACCGAGCGTCTCAAAATGCGCATCAAGATGCTGGAAGACCAGCTCGATACGGCCAATAACCAGATCGCCGACCTCAAGGACCAGCGCGACCTGTGGCAGAAACAGGCAAGCCAGGTTCTGATCACCAGCCAGTTCAGCCAGAAACAGGCCGAAGAACTCCGCGCCGAACTGAAAGAGCGTGAGGCCCGCGCCCGCGCCCGGCGCGACCAGATGGAAAAACAGTCTGAAAAGACCGTCAAGAAAATGAAGCCCGGCAATGAAAACGCCCAGGCCCAGGCCGAAGAGGAAAACTTCAACTTCAAAGGCCTGTGGAAACGCGTTAAAGGCACCGGTTCATAATTCCCACTTCGTACCGCGAAATGCTATAATAGGGGCATGAACCTCAGGGTTTTCCGCTGTGCATTTCTCTGTCTTTTTTTGTGCCTTACCGCTTCTTTCTCAGCGTGGGCGCAGGACACCGCGCCGTCCGACAAGCAAATCCTGCAGGAAACTCTCAAGAACGCCCCGGCGCAAAATCCCACCCCGGCGCTCGATCCTTACGCGGATCTTCCCGAGGAATATATCGTGGAAGCGCAGAAATATTATGCGCTGTGCGAAGGCGATGCGTCCTTGTACCTCTATTACAACTGCAAATGCCTGGGCTCAAAATTTCTGGACAAAAGAATAGAGCTCGGCCCCGAAGCGGAGAACACGTCCATCGTCCTTGATATCAGGGGCGAGTGCGCCGACGCTTCCCGCGCCGCCGGTTACGAGTACGAACAATGCGTAAATAACGGCGCGATGATGCCATATAATATTCCGCTTGAGGAATATTGTGCCTGCTACGCCAATACTTTTGCCAAGCTCTATGAGAAGAACAGTTACGACGGGCCGGGCGCGCGTGTCTTCACGCACTTTCAGGCGCAGGCTTATCTCACTTGCAAAAACCCTGCACTGGCCGCTAAATTCTGGCCGAACAGGATGAAGTAAAAAATCAAATGCTGTGGGAACCTTCGGTAGCAGCGCGGAGATTTCCTTCCGCGAGCGGCAGGATATTCGCAGCAAAGAACAACGACATCTTTTCTTTTTGTACCGCGAAATTCTTGTCAGATTCTCCACCTGCCTGTTCCGAAACGCGCGCGAGCAATGCACCTCCGGCGATGATGCCGAATGCTTTCAGATAGGGTGCAGACGCCGCAGCAACCAAATCCATTTTCTTCTCGCCACCAGCTTTGACCATAAAATCAGTGGCTTTCAGCAGTGCCTGTATAGGCGCAGCAAAAGCATCCTTGCGGTTGGCCGGGATTTTCTTCTGCATATCATTGATGTAATTTTTTGCCGCTGCGCCGCCATCGCGCAGGATCTTGCGGAAGGCGAGATCGGCCGCCTGAATACCATTCGTGCCCTCATAAATCGGCAGGATACGCGCGTCTCGGTAATATTGGGCCGCGCCGGTTTCCTCGATGAATCCCATGCCGCCATGCACCTGCACGCCGAGCGACGTGACCTCGCAGGCCATGTCCGTGCACCATGATTTAACAATCGGCGTCAGCACTTCGACCCTCGCCTGGTCTTTATTATCGAGCGCGACAGCGGCCTCATACACAAGCGCTCTGCCCGCCTCGATCTGCGATTTCATGGTCAGCAACATGCGCTTGACGTCAGCATGTGCTGAAATCGCAACGCGCTCGCCCGTTGTAAACGATTTGCCCTGCACGCGGTCGTTCGCGTAAGCCAGCGCGCGCTGATAGGAACGCTCAGCAATTGCGACGCCCTGCAGCCCGACCGAAAGCCGTGCATTGTTCATCATCGTAAACATGTATTTGAGTCCTTCATTCTCCGCGCCGACCAGATACCCGATAGCGCCTGCGAAATCCATGGTCGCGGTGGGTGAGCCGTGAATGCCGAGCTTATGCTCAAGCCCTATGCATTCAACCGTGTTGCGGCTGTCGTCTTTCAGAAATTTCGGCACGATAAAAAGAGAAATACCTTTCACGTCTTCCGGCGCATTCGTCGCCCGCGCCAAAACGAGATGAATAATGTTGTCGGTGTAATCATGTTCGCCGTAGGTGATAAAAATCTTCTGGCCGGAAATTTTGTAAGTACCGTCGCCCTGCTTTTCTGCCTTCGTCCTGATCAACCCAAGATCGGACCCGGCCTGCGGCTCGGTCAAATTCATGGTTCCCGTCCATTCGCCGGAAATCATTTTCGGCAGATAGAATTTCTTCTGCTCCTCGGAGCCATGATGATTGATCGCCTCGACCGCACCCTGATTCAGCAGCGGGCATAATCCGAACGCCATATTCGCGCCCTGCCACATTTCCTGAACCGGAAAGGCGACAGCGTAAGGCAGCCCCTGCCCGCCGAATTCCGGATCGAACGGCACGGCGTTCCAGCCACCCTCGCAATATTGTTTGTAGGCCGCCTTGAAGCCTGGGGAGGTCGTCACCGCCCCGTCCTTCAATTTCGCGCTGGCTTTATCCCCTGCCTGGTTGATAGGCGCCAGCACATCCGAAGCCAGCTTCGCCGCCTCCTCAAAAATGGCTTCCATGGTTGCCTCGTCGACGCTTTCGCTCTGGAAGCCGAGCACGCGGGTCAGGAGGAATTTCATGTCCTGAACGGGGGGCTGGTAATCACTCATGGGATAGACCTCTCGGCTGGCACAGGGGTTGCAAATATCCCTGCAGGCGTTTCTTAAACACAGAGTTATTATTCATGGATAACGGCACAAATTCAATACAAAACAACGCTTTAGCCTCTATGCTGGCCCCGGTGCCCGGCAAGGTCGTCAATGCCATTAAACAGGCCAGCGCCCGGACAGGGGTTAATTTTGCCTATCTGGTCCAGCAGGCGGGTGCGGAAAGCAGCTTTAATCCCAAGATTAAGGCCAAGAGCAGCTCGGCATCAGGCCTCTACCAGTTCATCGAGAGCACCTGGCTGAACATGGTGAAAAAGCACGGCGACAAACACGGCATGGGCGCGCTGGCGGATAAAATCAGTGACAATGGCAAGGTCGCGAACCGCGCTGCCAGGAAAGAAATCCTCGCCCTCCGTAACGATCCCGAAAAAGCCTCGGCCATGGCGGCAGAATTTGCCCGCGAGAATGAACAGTTTCTGAATTCACACTGGGGCGGCGATGTCGGCTCGACAGAGCTGTACTTCGCCCATTTTTTAGGCGCCGGGCAGGCTTCCGCTTTCCTCAAAGAGCGCGATGAAAATCCCCTGCAGAAAGCGGCCTATCTTTTCCCCGCCGCCGCAAAAGCCAACCGCAATGTTTTCTACGACCGCGCCACGGGCCGCGCGAAAAGCATGGACGAGGTCTATGCTTTCTTCGATAAAAAATTCGACCTGAAAGAAACGGGCGTTCCCGGTTTCGAACTGCCACCCGTGCCGGCGCAAAAGCCCGTCCAGATCGCCGAGGCGCAGCAAGCAATCACCAGCGATGTATTTATTGGCGGCGTCAACCGTACGGGCAGTCTCTATGACGAGGTCTTCTATGCGAATATGCCGACCCCGCCGAATGGCGGCTATGCGTCCCTCGCCGCGCAGAAACTCGCCACCAACCCGGTCGAGATCATGTTGCTCAGTCAGCTGGACTCACCCTTCGGCAAGGCAAGTTCGTTCCGCCTGAACGACTAAACTGTCTTGACCCCGGGCCGTTTATGGCCTTTCTAAAGGGATATGAATTCTGAAGAAATTCACGTTCTGGACCACCGCGTGCGGTTACTGCAGCCCACGGACGGATTCCGCACTTCCCTCGATTCCGTGATGCTGGCTGCCGCCTGCCCGGCGCAAGGCAGCGAGACGCTGCTTGATCTTGGCTGCGGTGTAGGCGGCGCGGGGTTTTGCGTGCTGGTACGCGTGCCCGGAACCCACCTCACCGGAGCGGACATCCAGCCCGACCATATCGATCTGGCCGTCCAGAACATTGCCCTCAACAATATGGAAGGACGCGCTGCGTTCGTCACCGGCGATATCCGTTCGCTCAATATAAAAGAATTTAACCATGTGATCTGCAATCCTCCTTATCTCGACGCGGGAACGCATACGCCCTCGCCTTCCGCACCGAAGGCAACTGCGCTTTATCATGCGGATGAAGATATATCCGTGAAGGACTGGGTTGATGCCGGTTTTCGTAATTTGAAAAACGGCGGCAGCTTCACGATTATTCACCGCGCAGATCATACGGATAAAATTATTCAATCCTTCGGAAAAAAATTCGGCGCTGTTGAAGTCATTCCGCTCTGGCCGCGCACGGGCGAAACGGCGAAGCGCGTCATCATCCGCGCATTAAAGAACCGCAAGACGCCTGCGAAAATTCATGCAGGCCTCGTTCTGCATAATATTGATGGCAGCTATACGGAAGCAGCAGATAAAATATTACGCGGCGGTGAGGCTATAGATTAGTCGGCTTTTTCTGCGCAGAGAAAGCCTTTCCAGACAATCAATCCACCGATGCCGCCCTGCTCTTTTTCGATATTTTTGAATTCAGGAAATTTTTTAATGAACAGTTCAGCGACCCAGAGCGGGTTTGTATCGTAACTCACGCACATGCTTTGTGTGACGTCGAGGTTTTTATAAAGTCGGTCGATGGGCTTGCGGCATTCCTCCGTCAGTTCCGCGCGGTTTTTCTGCAGATACTGCGTTGAGTGCACGCCGGAAATATAGCCGGAAATTTCCGCGCCGCACTTGGTCGAGAGGAATTTTTTTGCATCCCCGGCCGCGTATTCCACGTCTCTTTTGCAACGCTCATATTTCGCCTTCATCGTCATATTCGATTTGGCTTTCATGAAATCACGAAGATTCATTTTCATGAGCGGCGGGTTGATTGCGAATGGCGATTCCTGCACCACGTAGCTTTTCGAAAGAGAGTCGCAGAACGGTCCCGGCTGCACCAAGCCATTCACTTCACGCAACGTACCGCGCCTCAACGGGTCGCTATCACTCATTTGGTTTTCAAAAGATATCCAGCGCGTGACGATATTCGTCGCGCTTTTCAAGGCGTCTCCGGTTGTTGTTTTATCATCGAGCTTTGGGAAATTGCCGCAAAAGCGGTTATTGATGCGTTCCCACTCACGCTTTTTCTCCTCAGCGCAAGGCCCCTCCTCCACCGTCATTGGGAGCATCCAGTTCGATGCCGATGCGCCCCAGAAATACCCTTCCGAGAAAGCCCCGCAATAGGTTTCCTGCAATTCAGTGTATTTCGTGGCCGACCCCAGCGCGAGGCGGCAATTATCATAGAGATAGCCGACAGTGCCGGGTTTGTAGGCCGAAATGCTTTCTTCGGCCCGCGCAGGCCCCACAAGCGCAGTCAGGAACACAACAAAAAGGAGGATCCTAGCCAACGGCCTTGAGCTTTGCTTTTTGCGACGAGGGTTTCATTTTCTCGCGCAGGTATTCGGCGACCTTATCGATATGAATGCGCTCCTGCGCCATGCTGTTGCGGTCACGCACGGTCACGGTTTTGTCTGTAATCGTGTCGTTGTCGATGGTGAAGCAATAGGGCGTGCCGATTTCATCCTGGCGCGCGTAACGCTTGCCGATATTCTGTTTGACGTCGAGCTCGACGGTGAATTCCTCGCGCAGCTCCAGGTAAAGTTTCGTGGCGATGGGCACGTGATCTTCTTTCGCCGTCAGCGGCAAGATGGCGGCCTTGATCGGCGCAACAGACGGGTGGAAATTTAAGTATACACCCGACGGACGCGATGCGTCGATTGTATAAGCTTCGCAGATCAGCGCGAGAACGCCGCGGGAGAGGCCGGCCGCCGGCTCAATGACATGCGGCATGAATTTCTCGCTCGTCACCGGGTCCATATATTCCAGTTTCGTGCCGGAGACTTTCTGGTGCTGAGTCAGGTCGAAATCGCAACGGTGAGCGATGCCTTCCAATTCGCCATAGCCCGGCGCGGTGAAGGGGAAGCGATATTCAATATCCGCCGTGCCGTAGCCTTCTTTCGCGTAGTGCGAGAGCTCGTCCTTGTCGTGGTCGCGCATCTGGATGTTTTCACTCGACAGGCCAATACTGCGCCAGAATTTCTGGCGTTCCGTGAACCAGAAATCGCGCCACATTTTGGCTTCTTTCGGGTGGCAGAACCATTCCATTTCCATCTGTTCGAATTCGCGGGAGCGGAAAATGAAGTTACGCGGCGTGACTTCGTTCCGGAATGCCTTGCCGATTTGGGCAATACCGAAAGGCACGCGCACACGCGATGAATCCAGTACATTTTTGAAATTCAGGAAAATGCCCTGCGCGGTTTCGGGGCGCAGGTACGCCTTGTTCTCATCGCCCGCCGTCGCACCGACGAAGGTATGGAACATGAGGTTGAATTGCTTCGGCTCGGTCAGCGTGCCGGGCGTTTTGGCATCAGGCCCCAAAATATTCGCGTAATCGCTTTTATCGATAGAGGTGAATTGTTTTTTCTCGTATTGATCGCTTGACGATTTTCCGCCACCTTCTTTTTTAATGCGTTTCGCCACGTCTTCGGCTTCAGCGTCCTGATGCAAGGCCAGCCATTTACCCTTGCCGTCTTTCGGCACGAGTACATAAAGGTGATCTGCGCGGTACCTCAGCTTGGTTTCCTTGTCGTCCACCATGGGATCGGAGAAGCCGCCGACATGGCCGGACGCCTCCCACGCTTTCGGGTTCTGGATAATCGAGGAATCTAAACCAACGATCTCAACAGGCGCGCCGTCCGGGCCGATCGGCGGGCAGGTCACCATCGACTTCCACCAGAGGTCACGCAGGTTGTTCTTCAGCTCGACGCCAAGGGGCCCGTAATCCCAGAAGCCGTTGAGGCCGCCATAGATGTCAGACGCTGCGAAAATGAAGCCACGGCGCTTGCAGAGGGCAACGATGTCCTTCATGGCGGGAGTGGTGGCGGCAGGCTGGTTCATGGCGTCTTTTCCTTATTTCAGGCGGTTATAATGGCGATCCGGCCTGCTGAAAACAAGACTGGCCTTGGTCTTAAAGCGAATAAAGTCATGGCCTGTTTTTCTGCTGTAGTCGGCATAGTAAAATATTTTTTATAGCCTATTCGTTAAAATAATTATTGAGTAAAAATTCCATAATGCCGAATAATTAATAATTTATACTTCACAAATACTATAGTATTAGAGACATATAATACTGGAATTATTTCCTATATTTGACTCTTTATCTATTTTGTTCTATTTTTTACTTCAATAACTGTTTTTAAATCAACTGAAGGAGATCAAGCATGTCCCAGGTTGGAGTATGGAATGGTGTTGATACCGGTGCGGCCCGCGTTGAAACTGAAGAGCGTAAATCCCAAAACGCAAACTATATGCGGGACGCTCAACGTCACAATGTCATGATGGCTTTTAATGGGCCTTCGCTTGGCCTATAAAATTAAATAAAAACAATAACTTAAACTGATAATCCGCGCGCGTTTTTTGCGTTTTTGCGGCCAATTTGGTAATGTGATGGTGAAAGGAACGGATATGAGCAATCTTTATGACTATCTCAATGAAATCACCGACCTTGGAAGCTTTCTGAGTAAAAAAGAAGAAGCCATGAGAAACAACTTAAAAGCATGGTTCCAGCGCCGCCTGACGCTCATCGATTCGAAATTTGAAGAAGGCGAAGAAAAGTTCTGGAGCTGGATGTTCGAGATGAGCCGAGAAAATTACTTTAACAGCCTGGCCCATCAGCCGGAGCCTGTCCCGGTCTAAACCGGCGGGCATAAAATCTGAAAAAGGCGCTGATGATGTCAGCGCCTTTATGTTTTTAGCGGATAACCAGCCGCCGTGTGCGGCCCTGGCTGCGCACAATCAGCGACAATCCCTGCCCCGCATTTTTGAGCGCCTTTTCGGCATCGGCGGTTTTCGTTATTTTCTTGCCGTTTATTTCGACGAGAATATCGCCCGCCGCAACAATGCGCGCAGCCGATGTGCCTTCGTTCACTTTCAGAACGACGACACCCTCTTCTTCTTTACCGAAGAGTCCAAGCTCGACCGCGACCGCCGGATTCATGTTGGCAATCACCGCGCCATTCAGCAGGTGCGTGCCTTCTAATTTTATTTCATCGCGGGCTGGTTTATCGGGCGCGGCCATCGCCTCAACCTCATACGTTTTTTTGGTACCGGCGCGGATGGCTTCCATCGTCGCCTTCTGGCCGAGCGGCACCGTCGCCATGCGGAATTTCATTTCGGACGGATCGTGAATGTCCTTGCCGTTCACCGACGTCACGACATCGCCGACTTTTAACCCGGCTTTTGCTAACGGGCTGGCTTCATGCAGCATGGTGATCAATGCACCCACGGGACGCGCCAGATCCAGCGATTGCGCGATATCGTTGGTTACAGGCTGCGCGGTAACGCCGAGCCATGGACGCACAACGCCCTCGCCACCGCCTTTTTCCGCAGCGATAACGCTTGCGACCATTTCGGAAGGAATTGCAAAACCGATACCGAGCGAGCCGCCATCGCGTGAATAAATCGCCGAGTTGATGCCGATGACGCCGCCATCCATCGATACCAGCGGACCGCCGGAATTGCCGGGATTAATCGCGGCGTCGGTCTGGATGAAGAAATTGAAATCGCTGATGTTCAACGATGAACGTGCGAGCGCCGAGACAATACCGCTCGTCACCGTCTGGCCGACGCCGAACGGGTTGCCGATCGCCAGTACCATATCGCCGACTTCAAGTGACTCACTCGGCTTCAGCATCGCCGCTGGAAGCTCTTCGCCTTTTGCATCCACGCGCAACAGCGCAAGATCGGATGGCTGATCGGTCAGCGCAACCGTGGCATCGAATTCGCGGCCATCATTCAGCACCACTGTAATTTCCTGCGCCTCGCGAACGACGTGTGAATTGGTAACGATCAAACCGCTGCTATCGATAATGACACCGGAGCCCAGCGCACCTTCGACCTGCTTTTTCATGCGGCCGCCGAATTGCTGGTTCTCGAAGAACGGCGCGAACATCGGGTCGTTCATGAAGGGATGGTATGAGCGCGTCACGACGCGCTTGGTGTAGATATTCACCACCGCAGGCGCGATCTTCTTCACCAGCGGCGAAAAAGACAGCTGCATCTCGACACGGCTCTCGGGCAGAGCCCGCTCCGTTTCCTGCGCCAGCGCCTGCAAAGGCAGGGTTATCGCTAGCAAGGCAATGAGAATTCTGGTAAACATGGAACGGAAATTTAGGCCTGCCATTGGCAAAGATCAAGGGCCTGAAAACGGCCTTTTTGCGGGGATTTAATTATGGATACACCGTCCGGACGCAAGACCATCCCGGAAATCCGTGCCGCCAAGGGTGCCGCGCAGCCGCTCGTGTGCCTGACGGCCTATACCGCTCCCGTCGCCCGCATTCTCGACCGTTATGCCGATATTCTTCTCGTCGGCGATTCCGTCGGCAATGTTGTCTATGGGCTTGAGAACACGCTCGCGGTCGATCTCGACATGATGATCCGTCACGGTCAGGCGGTGACACGTTCCTCACGCAATGCCTGCGTGGTCATCGATATGCCGTTCGGCACGTATGAAGAAAACACCGAGCAGGCTTTCCGCAATGCGCTGCGCGTTATGAAGGAAACAGGGTGCGATGCCGTGAAATTAGAGGGCGGTCAGGACATGGCGCAGACCATTCAATATCTGACCTCGCGCAATATTCCCGTCATGGCGCATATCGGGCTGCAGCCGCAATCGGTTCTGAAAGACGGTGGTTATAAAATCAAGGGCCGTACCAGCGAAGATGAAGCGCGCCTGCTGCTTGACGCAAAAGCTGTCGAAAAATCCGGCGCATTCGCCGTGGTAATCGAAGGCACGGTTGAGGATGTTGCCGCGAAACTGACCAAGAGCATTTCAATCCCGACCATCGGCATCGGCGCGTCAGCCGCGTGCGACGGGCAGGTTCTGGTGATCGATGACATGATCGGCCTCACCGCAAATGTGCCGAAATTCGTGAAGAAATATGCCGATGTTGCGGGCGAAATCGAAAAGGCTGCAGCAGCATTTTCCGCCGATGTGCGCGCAAAAAAATTTCCGGGTGCTGAGCATGTCTATACCCGCCCGCGACCGGTTTCCGTGAAAGACCCAATGAAAGATCGGGCATCATGATCGTCGCGCGCTCCTATACCGAGCTTGAGCAATCCATCGGCGCATGGAAGAAGGAAAAACGCCGCATCGCGTTCGTGCCTACGATGGGCGCGCTGCATGAAGGTCATATGTCGCTGATGAAGATCGGCCTTGATAACGCCAACAAATGCGTCGCCAGCATTTTCGTGAACCCGGCGCAGTTCGCTCCTACTGAGGATTTTTCCTCTTACCCGCGCGAGGAAGGCGCCGACCTCGCGAAACTTGAGGCGGCTGGCGTTCACCTTGTTTATATGCCGCAGGAAAAGGAAATCTATCCGACCGGACCTGTGGCGGATCTTCGCGCCGGGCCGGTTGCCGTGGGGTTAGAGAGCGAATTCCGCCCGCATTTCTTTAACGGCGTCGTCAGTGTCGTTGCGCGGCTGTTCGACCAGGTGATGCCGGATGTTGCCGTTTTCGGCGAAAAGGATTACCAGCAGCTTTGCGTCATCCGTGAAATGGTGCGCGAGATGAACAGCCAGATCGAAGTCATGTCCGGTCCCATCATCCGCGATGCGGAAGGGCTGGCGCTCTCATCGCGCAATGCGTACCTCTCCGAGACCGAATTAAAAATCGCGCGGCGACTGAACAAGACACTCTATGCGCTGGCAGAAAAACTCAAAGAATTCCCGACCGAGGCTTACGATCTCGTGTCATCCGGTGTTTCCCGCCTGCAGGAAGCGGGATTTGATCAAGTCGATTACGTGGAGTTGCGCGAGGCCGATACGCTGAAACCGCTGACGAAACTCACCGGCCCGGCCCGCCTTCTCGCCGCCGCCCATATCGGCAAGACGAGATTGATTGATAACGTGGCTGTTTAATTAGTCTTTAATTCTTGAAGCAGATATCATTCCCTGCATTCCTGTGGGAAGAGGCTCGGATCTCGCACTTACAAGCACCAAAATGTTTCCTTTGAAATCTGCTTGATAGGTTCTAGTTAAAGAATCATTTTCGCCTTTTTCTTCCGAGATTTTCTTAAAAGGAGTTTCAGATCCAAACCAGCCGTCGGCAATTTCCCAAAATTTATTATAATCTAAAGCTCTTATTGCCACACTGCACATACCGTTATCCCGCGTTATTAAAACGGAATTTCCCATTGCTTCTTTGGTCGTGAATACACGAGCTGGTTCTTTTGAAAAAAGCTGGGCCTTCTCAGCAGGAAACTCTATTGCCTTATTTTCACTTGCCAGCCTTGCTGCATCATCAGCGGCAACAACTGCGGGGATGCAATATGTCATCATCATGTGAAAAGCTGCAATTTCCTTCTCATCTGCTTCTTCTGCAATCGCAGGAAAAGAAAAAAGTAGAATGAAAAACAATAAAATTATGTAATTTTT